>Ga0066388_100003695_pt1 | contig 10035 bp, 11 predicted proteins | sample PanSoiMetaGPlot6_FD_64539 | JGI IMG/M metagenome (GOLD analysis project Ga0066388, IMG submission 64539) | Tropical forest soil microbial communities from Panama analyzed to predict greenhouse gas emissions - Panama Soil - Plot 6 (Hybrid Assembly) | ecosystem: Environmental > Terrestrial >... | reverse complement strand
GAGGCAAGCCCGCCCGAGGCGATCACCGGAATGTCGATCGCCTCGGCGAGCGCGATGGTGGCGTCGAGGTTCAGCCCCTTGAGCATGCCGTCGCGGGCGACGTCGGTGTAGATGATTGCCGAGACGCCGGCATCCTCGAAGCGGCGCGCGATGTCCAGCGTCGACAGCTCCGAGGTCGAGGCCCAGCCTTCGACCGCAACCTTGCCGTCGCGCGCATCGAGCCCGACGGCGACACGGCGCGGAAACTCTTTCGCGGCGGCCTTGACCAGCGCCGGATCGCGCACCGCCGCGGTGCCGATGATCACCCGCGTGACGCCTTTGTCGAGCCAGGCCTCCACCGTGGCCATGTCACGGATGCCGCCGCCGAGCTGCACCGGGATCGACACATTCTCGAGGATGCGCTCGACCGCCGCGGCGTTGACCGGCTTGCCGGCGAACGCGCCGTCGAGATCGACCAGATGCAGATACTCGAAGCCCTGCACCTGGAACGTGTGCGCCTGTGCCGCCGGATCGCGGTTGAACACGGTCGCGCGCGCCATGTCGCCCTGCTGCAGCCGCACGGCGAGGCCATCCTTCAGGTCGATAGCGGGAAACAGGATCATCGGACTCACGGCTTCCACTTGAGAAAATTCCCGATCAGCTTGAGGCCGAGCCGCTGGCTCTTCTCGGGGTGAAACTGCGTGCCGGCGCAGGTGTCGCGCGCGACGACCGCCGTGACTGGTCCGCCATAGTCGGCCTGCGCCACCAGGTCGGTCGGCTCGGTGACCTTGAGGTGATACGAGTGCACGAAATAGGCGTGCAGACCGACGGCGCCGAGCGGAATGCCGTCGAGCAGCGCGTGCGGACGGATCTCGTTGAGCGTGTTCCAGCCCATGTGCGGGATCTTCAGGTCCGGATCGCGCGGCGTGATGCGGTCGACCTCGCCGGGAATCCAGCCTAAACCTTCCACCACCTCGTACTCGCGGCCGCGCTCGGCCATCAGCTGCATCCCGACACAGATGCCGAGGAACGGCTTGCCGTTCTTGCGGACGCCCAGCTCCAGCGCCTCGACCATCCCGTCGACCGCGTCGAGCCCGCGGCGGCAATCGGCGAAAGCGCCGACGCCGGGCAGCACGATGCGGTCGGCGCGCGCGACCTTGTCGGGATCGCGCGTCACCACGATCGGCTGATCGACGCCTTCCTCGCGCGCGGCACGCTCGAACGCTTTCGCCGCCGAGTGCAGATTGCCGGAGCCGTAGTCGACGATCGCCGTGGTCATCGCGTGCCTCCCGGATCGGGAAACAGGCCGATCACCCCAGGCTTCGCCGTGCCCGACAGCCGATAACCTCCGCTCGTCGGTGCAGCGGCATGCGACGACGCTGGCGTGCGGTGCTCCGTCGTGCCGGCGACCCATGCCTCGAAGAAGCGCCGCTCGGCGGCTTCGAGATCGTCGCCGACGACGATGCCGAGGTCGCTCCAGCCGCGCCGCCGCAGCGTCCACCGCCGCAATGACGAGCCTTCGAAGCCGAGGAACAGCGCGATCAGAAACGGCACCAGCACGACGACGGCGCCGTCACCGAACGGCAGCCTGGCGAGGCCGATGGTAAGCGCCGTGATCGCGACGAGATAAATGATCAGCACCAGCCACAGCCGTCGGAACATCATCCACAGCGGCCCGAACAGAAACGCGCCCCACGAGAAGCCGTCACGCACGAAGCGAAAGCGCTCGGCGTCGGCTTCGCCGGTCGACACCGGCGGCGCGAACACGGAATAGACGGCCATCTGGTCCTCTTCGTCGTCCGGAGGCGCAAACCGGCCTGCGCGCCGCAACGGACTTCATCTACAACTCGCTCACCCGCCGAGCGTGCCTTTGGTCGACGGGATTTCATCCTTGGCACGCTGATCGATCGCGATCGCGGCGCGCAGCGCCCGCGCCAGTCCCTTGAAGCAGGACTCGGCGATATGGTGATCGTTGGTGCCGTACAGCGTCGCCGCGTGCAGCGTGACGCCGGCATTCATGGCGAATGCCTGGAACCATTCCTGCACCAGCTCGGTGTCGAAGGTACCGACCTTGTCACGCACGAACTCGGCTTTGAACACCAGGAACGGCCGGCCGGAAATGTCGATGGCGACGCGGGTCAGCGCCTCGTCCATCGGCACATGCACGTCGGCATAGCGGGTGATGCCCTTCATGTCGCCGAGCGCCTGCTTGACCGCCTGGCCGAGCGCGATTCCCACGTCCTCGGTGGTGTGGTGGTGATCGATATGCAGGTCGCCCTTGGCCTTGACCGTAATGTCGATGCGCGAATGCCGCGCGAGCAGATCGAGCATATGGTCGAGAAAGCCGATGCCGGTCTCGATCTTGGACGCGCCGGTGCCATCGAGATCGATCGCGACCTCGACGTCGGTTTCCTTGGTCTTGCGCTTGACCTGTGCCTTGCGCATGCAGCGAGCTCTCCGCAGCCTCGTCCCGAGGCGCGGCGGAAGGCCGCGGCTCTCGGAATGCGCGCCTTGTATCAGGGGTTTTACGGCTTCGCCACTGCGGCTGCACAACAGCGTTGACGGCTGCCTGCCGCCTTTGCATTAGGCCGTTCGAGTGCCTAAATCAGGGGTCCGCGAAGGCCTTTCCGCATGCAGCCTCCCCAATCCGACCTCTGGCACGGCACCACCATCCTGACTGTCCGCAAGGGCGGCGCGGTCGTGATCGGCGGCGACGGCCAGGTCTCGATCCAGCAGACCATCGTCAAGGCCAACGCCAAGAAGGTGCGCCGGCTCGGCAAGGGCGACGTGATCGCCGGCTTTGCGGGCGCTACCGCCGACGCGTTCACCCTGTTCGAGCGGCTGGAATCCAAGCTCGAGCAGTACCCCTCCCAGCTGATGCGCGCCGCCGTCGAGCTCGCCAAGGACTGGCGCACCGACCGCTACCTGCGCCGGCTCGAAGCCATGATGGTCGTCGCCGACAAGGACGTGTCGCTGGTGCTGACCGGCACCGGCGACGTGCTCGAGCCGGAAGGCGGCGTGATGGGCATCGGCTCGGGCGGCAACTATGCGCTCGCCGCCGCCCGCGCGCTGATCGACACCGACATGGACGCCGAGGCGATCGTCAAGAAGGCGATGGCCATCGCGGCGGACATCTGCGTCTACACCAACCGGAACGTCACCATCGAGAAGCTGTGATGCTCGACCAGGACGATCTCGACGCCGCCGTCGCCGAAGGGATCGTAACCCGGGCCCAGGCGGACGCGCTGTGCGAGTTCAGCGCCAAGCGCAAGGCGCGCAACGTCGCCGTGCACGCCGACGAGGAGCGCTTTCGCTTCATGCGCGGCTTCAACGACTTCTTCTTTGCCGTCGGCATCGTGCTGCTCGGCAGCGGGCTCACCTACTTCGCATCGGCAGAAAACGTACTGAGCAACATCGCCGCCGCGGGGTTGATCTGGGCACTGGCCGAGCTGCTGGTCGGCCGCATGCGGTTGGTGTTGCCCGGCATCCTGCTCGCCGCGCTGTTCACGTTCTTCGCGCTGCGCGCGGCGCCGAGCGTCGATCTGCTCGGCGGCATTGCGGACGCCCGGCCCGCGGTGGTCACTCGGCCGACGACGAGCATCCTCCTCGGCACCGCGGACGGATCGGGGCTTGCGTTCAAGGCAATCGCCGCCGCCGCCCTTACGCTGGTGTTCTACGTGCGATTCCGGCTGCCATTCGCGCTGCTGCTGGTCGCCGCGAGCCTGGTCATCGCCGTTGAGGCGATCGCCTTCCGGCTGCTGGCCTTCACGCCGATCGTTGCATCGCTGGTGACGCTCGGCTGCGGGCTCGCCGTGTTCGCCACGGCCATGCGCTTCGACCTATCGGACCGCGACCGCGTGACCCGGCGCGCCGACTGCGCGTTCTGGCTGCATCTCCTCGCCTCGCCGCTGATCGTGCATTCGCTGATCCTGATGCTGGCGCCGAACATGAAGGAAATGACCAGCAACGGCGCGCTGACCGTCGTCGCCATCGCGGCCGTGCTCACACTGGTCGCCATCCTGATCGACCGTCGGGCGCTGCTGGTCTCGGCACTCGCCTACCTCGGTGCCGTGATCGGCTATGCAATTACCGGCACGGCAACCGACAAGACCGCGATATTCTTCGCCACGCTGGTCATTCTCGGCGTGCTGGTGCTGACGATCGGCGTCGCCTGGTTCCCGCTGCGTCGCTCGCTGGTGCGGCTGCTCCCGCCCGTGCTGATCAACCGGCTGCCGTCCACCGTGCCAGCGTAACGACGGTGAGGCCCCGCCGATGACCGCGCCCGTTTACCGGTTTCGTCAGATGCGATCCGACGACTTTCCGCTGATCAAGCGCTGGCTCGCCGAACCGCACGTCGCCGAATGGTGGGGAAATCCCGACGAGCAGTACGAGCTGGTAAGCACCGACCTCGACGAGCCCGCCATGGATCAATTCATCGTCTCGGCGGGCGACCGGCCGTTCGGCTATATCCAGAGCTTGGATCTCGCCACTTGGCCCGACCCGGCCTTCGGCGAGCAGCCGCGCGGCGCGCGCGGCATCGATCAGTTCATCGGCGAGCCGGACATGATCTCGCGCGGCCACGGCTCCGCCTTCATTCGCGTCTTTGTTGACGATCTGCTGGCGCGCGGTGCGCCGCGCGTCATCACCGATCCCGATCCGTTGAACGGCCGCGCGATCCGTGCCTACGAGAAGGCTGGGTTCCGCCGCGACCGCATCGTCGACACCGTGTCGGGTTCCGCACTGCTGATGGTACGCTGATGACCGACTTTTCCCCCCGCGAGATCGTCTCCGAGCTCGACCGCTTCATCATCGGGCAGCACGACGCCAAGCGCGCGGTCGCGATCGCATTGCGCAACCGCTGGCGGCGGCTGCAGCTCGACGACCGGCTGCGCGAGGAGGTGATGCCGAAGAACATCCTGATGATCGGCCCGACCGGCGTCGGCAAGACGGAGATCTCGCGCCGCCTGGCGAAGCTCGCCGGCGCGCCATTCATCAAGATCGAGGCCACCAAGTTCACCGAGGTCGGCTATGTCGGCCGCGACGTCGAGCAGATCGTGCGCGACCTGGTCGAGATCGCCATCACGCAGACCCGCGAGCGCAAGCGCAAGGACGTGCAGGCGCGCGCGCATCTCGCCGCGGAGGAGCGTGTGCTCGACGCGCTGGTCGGCGCCAATGCCAGCGCGACGACGCGCGACTCTTTCCGCAAGCGGCTGCGCGCCGGCGAGATGAACGACAAGGAAATCGAGATCGAAGTGCAGCAGTCGGGCGGGTTGCCGATGTTCGAAATCCCCGGCATGCCGGGCGCGCAGATGGGCGCAATCTCGATCGGCGACATCTTCGGCAAGCTGGGCGGCGGACGCTCGAAGACGCGGCGTGTCACCGTGAAGGAAGCCTATGAGCCGCTCGTCAGTGAGGAGTCCGACAAGCTGCTCGACACCGATCAGCTGGTGCAGGAATCGATCAAGGCGGTCGAGCAGAACGGCATCGTGTTCCTCGACGAGCTCGACAAGATCTGTGCGCGCGACGGCCGCGTCGGCGCCGACGTGTCGCGCGAGGGCGTGCAGCGCGATCTCCTCCCGCTGATTGAGGGCACGGTCGTCTCGACCAAGCACGGCTCGGTCAAGACCGACCATATCCTGTTCATCGCCTCCGGTGCGTTCCACATTTCGAAGCCGTCGGACCTGCTGCCCGAGCTGCAGGGCCGGCTGCCGATCCGCGTCGAGCTGAAGCCGCTGACGCGCGAGGACTTCAAGCGCATTCTGACCGAGACCGAAGCGTCGCTGATCAAGCAATATGTTGCGCTGATGGCGACCGAAGGCGTGACGCTCGAGTTCACGGACGACGCGATCGACGCCATCGCCGACATCGCGGTCGCGGTCAATTCCAGCGTCGAGAATATCGGCGCGCGGCGGCTGCAGACCGTGATGGAGCGCGTGCTCGACGACATCTCGTTCGCCGCGCCGGACAAATCGGGCGAGACGGTGAAGATCGATGGCGACTACGTGCGCGACAATATTGGCGACCTCGCCAAGAACGCGGATCTGAGCCGGTTTATTCTGTAGGTCAGCGCGACGCCGCCGGGCTAAGATGGCCCTCCATTCTCGGCGGGAGGGTCCATGCGTCTCGGATTGTTCATGATGCCGGTGCATCCGCCCGGCCGTTCCTTCACCGACACGCTGGCCGAAGATACCGAGAAGTCGCTATTGGCGGAGCAGCTCGGTTTCGACGAGCTGTGGCTGGGCGAGCATTTCTCCGCGACGACCGAGCCGATCCCCTCGCCGCTGATGTTCCTCGCCGGCCTCGCGCCGCGCACCAGGAACCTCAGCTTCGGCACCGCCGTCATCAACCTGCCGAACCACGACCCGGTCATCGTCGCCGCGGAAGTCGCGCAGTTCGACCACATGACCCGCGGCCGCTTCACGCTCGGCATCGGACCGGGCGGGCTCGTCTCCGATTTCGAGCTGTTCGCCGGCACCGATCCGGCGGCGCGCGGTCGGCGCTTTCTCGAGTCGATCGACATGATTCTCAAAATATGGGCGCAGGATCCGCCCTACGACCTGCCCGGCGAATTCCGCACCGTCGCGCTCAAGAACGCGATCATTCCGGAGCTCGGCGTCGGCTTCATGCCGAAGCCTTACCAGACACCGCATCCGCCGATCGTGATCTCGCTCGGCAGCCCGGACTCGCGTTCGGCGCAGCTCGCTGCGCAGCGCGGCTGGGGCATCATCTCCGGCAACAACGCGCCGACCTACTCGGTCGCGTCGCACTGGGCGGCCTACAGCAAGGCCTGCGCCGACGCCGGCAAGCCGGCACGCAGCGAGCGCTGGCGCGTCGCACGCAACGTGATGATCGCGCCGACCGACACGGAGGCGCGCGACCGCGTGTTCGGCGCCGACGGCTCGAACCGCTATTTCTACACCTACCTGCGCGCGCTTTCGGTGCGCGCCGGCCGGCTCGCCATGATGAAGCCGCGGCCCGACATGCCCGACAACGAGGCCACCGTCGAAGCGATCGCCGAGGAATGCGTGATCCACGGTTCCCCGAAGACCGTGCTCGACAAGCTGGTCGCGTTCCGCGACCGGGTCGGTCCATTCGGCGGGCTGCTGATGACCGGGCTCGACTGGAGCGGCGCCAATCAGGGCTTCGAGCGTGAGGCTATGCGGCTCCTGGCGCAGGACGTGATGCCTAAGTTCCGCCAGCACGCGACGGCGCAGGCGGCGGAGTAGCCGCGTACCTAAAACCACGCTAGGGCGGCACCAGCCTGCGTCGCCACGCCGCGGGTGCGGTTCATCGGCGCTTCAGCTGGCGGAGCCTAAAAAATCCAGCAAGGGCGACGCGTGCGCGTGGCCCGGCAGACGCTGCACGATCTGCCGGGCGGCGCGTGATCATCTTCGGAGGGTCATATGCGTATGTTTGTCCCGGTGGTCGGTGCCGTGCTGGCGCTGGCCTTGACGCCCCTCACCGCATCGGCTGCGCCGGTGGTTGGTGGCGAAGCGCTCAAGACAGCGGCAGACGCCGTCGGCAGTGCCGAGAACGTCACGTACTACGGCTACTACGGTGGTGGCTACGGCTACCGCGGTTACGGCTACGGTGGCTACTACCGGCCTCGGTACTACGGCTACTACAACTACTATCGGCCGCGGTACTACGGCGGGTACGGTTACTACCGCCGCGGCTACTACTGACAATCCGCGGACGCGCTGCGTCCGTTCGGATGTAGGCCGGCGCTGGTGGATGCGCCGGCTTTGTTTTTTTGGGGGGCCTAGTGTCCCGAATCCGAAGTTCGCTTACTTTGCGGCACCCTCGGGAGCGAACTTCGGATTCGCAGGACACTAGCAAAGTTAGGAATCTAGTGTCGTTTGGTTCAGAAATTCGCTTGAATGACCCGCGGCGAAGATGAAGCGAATTTCAGAACCACGACGCTAGTAGATGCATGAGGTCGAAGCGCTGATCGCGCGAAGCGAGCCGCTCGCGGCAGGTGTCCGGCACCTCAAGCGCGCCGTGATCTGTCCACTCGTCCAGAATTTTTCGCTGCTGCCGATCACCGACGCGCTCACAGGTGAGCTTGCATCGACCGCGGCTGACGCATCGACGCCAACAACACCGCTGCCTTACCTGCTCGACGGATTGCATGCGCTCGCGCTCGACATCTCGCGACGCGCGCCGGTCGCCTACGTCATGACATCATATTTCGGCGGCCATGGCCGCCAGGACGCGCTCGCGTGGGACAACGGCGAGCTGCGTTTCTCGCCGAGCACGAACGGCTACGACCAGCCGTGGCCGCACACGCCGATCAGTCAGGCGCTGCGCGCGATCGGCGTCGTCGCCGATGCCGGGCTCGACGAATTCGACACAGTCGGCCTCGGCCGCCACCGCAAGACGCACCGCTGGGCCGACTCGGTCGCGTAGCCAAGGTGCGCAGGCTCACGGTCGCATGCCGAGGCGCTCAAGTCCTTCACTCGCGCGATCGAGGTAGATCGCGTTCCATGGCAGCCCGGAGCGGACATCGGTGATCGTGAGGCCCGGATAGGCCGCATTGAACGCGGCGAGCGTCCGCCTGCCTTCGTCCATGCGTCCGGAACACACATAGGCGGGCGCGCGGAAACGATCGATCCAGGTGCTTGCCGGATTTTCCGCTATGCCGCGTTCAAACCAGCGGATCGAGTCCGCGAAACGTCCGAGCTGGAATTCGGCCGAGCCGATGCCGATCGACCACAGGAAATTGAGCGGATCGGCAGGCGCGAGCGAGATCGCGATCCGAAATGCCTCAATCGCCTCGGCCGCGCGACCGCTATAGGCCTTGACCCAGCCGCTGCGCCCCCACGCCCAGGCCGAGCCGCCGTCGAGTGCGAGCGCCCGCTCCGCGTGAACCGCGGCGGCCGCAAGATCGTGCGCGAGCGTGTAGCCCGAGGCCAACATCGTCTCGGTCAGTGCGTCGCCGGAATTGAGCTGCGCCGCCCGCGCCGCCAGCCGCCGGGCCTCCGCCTTCTCCACCTCGGGCCGCGCCGCGAAGTGATGGCCGGCGCGCAGCCCGTGACACCACGCGGCGAGCGAGATCGGCAGCGGATCGTTGGGCGCGAGCTGCATCGCCTCGTCGAGCAGCTCGATCGCCTTGTCCTCGGCGGCGGCCTCGACCGAGGCTGCGCATGGCAGCGCCCGCATGGTCAGATCCCACGCTGTGCAATCGCCGCGCTCGAGCCGCGACGCGCGGGCCACCTCGGCGGCGCGCAGCGCCGGCTGAATCGCGCGCGCGATACCGATCGCGACACGTTCCGCGAAGCCGATCGGGTCGTGTTGATCGCCATCCCAGGCGGCAGCCCAGACATGGCGGGTGCTCAGCACGTCGGTCAGCCGGACGGTGACACGCACACGGTTGCCGTCGTCGCGGACCTTGCCGCGCAGGTGATAGCGCGCATGGCTCGGTGCCGAGATGTTGACCCAGTGAACGCGCCAGAGCGCTACCGCGAGCTCATCCTCGAACGCCATGGCGCGGACCGGCTCCGAACCGTCATGCTCGAACGGCACAATCGCGATCGCTGGTCGCTCGAGCGCCGGCATCATGGTGGGCAGCACCCTGGTCGGAAGCAGGCTCGTGCGTTGCGCCCGCTGCAGCGTGGCCGAGGGACTTTCGCCGAAGCGGCGCCGGTACTCGCTCGCGAAGCGACCAAAATGAACAAAGCCGCAGAGCGTCGCGATCTCGGTGACGCCCGCCTGCGGGACACCGCGCAGCAGCTCCTGCCGCGCCCGGTCGAACCGAAGCTCACGCAGATGCGCGAGCGGCGAGCGACCGAGAAACCGATGGAAATGCTTCTGCAGGGTGCGTGGCGCGACCCCGCAGGCCTCCGCCAGATCGCGCAGCCGCCACGCGCGCTCGGGCTCGGCTTCGAGTCGCTCGATCGCCTTCTTCACGTCGCGCGGCAGAAGCTCACGGACCATGGCAGGGCTCCGGATTGCTGCATTTTACATCGGTTCGAGGCGCGAAGTGGATAGTCGGGGCGCGCACCGGATTGCCGCCTGGGGCGAGCTCCAACACGTTGCGCGCATTCGGGATCCACC
>Ga0066388_100003694_pt1 | contig 10037 bp, 7 predicted proteins | sample PanSoiMetaGPlot6_FD_64539 | JGI IMG/M metagenome (GOLD analysis project Ga0066388, IMG submission 64539) | Tropical forest soil microbial communities from Panama analyzed to predict greenhouse gas emissions - Panama Soil - Plot 6 (Hybrid Assembly) | ecosystem: Environmental > Terrestrial > Soil... | reverse complement strand
CCACAGAAGATAAAACTTTTCTTCCACCCCCAGGGACCAGGTGATGCCCATGATTCCGCCCGCAGTCTGCTTGAAGGCGTTGTAGTAATCTCCCATGTAGAAAAACGAAGACCACGCTTCGCGCCAGGGGACGTGGACTCCTCGTAGGGCCGCCGCGCTGACACAAACCAGCCAGAACACGTAGAAGGCCGGGAAGATCCTGAGCGCTCGACGAGTATAGAAATCCTTTAGAGAGATCCGGCCGGTCGCGTCAGACTCCCTCACTAACAACCAAGTTATAAGAAAGCCGCTCAATACAAAGAATATGGCGACAGCCGTCGCTCCTAGCTGTCGCGGTCCGAAGGTATGGGCCACAACTACCATGAGGGCGGCGATGCCGCGGACAGCGTCTAGCGCGGCAATATTGGATGTCGAACTCATGCGGTCCAAAAGCGCGCGGCTCAGTGAACCATTTGTTTTCGGTGGCATGCCAGGGAATCGAGGAGCCGGTCGAGTTATCAGCCGCGTCGCCGACCTATCGGTCGGGGCTTACGGTGTGTGCTCTCTAGCTAGAACGAATCAATCGACGAAGGCTGCTAGGCCAGTTGGAGAAGCCGTTTGCGACGTCTTCGCTGCTGCGGGAGCACTTCGCCACTCCACGTAGCGAGGCCCTAAGTAATATTGCTGGGAGAAGTTCTTCCCGTCACTCCCAAAAGGAAAAGTTAGATAGGCGGCCGGACCAGAGGGAAGAGGGCCGCAATCGAACACGACTCCATGACTGAAGATGGCGTCGCCCTCGGCCTGATAAGTGGAGTCGCCGGTCACCATGAAAAGCCACGCATAGAGGGGGGAAATCAAATTGTTAAGCGTATTCATGCAACTGGTGGCACCATTCGCATAGTTTTCGTTCACGTGCCACTGGAACTTGTCGTATGGGAATGAACCCGCATTGATGGCCTGCCACTGGTTCTGATAAAGATAGTCGGCCAAACAGCCGAGCGCCGGCGGTATTCGTGGGTCCTTTCCAATCAAAGTGTAGTACTGGATGAGCGCATCGGCCTGAAGTCCGGCCATGAAGTTCTCCCAATATTGTGCATTCCGGCTCAGACAGATCTGGTCGATCATTCCGAGAACATGGTCTTTCGCATACTCGCGCATGAACTCGGGAGATTGGCCGATGGCCGTTACATTCTGTTTTAGGGCCGCTCCATGCACTTGATTCCTAAGCACGTAGGCCACTTCACGCTGCAAATAGGAGACATCAACGTAGACGCCGTGATACGGAGAGTAGGTCTCGTTATTGAATTTGTTGATTAACTCCAGATCGGCCGGATCAGACGTCTTCAAATAATCCGTGTAGTATCCTTCGCTAAACATCATGAAAGTCTGAATGGGTTTGACGAGCGCGTAATTGTCGCGATAAACCTGCTTCACATTATTCCGGCATTGAGCCCAGTTCTTCCCATTCTTGAGTAGATCTTCAATGTTGTAGTAGACCATCACGCCGTCATAGAACCACGAACCATAAGTCGTCGATGGGCCTACCGGCGTCAGGTACGACAAGTCGTTGGGACGGATCGTACGCGAACTTCGATCCTGATCCTGGGCGCAATTCTGCATTCCGTAGGTATTCGCAGAAGAGAGATAGGTGGAAACATTCGGGATCGGAGGATAGGAGTTTGGCCTCCCGTAACGGAAAGCCACTCCGCTAAACGGCGCTGACGACGGCACCACGTGAAGCGGCCAGCTGACCACTTCCGTCTGCCCACCTTTCCCACTTACGGTAATTTTTATCTCGTAATTCCCGGGGGGCGTTGTACCGCCGACATTGGTCTCGATATAGGGTTCTTTGTTGTTGAAGGCATATATTGAGACCGTGTCGTTAGGTACCCTAGCAGTCGAGATGTCGTCCGGATCCGCTTTCCAAATCTGAGCATCACTCCAACGAATACTCGTAGACTCAGGTAACCCGCTTAACACCATTTTCAGAGAACGCGCTGAATACGTCCCTGTCAGGCGAACTAGCCGAATCTGAAAGTACATGCCGTAACCCTGGGTCACATAGGTCGGGCCAATCGGAACGATCTTGTAGGTGAACGCCCCAGGGGGTGGCGCGGTCGTTGTCGTACCCGACCCGCGATAAAACGCGAAGTAGCCCGTTCCACAAGCGACCCCATTGTTGATGGCCTGGGAACGAATTCCCCATCCGTACAGGGTTGCCGGAGACAGGCCTTTCAGTGTCACCGCGTGTCTGGTTACACCATTGGTGTCACTCACCTGAGCAAAAGTCCCCGGATTTGGATCTCCGAAGCCCACCAGCGAATCTGCAGGAACGTCAGTAGTCCAAGTGATGCTCAATTGCTGGCCCGTATTATCTGGTGTGGCGACCGCATTCGATATCGTTGGTCTCTTACACGATCCGAGAACAGCTATGCCGTTGAACAAACAAATAGTCGTCGCTATAAGAAGGCGGAGTCTCATAGTTCGAATAAATGTGCACCATGTCAGCGCACCCTCAGCTCCCTCGAGAAATATGAGCCCACAGCTCTTGAGCCATGAACCCGAGAGTTCTCAGTCACCGTCAACCGTTCGGGGGAATAGATGTCATTTACCGCTGAGCGTGATGATCGCGGACGCAAAATGCGCCGCCCCTGTGCGACTGAAAGCGCCGGTTACAAGAACCTCAGTCGTAGAGTACGGTTTTGCACGGCGAATAACTACTGCTCGACAGGCTGGGAGGAAACCTGTCCGCTCGGGTTGGTGGTCGACCGAACAAATTGCCAGGAAAATATTACCTACATCGAGAAGTCGTCGCTCATCGCGTCCATGCCGGCTTCCGGCCCGAGACAAAATAAACGAAAGCGAGAACCGCCGCGGAGTTCAGTACCGTAAATGCAAGAGAAATACTCGAGAGCCGAGTGAGGAATCCCAGACGCAGCGGCCGCGCCATGCCGAGCCCTGCGAGAGTGTAGAAGGCCAGCTGAGCCGCGAAGATGAGTCCGTAAGGCGTGTTTCGTAACCACGCAGTCGAAGCCAAGAGGCCCAAGAGTGCAAAGGGTACCAAGAGACGAAGCAGTTTGTGGCAGACAAATTCGTAGCGCAGCGGATTGGAAGAACTGAGGATCCAAGGCGCAAGTTGCAGCAGTTGATAGTTGCCGAAAAGCGTCCTCAACTTGCGGCGAAACTCCTGCTTTGGGTCTGGGGTGAGCGGATCGTAGGCGACGGCCCGAGGTTCAAAGACCACGCGGCCGCCGGACCTTGCGGCGTGCAGAGGGATGTATAGGTCGTCCAAAATGGTCCCCTGAGGAATTGGGGCCAGAAGTTCTTTTCGAATTGCGTAGAACGACCCCGTCGCACCAACAGATGACCCGCCGAGCCCTTCCCACAAACGAATCTTTTTCTCCATCTGCCAGTACAGGCCTACGCCTTCTGCAGCACTGGTATTGGAATCTTGACCGATCACGAGTTCGCCGCTCACGCCGCCCACCGAGGGATCGGCGAAATTCTCGACTAAATTCCTGAGGGCCTCCGCAGCAATCATCTGTCTTGCATCAGTGAAAACGATCACTTCGCCGTGCGCCCGGGCGACGCCACAATTCAACGCATTGGCTTTGCCCCGATGTTCTTCCAAAAGGATTCCGTGAATATGAGGCCCTTCTGCGGCAGTCAGGATTTGGTCTGTTCCATCTACTGAACCATCGGAGACTACGATGACCTCCAGCAGATGCGAGGGGTAGTCGAGGTCGGCGAGGTTCTGAAGTTTCTTTGCTAGCCACGCTGCTTCGTTGCGAATCGCCAGGAGGATGGTCACACTGGGGAATACGCTCGCGGTCCGAATCGGACGGGGCCGAAAAATGGCGCGCAGATAAACCCAAACGGGATAGCCTGCATAGGCGAAGAGAATCAAAAATAAGGACAACCAGAATAAGTTCTTCACTTCGCGCCGCGTCCCAGCAGGATGGTTTTAATGGTCTCGAAGACAATCAAGAAATCGAGGCCCGGGGAGATATTCTTAATGTAGAAGAGATCATAGCGGAGTTTTTCCTTGGCATCTTCCACCGAATTGCCATACCTGTAACGAATCTGTGCCCAGCCGGTGATTCCAGGACGAACAGACTGCCGCCATTCATAGTGGGGAATCTCGCGTTTTAGTCGTTCGATGAACTCCGGACGCTCGGGCCTCGGGCCAACAAAGCTCATGTCCCCTCGCAAGACGTTCCAAAGCTGGGGAATCTCATCCAGTCGCGACATTCTCAGGAATCGTCCAATTGGCGTGATTCGCGGATCATCGTCCGACGCCCACGTTGGGCCTGTATCAGCCTCGGCGTCTGCCCTCATGGTTCGAAACTTGTAGCAACGGAAGACGACCCCATCGCTGCCGACTCGCTCCTGGCTATAGATAATTCTTCCTTTTGACGTGAGCTTGATTCCCAAAACAATGAAAGGAAGCAAAGGAAGTCCCACGAGAAGTCCGACGACGGAAATGAGCACCGACGATACTCGTTTGTAGAGCAACAACAGATCGGAAACGTGAAAACCTGGGGAGAAAAGGAGCCATCCCAAACGTAGGCTTTCCACGGGGACTTTGCCGGTCACCGCCTCGTAGAGGTCAGCGCCATCCTGGATTTGAATTCCATGGCTCTTGAGGGAAAGCAGCAGCTCGACGGGAAGCTTGCCTCTGCGGTCGCCCATCGCGACGATAATCCTGTTAATTCGATAGTCGCTAACGGCGTTCTGGAGATCCTGCAAGGAAAGCGCGCCATTCTGGTCTACGGTTTGCGTATCCTTTGGGAGGGCATGGTTGCCGTTATCACCTGTGGCTAACTGGCATACGATGCGGACACCCAGCTCCGGCCGCGAGTGAAGCTCTCTGATCAGTGGCTCTGCGAGGGGGCCATCGCCAAGCACCAGCGCCTTTTCGGCCAATTGTGGCATCGCATTGACGGCCAGAAAGAGTCTCCGCCAGAGGAACAACAAAAGCCCCACCAAAACCAGGCCAACCAAGAGGATTCCACGCCCCAACTTCAGTGGAGGATAGACGTAATAGATGAACGCGAGCAGTGCCGAGGCCGACCCAGTCACTTGGATAAGGCGCGCGAGCACTTCGCGGCGGTTGCCAAGGACTGTTGAATCGTACAGATCGTAGTAGTACATGCAGATGATGAAGGCGGCGGCAATCACGCCAATCTTGAGAAAGCCCTGCTCATAACTGAGCTGGATCGACGCGTCGCCCGCCCCGAGCCGTGTCAACATGGCCGCCACGAACGCGAGCATCACCAACCCGGCCTCCGAGAGGCCGAGAAAAACGGTGCGTGACGGAACGGACGTATTGAAGAGCCGGATCACTAGCGCGGTTTGCTCGTTGCGTGTTGAGACGGCGTGGTCTTTGTTGCCTGAGTCAGCAGGTCGGCGCCAAGCCGTGCACTGTGAGTTTCAGTCCCCATAGATTGCATGGCCTTCAATGGGTATGTTCCCAAGTGGTTTTTCGCCCGCCAAAAAGAAACTGCCAAAAGCCCACCAGAAAAGCAAAATGCATCATAAGAAGGAAGTAGGCAAAAAGAGCAAATCGCATCCTCCTCAAACGCTCGTGGAACATCAAGCCCAAGGCTCCCCACAGATAAAAACCTAACTGCACTACCAGCATGGCGCGGTACGACGGCCGCGAGGCCAGGAACACATTGCTTGCCAACATGGCAATGAGCAGAAACGGAAGCAACCAACGGAGAAGCTTATGCGATAAGAACGCAAATCCGGTGAAGCCCGGTAGGAAAAAAAGCTTGGCCTTGCACAGCGCTCGGAAACTGCCGACAGCTAGCCTTGCCCTACGAGTGAATTCACCCTTCACGGTGCTAGCGGCAAAATCGCTGGCTACTGCCTCCGGATCTTCAATCACCTTGTACCCTAGCTTCCGCGCGTTCATCGGAATCAAAAGATCGTCAACCAAATCTCCTGGTTGAAGCGGGATAAAGCACTTCCTTCGGACCGCGTAAATGGCCCCACTTGCGTTGACGGATGCGCCCAAACGAGACTCCATCAGCCGAAGAACCCTTTCAAATTTCCAATAAATTCCTTCTGTCTGCTCGGATTCCTGGCTACCCCAAAACTGCAGAGCGCCACAAACCACCCCGATTTTAGGGTCTCGAAGGCGTCGAACAAGATTTGCGACGGCATCGGGCGCAAACAAAGTGGCGGCATCAGAAAATAGCAAAATGTCATGGCTGGCATGCTCAACACCGCAGTTCAAAGCAATCGGTTTGCCAGAACGCTCGCGAAGGAAAATCTTTTCGATATACGGAAGGGTGCACGAGTTCAGGATTTCATTCGTGCCGTCAGTCGAACCGTCAGACACGATGATGACTTGGAGTTTGTCGGTCGGATATTTTGTTTGCTGCAAATTCGATAACTTCTGAGGTAGATTGCGCTCCTCGTTATGGGCAGGGATGATAAACGTGACCCCGGGTGCGTCATTGACGTTAGTTCGAGAGATCCGGCGCTCTTTACGACCCAATAAAAACAAGATATCGCTGTAGAGTTGAAGCGCGGCGTAGCATACGAACAGAATGATGGGATACCCGACATAGGTATAGACCACGAGTGCAAAGGTGAACCAAAACGTCTCTGTCGCGATGTGAGTGACGATGCTCATTGCGAACCGCGCCCGAGCAACAAAATCTTCGCTGTCTTGAATAGGATCAGCAGGTCTAGCCCGACGGAAATGTTCTTGATGTAATAGAGGTCATACGCGAGTTTCTCCGCGTTGTCTTCCATGGTCACGTTGTATCCCCGGTTGACCTGCGCCCACCCTGTTGCTCCGGGCTTGACGGTCCACCGCTGGCGATAGTAGTCAATTTTCTGGAGGCATTCGTTCTCTTGGTCGGGAACAAACGGTCGAGGCCCGACAAAGTGCATGTCGCCGCGAAAAATGTTGAATAGCTGCGGCAATTCGTCCAGCCGTGTGCGCCGTAGCATCCGGCCGATTCGCGTGAAACGGTCGTCCGTCCGCCCGGCAGGACGATGAGGCCCTCCGTCGTTGTTAGACACGGTCATGCTGCGGAACTTGTAGAGAGTGAATATCTGACCGTCTTTGCCAATGCGCTTTTGCCGGAAGATAACAGGGCCTTCTGAATCGATACGGATAGCCAACCCAATTAGAAACATCAAAGGCAAAGCTAAAAGGATGCCCAGTGCGGAGAACACGATTGAACACAAGCGCTTGTACACTAGCATCGGTTTTGCGACTTGGAATCCTGGCGAAAACAGCAGCCAACTCAATCGAAGGGATTGTATCGGTATCTTCCCCGTCACAGCCTCATACACTTCCGCTCCATCTTGGATGCCTACCCCGCTGCTCTTCAGCTTGAGTAGAGCCTCCAGGGGCAACTTGCCCCTTCTATCTCTCATTGCCACGATGATGCGGTGGGGTTTATAGGAGCGAACATCACAAAGGATGTCGCGGAGCTGTTCCTGAGCAGAGACGCCTGGATTTCCATGCGTTCCTCCAAGTTGTCTCATGTGGCCGACCACACGAACGCCCAATTCCCTGCGCGAATCCAATTCGCAAATGAGTGACTCTGCCAATTCACCCTCTCCAAGGATCAGGACTCGCTCACTAAATCGCGGTAGAGCATTCACTTTCAAAAACAGATGGCGCCACGACAAGAGCATCAAGGAAACAAGCAAGAACCCAATCAGAAAGATACCGCGCCCCAGCTGAAGAGGTGGGTATGCAAAATAGAGAACGGCCAGGAAAATGCACACCGTGCCCGACACCTGAACGACTCGGATCAGTACTTCCCGTCGGTTGTTAAGAATCGTGGAATCGTAGAGGTCGAAATAGTACATGCAGAAGATAAACGACGCCGCGATCACGCCAATTTTGAAAAATCCCTGTTCATAACTGAGTTGGATGGACGCGTCGTCCGGTCCGAGGCGCGCCAGCATCGCCGCCAGGAACGCAAGGACTACGAGCCCGGCTTCGGAAATGCCCAGGAGCACCGTACGCGACGGAAAAGACGCATGAAAAAGCCGGATCACGGCTCAAACTCTCAGAGGATTGTTCAAGAAGCCTTATCGCTGGAGGTAGTAGTACTGATCTTTGTAGTTCGGGTCATCGGTTTCCGAAGCGTCGTTGAGAACTACCCCAAGCAAATTCAGATTATCGATCGCCTCAATGCCCTTCTTCAGGGCCTTCACAGACGCCACTCCTTCGCGAACCACCAAGAGCGTACCGTCGAGCAGTCGTGACCATAAGTTCGCGTCCGCGAACGGCAAGAGTGGTGGGGTGTCTACGATGATCCAGTCGAACGCGCCAATTAATCGCAACAATGCCTCCGCGAATCGTGCAGACTGCAAAATATTGGACGGCTGCTCATAAGATTTCCCGGCGGGAAGAAACCAGAGTGGCAGATCGTCAAATTTGCAGGTGGCATTGGTCAGGTCCGCATCTGACCCTGACCACCACTGACAGATACCCGGCAACCCAGTAAGCCCAAGAAGTGGCCCTAGCGCTGCCGTGTGTAGGTCCCCTTCAACCAAGAGCACCTTGGAGGCGGAGCTCAGAGCAAAGGTCAATGCCAAATTTGTGGACACCAGGGTCTTGCCTTCATGAGCCACACTGCTGGTTACCTGCAGAGACTTGAGCTCTTTTTTGCTTCGCAAGTTCTCGAGCCGGGTCGCCAGCGCCCTGAATTTCTCCGCGCCCAGGCTTTGCGGATCGGCTAACGATACAAGTCTCGAGGCCGCGGGAATGTTTACTTGAATCGAAGCGGCGCCGCTTACGTCCACCTGTGTTGGAAGCACGCCCTGGAGAAACTCCATGCTGGGCGCCGGAGCGGCTTCCGCCGCGACAGCCGCGGTGGGCCGGCGTTGTTGCTCGGACTCCAACTTTCGTAAGGCTTCGTAGATTCTGCTCATCCTGTTTATCTCCGATTCTGCTTGAACTCTTCAGAGGACTCCTACAGTCCTCTCATCCCTTGTAGAAAGAAACGAGATTCCCGATCACTACGAAGAGGGTCATGACCGCCACCGCTACAGTTTCCAACAATAGTGACGCTGAACGAATACGCGCTTCCCCGGGCACGTCCAAATGCGGAATTCGAACGAGAATGCGCGAGGGTACGATTCCATCGATATCGGTTTCATTCCGGACTCGCGCGGCAGTCATTTCCCGCAGCGCCAACAAACCTGCCCCCATGAGCGCACCGACCACCAATCCTCCCAGGCTCAAGAGCAAGCGGTTGGGTGATTTTGGCTTGTCCGGGAGACTGGGTGGGTCAAGGACCCGGAACTGCTCTCCGCCTTGACGCTGTTCGAGGTTAGTAGCTAGCTGAGACAAATTTTGTTTCTGAAGCAGCGAATTATAGTTCGCTCTCGACTCCTCGTAACCCCGCGAAATCTCCGCCAGTTCCTGCTCCGTCGCAGGAGTCAGATTGAGACGGTTGCGGTATTGCGCGATCTTGTCCTCAATGTTTCTCTCTTGCCGCTGATAGTTCTGAACTTCGAGCTCGTTCGCTTTCAACTGACTTCTGATCTGCATCAAGGGTGAAGAAGGAATGATCGCCGAAGAGTCTGTCTGCGCCCCGGCACCGTCATCCTTTTGATCGGAAGCCGGTTTATTTTGGAGTTTTGCAACCAATTTTTCGGTTTCGGCGATCTTGCTCTTGAGCGCAACGATGTCGGGATAGTCATCGGTGTGTCGCCCACGCTCATCGGCAAGGTTGGTTCGCAATTCCGATAGTTGCTTTTGCAATGAGTCGATTTCCGACGGTGTTCCTTCCCCACCCAGAGCTGACTGCACAGTCAGCAATTGGTGTAACTGTGATTCGAGATAAAGCTTCTGCTGCTTCGCGTTATCAAGCCCGTGCTGAACGTTTTGCTGTTGGGCCTGCAGGCCAGACAGAATTTCCACATTGCTCTGCAGCTGGCTGGGTAAATCTCCCAAGTGTTTTGCTTTAAAGTCGCGTAATAACTTTTCCTGTTCTTGCAGATCTTTGGACGCTTGATCCAGCTGGTTCTTCAAGAAATTCGTGGTGCTCTGCGAAAGTTCGCGCTGCGAATTT
>Ga0066388_100003693_pt1 | contig 10037 bp, 11 predicted proteins | sample PanSoiMetaGPlot6_FD_64539 | JGI IMG/M metagenome (GOLD analysis project Ga0066388, IMG submission 64539) | Tropical forest soil microbial communities from Panama analyzed to predict greenhouse gas emissions - Panama Soil - Plot 6 (Hybrid Assembly) | ecosystem: Environmental > Terrestrial >... | reverse complement strand
GGAAGCAGAGGCTCCAGCTGAAGCACCAGCGGAAGAGGAGGTGGGCGAGCCGACCGCGGAAGCAGAGGCTCCAGCTCAAGCACCAGCGGAAGAGGAGGCGGGCGAGGCGACTGCAGAAGCAGAGGCTCCAGCTGAAGCACCAGCGGAAGAGGAGAAGGCCGAGCCGACCGCGGAAGCAGAGGCTCCAGCTGCTCAGGAGGAAGGTGAACCGACAAAGGTTGAGGCTGAGGAGCCGAAACCAGAGAGCGAAGCTCCCTCAAGTGAGGCCGCATGAGAGTGAACGCGAGAGGCGGGGCAACCGCCTCTCAGCGTTTTCTGAAGGCCGCAAGCAGGCCGGTTATCCCACGGCCGTCGGGCATACCGTGATCGGCTGGGTTGCCGAGCAGGCAGTGTTTAGGGGCGTGCCTTGCCGGTCACGCCCTTCAGCGATTAATGAATGCTAACTACCGCTGGCAATTCGGGACCGAGCAAGCTGCAGGACTATTGGCAAATGCTGCCGCTCGAAATGCTACTATCTCAGACTGGTCGCTGTTGATGTTTTACTTGGCTCTGCAAGCAGACTGGTGGTAGTCATGAGTGCGGTCAAATTGAAGGAGACACCGCTGGCCTCAGCACATCGCCGCTGTGGAGCCAGAATGGTAGATTTTGCCGGTTGGTCAATGCCGGTACAGTACAGGTCGATCATCGCTGAGCATCTTGCTGTCAGGAACAAGGTAGGACTGTTTGATGTATCGCACATGGGAGAGTTCATCGTCAAAGGCGATCGGGCACGAGACTTTGTTCAGTTCGTAATAGCTAACGATTTGGACAAACTCTCCAGGCCAAATCTGGCCCTCTACACGCAGCTCGTTACCCCCAGCGGCGGCACTGTAGATGATTTGATTGTCTACCGCCGCGAAGGCGATTATCTGTTTGTTGTCAATGCGTCGAACATTGGCAAGGACTGGCAATGGCTGCAACAGCACGCCAGCTCTTTCAAGGATGTGTCTCTTTTGGACATATCCGAGGAGACGGCACTACTGGCCCTGCAGGGGCCGAATGCCGTTGCGTTAATGCGCCAACTTGCCGGCGACTTCATCGACCAGCTGCCGTCGTTTGGCTATGCCGAGACCGCCATCGGCGGCATCAAGGCCAGTTTTGGCCGGACCGGCTACACCGGCGAGGATGGATTCGAGATCTTTGTCTCTGCTGCCGCCGCTGAGCGCCTGTGGGATCTGATGCTGGATGCTGGTCTGGAGCTCGGCATCGAACCTTGTGGTTTGGGCGCTCGCGATACCTTGCGGCTGGAGGCCGGCTTGCCGCTCTATGGGCACGAGTTGGATGAACAAACAAGCCCACTGGAGGCCGGGCTGGGATGGAGCGTAAAGCTGGACAAGGGTGACTTCCTTGGTCGTGCGGCCCTAATTAAGCAGAAGGAAGAAGGGCTGCCCAAGCAGCTCGTCTGTCTACAGGTGGAAGGGAAAGCGCTGCCGCGCCAAGGATATGCGGTCTCCAGCGGCGCTCAGCAGGTAGGCTCTGTCACCAGCGGTTCCCAAGGAATCTTTGTCGGCTACCCGATCGCCATGGCCTACGTGCCGCCGGCTCAGGCCTTTTTGGGACTGGAGCTGGGAGTGGATATCCGTGGCCATAGTTCAAAAGCCACGGTCGTCCGCCGCCCGTTTTACAAGCGCAAGGGCTGAGAGACCTTGCCATCACCGGGGAAGCATGCGGATATGCGAGTGGCTGCCGGTGCGGTCCCGCTCCTGCTATTGGTGCTGATTGCGGCTGCTGCCCTAGCTCAGCCTGAGCACGACCGATCGGATTGGCAGGAGGAACCCGGGTCGGACACACGGCTTCAGGAAAAGGCACCCGAGGGCTACACCCCCCGGCTGAACAAGCCAGTTTTCCATCGGCCGATTCAACACAGCGACAGATTGCCGGCGATCGCCAGCGAGCTGTCGAGCGGCCAGCTCCTGAAAGAGACCACATTGCCAAGGTGTGAGCCGAATAATGAGTGGTACTGGATCCCCAGTTGGCTGGCCGGGACATGGCTGAGCCAGGAGAAAACCAGTTTCTACTCCTACGACTTTCGCAAGCGGGTCAAGCGCACCAGGCAAACCCGGACAGGCTGTGAGGTCAGGGAGGCGTTCGGTTGCCAGCGGGATAAGCTGGGCGGAGTCTGGCACTACGTTGGGGTGCCGTTCACGCTGCCCACTGCCGAGGGTGCGGAGAAGATAATTGCCCTCAATCGGCGTGCAGAACCGGCGCTGGTAAGTGAAGCGGAGGTGGTAACCCGCAGTCTCGGTACCTCGATTTATGTTGATAAGCGGACGGATCGCATTGTCGGTCTGGACGAGACTGAGGACATTGAGACAGCGACCCCCGCTGGCCAGGGAATGATGAAGGTTCACAACTCCGTGAAGTTGTTCGACAAGTACGGACAGCCGGTGGAACGCACCCGAAGCGTTCGAATCTCACGCAAGATTGCTGACTTCCTGCCGGTTGATCACTATGATGGGCAGGACATGAAAGAGCTCTTTCGGGAGTTCCTGACAGCCCGGGCCCTCTATCGGCTGATTCCCGGTGACGAACACCCGGGCAAGGATTCCGGCCAGGGTAAGTAAGAAGGATTGAACGGCCAGCTCGTCGGCCAAGCTCGAAAGCGCAGGAGTAAGTAAGGATGCCCACTTTGCCTGGATTGCCCGGGGCCGAACAACTACTTGCGGTGCTCATCGGTGGCGCGGTCGGGTCGGTGGCGCGCTTTCTGGTTGGACACATCTTCGGGAACTGGTTCGGAGCGACCTTTCCCTGGGCTACCCTGGTCGTTAACAGCACCGGCAGCATCTGGCTTGGCTACATTGCCACAATGACAATTTTGAAGCCGGGAACGATCGATCCGAACATGCGCCTCTTACTGACGACCGGCTTTGCTGGTGGATTTACCACCTACAGCAGCTTTACCTTTGAGACGCTGGCGCTTTATCAGCGGGGCGAGTTTGATCTGGTTCCACTCAATATCGTCTGCAACTTGATCCTTGGATTTCTGGGTGCCTGGCTCGGAATCGTGATTGCACGCCTCACTTGAGGGAATATCCACATGAAAACAAGAGGAACAATGAGACGATTGATGATCTTCATCTCTAAGACCGACCGCTTCAGGGACACGCAACTTGCCACGGCGATTGTCGAGAGACTCCGGCATGAAGGCTTGACTGGAGCGACGGTTTTGCAGGGCACGGCTGGTTTCGGGACGCACCGGCAGATCCACTCGACGGCGCTTGTGGATCTGGCAACCAACCTGCCGCTGGTGATTGTGGTTATTGACGAGGCGGAGCGTGTCGCTCGGGTCATGCCGATTCTCGAGGGCATGGTGCGGGAGGGGCTGATAGTTGTTGATGATGTGGAGGTAACCAGACTCTCCCGTGATAAGGCGGAGAAAGAGCCAGCACAGGCCAGTGAGGAGGCGCAGCGGCCGGTCTCGGCATTTATGGATCGGTCACCAGTGACGGTGCGTCCCGAGACGCCGGTAAAGGACCTGGGGGCGATCATGTTTGAGAAGCAACTGGCCAGCCTGGCGGTCGTTGGCGGACAGGGAGAGCTTCTCGGGCTGGTTGTGGCCGAGGACCTGCTGGCCGCGCACTTGCATCTGCCGACCGGTGGCCTTCACCTGTTTGGCATTGCAATCAGGGGCAGGAGTCTTCCTTCAGAAGACATCCAGTCGGAAACCGCAGGCAAGGTAATGAGAACCCACCCGATCACAGTTGCTGAAAACGAGCCGGTTGGCAAGGCCGTTCAATCCATGTTGAACAACAAGATTACCGCAATGCCGGTGGTGAAGGGCAATCAGCTGGTCGGCATGCTTTGCCTGCTGTCGGTCCTCAAAAAGGCCTTTAGTGACGGAGAGAATGGTGGGCGGGCGGCCGAGGGGAGGAGTTCGCCATAGCGGCTGCACGGCTGGACAGACAGTAGTGGAGCAGCTGCCGCAGCGACAGGCTGATATAAGCAGAATTAAGGGTTTGCGCCCGAATCGCGAACCCCGATTCGGGGATAGAATCGTACTAGGGGATGGCGTTCCCCGCGAATGCTTGAAAGCTGCTGGATCAATCCAATTAAACGCTTGGGGGGTGAGAGACCGGCACAAGGAGGTGCTTGAGCTCCCCAGCAAAAGACATTTGATAGTAGCGTCCTCGGTGATGGAGTTTTGCTAGGCGCCCTCAGCGTTGATCGGTTGTGGGGCAAGCCTTTCGGTCATACGGTTGTTCTCTCCGGCGGCACCGGAGAATTCAACCAACTGCCAGAGGAACCAAGGTATGGATGAGCCGTTCAATCGTGACTTTCGCTGGGAGAATCTCAGTGAGGAAGAAAAGGAAAAGATGCGGGCAATCATGCGTGCACGCTTGTCGCAGCCGGATCTGTCCTCAAAACCTGAACGGGAGCGGAGATCGGTAGCTGAGCCAGACTCCGAGGAGTTTGCCCGGATACGCCGGGTAATGGCCATGAATCCAAATACGCCTGCGACCGTCTTGCACGAGCTTGCCGAGAACGGCGCACCGGCGCTGCTTGAGCGCATAGCAGAACATCCGCGGGCTCATGCGGCCACCTTGACCAACCTGGCTAAACACCCGGCACCAGAGGTACGGGCGGCGGTGGGTGCTAACTCGAACACGCCGATTGAAGTTCTCTGGCATCTCGCGGCTGACGAGAATCCAGACGTCAGGTATAGCCTGGCAGAGAATCCCCATACCGATTACGAAATTCTTCGCCACCTCTTCGAAGACGACAATCCTTACGTTGCTTACCGGGCTCAGAAGACGCTTACCAGGCTTCAAAGTGACAAGCTAATCCCGGATCAGTTCATCAGAATTGAAGCACAAACGCTCAAACAGATGGATCTGGCCGATTGAGTATATGTAGTAACCGCTAGCCGCCTTCCTCCGTCGGCTGCTCCGCGCGATAAGACGTTCGGCAGCGGACGGCTCATCGCAGCCCTTGCCTCACTGGCCTTCGGCATTACGGCTTGGCGGTCCCTGGTCATATGCCGGCAAATTCAAGAGACGGCCCTGGCGATGGCGAAGGCGGCACCGGCAGCTAACCCGCCGACCAGTACAGTTTGAAAGGCGCTGCGCCAGGAGGCCTGACCGGCAAAGCGCCCCTTGATGAAGCCGAACACGAAAAGGGCGACCAGCGTCACGGCAATTGATAAGACCAGGGCAGGCCGGGGCTGAGGCAAGAGCATGTAAGGTGCAAGCGGAATCAGGCCGCCGGCGATGTAGGCCGCTGAGATTGTAATAGCGCTGGTGATAGCCCGCTTCGGATCCGGCTTGTCGAGTCCAAGCTCGAAGCGCATCATGAAATTGATCCAGTCGCGAGGGCGCGCCTGCATTGCCTTCACGATCGGAGCGATATCCTCATCGCTCAGCCCGTAGGACCGAAAGACGGCTTCCACCTCAAGTCGCTCCTGCTCGGGCTTCTCCTTTACCTCCCGCCATTCGCGCCGGCGCTCACTTTCGTAGTGCTCCGCATCGCTCTTTGCTGCCAGGTAGCCGCCCAGCCCCATGGCGATTGAACCGGCGGCAATTTCAGCCAGCCCGGCAGTGACGATGAGGCTAGTGCTGAGGACAGCGCCGGTCAGGCCGGCGGCCAGGGCAAACGGGACTGTAAGCCCATCGGCCATACCGATGACAATGTCCCTGATGGTTTCGCTGGCGGTGAAGTGGCGCTCGATGTGAGGGGGCTGCGGCATGGCTTGCTGACTGTTTAGCTGCCCGCTTTGATGGAAACTGTCTGTGTCTGAGGTTGTTGCAAGCGGTCTCGCCGTCAGAATTATTGCCGCTGTTCTGGCGTCCCTGACTCGTGGCCGCTCGCATTAGTTTATAACAAGATAGCAAGGACGGCGCTGATGGCTAGTTGCCCGGAGATTACCGCAGCCTAATCTCTAGCGTTCGCCAGCCGGCCCGGCCGATCATCGACCACCGGCCAGCAGCCCCACCGATTGAGAGCATTGTCGATCATGGTACCGCTAGTGGTGACAGCCTCTCTCGGCAGGTTGCCGCTTGACGACTGCGGGCCGGGCGACAGCTCAGCAAAACGTTCCTGTGAACCCTGATAGAATGTCGGTTCATGCTTACAAGTAGATGGTTACTGGAGATCGTCTTAGAGGATTGAAACATGGGGCAAGCCGAGGGCAGCAAGACGCTGATCTATCCTGAAGAACTTAAGTATGTCAAGACTCATGAGTACGTTCGTCTGGAGAACAGCAACCAGGCCACGATCGGAGTAACTGCGTTTGCGGCCGACCAGCTGGGAGATGTCACGTACGTCGAGCTGCCCAAGGCCGGAGAAAAGTTCAAGAGAGATGACAAGTTCGGGGTAATCGAATCGGTCAAGTCTGTGTCTGACCTGTTTATGCCGGTGGCCGGGGAGATAACAGCGGTCAACGAAAGGCTTTCGTCGGAGCCAGAGCTTGTCAACTACGACTGTTATGGTGAAGGCTGGATGATTAAGGTGAAGCTGGATGATCCGGGGGAGCTAAATCAGGCAATGAGTGCAGCCGCGTACAAGGAGTTCGTTGTCGATTGATTGGAGCCAGTTCGCCGCTTGCGACGGTCACGGATTAATTTGCTGTTGTCAGGCGGACGGGTTGATGGTGACTAGGTATATAGTGGAGGTGCAAGACGGATGCGCAGTCAGCGCTCTTCTGTGGCTGTGATGTGCAATAAAAGACGACGACTAGAAAGCGAAACCGGTAGCATGACGAGCGATGGTGCTGCGAAGCTCGTGGCCAAGGCCTGTTTTCTTGCTGCTCTTACTATGTTCATTCTCGTGGCCGGGAACTCGGAAGCCAGCCTGCAGTTTAAGCTGATCCGGGACAGCCTGATCGGGCATTCCACCACGCCCTGAGGTTGGAGCGCTGCATTGAGGCAGCGCCTGGGCCGCCAGGCCCTTGTGAACAGCAACCATTAATCTTTGCCCTGCTAATCTGATTGCGGGTTTATATTGAGATAAGGAACCGCCGTTCTTTATCTTTTCGGAGTCAGCGCTATGGATCGTTCCCAGTTAACGGGCCGAGCGGCGTTTGCTTTGACAGTGGCCAGCTGGTTCTGCTTGGCGCCTGCAAGTCTAGCTCAACTGGTTGAATCGAAATCCGAGTTCCCGGATGCACCGCCTCCCGCATTTAGGCTTCACGTTGTCCAGGTCGGGGAGCCCGAGATAGTTGTAACGAAGAACTATAAACCTGTGCCCTCGGTGGATTCCCGGCTCGTGCAGCAGATTCACGAAGTACGCATGTCGCTTCCTTGCTGGCAGGGTATCCATCACCTGCCACCAGGCACAGGCGGAACCGGTCGCTAGTCCGGGACAGACCAGGTTTCTTGTCAGCTCGTCAGCCCATCCAACCAGAGATACCGGTCGAGATCGATCTGATCATCTTTGTTGAAGCGCACGCCCTCTGCTTCCAGGAGGCGCCGCTGCAGGCCTTCCGGAATATCCGGGTTCTTGTGCGTGCTCAACCGGCCGCTAGAGTTTACTACACGATGCCACGGCACAGTAGCAGCTGAGTAAGCCGCTGCTTCCCTGGACGAGCTGCCGCTACTGCGCTTGGCTGTTGGAGCTGGTTTGCCGGTGAGCGTAGCGGGCAGCGCTCTCAGGGCCCAGCCTACCGCTTGAGCGCTCAAACGGTGCTCGAGCAGGTTTGCTACAAGCCCGTAAGTCAGGACCCGGCCCCGAGGAATTCGGCGGACAATCTCGTAGACCTGCTGGTAAATATTAGACATCATGCGCTCCGCGGGCTGCGTGCCTTGCCCGCTCCGCGCGACAAGACGCTCGCCGGCCGCCCGCTCCTCGCCGCCGTTGGCTCGCTGCATGTCGATTCTACAACGCTCCGCGGGCTTGTGCCTTGCCCGCTCCGCGCCACAAGACAATCGCCGGTAGACCGCCACTTGCCAGGGTTGGCCTGCTGGCTCTCCCTTGCCCTTAGGGGACGGCGTCCTTTGGCTGTTCGGGCAACAGCGGCTTCTTTTCGACGTTCTTTTCCGGGTTGGTCTCTACGTGTGTGGCGCCGCCGGTCAGGAAGGTGCTGGACGGTGTGGCGTTCTCGTTGATTAGTTCCTGGGCGAGGTCAAAATAACGTGAGCCAGGCTTGATCTGCTGTAGCTCTTGGATGGCCAGATCCGTGTCCCGGTTGTTGTCAAGCTTATCCATGGCATCCAGGTAGAGCGCCTGGCTGAGCAGCTCCTGCGGGTCAGAGCCGGGCATCGTGAAGAAGCCCGGCAGCGGCAGCCCCTTTAGAATGGCGATGGCGGCTGGATAGTTCTGCTGGGTAATGCTCTGCTGGGCGGAGTGGGTCACATACATCTTGAACAGACCAACGGTAAAGCCGCCGAGAGCTAGCAGCAGCCCTATTCCCAGTACCAGGTCGAGGATCATCGGATGCTTGAACCGGCGCGGCGCAATCGCCTCTTCCGGTACATCAAGAACCTCGTCCAGCAGCTTTGAGACGTGATGTTGATGAAGCTCCACCTGTGGAGACTCTCCCGCTTCCTCTGTTTTCTGTTCAGGCGCGGACGGTGGCGATGCCTGCTCGGATGCTTTCGCGGCGCCGGTACTTGCAGTTTCGGCCTTCTGGCCTGGGCGCGAGTCCGGTAACGGTTGGTCTGCCTGTTTGGACTCGGACTGAGCCTCCTTTGCAGGCTCGGGCTTGTCTACCTTATCCGATTCCGGCGCTGGAGTCGCGGATTGGTCTGATTCTGAAGCAGCCATGAGGTCTAGCCCTTTCCCGTTTTGCCGCGGCAAAAAACGCTGAAATCTAGCATTTATTACCTTATCACGGTTTAAGAACGCATGCCACCAGCGTCGGGGTCCAAAATTGGCTGCTGCTTCCCTGTCCTGGCTCAGGCGCCTGCCGATACCAGAAACTCCTCCAGGCGCTTGCGCTTGAAGGAATCCAGTTCAGTCTTCATCTTGGCTTCCGCGGCGCTCAGAACCTGGGTCCTGTAGCCGCGGTCACACAGCTCAGCGAGCGTTTGGAAGCTCCGGCTCCGCAGGGAAACCTCCTTCACATCGCAGAGTTTAAGAACGCGTGGCAGCATCTCGATCTGGCCAAATTTGCCAACGCCGGCCAGAGCTGCCAGCCTGACCTGAACCGAGCGGTCCTTGAGCGCCCCGGCAATCGCTGCTCGCACCTGGCCAGCAAGCTCGCTTTCCCCGGACTGCACGACCGATATCAGCGACTCGAGGGCCTGCTGGCGCTTGTCCGGGGCGTAATCCTCAGCGGCGCGCAGGAGCAACGGGCCGGAGTCGGGATGCGGCAAGCTGCCCAGCGCCTTGAGGATTTGCCAGTAGGTGCGTGCTGCTGCCGGCTCTGCCTCCACCACCGGCTGCGGGCTTGGCTGGCGCTGGCAGCGGTTCTCGAGATTGACAAGCATGTGGCAAAGCTCGACCAGGGCCGGAACCGCGCTGGTGTCTCCCAAGAGGGCGAGCGAGCCCACCAGGTCATCGATAAGCGGCGAATCTGGCTTCAGGAGGGCGATCAATTTCGGGGCAGCCGCTCTAATCTTGAGCTCTCCCAGGAGCTGCACAGTATGCCTGGCATCGCTTGCCTTCAGGCTGGTTGACAGGTCGAGGCTCTCCAGGCGGTCCAGGAGCATGAGCCCGACCGCCGGCTGGCTCATAATCTGCCCGGCTTCCTCGATCTCCAGCAAAAGCTGCGAGAAACCCGGAAAAGCCGGCAGCTCAGGCAATGGCAGGACGCTTGCTTGCCCGTAGATGGCCGCTTCATTACCGGGCAGGTTCTGCATAAGCCAGTCTGCAAGCAAGAGGACGGCTCGAAGCCTGCGCGGCTCAGGTGCGGATCGGGCGAGCGGCAACAAAACTGGCCACGATTGGTAGACCGCTGTCTCGAGGACAATCTCTGGTGCATAGGTCTGACTGCCGGCTCGTACGACCTCTATGATCGTCTCTATCGCTCCTTCCCGAACCTTCTCGTCTGGCTCACTGAGGAGACCAACTAGCGGCTGCCGGCGCGCGATCGCTACGGCCATGTAATCGGACAGGGCGTGGTG
>Ga0066388_100003691_pt1 | contig 10039 bp, 10 predicted proteins | sample PanSoiMetaGPlot6_FD_64539 | JGI IMG/M metagenome (GOLD analysis project Ga0066388, IMG submission 64539) | Tropical forest soil microbial communities from Panama analyzed to predict greenhouse gas emissions - Panama Soil - Plot 6 (Hybrid Assembly) | ecosystem: Environmental > Terrestrial >... | reverse complement strand
CGTCGAGGGCGAGCGGGAAGTACCAGTTCTCGCGGATCGCGAACGTCACCTTCAGACCGCGGTGGAGCAGGATCTCCACCACCTCGACGCCGATCAGCCCGCCCCCCACCACGACCGCGTGCTGTCCGGGGCGCGCGGCGCGATCCAGCCCTTCGAGGTCGCGCAGCGTCACGAAGTAGTGGAGCCCCCGCCCCTCCGCTCCCGGCCAGGGCGCGGGCCGGGCCTTCGAGCCCACCGCGAGGAGCAGGCGGTCGTAGGCGATCGCGCGCCCGTCCTCCAGGCGCAGCGTCTTGCCGCCCGCGTCGAGGGCGGCCACGCGGCCCCGCACGCGCTCGAAGCGGAGCCGGTCGTAGAGCCCCCGGTCGTACGGCTCGGTGTCCCGCAGGCTCGTCTGCCCCGCGAACACGTACATCAGCGCGGGGCGCGAGTAGAAGTGGTCGTGCTCGTCGGAGACGAGGGCGACCGCCGCCCGGGCGTCACGCCGGCGCACGGCGAGGGCCGCCTCCATCCCGCAAACCCCGTTGCCGACGATGACGTAGCGCATCGGGCGACACCGCGATTCTATTCCGTCCTGCCCAGGCTCACGTCCGCACCGAGCCAGATCATGTCCTCGGTGATCGTGAGGCCGGCCACCTTCACGACGAGGGTGATCGTCTTGTCGCCCACGGTCATGGTCGACGCGATCCCTACGGGGACGGCCATGGGCTTCAGCTTCTCCGTGGGCAGGCGCACGTCGAAGCCCCGGGCGAGCAGCTCCTCGATCGCGTGGCGCACGTCGACTTTGTCGAGGACGAACCCGCAGAGGCCCTTCTTCTCCTCCAGGATCTTCTGCACGGCCGCCCAGGACTCCGGCGAGGGCTCGACCTTGAGGTTCACCGCGAGGCGCGGGAAGCGCGGGGCGGCCAGGATCTCCGCCGCCGTGGTGGTGAGCCGGAGGCTTCCCCGGACGGGGTAGCGCGCGGGCTTGACCGACCCCGACACCTCCTGACGGACGTGCAGGTCGCCGCACACGCCGCCGCTGACGTTCTTCCCGTCCCAGTCGAAGTCGACGGTGGCCCGGCCCGAGCCCTCCGCGATCCTGACGGGCAGCGCGACCGTGACCTCGTTGCCCCCGAAGCGGACGTCGGGCTCGCCGGTCTCCAGCCGCCCCGACACCTCGTGGATGGCGATGTCCACCCGGTAATCGCCGATCGTCACGACCTTCCGGACCGTGCCCGCCTTGTGGACCTTCAGGTCGGCCAGCCGGAGGTTCACCTGGTCGACGAACCCGGTCATCACGCGCTGCACGAGCGTGCGCGCCAGCGTGGTGGGAACCCCCACGCGGAGGGCGGCGTCGGGCACCCCCGCGAGCCGCGGGTCCCGGGTCATCAGCTCGGCCACCCGCGCGCGCAGGACGTCGCGCTCGCGCTCGAGGGCGGCGATCCGCGCTTCCATCTGCTCCGGCGCGGCGGCGTCCGGGCGGCGGCAGCCGCCGGCTCCGCCGAGGGACAGCGCGGCCGCGACGCCGCTCGCCAGGACGCGGCGGGCCATGGTCACGGCCCCGCCTTCACGAGCTCGCCCGGCTTCACCGCCACCGCGACCCACAGCACGCCCTGGGCGGCGTAGATCCCGGAGACGCCGACCTCGAGCGGCATCGACGCCGCCGCCAGCCGCACCGGCCCGTCGCCCACCGCGGGCAGGCTGATCGCCTGCTGGACCTTCACCGGGATCTCGACCGGGGGCAGCCGCCCCGCGAGGTGCCGGCGGATCACGCGGGCCAGCTCGTCGAGGGTCCCCCCCGAGAGGAGGCTTTCCAGCCCCGCCGCTTCGATGAGGTCGATGTGGTCGACCGCCACCTGGGCGCGGAGCGTCCCGGTCCTCGGGTCGATCCGGACATCCTCGAGGGCGCCGATCGCCCTCATCACCCCGGTCTTGTCCGGCGTCTGCTTGTAGGCCACGCTGCCCGTGAGCGTGACGGCGGGGCTGCCCTTGAAGGCCACCTCCGCCCGGTCGAGCCGGATCTTGAAGGCCTGCACCTCGGCGTCGAACGGCAGCTGGGCGGCGAGGAAGCGCTGGACGAGCGAGTCGGAGACGGCCACCACCACGTCGTCCGGGGGGAGGATCGCCTCCCCGCGCTCCAGCCGGACGGCCGCCGCCCGCAGGCCGTCCACTTCGCGCTCCAGCGCGGCCTGCCGGGCGTGGAGCAGCCCGCCGCGCTCGTCCGCCCGGCAGGCCAGGCCGAGCCCGCCCAGCAAGACGGCGGCGGCCACGCCCTTGACGTCGCTCATCTCGGGTCTCGACCCCGGCCGGGAAGACTCAGCCGGCCGGCGCGAGGTTCGCCGCGAAGGTCCCGGGGTCGATGTTGGCCCCGCACACGATGAGGCCCACGCGTTTGCCTTCGATCCGGGCGCGCAGCGGCCCCACGCAGGCGGCGGTCGCGGCGGCGCCCGCGGGCTCGACGGCGAGCTTGGCCGACGTGAACAGCAGCCGCATGGCCCGGCGCAGCTCGTCGTCGCTCACCACCACCAGCTCGTCGACGTACTGCCGGCACAGGCCGTAGCTGTAGGGCGCGGCGTGGGGGGCGCCCAGGCTGTCGGCGATCGTGCGCACGGCGTCGATGGCCTGGGGCGAGCCGGCCGCGAAGCTGCGGCGCATCGTATCCGCGCCCTCGGGCTCGACGCCGTAGACCCGGCACGCCGGCCGGGCCAGCTTGACCGCCGAGGCCACGCCCGCGCACAGCCCTCCCCCGCCGATGGGCACCACCACCGCGTCCAGGTCGGGAAGCTGCTCGACGAGCTCCAGGCCGAGGGTGGCCGTGCCGAGGGCGGTCCGGGGGCCCTCGAAGGGGTGCACGAACGTCCGTCGCTCCTCGGCCTCGATCTGTTTCGTCCGCGCGAAGGCCCGGTGCACGTCCTCGAGGAGCTCGACCTCGGCGCCCAGCTCCCGGCACTTCTCCACCCGGAAGGAGTTGGCCGTCCTCGGCATGGCCACCTTGGCCGTCGTGCCGAGGACGCGGGCCGCGTAGGCGACGGCGATCGCGTGGTTGCCGGCGCTTACCGCGGTGACGCCGCGGGCGAGCGCGTCCGCGCTCAGCTCGAGCATCACCGAGAGCGCGCCCCGGGGCTTGAACGTGCCGGTGCGCTGGAACAGCTCCTCCTTGAGGAAGACGCGGGTGAGCGCCCCCACCTCGCGGGTGAGAGCAGGATCGTCCCAGGGCCGGACGGGGGTGGTGACCACGAGGTCGCCCAGCCGCTCCCGCGTGGCCCGGATCGCGGCCAGCGTCGGCAGCGCCGCCGGCCCCGAGCTCATTCCGTGTCCGCCTCCTCGAACAGCACGTCGCACGGCAGCGTGCGGGGGCCGTCCTCGGTGCAGACCGCGTAATGCTTGTCCTTGCCACCGTGCATGCACAGGCCGGCGTAGCGCCCCTGCCGGTCCAGGACGTAGAACTTCAGGTCGAACATGGGGTGGCCCTTGTCGTTGAGAAGGCGCTTCTCGACGGTGTTCGCGGCCACGCGCTTGAGCGCCTCCAACCCGGCGTCCTTCGGATGGAGGCCGCGGCGCAGCCCCTCGATGATGAGGTAGGACGACAGGTTGTAGAGGTTGGCCTCGCCCCGGCCCGTGGAGCCGGCCGCCCCCACGTCCCCGTCGACGTAGAGGCCCGCCCCGAGGATCGGCGAGTCGCCGACGCGGCCGGGGATCTTCCAGGCGAGGCCGCTCGTGGTGGTCACCCCGCAGATCTCGCCCTTGGCGTTGATGCCGTCGCAGTTGATGGTGCCGAAGACGTGCTCGGGGTCGAGGAGCCCCTCGGCCACCATCTCGCGGCGCGCGCGGTCGGCCGCCTCGGAGCGCTTGGCGGGGTCGAGGTAGTGCCTGGGGTCGATCCGCCGCTTCCATTCCAGCCACTTGCGGCGCGAGTTCTCGGTGTTGAGGTCGTCCTCGATCTTGACGCCCAGCCCCCGCGCGAAGTCCTGGGCCCCCTTGCCCACGATGAGGTGGTGGTCGGTCTGCTCCAGCACGGCCTTGGCGACGACCGACGGCGTCCGCACGCCCTCCAGGGCGGCCACTCCGCCCGCCCGCTTCTTCGGCCCGTGCATGCAGCAGGAGTCGAGCTGGACGACGCCGTCCGCGTTGGGCAGGCCGCCGTAGCCCACGCTGTCGTCTTCGGGGTCCAGCTCCACGATGTTGACCCCGGCGATGACGGAGTCGAGCACGTCCTCCCCTCGCATGATGCGGAGAAACGCCTCCTCGACCGCGGTGCGCGGGCCGCCGTTCTTGTACTTGTTGCCGTTGGCGGAAGCGACGACGACGGGCTTCACGGTCTTCGGAGCGAGCACGGTCGGGCCCTGGGCCAGGCCCGGGCGCGCCGCCCCCACGATCCCCGCCACCGTACCCGCCTTCACGAACTCGCGCCGGCTCACTCTCTGGGCCATGCGGTCTCCTTTCGGGCGCGCTGATCTTACTCTGCGAGGCCGCGATTGTGACGCTGCGCACTGCCTCCGCTCCGTGTGTAGGGGTAAAACCCTGATTGCGTAAACAGGATCATCGGGTTTTCGCGCCCCGCGTTCCCCAGGCGAGACCGCTCGAACCCTCACGCGCGACCTGCCCGCGCCGGCGCATTCTGGTCCTTTCGGGTCCCAATGCCGGCGGTGAGGGGCTAGTAACGCAGACGTAGAAAAAAGTCGGAAGGAGTGTGAGCCATGAAGCGTCCCTCCACGCTTTACGCTCTCCTGATCCTCACTTCCGTCGCGCTCCCGTCGGGCGCGACCCAACCTGCGCCGCCAAGGCCGGCCCCCGACCAGCACGTCGAGGTGCAGAAACAGTCGGGCACCGTCGAGTTCTTCGCGGTCGGATGGCCGAGCGCCCTCAAGATCCACGGCAAGGGCACCGGGCCCGACGGCGACGTCCACCTCGCCGACGGAGCGGTCTCCGGCGCGATCAGCTTCGATCTCGACACGCTGGAGACCGGCATCGCGCTGCGCGACCGCCACCTGAAGGAGAACTACCTCCAGACCGACCGCTACCCGCGGGCCACCCTCAAGCTGTCCAAGGTCGCGCTCGGCCAGCTCAGCGAGTCGGCGGCGTTCAAGAACGCGGCGGTGCCGTTCGAAGGCGTGCTTTCCCTCCACGGGGCCGAGAAGCCGGTGACCGGCGAGGCCCGACTCACTCGCGACGGCTCGCGGGTCCAGGCGGCGGCGAGCTTCACGATCGACATCCGGGACTTCAACATCGACCTGCCCAGCTACCTCGGCATCACGCTCGCCGAGAAGGTGCAGGTCAAGGTGAACTTCTCGGGCCTCGTGGAGTCCAGCCGTGAAGTGGCGGGGCGCTAGCGTCCACGTCGCCGTTCTCGTGACGATCGTGACCGCCGCCTCCGCGAAACGGGCCCTGACGTTCCCGGGCTCGGTCCGCTGGGGCTACGCCAACTGCGCCACCTGCCACTACAACGTGGCCGGCGGGGGCGTCCTGACCCCCTACGGCCGCCAGCTCTCCCGCGAGCTGCTCAGCACCAAAGGGGGCGAGCGGGAAGCGGAGTTCGCCTACGGCGCGCAGCTGCCGAAGTGGCTCGCCCTCGGGGGAGACGTCGAGTACCTCACGACGTCGAGCGGCTCCGGGCGGGGCCTCCGCCTCGTCCAGGCCGACTTCGAAGGCGCGGCCAGCTACGGACGCTGGCTGGCCGTGGCCACCGCCGGCCGCGGCAGCAAGATCTCCGATCCCATGGGCAACGACTGGATCAGCCGCCGCCACTACGTGCAGACGATCGTCACCCCCACCCTCTCCGTCCGGGCCGGACGCTTCTTCCCCAACTACGGGGTCTGGAACGGCGACAGCTCGGTCGCGGTGCGCCGGCGCCTGGGCTGGGACCAGGAGACCTACAACGTGGAAGGCAACTGGATCACCGACCGAGTCAACGTGGCCCTCGCCGGCATCCTCGACGGGACGGGCGAGTCGCGGAACGACCGCGGCGTCTCGGCCAGCGCGGGCGTCTTCTTCGCCGGCAAGCGCAAGGTCTGGCTCAGCTTCCTGTCCCGGGGCGGTCCCGGGCGCCATCAGCGGGCCGGCGGGATCTCGGGAGTCTTCGGGATCGGCCGCCGGGCCTACCTGCTCACGCAGGCCGACCTGCAGCAGATCCAGGACGACACCGTCTCACCGGCGGTGGCCCACGACCTGCTCGTCAACTCGTGCTTCGCCCGCGAGACCGTGAAGGGGCTCTACGTCCTGCTCATCGACGAGGTCGTGCGCCGCGACCTCGGCGAGACCGCCGAGGTGAGCCACAGCTACGGCCTGGGCCTCCGCTGGTTCCCGCGGCCCCACTTCGAGATGCAGGTGCGGTGGCGGAAGCAGGACGTCGCCATGGGCTCGCCCGACTACCTCGACGGCTTCTCGGGCTTCATTCACTTCTACCCGTAATTGAGCCGGGGGGTGCGAGCGGCGCACCCCCCGGACCCCCCACTCGCTCCGCGCGAGTGAATCGCGCTTCGCTCGTCGCCTCGTGGTGACTTATGGAAACAAGACCGCGCGGGCCCAGAGGACCGCCGCCATCGCCGGCAGGGCGAGGGCGGTCTGCCACTCGCGGTTGCGGCGCACGCGGGGCCACTCGAACCGCGTGCCCCGCGGCCCCGCGGGGCGGAGCCGCGGCACGAAAAGCGGCACCTCGGCCGCCCACGCGGCGTACTCCCCGGGAAAGCGGGCGCTCAGGAACGCCGCTTCCTCGCGCATCACCGAGGGGTAGAAGGCGGCGAAGTAGACGGTGACGGCGAGGGCCGCCCAGAGCGAGCTCGCGGCCACCGCCACGCCGACCGCCATCACGAGGCTGCCGAAGTAGAGCGGGTTGCGCGTCCGGGCGTAGGGCCCGCCGGTGGCGAGGGCTCGTGTCTTGTCGATGTGGCCCGAAGCCCAGAGGCGCACGGCCTCGCCGGCGAGCGCGATGACGCCCCCCGCCGCGAGGCTGGCCGGCGACGGCCGGGCGAGGCCGACCACGAGCACGCCGGCGAGGTACCCGAAGGGGACCCGCAGCCTAGACGGCATGGGCGCCCGCCTCCGGCGAGGCGAGGCGCCGGTCGACGGCGGCCAGCGCCCGCTCGACGCTGATCTCGTCCATGACCGCCCCCTCGATGCGGTAGCGCCCGCGTCGGCCCTCCACCGCGGGCGGACGCACGACCACGTCGTCCGGCGCGAAGGGCCCGTTGCGGGCGGGGTCGGTGGGACCGAAGAGGGCCACCACCGGCCGGCCGGCCGCGCAGGCGAGGTGCAGCGGTCCGGTGTCCCCGGCCACCACGAGGCGCGCCCGCCGGACGAGCGCGACGTATTCCAGCAGCGTCGTGGGGAACGCGCGGCGGGCCGCCCCCGCCGAGGCGCCGACGACGCGGTCCGCGAGGGCCTCCTCGCCCGGGCCCCACGTCACGAGGCTCGACAGCCCGCGGTCGCGCAGCCCGCGGGCGAGCGTGCCGAAGCTCTCCGCCGGCCACAGCTTGCTGGGCCAGCCGCCGCCGGGATTGAGGACGGCGAAGGACGCGAGGCCCATCGCCTCGAGCGAGCGGGCCACCCCGCGCTCCTCGGCGGCCGCCGCCGGCAACGGGAACTCGCGCCGGCCCACCGCCTCGATGCCGAGGGGCCGGAGCACCGCGAGGTTCTCGTCGATCACGTGCGTGACCTCCGGGGTCAGGTCGACGGCCTCCCCGAGCAGGATCGCCGAGCCCGGCTCGCGCCGCCACCGCCGGGCGAGGCCGACGACCCGGCCCGCTCCCGAGAGCCGGGCCCAGGTGGCCGACTTCCAGAGGCCCTGCAGGTCGAGGGCCACGTCGTACTCCTTCGCGCGCAGGTCGGCGAGGACGCGGTGGGCCACTCCCCACGACGGCAGGCGGGCGGGCGGCGCCGGCCACACGCGCGAGAGGCCGGGGTTGCCCTCGAGCAGCGGACGCGCGGGCGGCTCCACGACCCAGCCCGTCTCCCACCCGTGGGCACGGAGCGCCGTCAGGGCGGGCAGGGCGTGCACGACGTCGCCGATCGCGGACAGCCTCACCACGAGCGCCCTGGGATTGTTCATCGACTCCCCACCCTGTCCCTCCCCACGCAGGGGGAGGGGACTGCCCTCGCCTTACGGCGACTCGCCTCGGATCCGGCGCAGCAGGTCCCGCGTGTCGTGCCGCTTGGGGTCGCCGACGATGGCGATCCGGCCGCCGTAGGAGCGCACGACGTCCCGTTCGGGGACGGTCTCCGGCGTGTAGTCGGTGCCCTTGCAATGGACGTCCGGCCGCAGGGCGAGGAGGAGCTGGGTGACGTCGTCCTCGGGGAAGACGACGACGTGGTCCACCGCGCGCAGGGCGGCCACGAGGAGCGCCCGGTCGAGCTCCCCGAGCACGGGCCGGCCGGCTCCCTTGAGCCGCCGGACGGAGTCGTCGCCGTTGACGCCCACCACGAGCACGTCGGCGTCGGCGCGGGCGCCCTCGAGGTAGCGCACGTGGCCCACGTGGAGCACGTCGAAGCAGCCGTTGGCGAGGGCCACCGTGCGGCCCGTCCGCCGGGCCTCGGCCACGCGCGAGACGACCTCCGCCAGCGTGCCGATCTTGGCCGCCGCCTTCCTCAAGGGGTCAGGCCAGGCCGCGGTCCGAGGCCAGAGCACCCTCGATCTCCGCGGCGGAGACGGTGGCCGTGCCGCGCTTCATCACCACGATGCCTCCCGCGTAGTTGGCGAGCCAGCTCGCCTCGGCCGGGCTCGCCCCCGCGGAGAGCGCGAGCGTGAACGTCGCGATGACGGTGTCGCCGGCCCCCGTCACGTCGGCCACCTCGTCGGACCCGTAGATCGGGATGTGCAGCGTGGAGCGGCCCGGCTCGAAGAGCGACATGCCGTCGCTGCCGCGCGTGATGAGGCACGCCTGGACGCCCAGCCGGCGGAGCAGCGTGCGGCCGGCGGACTCCAGCCGCCCGCGGTCGTTGCCGATCGTGACGCCGAGGGCGGCCTCCACCTCGGGCTCGTTGGGGGTCACCGCCGTCATGCCCCGGAAGCCGAGGAGCGCGAATCGCGAGTCGACGGTGATCGGGACGCCGCGCCGCCGCGCGAAGGCCACCGAAGCCTCCACGAGCTCCGGGGTCAGCAGGCCGAACCCGTAATCGCTCACCAGCACGCCGTCCACGCGCTCGCCCACGTCGCGCAGCGCCCGCAGCATCGCCTTCCGGGCCGGGCTGCGCTCGGCCAGCCTCGTGGTCTTGTCGATGCGGACCATCTGCTGCTTGGTGGAGTGCACGCCCCCCGCGAGGATGCGGGTCTTGACGGGGGTCACGTATGCGGGATCGCTGAGGACCCTTCCCGCGGAGACCCCGACCTCGCGGAGGAGGCCGCGGAGCCGCCGCCCGTGGTCGTCCTTCCCCACGACGCCGAGCGGCAGGGGCGTGCCCCCGAGCGTGCGGATGTTGTGGATCGCGTTGGCTCCCCCGCCGAGGCGGACGTCGGTGCCGTCGTACTGCAGGATCAGCACCGGCGCCTCCCGGCTGACCCGCTGCACGCGGCCGTAGAGGAACTCGTCGGCCACGAGGTCGGCCAGGACGAGCAGGCGCCTCCCGCGGAACGAGGCCACGATCCGGCGCAGCCGCTCGGCCGAGGGCGGCGGCGGTCCCTTCACTCCGGCGCCCCCGCCTCCGCCGCGACCTCGGCGAGGATGCGCTCCACCGCCTCCAGGAGGTTCTCGGCCACCAGGTCGGGAGGGCGCGGCCACGAGGGGGCGTGCCACAGCAGCTCGCCCCGGCCGTAGCCGGTCTTGACGAGGACCGCCCGGGCGCCCACGCTGCGGGCCAGCTCGAGGTCGGCGTCGCGGTCGCCGACCACCCACGACCGGGCGAGGTCGATGCCGAGATCGGCGGAGGCGCGGTGGAGCAGGCCCGGGCGCGGCTTGCGGCAGCCGCAGTCCTGGCGGTAGGGCGGCTCGCCCGCGGAGGGATGGTGCGGGCAGTAGTAGATCCCGTCCAGGCGGGCCCCTCCCGCGTCCATCGCCGCCGTCATGAGGCCGTGCACCTCGCCGATGAGGTGCTCCGGGAAGTAGCCGCGGGCCACCCCCGCCTGGTTGGT
>Ga0066388_100003690_pt1 | contig 10039 bp, 7 predicted proteins | sample PanSoiMetaGPlot6_FD_64539 | JGI IMG/M metagenome (GOLD analysis project Ga0066388, IMG submission 64539) | Tropical forest soil microbial communities from Panama analyzed to predict greenhouse gas emissions - Panama Soil - Plot 6 (Hybrid Assembly) | ecosystem: Environmental > Terrestrial > Soil... | reverse complement strand
AAATCCCAGGTCCCCAAAATTTGGTGGTTAGTATTGGCCGTGTCAAATGCATGAAGCGATGCAGACATATAATTATTGAATCCGTTATCGAGCATGGCAATTTGCATACCCTTTCCTCGCAAACCGACGTTATGTAAAAATTCACCATTGTGAAGATGAATTTCATTGAACGAACTCGTTCCATAATTGTAGTAATCGCCTGAAACGTTTTGTGTTCTCGCGTTCGCACCAACGGGAACAAAATCTGCTTCGATTTTCGAATTTTCAACGGGGGTTTGAGAATGCTCCGTTCTCGCTGCTATGGCAGATGTTGATTTGACAAATGCAAGACTATTAATGGCAGCCAGGGCTGCGACGTCTGAAGTTTGAATGGTAATCGCGTTGATCCATTTCGAAACGTTCAATAATGTGACATTGGGTACGTTCTTTACCTGTGTAATGTAGGAAGGGTTCACAGGCAGATCAGTACTGTCCAATTGAATGTTATATTTAGTTCGCCGGTCAATTGCATGCTGGGACAGATAGGCAATTGGATTTGATAAACTGAAAGGAGTTGCGTTCTTGTCTGTAAATCTGACCACATACCGGGTCAATTGTGCGTTCAACTTTATTGGAAGGAGTGAAACAAATAGGAGAGCGGCTACGAAACACTTCATCAGTTTTTACTTTAGAGTACCTGGTATCAAATTTAGTTAAAACCAAATTGAGGATATGCCCACTCATAAAATGCATAGTTGTTCATGAGATCAATTGTGGTCAACCATCCACATTTTAATTCCAAACCCAATCCTGTATGGATCATAACTATTTGGCGGAGTGAAGTTGGGTTGTTGTTCCCACATGGTGAGTTCACGATATACGAGGCCAATGTTTTTGGCGTACATTTCTTTCGCAAAAGTTTGCGAGCCATAATCGGATGGGGCTGTTACCGGATCTAATTCATCATCCTCCTGAACTGTATATACGTCATGATAGGTCTGACCTTGCATGGTAACCGACGATTGAATACCTCCATCAAAAGTAAATTCCCAATCACCCATGTTATCGTCGTTGCTGAAGCTATACAATGATCCATAAGGTTCATTGGGAAGGTAGGCGTTCCCTCTCCATTTATTAGCGTCGCGCACAGGTGTATGAATTTTTATCACGCGCAAATTGTCTTCAATCACCTCTACGTGGTCATCAAGTATAGTAATGAGATAGGATCCATTTGCTTGCCATGGCTCCGTGCCGGTAGTATCGGAAATGTAAGTGTAGAGGCGATAGCTTGGGCGATCAAGATTGTCCGTAATGAGTGCATCCACTACATGTTTCACACGATATTTATGCACTTCGGTGATCCGACCGAAATTGGTGAAAACAGTAGAATCGACACGGTAGGTGATGTATTTCCCGGCCTGAAGGGGGATAGTCAGTTCGAGTAGACGGGCCTTTTGATAATCGGTGTCATCGATGGTCTCAGTTTCTTTCTTACAGGAAACAATAGCGACGATGATGAAGGCAAATAGGCAACACTGAATGAAGCTAGAGATTCTCATAAGAAGGGGATAGTTTTTAGGGACAAATTTCATGTCTAAAACTACAAACAAAAAGCGGGGAAACATAGTTTTCCCCGCTTAAAAACGTATTTGGCGTCACATTATTGCTTGATACTGAGATGTGATGGGCAATAGGCAATAGGCAATAGACGATGGCAGCAGCCAATAGGGAATACGCAAAAAATGAGGAATGCTCAATTAGCGATTGCAAATTGCCCGTTGCCCATTGCCTATTGTCTCTGGATTATCCCTCCCCCAATAACATCATCGCCTTCATAAAACACCGCACTTTGCCCCGGTGCGACGCCCTTTGCCTTTTCATAAAATTTTACCGACAATCCATTCGCTTGAGGATGTAGGTTTGACAAGGTCCCCTTATCCTTATACCGAATTTTTGTCACCGCCTCCATTCCAGGCGTTATTGAATCATATTTTATGAAATTCAATTTGCTCACCACCATTTCATTCTGATCAAGATCCTGTTCATCGCCGAGCGTTACCGTATTTGAATCCGGATCAATTTTGGTAACAAACACAGGTTTGCCGAAAGCAATATCCAATCCTTTGCGCTGACCAATCGTATAAAATGGATATCCCTTGTGCGTGCCTAAGATGTTCCCATCCTTATCAACAAAGTTTCCTCCATTCACTTTATCTTCCAATCCATTTACTTTTCTTTTCAAGAATCCCCGGTAGTCATTATCGGGAACAAAACAAATTTCATAGCTCTCAGATTTTTTTGCGAGGTCAGGGTAACCGTAATCGAAAGCCATTTGCCTGATATCAGTTTTGCGATATGTGCCTAGTGGCAATAAGGTTCTGCTCAGTAGATCCTGTTGTAATCCCCACAGAACGTAACTCTGATCTTTTGTTTCATCAACGGCTTTGCTGACAACAAATCGCCCGTTGTCGTGCTCGCGAATTTTTGCGTAATGACCCGTAGCAATGAAATCGCAACCGAGTGCATCGGCTCTTTTGAGCAGAGCTCTCCATTTAATATGCGTATTGCAAAGCACACATGGATTGGGTGTGCGTCCTGCGAGATATTCTTCAACAAAATTGTCGATGACAAAATCTCCAAATTCTTCGCGGATATCCAGAATAAAATGGGCAAAGCCGTGCTCTACTGCGGCCATGCGGGCGTCGTTGAAACTATCCAGGTTGCAACACCCGGTTTCCTTTTTACTGCCGCCGCTTGTCGAATAGTCCCATGTTTTCATGGTGATACCCACCACTTCATAGCCCTGGTCATTAAGCATGAGTGCTGTGATGGTGCTGTCGATACCGCCACTCATAGCCACCAAAACTTTTCCTTTTTTGCTCATATCTATTTAAAAAAATAGCAAGCTGCAAATATACGCAATCCTGTGTGCTGAAATGGCTGTAGATCTTTTTGGACTTGTTTTTGCCCTTAATATTATGGACCCCTTACATGAATCTTGCTCTTTGTCAAATATGCCCCAATCTTAGTCGGTTTTCACACCTCTGATCAAAATCATTTTTATGAAAAAGATATTCTTTTACTCTTTCATCACTTTGACTGTTGTCAACTGCAATAACAACAAAACAGCCAATGCAGGAAATTCGGAAAAAAATTCAATGGGCGCTGCTTCATCCACAGATAAGAATGTAATAGGCTTTAAAGTAAATGGAGATGGTGTGAAAACCAGTAGCTGGAACATCCGGCGTTTTACCTGGAGTAATCAATCTGATGTATGGCTGAACATTACCAGCGATATGCATAAAGAGAAGGGGACAATCAATATTAACCTCAATGGTGCGAAACCGGGGACTTACAATTTTGACGATAAGGGGGTCATCATGGAAAAATCACAGGGTTCGTATCATCCGGACTACAATAATCCTTTAAACTCTTATTCATTTGTCAGCGGCTCATTTATAATAATTGACGTTGATACCGTGAATCATGTTGTAAATGGAACTTTTTCCGGCACGGTAAAAAACTCAAAGGGGGAAACATTAAATATCACTGACGGAAAAATCATTAATGGTACATTAAAGCCAGGTATTATCAGTTTTTGAAGGGGATCAAAGAAGATCAGGGATGGAGATTTTATGCATCAGGTTTTTTTCATAACTTAAAATTGCCATGCCCATCACCTGGACCACCTGGTTATTTCTTGCTTTATTGCTTGCATCAGTGCAGACAAGCAACGTTTTATTTTCTCAGCCCACAACATTTCCGGTTAAAGAGTGGAGGAAAACTTTGGCGGCAACAAATGACATTGATAATAGGATATTGGTTAAAGTTTCGCAAACGCTATTCCAGGCCGATAGCGCGTCCGTAGATGCAGCGTTGAGTACGTTAGAAAATACTACCTCTGCTAACCATTATTACCGCGCAAGGATTTTTTGGCTTCGCGCGGACCAAGTCTACAACTTCCATTACAAGAACCAGCAATCATTAGCTAGAAGGTGCTTCGACCAGGCTTTGAACGAAGCATATAAAAGCAACAATGATTATCTCATTTGGTCTGTTTCGTGGGCCTACGCATCCATGATGGCTGGTTTCAACGAAGTCGAACTTGGCGCCACATACTATCTTCAGACCGCAGAGATCAGTGAACGACTTGGAACGGAAATTAAGAATCGCTTTACCGTGTTTTTGCCATTAGGAGAGATATTGTTTCAAACCAGGGAATATCAAAAGAGTATTTATTATCTGCAAAAGGGCCTCCGTCGGCCGGAGAATGCTGCATTCTTATCCAGCTACGACAAAATGAAATGCCTGAATGCTATCGGCCAGGATTATCAGCAAGTTGGAAATTTAGATTCAGCTTTGATGAGTTATGCCAGGTCCATGCAGATAGCCCGGGAAACCAAAGACACTGTTTGGATGGGAATTAACTCGGGGTTCATGGGACAAGTGTTCTTCCTTAGGAAAGAATATGGTAAGGCAAAGTCATTTTTGGAATATGATTACTCCATTAATAAAATACATGAATGGAACATTGCTGGTTATACTTTGCAATGGCTTGCCAAGATTAACCTGCAGGAAGGCAAGAACGATAGCGCTTTGTTGAAATTGCGAACAGCACGGGATTTTCTTTCAAAATCCAATGGCTTTGCCTTGCAAAAAGGCAATTACTTGAGCGCGGTTTATTACACAACCGCCGATGCGTTCAGGGCAATTGGCAATGCAGACAGTTTCTATCACTACTTTCAATTATTCTCTTCTCTCCACGATTCACTTGAAAAACTAGCTACTCTTAGCAGTATTAAGCTGGCGCAACTTCGCATTGACAATGAAAAGAATTTCCACAGGATTTCAAGTTTGGAGCAGGAGAGAAGAGAAGAATTGCTTTCGCGAAATTTCATCATAGCAGTAATTCTATTGCTTTCCGTGATCGCATTTTTTTACGTCAATCGGCTTCGATTAAAACACCTTCACAAAGAACAGTTGGCCCTGCAGCAAAAGAAAGCGGCGGAAGCGGATATGCACGCTGCTAAAGAACAATTGGAATTATTTACTCACAATCTTATTGAAAAAACAAACCTAGTGGAACAACTCCAGGAGCGGCTGAATCAACGCGCATTCACACTTGAGCAGCAGGAACTGGCGTCTTCCATTTCAAACCAAACTATTCTCACGGAAGCGGATTGGGAAAAATTCAAAAAGCTTTTCGAAAAAATTCATCCTGGGTTTCTTATCAACCTGAAAGAGAAAGTAAATGATATCACGTTATCCGAACAGCGGATGGCCGCTCTCACGCGTTTGCATCTGACCACAAAACAGATCGCGACCATTCTTGGCATCTCTCCCAACAGCGTCAATAAAACAAGGCAGCGGTTGCGTCAACGCCTCCACGTGCAGGGCGAAATGAACATTGACGATCTCATTTCAAGCAGTTAGCGCCGACTATTGTCGTTGCCCGATAGCAAATTTACTCCCGCTAAAAGCTCATAGTTCGCAGCTTCTCTTCTCTATTTCAATGTGCTACACAAGTCACTTTTTTGTCACCGTAAAAATTTGTTATCGCGCCATGAAGCGTGGTAATTTAATCGCATTGCAAATCTCATTTGGCGATGTGCTATGCTGAAAAGAAATCTGCCGTTCATCTTAATTGCGCTGATCACAGCCCTCCTCATCGCCATCGTGATTTGGGTATTTGACCTGAAAATAAAAAATATCGAAAAGAAGAGTTATCACTCTGCCCTCATGAAACAAGCCAAACAAAAATTACACTGACGCGATCACGCCAAAACAAATTCAAATGAAACCATTACACAGCACTTGGTTCAAACATGCACTCTTGGGATTTTTTTCACTCGCTTTCTTTCAAGGACCTTCAGCTCAAACCTGGTCCCCGATTAACGGAATAGCGGCACAGGACATTGCGGTGGGAAAAAATGGTTCAGTTTGGGCCACGGCTATAAACAACGCTATTTACAGGTGGGACGGCCTCGCATGGGAGACGATGCCAGGAGCGGCAACACGAATCGCGGTTGGTCCGAATGGCGATGCGTGGGTGATCAACGCGAACGGCAACATCTTCAAATATAATTCCGCTCTCAGTAATTCCTGGGAACTAAAAACCGGTGCCGCGTCTGACATCGGAGTTGGCGCCGATGGCAGCGTGTGGATCATTGGAACGAATACTGTTGGGGGTGGCCACAGTATTTATCGTTTAAACGGATCAACCTGGACGATGGTTCCGGGCGGAGCCGTTCATGTTGGAGTCGAGCCATCTGGAAATGCGTGGGTCGTGAACAGCAACAATAATATCTATCGATATGATGGATCTTCATTCGCATTGCAGCCAGGCTCCGCAAAGGACATCGCTGTGGGCGCTGATGGATCGGTGTGGTGCACTGGTCCCGATAATAGAATTCTTAGATGGGACGGCAAAAACTGGGCACCCCAGTCAGGAATGGGAACTCAAATCTCTGTTGCTCCGGAAGGGAATGCATGGATTGTAGATAACACGGGGAAAGTTTTTCACTCAATCGATGCGGGCTCAACTCCAATGCTAGTAAGAGTCATATTTCCCAGGAAGCAGACCTACGAGTACGCGATGTTGAAAACGCTCAATTATGGTACACTAAACAGTTCTGTCATGCTAGGTGGGATCAAAGGCACTTATAATAACCTAGATGATCTGGGGAAAGCTTTTGGTACATATGCCTTGTTAGCAGCGGAGATTTTATTCGCGCAAAATCCGACCATTACAGCAGACCAAGTCTTGGTTAAGTTAGGCAGTGATGACAAGGCGAAATCGAGTTTAAACGGCATTTTGTATACAATAGTATCCGCCTCCATTGTGTCGAAGCAGGATCCTTCGATTTCGTTCGAGTCGAGGCTAGCGTTGAGAACTTGGTGTGAGAACTTATTGTGGAGTGTTAAAGTCAGGAGTGCGAAGGCTATCCTAAGCGAATATCGGAAATGGAAAGCAGACCCCTGCTCTTACCAGGCAGATGGCTACAAGGCTCCGCCCGATTGCGCGCTAAAGGGTTTAAACTTCACTCAATGGTATGGAACAAGAACGCCCCCGGAAGACATCATAGGAAAAGCTGGCCTAAAATCAGTCTTGGCAAATAATGCAGATGCATTTGCGTCAGGCGTAAGCATCGCTGTCGCTACTGCCGCATTAACGGCGTCGGGAATTGCTGTTTTTTCAGGATTGGGGACTGGCGCAGCTCTTTTTGGCGCGGGATCGATGGCGGGAGCCGCCGGGATAACCAGTAGTCTTTTTATGGCTTTTGGCGGCACTGCAACAACCTCCACCGCACTAATGTCAGGAGCAATTGGGGCAGTAAGTTGGGCGGGAGTAATCGCCGCCCCCGTTGCTGCCGCCATCTTGTCCATTGTGGTCGGCACGGTTGAAGGGTTCCGTGTGGTTGAGGCCGTGAAGATTGAGCCAATGTTGAAAATGAAACTTGGCGCAGCGATGACAGATCACATCAACTTGGCTAATGCAATGGCGGACAGCAATGCGAGAAACATGTTCTTCATCGCATTCCAGGACGCCGCCATGAAAAATTACATTATTCCTGATCCGAAAGTTGACGGAGAGGTAAGATTCTATTGTCAGGCTGGCTATGTTTCCAGTTTTAAACTGTCATATGATGATGTAAACGGTAAAAACCAAAGCTCCACAACTCCTGATCTCTCGGTAGGAACCGAGAAATCATTTACTATTCCGTATAACGCAACAAACATCCATGTACAAGGTTGGTACCTGGCAGGGGGTTGGAAAGAATTGTTTAATCAAACTCTGGATCGCCCCACGTTTGTGTGCTATACATCTTACGGAACAGTGTTTGAACCCAAGGTAAAAAACGACTGTCCCGAAGTGGGCAGCATGACGACAAAACCGAATGAACTTACAGTTACGCAGGGTGGTGGCTATGCTGCCAAGATAAAACTCACTTACGATCAGAATGGAAAAACGGTGACTCTAATGGATGATGGCAGTGTTTCAGCCGGATGGCGAAAGGTATTCTCGATCCCCGCAGGAGCTACCAACATTCATTTGCAGGCGTGGAGCAATACCGGACTGGTTTGGGATCAATGGAAATCTATCATCGATAAGACATGGCCATCTCCACCAAACGAATGTATTAAAGTGTATGGAACGACACTCGACCCCAAATGGGATAATGAATGTAACTAACAACAATTCCTCGAAACCGGCAGGGCAATATCAAGTGAATTAAAAATTTCATAGCCTTATGCGTTTGGTCTTACAGCAAGGATTTGTGTAGAACAATTCTCGTTCTGAATGAGAGAAACTTAACAACAACAATTCACTTTATGCGAATGAGAACTTTGATAACCATTTCTGCCATTTTTATTTCATTCTACTGTACAGCGCAGAAAGAACTGAGTTATGATGGTTATTACGTGAGTATTCCTGACACCAATACAATGAGTGTGTTTAAATATTATCTGCGTTTTTATGCTGATGGCACTGTCATTGGAGTAACGACTGCGGGCAAACCCAGCAACCTGGTACCATGGTTTAAGAAGGAAAATAAAACGCCATACAAGGGAACTTACACAGTAACGGACAGCGTAATTAAGTTCTCAATGACAAGTGAGCAAGGAGCCGTGAACTATGATGGGAGATTAACGAGTGACAACAAACTAGAGTTAAAAGTGAAAAGCCTCATCAACAAATACGAGGGAAAAGAGGAATACGGCTTTATGAAAATGGATACGATAAAGTAGTCGATAGTCGACAGTCAATAGTAAACTCAATAAGTATGAAGAAATTATTGATCATACTGCTGGTGCTTTCTGGCTTACAGGCGCGGCCCCAAGGAAGCGGTGATATTAGTGCCAATAACCTGGCCGATGAAGTGGCAAGATTGAAAGAGCAGATCAAAAGCCTTCAGGAAAATGAAATTCAGTCGGAAAAGATAAAATACATGCGCAACTACCAATTGGTGTTGTACGGTATTGATATCATCAAAGAAATAAAACAAGGCACCGTTGACATCTCGAACGCACGAAGCCAGAATATCCTTTACAAGAAAATCATCGATATCAATAATCCATCCAGTGACGCGCTTGGCTTTCAGTTAATGGACGTAATCGACAAAACTCTTGAAGACAATATCAATGCATTGCCACTTGTGGACGGCGAAAAAAAAAGATTGAAAGGCCAAGTATCAGGTCTAGTTGAGGGGCTTAAGAGAACGTTCCCCCCTTTGCAAATTATCGGCAGCGTTGTGGGAATGATCTCTTCCTTCACAACGTATAAAACAAGAATGGAAAAGCTCGATAAGAGAACCGATTCTTTGGTTGTTGAGGCAAGTTATCCCATCACCAAAGAGATCATCTCAAAGATCAATTTGCAACTGGCCCCTTACATTGATTTTTACTCACAACTAGACAAGATCAATAATACCTACGAAAATGCCCTCTACAACCATGTGATCGAGTACAAAGATTTTATGGAGGAGGTGGACAATTTGCAAACAACATTGGCAGGTGCATTGGACATGAACCAATCGATCGGCGAACAAATCAATAATCTGTTTGACCTTGCGAATTCATCCCGACAGGATTTCGATTATAAAAAGCTAAACGAGAATGATAAAATTCGTACTGTTGCCGGCAATTGTCTATCGGTGTTTGACCTAGTGGAACGATACAAGAAATTCACCAGCGATTTTATCGCTATACAGGAAAGTTTCTACCACGATTACATCTCGCTGCTTGAAGACAAGGGAAAAAAACTTCCAATTAAAGACGAGGACAAGATTACAAAACTCGTAGCCGATCTTAACAATATCAAAAAAGGAAATGCCGCCGAAAACATCAATGGTTTCGACGAGACCTATAAGTCCAAACTGAAAAGCATCACAACAAAAGTGGTTGCCCTGAATAGGACGAGGTTTTAATCCGCACGCGTCAGCGTGTTGAATGACTGTCCCGATTTGTCGGGACAGTTTTTTGTTACATAGCTTCAGTGTGAAATTGGCAGGTTTTTGGACTTGTTTTTGCCATTAACAGCTATGACGCCCTGAAATGA
>Ga0066388_100003689_pt1 | contig 10040 bp, 4 predicted proteins | sample PanSoiMetaGPlot6_FD_64539 | JGI IMG/M metagenome (GOLD analysis project Ga0066388, IMG submission 64539) | Tropical forest soil microbial communities from Panama analyzed to predict greenhouse gas emissions - Panama Soil - Plot 6 (Hybrid Assembly) | ecosystem: Environmental > Terrestrial > Soil... | reverse complement strand
CGCCGCGCCTGGGACCGCGGGCGGCTCGCCCGCCCTCTAGCTCGCCAGCGCGGTGCCAGCGGGCGGGCCGCCCGCGGTCCCGGGGTGGCACTACGACTTTTTCTGCAAACCCGGACGGATGTCGACGGCAAGGCGGTGCGCCGGCGCCGCTCCGCGGCGCCGGTCAAATCACCGTCAACGAGCACGCGCGATGAGTGAGGCGCTGCCAGCCATGCCGGAGCCGCAGCCGCGGCAACGGCGCCCGCTGTTACCGCACCTGCGCGCCGTCGGGGCCGCGCTGGCGGTGCTCAGCGGCGTGCGCGGCCTCTACGACCTGCGGGTCACGGGGTTTGAGCGGCAAGGCTGGTTGCTCCTGCTGGCGGCGATTGTGATCAGCGCCGCAGCGAGTGCGGGACTGAACTACCCCACACCGCCGCCGCTGCCGCCGCGCGCCCCGGCCTCGATGCTCCGCCGCATCCTCGGCTCGCTGCTGGCACTCGCAGGCGCGGCGCTGTGGGCGGTGGCGACGCGGCGCATCTACGAGAAATGGGTGACGGGGTTCGATTTCGCCTGGATGGGCTGGACGTCGGCCGTCGTGTTGATGGCGATCGGCCTCGACCTGGCGTGGGGCACCTGGCCGCGCGCGCGCGAGCGGCGCTGGAGTACGGCCGTGCTGGTATCGATGGGCGTCCTGCTCGCGTTGGCGGCGCTCTATCGGCTCGGCAACATCGCCGACTTTCCCGGCGAAGCGGCGGTCACGCAGATCGAGGACCTGCAGGTCGGCAACTTCGGCTGGTCGTATCTGCAGGGCTATCGGCTGCGCTGGGAATACCTGAGCAGCACGTGGCTGGCGGCACTCGGCATCTGGCTCGGCGGGCCGACGCAGATGGCGGTGCGCATCCCGTTTGCGACGGTCAGCGCGCTCAAGGTGCTGCCGCTGTTCGTGTGGCTGCGGCTCAGCGTCGGTACCGCCGGCGCCCTGGTCGGCACGGCGCTGTTGGCCTGTTCGTTCTGGGACGTCGTGCTGTCGCGCATTCCCAACAACCACAACGCGCTGATCGTCTCGATCGTGTTTGCGTTGCTGGCTGGGCCGGCGCGTCGCGGCCGCCCGTCGGCATACGTGCTGCTCGGGTTCTTCGGCGGCTACGTGTTGCACGAGTACGTCGCATATCGCCCGTTGGCCGCGCTGGCCGTGGTCGGCGCGATCGGATGGTCGCTGCGCGATAGCGTTTCGCACTGGACCCTCCGCGTGGCGCGCCCGCTCATCACCGTCGTGTTGCTCGTCACGATGGTGATCCCGCTCTTCTACACGCGGCTGCCGGGCGGGTTGCGCGTCGAATACTTCGACGGCTGGAACCGCGCGCGCGGCATCACCGAGTACTACAACCCGGATGCGACCTGGACGCAGGCCATCAATCGGCGCATCGACCGCGCCTTCATGGTGGCCGACCTGTTCACCGTGCACGGCGATCGCTCGCCGGTGCGCAACATCGGCTCGCAGCCCCCGCTGATCGAAGCCGTCACCTGCGTGTTGCTGCTGCTCGGCATCGGCGCCGCCGCCGCCAACGCGCTGCGGCCGGTCTTCGGGCTGACCGTGCTCGGCTGCGCCATCACGGTGAGCGGCACGCTGATCCTCACCGGCAACTTCGACGTCGCGCGTGTCGGCGGTGCGGTCCCCTACGTCTACGTCCTGGCGGGCATCGGCGCGGCCGGATTGTGGACGACGTGGTCACAAGCCTGGGGCCGTGCCGGACGCGCCCTCGCGACGCTCGGGTTGGCGATCGCCGTCGCCTATGCGGGAGTGGTGTGCACGCGTTATGCGTTCGAGCTCTGGAGCGACCCGGTGATCCGGCGCGCGCACCGCAACAACCTGGCCTACCTCACCGCCTGGATGCGCGATCACGTCCGTGCCGACGAGAGCGTGATGGGGATCGCGCCGGGGTACGAGAACGTGCTCGGCGGGCACGACGGCAGCTTCCTGCGCGGCCGGACCATCGACGGATACGTCGGCTGGGATATCGAATCGGTGCTGCGGCGGTGGGTGAAGGAGCCCGGGCCGACGGTGCTGTTCGTGTTCACCGGACACGGCGTCGAGGCGGTGGGACAGTTTCTCGAGAAGCTGCTCGGGCTCAAGTTCGAGTTCGACATCGACCCGCTCGCGATGTCGGGCGACGTCACCTACACGCGGGCGCCCGGCCCGCCCCCCGAGCTCGCGCAGCAGCTGGCGGAGTGGCACTGCCGCGGCGTGCACGAGGAGTTCGCCATCATCGGCGCCGACAACAAGCCGATGTTCAAGGTCGCCGCGGTGGCGCCGTTCATCGACAAGAGCACGTGGCCGGGCGCGATCCCCGAGGAGCTCTATCGGTTGTCCAAGCCCCCGGCCAGCATCCAGGCGCACTACTCCGCGCCGTTCACCGTCGACGGCGGCGAGTATCGCTTCTTGATGGAATTGTATGTCGGCACGGCCCAGCTGCTGATCGACGGCGTGAAGCGCAACACCACCGGCCGCGAGGCAGTGCCCCTCAGCGCCGGGCTGCACCAGTTGGAGGTGAACGCGCAGTTCGCCCCGATGGCGGCGGAACCCGCCATCCGCTTGTTGTGGAGCGGCCCGGACACCGGCAACCGCCAGGAGCTGATGCCGTTCTACCGGCTCTCGCCGCTCGACCCGAGTTGTTCGGGCGCGGCAGGCCAGGAGCCGTTCGCCGCCACCGGCCATGACGGGCGACCCGGCTATCTGCTCGATTGGTTGACCGCCGGCCCGTTCCCCAATCCGAACGACAGCGGCCTCCAGAGGGAGTTCATCGACGTCGCGCAGCTCACCGCGCACTCTGCCGCCGCCGCCGGACAGCAGTGGGAGCCCGCTGCGCTGCACGGCGCCTTCGTCAACTTCGGCGAGATCTACCCGTCCACCGCGCCGGATCGCAATCCGCAGTGGATGTGCGCATACGCGGCCACGCGCATCGAATCGCCCATCCAACGGCGCGCCTTTCTGGAGCTCGCCGGCTCCGGCGATCGGCTGCGGGTGTGGTTGAACGGCGCTGAAGTCACCGCCATGCCGCTGGTGGCCGGGTACGAGCCGCAGCGCCACGCGATCGAGCTGCGCGCCGGCGCGAATCTCCTGGTCGTGAAGAGCTGCGCGGACGTCGGGGCATGGTACTTCGTCGCCCGCATCGCCGATGGCAGCGGCCACGCCTTCCCGGATCTGCGCAGCAGCGCCGCGCTGCCGAACGAGGTGCTCACGCCGGCGCCGACCGCGGTCGGGGAACCGGTGCAGTTGATCGACGGCTTCGGCTCGATGGTGTCCGCGCCGCACGACCAGCCCGACTATCCCGACCACCGCGGCGGCGGTCCGTCGTCATGGGCGTACGCGGACGATCCGCAGGCCGCGGTGGTGTGGCGCACCGCGCCGGCACCAGCGCAGCGGGCGACGGTGATCGCGCTCACCGCGTCGACCTCCGAAGTGAGCGGGGAGGGCGAGCTGTTCGTGAACGGGAAGTCGGTGATCGTCTTTCCGGTGGGAACCGAGAGCATCGACGGACACTGGAAGGCGAACGGCTACGAGATGGCCTTCGTCTCGCGCGGGTATCACGGCGGCAACGCGGGCCTGCTGCTGATCACCGTTCCTGCCGAGGTGGTGACGGCCGGCGAGCCGATCCAGCTGCGCGTGATGCTCAAGGGCGGCGCGCCGAAGACCTGGTTCATGGTCAAGAACTACGCGGACACGGTTGCCTATGAGGAGCTCTCGCCGCGCGTCGCGCTGGAGCTGCTGCGTCCGGAGTGGGAGGGGGTGCCGCGCGGCGTCGCCAGCCGCTAGGCGTTGGAGCTTCGGGCGCGTCACCGTCCGAAGCGGCGGCGGATCAACAGGAGCAGCGTATCGCCGGCCGTGCGGCCGACGCGCATCTTGCTCTCGCCGCCTTTGCGGTCGTAGCGCAGCAGCATCGGCACCTCGCCGATGATCGGCTCCATCGGGCGCAGCTTCAGCAACAGGTCGACCATGCATTGGAAACCCGCCTGGTCGACGAGCTGCGCGCCATAGCGATCGGCGGCGCGGCGCAACACGTCGGCGCGGTAGGCGCGATAGCCGCAGGTGAAGTCGCGCACGCCGCGGATCGGCATGATGGTGCGCATGAGGATCGACGCGCCGCGGCTCATCAGGCGGCGCAATGGTGAGACGCCGTAGACGCGCGCGCCGGGTTGGTAGCGCGAGGCGATCACCACGTCGTACCCTTCGTCGATCATCTGCAGCATGCGCGGGATCAGACCGGGCACCTGCGTGTCGTCGGCGTCCATGGTGATGATCACGTCGCTCGCCGCGGCGCGCTCGAGCGCCGCCTGCAGTCCATCGCGCAGCGTCGCGCCGAGACCTTGGTTGACGGGGTGGCGCAGCAGCCGCAGCGGCAATGCGCCCGCCCATTCCTCGGCGATGGCGCCGGTGCGGTCGCGGCTGCCGTCGTCGACGAGGATGATCTCGTACGAGAAACCGCTGTCTTCCATCGCCTGCTGCAGGCCGCGTAACAGCGAGGGCAGGTTGTCGGCTTCGTTGTAAGCCGGCAACACGATGCGCAGCGTGCGCCGCGCCGGCGGCGCGGCGGGATCGGCACGCGGAGCAATTGGAGTGGCCGATGTCACGCGCGGCCTATAGGCCGACGCAGCGGAGGGCGCAATCGCGGAGGCGCCGGCTTCGCCGGCGCCGCTCGGCGTTATGCGTTCGGCGTTTGAGGTCGTCGTGCCCCGGGAGTGCGATATGCCGCAGCGGCGGTGTCGAATGGAACATCGGGTCCAGCAGACCGCAAACGTCAAACGCCAAACGCACGAGCCGCGCTGCGATGGCCCCGCCGCCCGGCCTGGAGGCCGGGGCTACGGTCAACGTCTCCGCGCTGACTTGACTCGACTGCGGCGGCGGCGCGAGATCGGGGCATGCTGGCGGCCGCACTCGGCGTGCTCATCATCGCCGGCTACGTGCTGGCGCTCTGGTGGCTGCTGCGCGCCGAGCAACCGAGAACGTGGGTGGCGTTGCTGGGCCTGTGCGCGGTGGCGCTGGCGCTGCATCTGGTGCTCAGCTCCGAGTACCCGCCGGGGCTCAACGAGGACGAGCCAAAGGTTCTCAAGTGCGCGACGTCGGCGCTGCAGCGCGGCGATCTGTTCCGCGAATCGTGCATTCACATTCCCTACCTGCTCACCGCATTGTTCGTCGCTCCGCTCGAGCCGTACCTCGGCGCGACGCGCTGGACCATGCGCAGCTACTCGCTGGTGACCGGTGTGCTGGCCGTGCCGGCGGCGTTCGCGGCGGCACGCGCGCTCGGGCTGAGCGGCGCCGCCAGCCTGGCCGCCGGCGGGCTGGTCGCGGTGCTGCCGTGGTCGCTCCTGTACGGCCGCATCATGTTCGGCGGAGAGCTGATCTTCCACCAGCTGCTCCTGCTCGCGGCGCTGGCGCGCCTGGTCTGGAAGCGGGGCGGTCGGGCTGACGCACTGCTCGGCGGGTTCGCGCTCTGCCTGCTGCTGTGGGACTACTACGCCGGCCGCGCCATGGTGGCCATGCCGCTGGTGGCCGCGGCGCTGGCCGTCGGCTGGCAGCAACGCGCGCGGTGCATGGCGGTGATCCCGATCGCGCTGCTGGGCTGGTATCCGCATCTGCGCACCGGCCCGGTGCTCGGCGGCGTCGGCTTCAGCCTGCACCCCAACGGCGCCGCGCAGTATCAGGCCGTCGCCCTGCATCCCGACTTCGCCGCGGCGCCGTGGGACGCGCTCGTACACCGCACCACTCTGGCCCTGCAGACATTCGTCTGGCCCGTGGCCCAGGTGAGCATCAACACCGTCTGTGCCGCGGCCGTGCATCCTGCCTTCGTGCTGCTCCTGGCGGGCATCGGTCTGTTCACCGGACTGCGCCGCGGACTCTTTCTGCTGGCGGGTTTCTGCGCCGGGATCCTGCCCGGTGTCGTCAGCAACAGCGCCGGCATCAGCACGCATCGCATCCTGATGGCGTACGTGTTCATCGCGCTCGCCGCCGGCGCCGCCCTCGACTTCCTGCCTCGCCCGCGATTGCGCCTGGCGGCGACGCTGGCGCTGCTGCTCGTCGCCGGGGTGTGGAGCGCGCGCTACTTCTTCTCGCCGCGCTTCTGGGTGGGGAATTCGCGCCTGGCGTTCGACGCCGAGCGCACGGCGTTGAACGAAATCGTCGCGCGCGATGCGCCGCGCCGGCTCATCACCATGTCGCAGATGACGTACTTCAACTACTACGGTTCAAACGTCGATGCGTTGGGGTGGGACCAGCTCTCCGCCGACAACTGGCTGCCGCCGAACGGGGAGGCCGTGACCTATCTCTTCACGCGCGAGGCGGGTCTGCTGCGGCCGCAGTACGAGCGCGTCTTCCCCGGTCGCGTACAGCCGGTGGACGTGGCCTTTCTGGTCCGCCTCGAGGCCAACGACTGGTCGTGGCTACGCCGCTACGGATGGACCTACCAGGTCACCTGCGGCACGCAGCGCCGCCAAGTGCAGGTCCCCTTCCTGTTCAGCCTGTCGCTTGCGGTGCGAGCGGTCCAATGCCGTAAGGACCCCACCCACGTGTGGCGCGCACACTGGCACGGTCCGGAAACCGACATGGTCCTGCTCTTCAACGGCAAGGCGCAGGTCGAGGCGCCGGGCGTTTCGGTGACACGCGACGGCTGGGAGGCCAGGCTGCCGTTTCGCCTGCCCGCCGACGCCGACGTCGCGATCACGTTGCAGACCCCTGTGGCCTTCCCGTGGCCGCGCGCCATGCTGCTGGAGAAATGGGCGGCGGGTCAGCGCGCGCCCGACTGGGAGCAATTCACTCCCATCGGTGTCGATGCCGCGGTGCCGCTGCGGTCGGCGGCGGCGAACCCGTGAGGACGACGTCATGCGCATCCGCGAACCGCACGCCGCCGACGCGCCCGCGCTCGTGGAGCTGGCGGCCCTGATGATCGACGAGCGGCGCGCCGCCGCACTGGTGCGCGAGCACGTGCAGCGCCGCGAGCTGCTGGTAGCCGATGTGGAGGGCGACGCCGTCGGCGTCCTGGCCTATCGCACCGACTGGTTCCGGTGCACATTCGTCAGCCTGGTGGTGGTCGCCGAACGCGTCCGCCGCCACGGCGTCGCCCGCGCGCTGTTCGACGAGGTCCTCCGCCGCTCGCCGAGCCCGCGCGTGTTCTCGTCGATGGAAGAGACCAACGCCATATCGATCCAGATGCACCGCGCGCTCGGGTTCGTACCGTCCGGTCACATCGACAACCTGCCGCAGGGCTATCGCGAGCTGCTCTTCTACAAACGGGTGCACCGCGGCGCATGACGTTGTCCCTTGTCCGTTCTCCGTTGTCCGTTGGCGCGCGCGCTCCATAACGACAACGGCAACGGACAAGGGACAACGAGGCTCGACATGGACCTCCCCGGCAAACCCCGCTAGAAACTCTGCAGCGTGGCGCGGCAGGTCGAGCAAGCTGGGGTACCCCGAGGGCGCCGGCGGTGGACGGGTAGCGCGCATGCGCGGTAGGCGGCAGTGGATCGCACTCGCGGCGGTCCTCCTCGTGGCGGCGGCGTTGCGCATCTACAAGCTCGAGGATCTCCCGGCCGGGCTGTACTGCGACGAGGCCGGCAACGGCTACAACGCCTACGCGCTCGGCGCGGCAGGGATCGACGAGAACGGCGTGCATTGGCCGCTGTACGTCTGGTCGTTCGGCACCTCGTACAAGAACCCGGTGTTCATCTACGCGGCCATCGTGCCGGTGAAGTTGCTCGGCTTGAGCGCGTTCAGCGTGCGCCTGACGTCGGCGTTGTTCGGCATCGCCACCGTCGCCGCCATGTTCTTTCTCGGCCGCGCCCTGTTCGGGCCGTGGACCGGCTTCTGGGCGGCGCTGTTCCTCGCGCTCTGCCCGTGGCATCTCCATTTCAGCCGCATCGCCTTCGAGCTCATCGCGCTGCCGTTTCTGTTCGTCACCGGCTGCGTGCTCCTGGTGCGGTTCACGCAGGGGCGGCGCACGCTCGCCGCGGCGCTCGCCTGCTTCGCGGCGTGCATCTATGCGTACGCGCCGGCGGCGCTGTTCGTGCCCGCGTTCCTGCTCGGTTTCGGCCTGCTGTATCTCGTCGATTTGCTGCGCCACTGGCGCCAGTTCCTGCTGGCCATCGCCGTCGCGGCGCTGCTGCTCACGCCGGCGGTGTGGTTCTTCACCCGCCAGTCGAACACCGGCACCATGTATTTCCGCCGCACCACGTTCATCGAGCTCAATCAGCCGTGGCAGCCGCAGCTCGAGCGCTTCGCAACCAACTACCGTCAGTTTTTCTCGCCGCGCTTTCTGGTGCGCGACGGCGATCCGATCTTTCGCCACTCCGTGCGCGGGTTCGGCGAGCTGTACCCGTTCTACATTCCCTTCGTCATCCTCGGAGCCGGCGCGGCGTTGCTGCGCCGCGACCGCGTCAGCAAGCTGATGCTGTGGTGGCTGGTGCTCTACCCGATTGCGCCGAGCCTCATGAACGAGATCCCGAGCGCCACGCGCGGCATCATCGGCGTTCCGGTGCTGTGCCTGCTGGCTGCGCTGGGCTTCACGTCGACGCTGCGCGTCATCCGCTGGTTGGTGATGCCCTCCCCCACGCCCGGTCTGGCGCCGGCGCCGGTCTCGGCACCGAGCGGCCATCCGGTGCCTGAGGCGCCGATCGCCTCGCCGCAACGGCTGCGGCGCAGTCGCCGGCGGCGGCGACTGGCGCTCGCGCTGCAGACGCTGGCGGTCGCGGCGGCGGCGGCGGTGTGGGGCCCGCAGGTCTACGCCTACCTGTACGCCTACTTCGTCGACTACCCGACCTACGCCGCCCTGACCCCGGGCGCGTTCCAGTTCGGCTATCGCGACGCCATCCAGTACATGGAGAGCGAGCGCGCCAACTACGACCTGCTGATGCTGAGCGCCACCGACGCGAATCAGCCACAGGTGTTCGCGCAGTTCTACCGGCCGATCGACCCGCTCCAGTGGACGGCGCGGCACGACTCGGGATACCTCATCGTCAAGCCGGACGAGTTCTCGCGCTATTCGCCGACCCAGCGCGTGCTCGCGGCGCTGCATCCGAACGACGTCGATCTGTTCAGCGACCTCGACATCAAGCGGCGCATCGAAGGCCCGGGCGGCAAGCTCGCCTACGTCGTTGCCGAGGTGAAGGGCCGCAAGCAGTACCTGAAGAACTGGATGACGCTCGGGCTGTTTCCGAACGACGACCTGCGCGGCGGCACGCGCGATCCCGTCAATCCGAACGACCTGACCCCGGCGAAGTATCGCGGTGCCTTCGGCGACGTCACCTGGCAGCCGCTCTGGCAGCAGTTCGTACAGGTCGACCTGAACCGGTTCTTTTCCAACGCCGATCCGCGCACGCCGGGCAACCCCGAGCACGTCTGCGCCTACGCAGCGACCACCGTGCACTCGCCGGAGGCGCGCAGCGCCATGCTCGAGCTCAGCGGCTCGCTGAACGATACGCTGCGCGTCTGGCTGAACGGACGCGCGCTGACCCCGTTCCCGCTCATGATGGGCGTCGAGCCGAAGTATCGGCCGATCGACCTGCGCGAAGGCGACAACGGACTGCTGGTACAGAGCTGCGAGGACATCGGCGATTGGTATTTCGCTGTGCGCATCACCGACGCCGACGGCCATGACCTGTCCGACCTCACGACGACGGCACGCCTGCCGGTCGAGGAAATGCGGCCGGCAGCGGACGCCGACACCGGCATGCAGGTCGTCGAGGGCTTCGACGGCATCATCGCCGGTGGCCACGAACCGCAGTATCCCGACCATCGCGGCGGCGGCGAGTCGTGGCGCGCGCGCGTCTCCGAACACACCGAGGTGAGCTGGCGGACGGCATCGCCGCCGGCGGCCCTGCCGACCGTCTTTGCGTTCACGGGATCGACCTCGGACGAGATCGGCGACTTCAAGCTGTTCGTCGACGGGCAGTACGCGCTCACCTTCCAGAGCGAGCGCGATCGCGAGCTGCACAGCTGGTCGGACAACGGCTACTCGCTGGTGTTCATGTCGCGCGCCAGCGCCGCCGGCAACTCCGGGTTCTACATGCTGTCG
>Ga0066388_100003688_pt1 | contig 10040 bp, 11 predicted proteins | sample PanSoiMetaGPlot6_FD_64539 | JGI IMG/M metagenome (GOLD analysis project Ga0066388, IMG submission 64539) | Tropical forest soil microbial communities from Panama analyzed to predict greenhouse gas emissions - Panama Soil - Plot 6 (Hybrid Assembly) | ecosystem: Environmental > Terrestrial >... | reverse complement strand
CTTTACCGGTTCCGATCTGGTCTACTGGCTGGTCCGGCGATCCAGAACAACAATCCAGATCATGGTTGCGATCATCAGCGTGCCACCGAGAGCCGATGCCAGTGCCCAGTAATCTATTGCTGCGATTTGCATATTTGCAGACTAGGAGGAGCGGCGAATGCCATGTGTGAAGTAGGTCGCAAAGCGACGGGAAATTTTGTCGACCCCAGAAGAGGCTGTCACTCCGGGGGCCCGGCCTTGCCTACATACGCCGATTGACCAGATCGTAGGCCACCTAGCGAGCACTTGGGATTGCTGAGGGGAAGTCGTGTCCAATCCGCTTTACGCCCGAAAGCGGACATGTGCAGCGCAGCTACAGATGTCAGCTTTGGGCCAATAGGCGACATGCCCCTACACGCGTCGATCTAAATAGCGGACATTGCGGCACACCAGCATCCAGGAGGAGTGTCATGACGGTCCGTAACAGCTCTCGATCAATTGCGCGGGTCTTTCGGGCAACTGCTGCGCCTGGATGTCGAGATGAACTTCTCAAAAGATTTCACTCCTCGTCTGCGGCTCTGGTCAAAAGTAAGATGGGGTGCCTTAAATATCGAATTCTCGAGCCAGTAGACGCCTGGGCCCCCGAAGTTGTGTTCGAGTCCATCTGGCGGGACCTCGACGCGGTCAAGGTGGCGTTTGGCGACGCGTGGCAGCAATCACACCTGCCAGAGGGCTACTCCGCACTTATGACGGCCTACTCGGTTCACCATTTTCTCGTTAGCGAGAGTTCGACGACCAAGTAAATCGCCTCTGAGCTTCGAACATGAGTCGGAGAGCGTGGAATTTCCGCTTTAGGTCAGAAGCGGACATGACGTCGCGATGTCCGCTTTACCCCCCGAAAGCGGACATTTGCAGTGCAACAGACCATGTCCGCTAAGGGCCAAAAGCGGACATAGAACGGCATGCCAAGCGCAGCCTCAGGCCGGTGTCGCTGCAAGTTCGGCGGATTGGCGCTTGCCGGACGTGCGATGAAGCCCGAGCAAGTTAGCCGGCGTATTGGTCAGCGTGTAGGCGACACAGTCCATGATGTGCGTTGTGAGGATGGCCTGCGCGGCTTTCGCGTCGCGTCGCAAGGCGCATTCAAGCAGCTTCTGATGCTCGGGCGGCGCCGCGTCGCGAAAGATCACGGCAATCATCAGATAGCGGACGTATTTGTCGAAAACCGCGGCGTGCGCATCGAGTAGCACGCGGGAGCCGCAGGCGGACAATAACGCCTGATGAAACTCGGAGTCATATCGTTTCAGCATCTCAAGCCCGCGCTTGTCGCCGGCCAACGTCCGTTTCTCCAATGTCGACAGCTTGTGGTGCGCCGCGACTACGCGCCCTTCCCAATCCATGTCACCCAGCGCAAATGAGCGCTGCAAGGCGTGGCATTCGAGCAGAAGCCGAAGGTTCGCGAGCTCCTTAAAGTTGTCGACCGATACCGGCGCGACTTCGAACCCGCGTGCGCTCTCGGCGATGACGAGGCCTTCCGATGTCAGGCGATTTAACAGCTCTCGCAGCGTGCTGACGCTAATGCCATAGGCATCCTTGAGCGCTTCGAGCCGGAGTTTCTGCGAAGGGGCCAAGCGGCCAAAGATGATGTCGTTGCGCAAACGGCGGTAGACCTTTTCGCCCGCCGTCTCGACATGGACGCCCACGCCACCCATTGCACTACTCCGTCAGACGATCCTTTGATCATAGGATGATCATAGTTTTGACTATTGAGAGCGTCCAGACAAGGGCCAATAAGCAGGCAACCACAAATCCCTGGAGGAAACCCATGACCAGCCTTACGCGCCGTTCCGTGGTCGCCGGTGGCGCCGCCATTCTTACGCTCGCCGCCGGGAGCGCCGGCGCACAGACCAGGCAAAAGCTCCGCTTCAGCAGCGCCTTCACCGAGACCGACTTGCGCGCGACGGCCTACAAGGAATTCGCGGCCGCCATCAAGGATGACTTCGACTTCGAGCCTTACTGGGGCAACACCCTGTTCAAGCAGGGCACGGAGCTCGTCGCCCTCCAGCGCGACAATCTCGACCTGTGCAATCTCGCGCCGGCAGACATCTCCAAGCAAATTCCAGCCTGGTCGCTGCTGACGTCGGCGTTCTTGTTCCGTGACGCTGATCATATGAAGAAGACATTCAAGAGCGACGTCGGCAAAGACTTCATCAAGATGGCCAAGGATCAGCTTGGCATCCAGATCATCACGCCGGTCTATTTCGGCTCGCGCAGTGTCAACCTCAAACCCGACAAGCAAATCAAGACGCCGGCCGACATGGCGGGCATCAAACTGCGGATGCCGCCTGGCGAGTTCTGGCAGTTCCTCGGCGAGTCGCTGGGTGCCAACCCGACTCCCGTCGCCTATGCCGAACTCTACACCGCTCTGCAGAGCGGCACGGTCGACGGTCAAGACAATCCGGTCGTCGCCAGCAAGCTGATGAAATTCGACGAGGTGACGACGCAGTTCGTGCTCACCAAGCATGTCATCGCATACGATGTCATGTCGATCCGCTCGAAGATCTGGGACGCGATGAAGCCGGAGCAGCAGGCGAAGTTCCAGGCCGCCGCCGACAAAATGTCGGACGAAAACATCAAGCGGTTCGACGCGCAGGAGGTTGAGGCCCTCGAGTACTTCAAGAAGGAAGGCAAGAAGGTCTATCAGCCGGACGTCGCCGCGTTCCGCAGCTTTGCGCAGAAGAAGTACGTCGACAAATACGGCAAGGACTGGCCAAAGGGCGCTATCGAGAAGATCAACGCCATAAACTAACCAGACGGCGGCATTTCTCCGCATACGTCGCCGGTTGCGTCAGCCGCAACCGGCAACGGTTAACGTGCTCGACGGATTCCTGCGATGACAAAAACGAAGCTGAGCGAAGCTGTGCGTTTGCTGCGCCACGCGGCTGAGGGCTTCTGCGGGCTGCTGCTGGTTCTGATGTTTCTGTGCTTCATGGTGCAGATCATCTCCCGCTACGTTTTCAACTATCCCTTCGGCTGGACCGATGAAGCGAGCGTCTTTTTTTGGGTTTGGGGAACGTTGTGGGGGGCGGCTTTCGTCATTCGCGAAAAAAACGAGATCCGCTTTGACATTTTCTACAGTTCGTTGAGCGAAAAAACGCGCGCGCGAGCGGCCGTCATCACGGGCATTTGCTGCATCGCTCTGTTCGCCGTTTCGCTGCCGGCCACCTACTCGTATGTCAGATTTCTGAAGGTCGAAAGAGCGACTTATATGCCGATTCGGCTCGACTATCTGTATTCCATCTACGTCATCTTCGCCGTTGCCACGATCATGCGCTATACGCTGGTCGTTTATAAGGCGCTGCGCGGCACCCCTCCCGACATACAGATTGGCGGCGGATCGACACTGTGAATTTCCTCAGTCCGTTTTCCCTTTCGATCTACGCCATCGTTGCATTAGCGCTGTTCGGGCTGCCGATCGGCTACTCGATGATCGTGGCTACGCTCTTCTATCTCCTGCTGATGGGATTGGACCTCTCCACTGCCGCCGAGCAGATCATGAACGGCATGCTGAACAGCTACGTGTTGCTTGCAGTACCCTTGTTCATTTTCTCGGCAGAACTGATGAACCTGAGCAAAATGACGGATCATCTGCTTGAGTTCTGCGACATGCTGGTCGGTCGTTTGCGTGGGGGTCTTGGCCACATCAACGTTGTTCAGAGCATCATCTTCTCGGGCATGTCGGGCTCGGCGATCGCTGACCTTGCCGGCACCGGCAAGGTCCAGATCGAAATGATGACGAAGAACAATCGCTACCCGGTCAGCTACTCCGCAGCAATTACGGCGGCGACAGCGGTGATTGGGCCGATTATTCCGCCTTCAATCCCAATGGTTGTCTTCGCGCTGATCTCCGACACGTCAGTCGGGTATCTCTTTCTGGGCGGCGTCATTCCGGGACTGCTTATGGCCGCCGGGCAAATGGCCGTGAATAGTTACATGGCCTATAAGCACGATTTCCCGGTGGAAAAACCCATTCCGATCCGCGAGTGGCCCTGCATCACGTGGCGTGCTTTCCCCGCGCTGATGATGCCGGTCGTGCTGCTGTGGGGCATCTACGGTGGCGTAATGACCCCGACGGAGGCGGCTGCGGTAGCGGCAGCGTACGCGTTCATTGTCGGAATTCTCTGGTACCGCAATTTCGGGATGCGCGACACCTATGCAGCGGTGATCACCACCGCTCGATCGACTGCCTCGATCGGCATGCTGATCGCAAGCGCCTTGGCCTTCAACTATGTCGTGACCGTCGAGCAGATTCCGGAAGTCGTGAAATCGCTGATGGCGGGCTACGACCTGTCGGCCAACTGGTTTCTGTTCTGGGTCAATATCATCCTGCTGGTGCTTGGCTGCATGCTTGAAGGCACGACGATCATTCTGGTGGTCCTGCCGATTTTCATCCCGACTGCGAAAGCGTTGGGTATTGATCTCGTGCACTTCGGGGTTGTGACGGTCTTCAACATCATGATCGGGCTTGTCCTGCCGCCTCACGGGCTCCTGCTGTTCATCGCCCAGGCGATCTCGGGCGCCTCTCTGCGTCACATTATTCGCGACATGATGCCTTTCGTTTATTCGATGATCGTCGCGCTGTTCATCATCACCTACTTCCCTGAGACCGTGCTCTGGCTGCCGCGGCTGATGGGCTACAAAGGCTGACCTGACGACATGAAACCGATTTACATCCTGAATGGCCCCAACCTGAACCGGCTCGGCAAGCGCGAGCCGGAGATCTACGGCAAGGCGACCCTGGCCGATGTCGAACGCTATTGCCGCGAAGCGGCGGGCACCCATCCGATCGAATTCCGGCAATCGAACAGTGAGGCCGAAATCATTGGCTGGATTCATGAGGCGATCGACGGCGCGGCCGGTATTGTCATCAACCCGGCCGCCTTCACCTTCACTTCGCTGGCAATCCTCGACGCCCTGAAAATGTTCGAAGGCCCGATCATCGAGCTGCACATCACGAATATTCATAGGCGCGAGCCGTACTATCATCACTCCTATATTTCGAAGGTCGCGACGGCGGTGATCGCCGGCCTTGGCGCGGAGGGCTACCGCACGGCGACCGCGTCGTTGCTCAAACTCATTAAATGACAAGCGATGTCCGCTTTGGGTCAAAAGCGGACATTTGCATTGCAATAGGCGATGTCCGCTTTACTCCCGAAAGCGACATCAAATGCGACCCTCTGGGAATGTCCGCAGCCCTTTATAAATTCTCATCGGAGTTGGGCGATAAGCCGCCCTTGCGGGCGCAGCCGTAGTCTTCGCATAGATGCGAGAGATCGCCTTCGCAGGCATGGCCTGTGATCGGACAAAGAAGTTGAGATTGGCTACGTTGCAGTCGGTCAGACACGTTAGGCAAAATCCTTGCATTCTGCCAAAAAAGGGTTTCAGTCATGGCGTGCCTCGAACAGATTGCCAAACCGGGTTCGTTTTCCCATAAGGTCGTCATTCAGCTCTCGTTCGGTCGAATCGCACCATCTACATCCCGAATAGTGCGCACTCATGGCGTGCTCCCCACTGCGGGCAAATAGAGTTTTGACCGCTTGAGCGATTAGCGAGACGATTTGAATGTACATGGTGTTATTTCCTTCCGTACTGCTTCAGAGGCTAACGCGATCGTTCGGGCCGACCGCATCAGTGCTCTCTCTAATTTGACTCACTGATTTTGGCGGATCGCTGTAAATATTGGCACGCCTTTTCGTGTGCGTTCTGCAGCACTTTCTCAGGCGATGCCGCTTCGTTCCGGTAGTTCTTCCGCCAAATGAAAGGTACGTTCTCGTTCATTGGTGCCTCCATATTGAAGTTGCATCAGTTTTGGCCAGGATTTGCTACTGCCTAGGCAGCATGGCGCGGCTTGTGGTGGATCCGATTTGCGACCGTGTTGCGCACCAACCGACCCTTGCGCACGGCATATTCGATCTCGCTACGGCGCATACCGATGTCGGCTAGAGTCCTGTCGTCAAATTGCTGAAGGGTTCGAGCAACGTTCCGCAAGTACACTTCGTGCGCCGTGCGGCGTGCGAGCGCCCCAAAATATCGAACGTAATCTCCGAGCGAATTCGAAAGGAAGAGTGCGGCGCTGCGCAGGTAAAAAGCCCCTAGTGCGTTGCGCTCTTGGTGCGCCCAGCGCATAAGATCATAAGATGATATCCGCTTGATCGGTTTGGCTTGTTCGGACATTGGTCGAAATCCTTTTGCACTTTGCCTGTCGCGGACTTTGGGCGAGGGCCTTAGCTACCTCTCTGTTCATTTGATGTGGATGCCAGGAGCACGCTCGAAAGACTTTGCCGAACGCTTGATTTGTCCTTGAGACGGGCTTGATTTTTCGTGAGGTGATGGGGGCGTATTGCACCTAGGTATAGGTTCGCATTCTCATCCCGATACCAAGGTATTTGCTCCGCCGAATGTGCAGTGCTTTAGTTTTCGTCAGCGATGACAGATTTCCAATCTGTGAGTTCGTATCGGCACCGTGGTTAACAGCATCACCAACCGGATCGATGCAAAACAATGTCCGCTTTGGGTCAAAAGCAAACTCATGCAGTGCAGCAACGCATGTCCGCTTTACCCCCAAAAGCGGACAGGCCGTCGCTCGGCTTCGGAACGACGGCCCTTGCCTTGACGGAGATCAACTCACCGCCCGCCAGCGGCCGCTTCAATTGTTCCTCAACCTTGGACAAATTGAAGGGATCGGCATCTATTCCGCTGAGCTTACTGCCGCGCGAGGCTCTCTCCGCGCGATGTTGCTCGCATTCTCCTCACCAGGTCAGCCATGACTTTTATGGCAGCCGCGAGGACCAGCGCGCAAAGGGCCACCTTCGAGATCGTTTCCATCGGCCCCTCGACCAGCATGGCATGGGCCACGCTGCCTGCGACGATGACCGCCGCGAGGGACATGTGCACGATGCGCCACGTTCGCAGTCCCAATCGCCGGCGGAGTAAGGCCAAGAGCGCGACGGCGAAGATTGCCCACATGGCGACCACACCGAAGGGGGAGAACGGCGTCGGCGATGCGAAGAGAAGGGCGTCGATCATGTCCGGCGGACTGGTGATCCAAAGGCCCGCGACATGGACCAACACCGCCAGCACCAGCGCGCCTCCGGTCCAGTGATGTACACGCCGTCCGCGATAAGCCGACAGTCCCGGTAAGTATCCGGCGATCAGCAAAGGCTGAACGAGCGCGAGACCCAGCGCGATAATCCCTGCGAATCCGGCCAGTATGTAGAGCGGGCCCCGCCACGCGAGCAGCGGGCTCGCCGCTGCCGCGGCGATCGGCACGCAAATGGCTGCTGCAAGGGCGGCCCAGACCAGGGTCGCCTTAGCCAATCTCATCCCTTCGTTTCCAATTCGGTCAGGCGGGCTGAAGGACGAAGTGCGCCTCCAGGCTGTTGTCTTTTGCGCTGCGCATCACGGGACGTAGAAACACGGTTTTGAATTCACCGCTGTCATAGGCGAGGTGACCGTGCGGCTGGCCAAAGATCGGAATGATCTGCGGCATCTCGAGACGGAACGCACCGTTCTCGTTGGTGAGCGTGGCTCCATGACTCTGCGGCTCGTGCTCCTGCCCTTCGGTCGTGTGCGCCCAAATCTGGATGCGCTGCCCGGCAAGCGGAGCCCCGTCGCCTGCACGGCGTACGGTGCCACTCATCCAGAAGCCACCCTTGCCGATCCGCTCCACGATCGGCGCGCCTTTGCGGTAGTTGTTCGCCCCGCCCGCCATCGAATCGGTCGGTGCGAGGCCTTGCGCGCGGGCGGGCAACAGGAGCCCGGAAATCCCGGTTGCCAGGATGGAGCCGCCAGCGGCGAGGAGGTTGCGGCGATTGAGTACGACGGTGGTCATGCAAATTCCTCCTGGGCGCTGCGCAGTTGCTCCGCCGAGAGGACGGCAGCAGCCGCAAGACACCCTGAATTTAGCGCGGTTGCGGCCAATTTTCCAGTTGCGGGAGGCGAAGCGCGATAGGTCGCAATAATTAGCCAACGCTTAGATTTCATACTGGTACTCCAATGACTGATCCAAGCTTGACAAGACACTAAACGGGCATCGAGTTGGACCGAAGTCCAACAAAGTTCCGATGTCCGCTTTGGGTCAGAAGCAGATATGTGCGGCGCAACTATAGATGTCCGCTACGGCCAAAAGCGGACATTGCCCGCGTCCAGCTGATGTCCGGTCATTTCCGAGAACAAGACATCAGTGTGAGTTGAATGTCGCGAGGTGCTAGCACGTCCGCGTTCGGTCTCCCTGGACGCTGGAGCAAGATTTAACGACAAACAGCATGGTTATTGGAAACACGACCGCTTATCGTTTCGATCATTCAAGCCGGCAGGTTGGCAGAATGGAGGGAAATCCAATGCCTGACAACCAAGCTTTAGCGGCCCTTAAGCAAGGATTTCGCGGCGATCTGGTGAGTCCGGCCGATGCCAGCTACGACGAGGCCCGTAAGCTCTACAATGGCATGATCGACAAGCGTCCACGCCTGATCGCGCGCTGCGCCGATGTTGCTGATGTTATTGCAGCAGTCAATTTTGGTCGCGACAATGGTTTGCTGGTCGCAATCCGTAGCGGCGGACACAATGGACCGGGACTGGGCAGCGTCGATGATGGCCTTGTCATCGACTTGTCGCCAATGAAGGGCGTGCGGGTCGATCCAGTCGTGCAAACGGCTCGGGTTGATGCAGGCTGCACTCAGGGCGATCTCGACCACGTCACCCATGCTTTCGGTTTGGCGACGCCGGCAGGCATCATTTCGACCACCGGGATTGCCGGTCTAACCCTGAGCGGCGGCCATGGTCATTTGTCGCGTAAGTACGGCTTGACTATCGACAATTTGATCGAGGCAGACGTTGTGCTCGCGGACGGCACGCTCGTCACTGCCAGCAAAGAGAAAAACGCAGATTTGTTTTGGGCGCTGCGGGGCGGTGGCGGCAATTTCGGCGTGGTTACCAGCTTCCTGTTTCAACTTCACCCTGTCAGCATCGTTTTCGCCGGGCCGATCGCGTGGGATCAGAAGCACGCGCGCACGATCATGCAGCGCTATCGTGAGTTCCTGCCACAAGCGCGTGAAGAACTTGGTGTGTTTCTGGGCTTGAAGAAGCTTCCGTCGTCCGCACCATTCCCGGAGGATTTCTGGGGCAAGCGCATTTGCCTGCTCATCTGTTGCTATAACGGCCGAGAGGAGGACGGCAGAAAAGCGCTCGCGCCATTGCTCGGCGCGCTGCCCGATCCGTGGTTCAACTGGATGGGAATGATGCCTTATCCGGTTGTGCAGAGCATGTTTGACGGACTCTATCCTAAGGGGATGCAATGGTACTGGCGTGGTGACTTCGTCAAGACATTGCCGGATGAAGCAATCGACGCGCACCTCGAACAGGCGGGAAAAACACCGAGCGAGTTGTCGCTCATGCATCTTTATCCGATCGACGGCGCAGTTCACCGCGTCCGCAAAGACCAGACGGCCTGGAATTGCCGCGATGCGACTTGGTCGATGGTCATCGCGGGCATTGACCCGAACCCGCAGGAAGCCGGCCCCATCACGCGATGGACGAAGGCTTATTGGGACGCCGTGCACCCCTACGATCTCGGAGGCGCATATCCCAACTTCATGATGGATGATGAGGGCGATGCAAGGCTCAAGGCGACCTATGGCGACAATTACGCCCGGTTAGTAACCGTCAAAGAGAAATATGACCCGGCCAATTTTTTCCGGGTGAACCAGAACATTCAGCCAGCCGCCTGATAGCAATTTGTTGGTGGCCCGCATAGGGCGTCAAATTGCGAGTGAGTTGGACCATGGGCCAACCCGCTTGGAACCTAAGGGCGACATGTCCGGTTTGGGTCAAAAGCAGACATGTGCGTCGCAAAAAGCGATGTCCGCTTTGCCCCCGGAAGCGGACATGTGCGATGCACTGGCCGATGTCTGCTAAGCGCGAAAAGCAGACAATCAGTGCGGTCTGTCAGCTAAACAACAATTATCACCGTTAGGGTCTGCGTAGACATCTTATGGAACTGACGGTTC
>Ga0066388_100003687_pt1 | contig 10040 bp, 11 predicted proteins | sample PanSoiMetaGPlot6_FD_64539 | JGI IMG/M metagenome (GOLD analysis project Ga0066388, IMG submission 64539) | Tropical forest soil microbial communities from Panama analyzed to predict greenhouse gas emissions - Panama Soil - Plot 6 (Hybrid Assembly) | ecosystem: Environmental > Terrestrial >... | reverse complement strand
TCACCAGTTGAGTAGGGCCGGGCAACCCCATTTTCCCACCTGACAATTCAAGAAACATTTTTGCGAAGATTGGAATGACAAAAAGCATAAGAACAGCGATAACAATGACGGCAACTCCCATGATTGCAGCAGGGTAGATCATGGCAGACTTGATCTGCCCTTTGAGTTTCATCGCTTTTTCAATGTACTTTGCGAGACGCGTCAAGATCGTATCGAGCAGACCACCCACCTCACCCGCATGCACCAAGTTGACGTAAAGGTCGTCAAAGACTTTGGGAAAGCGACGGAGGGCATCCGAGAAGGTCGAACCTGCCTCCACTTGAGTCTTCACCTCTCCGATGGTCTCCCGCAACACCTTGTTTTCAGACTGGGTCGAGAGGATTTCGAGACACTGCACCAAGGGAAGGCCTGCATTGATCATCGTGCCAAATTGCCGCGTAAATACCACCAGGTCTTTATCAGTCAGACCAGACCCAAAGTTCACGTTGAATCCGCCGGTGCCACGCTTCTTTTCTTCAAGGCTCGTGACGACGACGCTTTGCTTGCGGAGTTGGTCTACTGCCTCATCTCGGGTTTTCGCGCTCAGTTCGCCCTTCTTGACGGCGCCCGATCTGGTTCGTCCGACATACGCAAAGGTAGCCATGCGCAATACTCACCCTTCGATGTGGCCTTCGCCCGGCCGGTTATGGACTGCGAGGAATCCCTACCAGGCGAGTCTACTGGCCACTCCTGGAGCTGTCAAACAAATGCACAATCTCTGCGAGGCGAAGGACATGCAAGTTCAAGCGATACAGAGTCTTAGCTTCTGATCGCGCTCGTATGCCGAAAACCTCGGTAGAGATAATGCAGCCCGGACATTAGCGTGAAGGCAACCATGCCGAACAAGAGAGGCAATATGACGGCGAGATCGATGTGACGGGAACTCAGGAATATGACCATCACAATATAGGCCAGCTGGAGAAACGTAGTGCCCTTGCCCAAAAAGGTGGGTGTAAGATCCACGCGAGAGTCGGTGAAATGTGCCACCGCAGTTCCCAGCAGCAGTATAACGTCTCGACTGACCACGAGGATGGTAACCCACAACGGAATCAAATGGATCATTGAAAGCGTGATGAATCCGGAGGTGAGAAGCATCTTATCGGCCAGAGGGTCTAACACGGCTCCGAGACGAGTATACTGATTCTTCATGCGGGCGATCGCCCCATCTAGCGCATCTGTGATTCCCGCCACAAGGAGAACAATAAGTGCTTGGTCGAACCTGCCATAGATAAGTAACCCGATGTAGCAGGGAATCAGGAGAATACGGAGGATGGTCAAGCTATTAGGAATATTCATATCTTCCGGGACACAGGGGCATACTGCAGCGGGGGGAGATGATAGGAGGGCGTATCACTGTTGTCAACGGCTTGCAGTCAGAGTGACCCCACCCTATAATCACACTGCTGATTTTTTCATTTGAGCGTCATGGAGTTCGTGATGAGTTCGCTTCCGCTGCTTTTCAAAAAAGAAGGACTTATTGAAAAGCATCAGGTGGAAGGAGTCGACCCGAGCGATCGGTATTTTAATCGCACCATCCTCGTCAATCGAACACCTTCCGGCTACGCCGCCAAGGTGATGTATGAAGCCCTGACGATCGAAGGGCACTCGCATTCGACCATTGCTGCTGCTGTACGGGAACTCATTGAAGCCATGCAGCGATTCGGCTTCAGTAAAATAAGGACCCGCGCCAATTTCAAAGGTACGAAGTATCTCGCCGAAAAGGAAACCTGGCTCGATTACCAGGACCTCGCGTAGCCCCAACTCTCAGGCAGACACGAATTCCTGATACACTAGATCGTGAATATAGGGGCGGAAGATTTTAATCTTCTCGTTCCTCCGGCTCGGATGTACCCGGTTGGATAGCAACACCACCTCCAATTCACACAGCGGATCAACCCATAGTGACGTACCAGTGTAGCCGAGATGCCCGAAAGATCGTTCGGAAAACCTGGACCCAGCTGATGACGGCGCAGACGGAGTATCCCATCCCAATGCCCAACTCGATCCACCGGCGAATTCTTGGCGGGTCGTAAACTGCCTAACAAGTTCCTCATTCAACATCGACTCTCTTCCATGATAGCCGCAGAGCCAGGCTCCGGATACAGCAAGCACCGATTCGGCAGTCCCGAATAACCCTGCATGACCCGACACGCCACCCATGGCTGCGGCATTCTCGTCGTGCACCTCTCCACATAAAAGTCGATTGCGCCACTCGTCCTGTTCGGTCGGGGCTATTCGTGAAGCATCTATCCCAGGACGCGCAACGCCTAATCGCGCTCGCCCTACCCTGGGGCAAAACATCATTGGGTCGGCCTGTAGGGGTTGGACAAGCGCTTCTTCGAACCAAAGATCCATCGGCATTCCACTGAGACGTTCCACCAGAAACCCCAGTAACATGAATCCAAGGTCGCTGTAGACACTTCGCGTCCCCCGCGTATAAATCAACGGTTCGTCACGAATCAGCTTCAAGACCTGTTGCTTAACACAGTGATTCCCGCCAACAGTCTCAGAACCAACACCTCCGGCGTCAAGCCGCTCGTAAAAGGGGCGCCATCCGGGCAAGCCCGAGCGATGGGTCAGGAGGTCTCTCACCGTTGCCTGACCAATCGGCGTTCCTTCAAGTTCGATTAAGACCTTCTGTACAGGATCTTCAAGAGCTACCAGGGCGCGCTGATTCAGGAGCAAGAGCGATGTGCCCGTTGCCAGCGGCTTCGTGAGAGAGGCAAGGTCATAAATAGTGGTGGGTTGTACGGGAACCCCCGGAGGCTCTGACGACAGTCGTCCAGCCACAGCCACACATTTCAGCTTTCCACACAGACGCACCGCCAACTGGGCACCAGGAAAGACACCCTCATCGACAGCTGATTTCAATGCCGCCTGAATAACGTGATCGGAAGCCATAGAAGGGATATCTGTTTCTGGTGGGGAAAGATGCTGCGCCTGATAAAACGCGCCAAACAAACTCCGGAAGGCTTGTCCGGACAAAAAGAGCTACCTTCGGACAAGTTATAAGGTCGGGCTCGACTCGCCTTCGAGCTTCTCCTCCGATGCGGTTGCGGCCTCATGGAACGCTTCCTGTTCTTCCACTTCCAACATGCGCTCGAACATCCGCAATGACGCGCGCAACCGTTCAACCATGAGCAGCCGTTGCTTCTGGAGTGATGAGAGTTCACGCTGCGTATCTGTCAGCTCAACTCTGGCCTGACGCATCAGCTCCCCGGCCTTTAGTTCAGCCTCCTTGATGACGAGATCCGCCTCCCGTTGAGCATTCTGCTTCACATCCTCTGCCAGCGATTGAGCAGACAAAAGAGTACTCGACAATGTCGCTTCCGTCCGCTTTAACTCAGCGAGCTGCTGCTCCAGAAATATGATCTTTTCTCGCTGAACTGCATTGTCTCGATTCAACGATTCGACCGTCTGTGACAGCTCTTCGAGAAAGCGATTGACTTCTTCTTTATCGTATCCGCGAAAGTTGACCTTGAACACCATTTGTTGGATATCAAGCGGTGTAATTCTCATGGCATCCCCCATGGTCATCTTAGTTCATCCTCATGGCCAATTCCTTGAGTGACTGCACAACCGCGATTTGCAGAAAAGTAATGATCAGGATCACGACGATCGGCGATAGATCCATCCCTATCCGCACGCCGATCCTGCTTCGAATCGGCGCCAAAACTGGTTCGGTCGCACGATTGAGAAATTGCACAATTGGATTCCACGGATCCGGGTTGACCCATGAGATTAGAGCACGAGCGATGATCACCCACATATAGAGCCATAGCACGTAGTCAAGGATGGTCGCCACTGCCGCCAGAGCATTACCAGCGACAAACATCAGCCCCCCAACTCCTTCGATCGTGTGGTGGCCGCTTCGACGGCCGCCATCAGCGTAGCACGAAACCCACCCTGTTCGAGTTGATGAAGCCCAGCGATTGTTGTGCCTCCGGGAGACGCCACCCGATCTTTCAATTGAGCGGGGTGAACTCCTGATTCTAGCACCAGGCGAGCCGCCCCAAGCACTGTCTGGGCGGCAAGGAGTTCGGCAGTCTGCCGTGGCAAACCCATCATCACCCCCCCATCTGCTAAGGCTTCAATGGCTTGAAATATATAGGCTGGCCCACTGCCGCTCAGTCCGGTCACTGCATCCATCAATCGTTCCTCCACCAACACCACTCGACCGACGACGTCGAATACGGTTCGAGCCAACCGACTGTCATCTTCAGATACCGCACTGCCCAGGGCCAGAGCGGTCATACCCTCCCGAACCAATGCCGGAGCATTCGGCATCGCCCGAACGACCCGCATCGCTCCGGTAATCTGTTCGGCGATTGTCCGAATCGTCACCCCTGCCACAATGGAAATCACAAGGGCATGAGCCAGGGTCTGGCCAAGCTCACTGAGCACAGTGGGAAGGGTCTGAGGCTTCACCGCCAGGACGACCACATCAGCCCAGGCGACCGCTTCACGGTTGGCATGACCAACCCGAATGCCGAACTGACCTTTTAAACGATCACGGCGCTCGGGTACAGGGTCCGTTGCCCAAATCAACTCAGCAGAACACACCTGCCCTGAAAGGAGACCGCCGATCATGGCTTCAGCCATCTGGCCACCTCCGATGAATGCAACCTTGCTTGTGATTGTTGGGCTAGACATTCCCCGCTCCAAACATACTCGTACCCACCCAGAACAATGTGACCCCCTCTTCTATTACACCGTGCTAGATGGGTCAGCCCCGCTTCCTACGCCCGTGCTCTCTCCGTTGCTAAGGGTCCGCCAAGCCTATTGACCGAGTGGTGAGCTCGAAGCTCCCACGGCGGGAGAAACCCTTCACCTTGCCCGATAAATCATACCACTGGATCGATTGCTCCACTGCCCTTCGATTGTAGATCAGACCCTGTCTGGGAAGTTCCGAGATATTGTACAAAACCAGCCGAGCAAATGTCAGGGCACACACCCAAGCTCACTCCTATCGGTGAGAGAGCAAGGTGATCCCGCTGACCATCGTACCGTTCACTCGCCCTTCCCGTCGATAGGAATAAAAGAGATCAGCATGGCATATCGTGCACAAATTCACCGCTGAGACAGAGGGCGCAGGCACACCCTCTCCTTCCACTTGTCGACGGATTAAGGCTTTAAGATCCAGGCGAGCCTTATCCCTTCGATAGTCACGCACAACCGATTCCCAATCGCGAATTCCCCCGGGAAGATGGTCGAGAACGGCATCGTCCACTTCATAGCAGCAGGGACCGGCCGAGGGTCCTATACTGACTCGAAAATCCGACCTCTTCGATCCAAATCTATCCGCGATCAGCGTAAACGTCTTCGGAACAATCCCGGCTACCACGCCCCGCCAGCCGGCATGAATCGACGCGACGACACGCCGGCGTGGGTCATGCACGAGTACGGGAACACAATCCGCTGTGCGCACCGCTACCATCACACCGGGTTGGTCGGTCACCAGCGCGTCCCACCCCCCTGGGAACTGATCCGATTCGACGAGTGGACGATCCACCACCAAGGCATTGGTCCCATGCACCTGTTTGACGGACAGAAGCCAACCACGCCCGTCCGAGCCAGACTGCCGCGCGGGCACCCCTACATCGAATGCCAGCGAGTCTGCATGACTGCGGGTTCCGAAGAAATGCTTGACGCCATCGCGCACGGACGCGAAGGCAGGAACCGTAATGACTGCTGCTTTCATGGCCATACTCTGCTGAAAAAAACTCCCCCTTACAGACCTGTCGGCTCAGTCGACTTGCTTTCGCAGGAACGTGGGCACATCCCACTCGTCATCAGTGACCGCCGCAGTCCGTTCCATCGCCTCCCTTCCCTCTCCCATCCGCCGCAAATAGGTCGGACGGTCGAGATCTTTGAAGGGCCGCTCCGCATACGACCGTTCCCCCATCATTTGGCCGGTGCTCGTCATCGCCTGTGGCCCGTTGCGGGAAGCCCGAGCCGCAGCCACGGGAATCGGAGCGGGCTGGTCATCTCGCTCAAACCCAGTGGCAATCACCGTCACGACCAAGTCGTCGCCCATATCGGGGTTGATTACCTGACCGACAATGATATTGGCTTCAGCATCAGCTGTCTGCTGGATAATCGTGGCCGCCTCCTCGATTTCGTGAAGCGACATATTGGGCCCCCCGGTGATATTCAACAACACACCGCGGGCACCCTCAACACTGCCTTCCTCCAACAACGGACTGCAAATCGCCTTTTGCGCCGCTTCAATCGCGCGATTCGTTCCGCGCGACACGCCCATCCCCATTACAGCGCGACCGGTATGCGACATCACGGTCCGGACATCGGCAAAATCCACATTCACATGGCCGGTGGTCGTGATAACGTCTGCAATCCCTTGAATGGCCTGTCGGAGGACATCGTCGGCCACCTTGAAGGCTTCGAGCAACGGCGTCGCTTTGTCAACGATGCCGAGCAGTCGCTGGTTTGGGATCACCAGCAAGGTATCCACATGGCGGCGGAGGTCACGAATTCCTTCATCTGCATGAACCATCCGGCGATGACCCTCATATGAAAAAGGCTTTGTCACGACCCCGACCGTCAAGATACCAAGTTCGCGCGCGATGCTCGCCACGATCGGCGCCGCACCCGTCCCGGTTCCACCTCCCATCCCGGCGGTCACGAACACCATGTCGGCGCCCTCAAGGCATTCCCGAATCTGATCTTTACTTTCTAATGCAGAGTCTTTTCCGACTTCCGGCTTCGCCCCGGCGCCGAGTCCCCTGGTCCGCTCAGGACCGAGTTGAACCTTATATGACGCCCGCGACCGATCCAACGCCTGCAGATCGGTATTCGCCGCGATGAAATCGACCCGGGCTAATCCGGACGTAATCATGGTGTTCAACGCATTGCACCCCGCGCCTCCGACACCGATAACTTTGATCCGAACTGGGGACACCACATCCTCTTCAAACGAAAACATCAGGACACCTCCCTTGATAAAATCCGCGTAGCGGACGTCCGCCCCGCGCAATGGTTAAAAGAACTCAAACATCCAGGACCTCATCCGATCGAATACTTTATTGAACGGCCGACCGCTACGTAGACCGGCCGTAGCCATCTCCTCAACATGGCACCTGGCATGGAGCAGCAAGCCGACACCCGTGGCATGCATGGGATTACTGACGATCTCACGAAGCCCTCCGATCCCACCAGGCGAGCCGCGGCGAGCCGGAAGAGTCAAGACTTGCTCTGCCGCATCGGGCATGCCTTCCAGCAACGACGTTCCACCTGTAATAACCACCCCTGCCCCCAGCATGCCCTCATAGCCGGCACGCACGATTTCCCGACGAACCAGTTCAAATATTTCTTCGACCCGCGGCTCAAGAATTTCGGCAATGTCACGGCGAGAGAACGTCCGTCCGGGGCGATCCCCAACCGACGGAACCTCGACCGTTTCGTGTCCCTGCACCAAGCCTGTCCGGGCGATCCCGCGCTGCAATTTGATCTTCTCGGCTTCTGTCTGAGAGGTCAGTAACCCGATGGCAAGATCTTTCGTCAGGTTCTGCCCGCCGATCGGCAAGACCGCGGAGTGTCTAATGCTCCCATCAAGGAAGATCGCGAGGTCGGTCGTCCCACCACCGAGATCGACCATGGCAACGCCCAGATCGCGCTCTTCCTGACTGAGGACGGCCTCACTGGAAGCCAAGGGCTGCAGTACCATATCCACGACATCAAGCCCCGCGCGGTTCACACACTTGATGATGTTCTGCGCGGAAGTCACGGCGCCGGTGATCACGTGCACGTTGACTTCGAGGCGGTTTCCGGACAGACCCAACGGCTCCCGAACCCCCTCTTGTCCATCCACCATAAATTCACGAGGCAGCACATGAAGAATCCGTCGTTCATGGGGGATGACCGCCAGAGTCCGCGCACTTTCAATCGCACGGTGGATGTCTTCCCGCGTGACTTCTGCCTTTTTGAGTGCCACAACCCCCTTGCAATTCTCCGCGGAGATGTGGCTGCCGGCGATGCCGGTATAGACTGAATTGATCTGAACTGCCGCCATCAGCTCGGCTTCCTCGACCGCCTTCTTGATTGATTCCACAGTACTTTCGATATCGACCACAACGCCCTTGCGGAGTCCTCGCGACGGGCTGGATCCCACCCCGATAATGTTAAGCACCCCATCATCGGAGACCTCCGATACGATGGCGCAGATCTTCGTAGTCCCGATGTCCAACCCCACGAGAATCTGATCACGCTTCGGCACAGCCCTCACGCCCTTTCCCGCACAATGACGCGGTTGTCGTAACGCAGATCGATCTCGCTCACCGTGCGTTTCCGATCATCGGATGAGGCAGCTTTGAATGACGGATTCACTTTCCGAAACCGCTCCCACTGCTCGACCAAAGAATCATCGCCAAACTGAAACCGCATCCCATTGGTTGATGCCACTACGTTTGAGAAATTCGTGAGATCGACCTCAACCCGCCCGTCGAAGGCGTCGGCGATGAGCTTGGCCAACACAACCCCGGATTGAACTGCGTTACGGACGCCTGCCTCCCCGCGCTGAAGCGACTGATGATCCAGCCCGATCAACAAGGGCAACGTCTGATCATCCTGCCGGCCCAACTTGGCAAGGAGATATCCGTCCTCATCACTCAACCAATGGTCCGCACCCGTCCGAATAATGGCAACCGGCGTGCGCTCCACTACAGTGACATGCAACAGATGTAGCGGTTTGAGTTCGACCGTCGCCTCCTTGATCCATGCATGCGTTCGCACACGCTCGGCAAGAAACGATGTGCTTACCTGATGGAGCCCCATTCCGGGCTTCAAAACGAGTCGCTCCAACACTTCCGGTTTCGTCACATGATGAATCCCATCAACCTCGACCTCGCGGATTTCCAGCCAGCTCTGAAGAACCGGTCCCATCTCTTGCACGGCTATGGGCATCCCCCAAACCAATATCGCAAGCCCGACAATCCATCGCCCTACACGCAGAGCATGCCGGCCTCGTGAGAGCCATCTCTGCCGGTACGCCTGTTGGCGCTGATCCGAGATCTCGCTGGCGCGAGCGCCCTTCCATTGGTTCAATCGTGGGCCGATTGGAGGCGCCGTTCGCTTCCGCACAATTAACTTCATGGTTTGCTCACTTCCTCCGATGAATGGACAAAACGGGCCAGGCGAACGAGGGCGGACTCGAGAATCCGTTCGGTCAACTCGTCATACTCGATCTCGGCCCGTGCCGCCGCCATCGGCAACAAACTCGTTTCGGTCATGCCCGGCGCCGTATTAATCTCCAACACAACGGGACGGCCACGCGGAGTAATACGGAAATCGACCCGAGCCGCACCTTCACAGCCCAGCACCTCATAGGCGCGCAACGCCAACGTACGAATCTGCTTGGTCACCGCCGCAGTCAAAGGCGCGGGACAAAGATATCGCGTTTTCCCTTTTTCATACTTCGCTGCAAAATCGTAGAAGCCTCCGGGCGCCACAATTTCCACAGCAGGAAGCACCAACGGAGAAGCATTGTGCCCCCCGATGATGGAGACCGTGACCTCTTGCCCGGGAATGTAGGCCTCGACCATCGCATCCACGTCGTACCGATGGGCCAAATCCAGTGCGTCACGCCACTGCGAGGGCTTCCGCACGATGGTGACGCCGATCGTGGACCCTTGCGACGCAGGCTTCACTACAATGGGCCAACGCAGTTTCGCCTTCCGTAGCAGGGTGGCACTGGAAACCTTCTCCCCCCGCTTCACAACTATGCCGGACGGAACAGGAATGCGCGCTGCAGCCAAGAGCGTTTTCGTCGTCACTTTATGCATGCTGATCGCACTGGCCTGGATGCCGGATCCCGTGTAGGAAATTCCCAGGGTTTCCAGGTATCCTTGGATTGCGCCATCTTCACCACCTGGTCCGTGCAACGCGAGAAACACCAGGCTGATCTTCTGGTCGCGCAAATCCTGGGAGAGTGTCGGCCCGACATCAATGGCCACCGCGTCGTAACCACGACGGACCAACGACCGATG
>Ga0066388_100003686_pt1 | contig 10042 bp, 4 predicted proteins | sample PanSoiMetaGPlot6_FD_64539 | JGI IMG/M metagenome (GOLD analysis project Ga0066388, IMG submission 64539) | Tropical forest soil microbial communities from Panama analyzed to predict greenhouse gas emissions - Panama Soil - Plot 6 (Hybrid Assembly) | ecosystem: Environmental > Terrestrial > Soil... | reverse complement strand
GTCGCGCGCCAGATGGCCGAGGGCGTGCGCCGCGCCGCGGGCGCGGACATCGGCCTCGCGACCACCGGCGTCGCCGGCCCCGACGGCGGCAGCGCCGAGAAGCCGGTGGGCACGCTCTGGCTCGCGCTCGCCGACGGCGAGGGCACGATCGCGCACCGCTACCAGCTCATGACCGACCGCGCGCGCAACAAGGAGCTCGCCAGCCAGCTCGCGCTCGACTGGATCCGCCGGCGCCTGGTCGGCCTGCCGATCAGCGCCGAGACCTTTCCGCGGCTGCTCACCGCCCGGGAGACCCGGCCGTGAGCGACCAGCTCCGCGTGTTCTTCGCGGCGGACCTCTCGCCCGAGGCGCGCGCCTGCGCGGGCGAGGCGGTCGAGCGGCTCAAGCCCGCCGCGCCGACCGGCGTGCGCTGGGTGGCCGCCGGAAACCAGCACGTGACCCTGAAGTTCCTGGGCGAGATCCACGAGGGCCACGTCGACCGCCTGGTCGAGCGCGCGGGCGCCAAGCTCGCCGGCGTCGCGCCGTTCGAGGTCTCGCTCGCCGGCTTCGGCGCCTTCCCGAGCGCGCGCGAGGCGCGCGTGCTCTGGCTCGGCATCGCCCGGGGCGCGGGCGCGCTGGCGAAGCTCGCGCGCAAGCTCGACGCCGCGGCGAAGGTCGCGGGCGCGGAGCGCGACCGCCGCCCGTTCGCGGCGCACCTGACGCTGGGCCGGCTGCGCGAGCCCGCCCGGATCGAGCTCGAGCGCCTCGCGCCGCCAGATTCAGTCGCCTGGACGGTGTCCGAGGTCGTACTCTACGAGAGCCGTCTCGCCCCCGGCGGCGCTCGATACGTCCCCCTCGCTCGTCTCCCGCTCGGCGCGGGGGAGGGCGATCCCAACGACGAATTCGCCCCAGAACACTGAGGAGACCGCATGTCGCGAGCGCAAACGGGTGGTGGCAAGGACGAGAAGAAGAAGGCCGTCGACCTCACGGTCGCGTCGATCGAGAAGCAGTTCGGCAAGGGCGCGATCATGGTGATGGGCCAGGAGCACCTGGACCGCGAGATCGCCGTGATCTCGACCGGCTCGCCGTCGCTCGACATCGCGCTCGGCATCGGCGGCCTGCCGAAGGGGCGGATCGTCGAGATCTACGGGCCGGAGTCGTCGGGCAAGACCACGCTCTCGCTGCACGCCGTCGCCGAGTGCCAGCGCAAGGGCGGGGTGGCCGCGTTCATCGACGCCGAGCACGCGCTCGACGTGACCTACGCGAAGAAGCTCGGCGTGTCGGTCGAGGAGCTGCTCGTCAGCCAGCCCGACACGGGAGAGCAGGCGCTCGAGATCGCCGACATGCTCGTGCGCTCGGGCGCGGTCGACATCGTGGTCGTCGACTCGGTCGCGGCGCTCGTGCCCAAGGCCGAGATCGAGGGCGAGATGGGCGACCAGCACGTCGGCCTGCAGGCGCGGCTGATGAGCCAGGCGCTGCGCAAGCTGACCGGCAACCTCGCCCGCTCGAACGCGTGCCTGGTCTTCATCAACCAGCTGCGCATGAAGATCGGCGTCATGTTCGGCAACCCCGAGACGACCTCGGGCGGCAACGCGCTGAAGTTCTACGCCTCGGTGCGGCTCGACGTGCGCCGGATCGGCCAGATCAAGGACGGCGAGCAGGCGATCGGCAGCCGCACGCGCGTGAAGGTCGTGAAGAACAAGGTCGCGCCGCCGTTCCGGCAGGCCGAGTTCGACCTCATGCACGACCGCGGCATCTCGCGTGAGGGCGACATCCTCGACCTGGCCAGCGAGATGGGCCTGCTCGAGAAGAGCGGCACCTGGTACAGCTTCGAGGGCACCCGGATCGGACAGGGCCGCGAGAACGCCAAGGCGTTCCTGATCGCCAACCCGGACGTCTACGAACGGATCGGCGAGCTCGTCTACGCGAACGCGGGGATCAAGAAGAAGGTGCCGGTGGCGGATGCGAGCACGGCTGGCACGGCGGAGCCGGACGAGAGCTAGGTCACCGTCCTCTCAAGAACGCGTTCCCCCAGGACGATTCCACCCGCAGGTGCGCCTCGCACGCCCCCGTGCGAGCAAAGGGCCCCGGCGGGAATGGAACTCAACGACATCCTGACGATCGCGATCAAGGGCAACGCCTCGGACATCCACCTGAAGGCGGGGCTACCGCCGCTCTTCCGCGTGGACGGTGCGCTGGTTCCGCTGAAGAACGGCGAGCGGCTCACCCCCGAGCAGCTGCACAACGTGGCCACGTCGATCATGACTCCGGGCCAGAAGACCCACTTCGACAAGTTCCACGAGGTGGACCTGGCGTACTCGATCGCCGGCCTGGGCCGCTTCCGCGTGAACGCCTTCATGCAGCGCGGCACCGTCGGGATCGTCTTCCGTGTGATCCCGTTCGGCGTGAAGACGATCGAGCAGCTCGTGCTGCCCAAGGTCGTCGAGCGGATCGCGATGGAGGCGCGCGGCCTGATCCTGGTCACGGGCACGACCGGCTCGGGCAAGTCGACCACGCTCGCCGCGATGATCGACTACATCAACACCAACCGCACCTGCCACATCATCACGATCGAGGACCCGATCGAGTTCCTGATCCGCGACAAGCGCTCGATCGTGAACCAGCGCGAGATCGGCGTCGACACGAACAGCTTCGCGACGGCGCTGCGCGCCGCGCTGCGCCAGGACCCGGACGTCATCCTCGTCGGCGAAATGCGCGACTTCGAGACCATCGAGACCGCGCTCACGGCGGCCGAAACCGGCCACCTGGTCATGTCGACCCTGCACACGATCGACGCCGCGGAGACCATCACCCGCATCGTCTCGGTGTTCCCGCCGCACCAGCAGCCGCAGATCCGGCTGCAGCTCGCCAGCATCATCAAGGGCGTCATCAGCCAGCGGCTGGTGCCGCGCGCCGACGGCAAGGGCCGCGTGCCCGCCGTCGAGATCCTGGTCGCGTCGGCGCGCGTGCGCGAGTGCATCGCCGACGCCGAGATGACCAAGGAGCTCAACGACGCGATCGCCAAGGGCTTCACCACCTACGGCATGCAGAGCTTCGACCAGTCGCTGATGCACCACGTGAAGGCCGGCCTGGTGACGTACGAGGAGGCGCTCCTCCACGTCTCCAACCCCGACGACTTCGCGCTCCGCTTCAAGGGCATCAGCGGCACGAGCGACAGCTCGTGGGACGACTTCGACAAGGAAGCGAAGGGCGCCGACAGCGAGATCTCGCTGACCGCCGAGTCGGACGACGACGATCTGAAGATCGACCGGTTCTAGTGTCTCGCCGCGCGAGTCACTGACTCGCGCTTGACAGCGGGCGAAGAGCGGGCGAAGATCCGCTCCCTCACCCCATGGGTCCCTCGGAGGCATCCATGCGGTGGTCCGTGCCTTGGCTCGGCGCGTTGCTCCTCTCGCTCTCGCTGCCCGCGCGCGCCGACCTCGTCGGCAAGATCGACGGCAGCTTCGCGGTCTCCCCGAGCGGCGCCGCCACCTACGACGTTCCGATCACCGTCCCGCCCGGCACGGCCGGCATGCAGCCGGAGCTCGCGCTCCGCTACGACAGCCAGGGTCCGAACGGCCCGCTGGGCGTCGGCTTCGCGCTCTCCGGGCAGTCGGCGATCGCGCGCTGTCCCTCGGACCGCGGCCGCGACGGCGCGATCCGCGCCGTCCAGATCGACCGCGGGGACCGCCTCTGCCTCGACGGCGAGCGGCTCGTCGCGGTCGCGGGCGCCTACGGGATGCCCGGGTCGGAGTACCGCACCGAGCGCGAGAGCTGGGCGCGCATCGTCGGGCTCGGCAGCGCCGACCCGACCGATCCCGACGCCGGCGCGCGCGAGTTCCGCGTCGAGGGGCGCGACGGACGCATCCGCTTCTACGGCTCGACCGACGACAGCCGCATCGAGGCGCAGGGCACACGCCGCGTCCGGCTGTGGGCGCTCGCGCGCATCGAGGACCGCTCCGGCAACGTCCTCCGCTACCGCTACCTCGAAGATGTAGACGGCGGCGAGTTCGAGCTCGCGCGCATCGACTACGGCGAGAACGCCGCCGTCGGAAGCGCGCCCTATGCCTCGGTGCGCCTGGTCTGGGAGGACCGGCCCGATCCGGAGTCCGGCTACGTCGCGGGCTCGCTCGTGTCCGCCACCCGCCGCCTCGCCGCGCTCGAGACCTGGTACGGCGAGGAGCGCGTGCGCGAGTACCGCCTGAGCTACGAGGCGAACCCGCGCACCCGCCGCTCCCGCATCGCGGCGCTCACGCTGTGCGGCCTCGGCGGCGAATGCCTGCCGCCGACGGTGTTCGGCTGGGAGAAGGGGCTTCCCGGCTGGCGCAGGAGCCTGCGCTTCGACCTGCCGCGCGAGCTCTGGGCCGACTCGAACGCGCTCGGCGAGCTCGCCGACGTGAACGGCGATGGCCGGGTCGACTTCGTCCACGACGGCAGCGCCTCGCAGCGCCCCAACACCTGGCTCAACACGGGCGACGGATTCGGAGCCGCGGACGAGTGGCGCACGCCCGACGACCTCTATGCGGCGGGCCGGGGCATGCCGCACGCGCTCTTCAGCGACGTGAACGGCGATGGCCTCCCCGACTACGTGCGCTCGTTCCGCGCCTCGGACGCGAGCCTGCAGACGGAGACCCGCTTGAACACGGGCTCGGGCTGGGCGGAAACGGCCAGCCCGGGCTTCCGGACCCCCGACTTCATGTGGGACTACATCCACGACCACGACCGGCAGCGAGGTGTCCTGATCGACCTCGACGGCGACGACCTGCCCGACTTCGTCACGGCGTTCAACGACGGCAACGCGCCGGTGCGCGACACCTACCTCAACACCGGTACCCGCTTCGCCCCGCGCAGCGCGAGCTGGACTCTGCCGGTGAGCCTGTGGCGATTCGAAGACGGCGAGCACCACACCGAGGCGACGCTCGTCGACCTGAACGGCGACGGGCTCCCCGATCTGCTGCAGGCGGTGGTCGACAACGACGGGACCGAACACCGCTCGGTCTGGCTCAACACGGGCTCGGGGTTCACCGGCCCCGTGGTCGGGTGGCGGCCGCCGGCGGCGATCTGGGACTACTCGCCCAGCGGCGGCGACCCCACCGCCAAAGCGGTGCGCCAGGAGGCGCTGCTCGCCGACGTGAACGGCGACGGCCTGCCGGACTTCGTCGTCTGCTTCGAACGAGGGGATGGCCACGAGGTGCTGGAGACACACCTCAACACGGGCGAGGGCTGGGTCCGCCAGAGCGCCTGGACGCTCCCATCTCACGTATGGACCTACGCCGGCGCGAAGCACCGCATGCACGCGCAGCTGGTCGACGTGAACGGCGACGGCTTCCTCGACCTGGTGCGCGCGTTCGACTCCAGTCAAGGCGTGAAGAAGCTCGACACCTGGCTGAACACCCGGCAGGGCTTTCCCGATGCGGACGGCGAGACTCCCGGCTACGAGCCGCCCACGCCGATCTGGAGCTACTCGGACAGCCCCGAGACTCGCGCCACGTTCGCCGACGTCGATGGGGATGGCCTCGCCGACCTGGTGAGGGCGAACCGGACCGGCGACCTCGTCGCGCTGGAGACCCACGTCAACCAGGGCACCCTCGGCGACCGGGTGAGCGAGATTCGCGACGGGCTGGGCGCGCTCACCGAGATCGAGTACGCGGCGCTGACGAGCCCCGAGGTCTACGAGATCGGTTCGCGCGCGCCGTGGCCGCAGGCCACCGTCGTCGACCCGATCCGCGTGGTGCGGCGGGTCGGCTCCGGCCCGACGGTGGACGCGCTCCACACCGTGTCGCTGCGCTATGGGAGCATGCGCTTCGACCGGCTGCGCCGTCTGAACCTCGGCTTCGCGTGGCGCGAGTCGACGGACGAGTCGACCGGGATCGTGACGACCGAAACCAGCCACCAGGACTGGCCGCTGCAAGGGCTGGCAGATACGACGGTGCGCGCGCGCAGCGACGGCACAGTCCTCGCACGGACGCAGCACCTGTACGAGCTTGCGGCGAGCTCGCCGGCGGGAGTGACCGCGATCCTCGAGCGCGAGACCCGGGAAGAGAGCTTCGAGCTGGATGGCGCAGCGGTGTCCACGACCCGCACCGCGCGCGACTTCGACGCGTTCGCGAACGTGGTCCTCGAGTCGGTCCAGTGGAGCGACGGCGCCACGCGCACCACGCGCACGACCTTCGCGAACGACTCCGCGCGCTGGCTGCTTGGCATGGTGCAGCGGATCGAGATGACTGCGGGAACGCCGGACGCTCCGGCGCAGACGCGCACGCGCGCGAACGAGTACGACGCGAGGGGCCGGCTCGTCCGCGAGATCCTCGAGCCGGACCACCCCGAGCTCCGGCTCGAGCGCGTGCACGGCTTCGATCTCGCGGGAAACCTCGCGGCGACCGAGACGAGGGGGTTCGGAATCGATTCGCAGAGCGAGCTCACCTTCTTCGACTCGCGCGCGCACCAGCCGGTGCTCGAGCTGAACCCGCTCGGCCAGAGCCGGAGCAGCGCGATCGATCCGCGCTTCGGCACCGCGGTGAGGGTGTTCGACGCGAACCCCGCCATCCCGCCGACGACGATCGCGCTCGACGCACTGGGTCGGCCTGTCGCCACGACCCGGCCGGACGGCGTCACCACCACGACCGCGCGGGCCGCGTGCGATGCGGCGTGTCCGGCGGGCGCGGCGATGTCCGTCCGCACCGAAACCCCCGGCGGCGGCGCGACGACCCGCTACCTCGACGCGCTCGGGCGCGAGCTGCGCAGCGAGTCGCTCGGCTTCGCTGGCCGGCTCGTGCGCATCGACCGGGGCTACGACCTGCGCGGGAACCCGATCCAACACTCGCGCCCGTACTACGCGGGCGACGCGGCGCAGGTCAGCGAAGTGCGCTTCGACGAGCTCGATCGGCCGCTCGAGGTGCGGACCCCCGACCAGGCGCTCACCACCTACGCGTACGCGCCGCTGCGCGTGAAGATCACCGACCCCCTCCGCCACGAGCACACCGAGCGCCGCGATCCGCGCGGAGCGCTGGTCGAGCGGATCGATCCCAACGGCGCGAGCTCGCGCTTCACCCTCGACGGCTTCGGCCAGGTGGTGAGCGCGCGCGACCCCGCGGGCAACGAGACCCGTTCGACGTACGACCTCCGCGGGCGGGTGGTGGCCGTCGCCGACCCGAACCTCGGCCTCTGGACGTTCCGCTACGACGCGCTCGGACACCGGACCGCGCAGACCGACGCGCGCGGAACCCAGACGCGCTTCAGCTACGACCGGCTCGGCCGGCTGGTCCGCCGCGACAACGGCGGCACCGCGACGACCTGGACCTGGGACACCGCACCCAACGGCATCGGACGGATCGCGCGCGTGGCCGCGTCACCCGGCGCGACCGTTCGCGAGGAGAGCTACGACGGGCTCGGGCGCCCGAGCGCGTCGACGGTGCGGCTGGCCAACGGCTCGCTGCGGCTGCTGCGACTGTACGACGGCTTCGGCCGCGTCTCGCGGATCGTCTATCCGGGCGGCTTCTCCGTGCTGCAGCGCTACGCCGAGTCGGGCCAGCTCGCGTCGGTGAGCGGGGCCAATGGAGAGGGAGTCTTCTGGACCGCGGAGTCGCGCATCGCCGACGGTCGCGTCGACCGCGAGCGCTTTGGCAACGGATTGCGCACCGACCGGATCTACGAGCCCGAGACCGGCCGGCTCGAGCGCATCCTCACCGGCGACGGCAGCGCGCCTGCGATCCAGTCACTGAGCTACGACTGGGACGCGCGCGGGAACTTGCGCAGCCGCGCGGACCAGAACCTGGGCGTCGCCGAGGCCTTCGGCTACGACGAGCTCGACCGCCTGCAGGGCTCCACGTCGGCGACGCTCGGGACGCTCGAGCTCCGTTACGACGCCGCGGGCAATCTCACCTACAAGACGGGGCACGGCGCGTACCAGTACCCGGTGCCGGGCAGCGCGCGCCCGCATGCGGTGCTCGCCACGAGCGACGACGGACGCCGCTTCAGCTACGACGCGGACGGCAACCTGCTCGGCGACGGCGCGGGCCGGGGGCTGGTCTGGTTTCCCGACAACCGGCTCGCCGCAGTGAGTCAGGGAGGCAGCGAGGGGAGCTTCGAGTTCTTTGGCTACGGGCCCGAGGGCGAGCTGCTGACCCGCCTCGAGATCGACACGGCCGCCGGCGGCGCCTCGACCTGCGTGGTGCAGCTCGGCGATCTCTTCGAGTCCGCATCCGACCTGCGCACCGGCCGGGTCGAGCGCCGGCACATGATCTACGCCGACGGCGCGCTCGTCGCCGTCCACACGACGGGGCCGGGAGCCGCGGGAACGCGCTACGTCCACCGGGACCACCTCGACTCGACCAACGCGCTCACTGACTCGTCCGGCAACCTGGTCGAGCGCGTCGGCTACGACCCGCACGGCGAGGTGCGCGCGCAGCCAACGGGTGCCGACGACCCGTCGACCCTTCTCCGCGTGGCGCCGCGAGGATTCACCGGAGCGCTGCAGCTGCGGCGCTCGCACCTCGTGCACCTGCGCGGCCGCGTGTACGACCCGCGGCTGGGTCGCTTCCTGTCGCCCGACCCGGCGGCGAGCGCGGCGACCGACTCGCAGTCGCAGAACGGGTACGCGTACGCGCGCAACAACCCGCTCGCGCTGGTCGACCCGACGGGCTTCGCCGCCGAGGAGCCCGCGTCCAGTGGCGACACGAGCCTCCTGGATTCCTTCCTGGGTGCGATCGGCGCGGCGTGGGCCGCCGTCCAGACCGCCGCGATCACCGTCGGAAACGGCGTGGCGGGCGCCGTCGCCGCGACCGCGTCGTTCCTCTCCTCGACGTGGGGAGGGATCCGCTTCGCCGCGACGGCCGCCTGGAACGGCATCGGCTGGGCAGGCGGCGCGCTTGCGAGCGGAGCCGCGGATCTCGGAAAGAAAGCCTGGGACGTCTACAACGACGACATCAACCTGGGAATCCTGCCCGACAAACGCGTGCCGTTTGGATTGCCGCAGAGCATCGTGCTCGGCTTCTGGCAGTGGAAGTACCAGAAGCTCGAGCTCTATTGGGTCTGGAAGGAAGGCGGACACCTTTACATCGAATCGTACGGTGGTCCGCTCAAGGCGAACGTCTCGATCAACGGACAGCAGAACTCTCTTCCGACCGCAGCCGAGAATGCGGTCCGCGAGTTCGGCGGAGAGCGCTGCATCCTCGCCTACGACGCGACGATCAATCTGGTCTCGGACACCGTGGAGTCGGCGCTCTTGAAGTTCGCTCCGTCAGCAGCTTCCCGTCAGCTAGCCGAGATGCTGACGACCGCGCGCGATCCGATTCACGCCGCGGGTCACAGCCAAGGAACCTTGACCCTCTTCTGGGGAATACGCCTTGCGGACCGCAAGCTCGACAACGTCACCGTGGACTTCTTCGGACCTGCAGCCTCGACGATGGCCTACCACTTCCTCCTCTGGAAGACGGGCGCGAAGGAGGGACCGTACGGGTACGTGGCGAGGAACAACGATCCGGTCGCGACGTTTGCCGGCGGGAACTTTACGGGAGGCTTCGCCTTGCCGCTGTTGCTTCCGGAGCGCTTGATCTTCTCGGCGGGGTCCATCGTCCTGCTCCCGTTCCCGAGCATCAGCCCGCATGCGGCGTACCCGTGAAATCGATGCTGGTCGCGCTTGTTCTATCGTGCAGCATGGCCTGTGAGTCGTTGCGCGTCGCTGCCACCGACGAGAACGAGGCGAACTGGCAGGCGTATCGGACCGTCGCCGAGGGGAGATCGATCGTCTACAAGCTGCCGCCGAATCCGCAGATCTGGCGCTATCCCAGAAGCAAGGCAGTCCTCGCGGCGACCAGTCGCGAAGATCAGGTCATCGCGATCATGGACTACGGCTATGGTCTGCCGGAGCCGCGGATGTCCGAGCTCTCGGTGTGGATGGAGGTAGCGACGGTCGACGGCGGCGGGATCGATCCAAGCTGGAGCGCCGAGGAGTTCGCCCGTTTCTATTGGTCCCGCATGCAGTCGAGTCGGCAGATGATCTCACCGTCCTACCCGAAGTTCGAAAAGCTGATTAGGTCAGACCTTCCCGCCCTCGGCGACACCA
>Ga0066388_100003685_pt1 | contig 10043 bp, 7 predicted proteins | sample PanSoiMetaGPlot6_FD_64539 | JGI IMG/M metagenome (GOLD analysis project Ga0066388, IMG submission 64539) | Tropical forest soil microbial communities from Panama analyzed to predict greenhouse gas emissions - Panama Soil - Plot 6 (Hybrid Assembly) | ecosystem: Environmental > Terrestrial > Soil... | reverse complement strand
CGAGTTCGGTGCCGGCCAACAGGGAGGCGGGGTCGCGGTGGTGGCGGTCCCAGGCGCGGGCGCGGGCACCCAGTTCGCGGTGTAGGCGTAGTCCGTCGCGGTCTTCGGTCAGCCAGTGCTGGAGCCGGGGCCAGGCGCGGATGAACGCTTCGTGGCTGAGCATGTAGGTGTCGTCTTCGGCGGTGACTAGCCGCTGCTCGACCAACTGCGCCAGGACCCGCTCGCCGACGCTCTCCCCGCCGGGGTGAACGCCGAACAGTTCGTCGCGGGATACCCGGCGGCGGGTGTCCTCGGCGCCGTCGACCACCGCGACCAGGGCGAGCACCAGCCGGCGCAGCAGCATGCGGTCTGCCTCACCGAGGGTGTCGTAGACGGCGTCGGCGGTGGTGGCCACGGCCTGGGCGATCCCGCCGGTGGCCCGGTAACCCTCGACGGTCAGCGTGCGGCCCTGGCGGTTGGCGAACGTCCGGCGCAGGACGTGCGCGAGCTGCGGCAGCGACTCCTCAGACGCCTCGGCGACCAGGAGCTCGGCCAGGGCGGGCTCGACCTGCAGGCCGACCGACTCGGCCGGGGCGGTGATCGCCTGCCGCTGCTCGTCCACGGTCATCGCCGGCACGAGGAACTCGCTGTCTTGCAGGTGCGGCACCAGCTCGGGGACCCGGGCGCAGTGGGCGTAGAAGTCCGCCCGCAGCCCGAGCACGACCACCGCAGGCGCCGGCTCGCCGCCCGAGGACTGGCTGGCGGCGATGAGCGTGCGCAGCACCGCCAGCCGGTCGACCTCGGCACTGCCGTGGGTGAACAACTCCTCCACCTGGTCGACCACCACGACCACCCGGCGCCCGAAGACCAGCACCGCCGCACCCACGCCAGCCGGAGTCCCCACAGCAGAGCCCACCGCAGAGGCATCCACGACCGCGGCCGGGTCTACCGCCTGGCGGAGCACACGCCGAAGAGCCTGCGGGCTGGCTCGGACAGCGGCCGGCAGATCCGGCTCGCCCACCCCCAGCCTGGCCACGTGCGTGGCAAGCTCGCCCAGCGGGTCGGCCCCGGGACGCAGGTACACCTGCGGCCAGCCCGCCGAACCCTCCACCGGCAGATCCCCGCCGGCCAGCGCCGGCAACAGCCCAGCACGCAGCAGCGAGGACTTCCCCACCCCCGACGGGCCCACCACCACCAGCGGCCCGCTGCCACCGCGGACCTGCACCGCCAGCCGAGACAGCAGCGCGGCCACCAGCCGGTCCCGCCCCCGGAAGAACCGCGCCTGCCCCGGACCGAACGCCACCATCCCCGGATACGGACAGACCACCTCCTCCTCCGAGTACGGACCGCGGCGCAACGCCGTTGCCAAGCCCGGGTCGGCCTCGGCCAGATCCGCCGCCAGCCGAGCGATATCCGCCGAGGCGTCCCGATACCGCAACCGGCGGAACTGGCACCGCCCCAACACCTCCAGATCCCGCGGAAGCTGCGCAGCGGCCGGCAGCACAGCATGGTCGGTCAGCACCGGTACCACCCGCACCCCAGCCGCGAACGCCTGAGTCAACTCCCGCCGGACCAAGTCAGCCGGGTCATCGATCCGCCGCCCACCACCCTGGCCGGCCACCTCGAGCCACCGGACGCCGATCACCGCCAACACCACCCGCGCCTGCCGCACTCGCTCCAGCAACACCTCCACGAAATCCGCGCCAGCCGGAATCGACTCGGAGTCCAGAAACACCAGCTCCGGACCGAACCGACGCGACAGCTCCGCATGCAACAACGCCCCGTAGCTGTAGCTGTCCTCTCCGCGGTAGTTGATGAACACCCCACCAGGCACCATGGCTGAACCCCCCAGGCTCCACCGCAAGAGCACCACGCAAACCATAACCACCACCAGCCAACAACACCACTCGAACCACAACATCCAGACTCAGTACAGCGAAGACACCAGATGCAGCTCGGGGGTATGTCCGCACCAACCAGCCAGCCGCACCAAACCCAGCAGTCACACCATCACGCCGGCCCGCTTCGGACGCGCTCCGCACCAGAACCACCATCGGCACTTGAAAGTCCGAGAGAGCTGTCCCTCGGGTCGCCAAAGATGGGTGGCTTGGCGGGTCGCTACCGTACCCGTGGAGGAGCAGGGGCTCCGGCTGAGATTCGGCCTGCCAGCGGTTGAATACCACGCTCAGGGCGGCGGTGATGGGATAGACCCCACCGACTGAAGAATGCTGGCGAAGTCAGGAGGGCGACCGTGCCCGTGCAACGCCTCAACCACGCCGTCCTCTACGTCCGCGACGTCGACCGCAGTGTCGCGTTCTACGCGGGTGCGCTCGGCTTCCGCACCGTCATGTCGACGCCCGGCGCGGCGTTCCTGCAGGCCCCCGGCAGCAGCAACGACCACGACCTCGGCCTGTTCGAGGTCGGCCACGAGGCCGCCCAGAGCCGGGCCGGGCGCGGCGAGGTCGGGCTCTACCACCTGGCCTGGGAGGTCGACACGCTGGACGAACTGGACCGTATCCGGGCCCGGCTGGCCGAGGTCGGCGCGCTGGTCGGCGCGTCCGACCACTCCACCACGAAGGCGCTGTATGCCAAGGACCCGGACGGTCTGGAGTTCGAGGTGTCCTGGCTGGTCCCGGCCGACCTGATCACCGAGGCCATGATCGCCGGCCGAGGGAGCATCCAGCCGCTGGACCTGGCCCGGGAGAAGGCCCGGTTCGGCGGGCACACCCGGGGCGGCGTCGGCGTGTCCAGCCCCGCCCACTGAGCGGTCAATTCTCGGTACGGCTCTCGGCTGACCAGATCATGGCCGGCTCCAGGCCCGCCGCGCCGACCAGGTGCCGACCCAGGTCAGGGTCGTCGGCCTCCAGGGCGGTACCCACCGCCCAGTCCGCCGCCAACAGGGCAACTCCTGCTCACCGACAGACTTCGTCTAGGTAAGCGCCAGTTGGTAGAGCTTGCTGACTCTCCCGCGGCGCTCGGCACCGCTGACGCGCTACGAGCAGCGAGGGCGGAGGTGGCGTGGGACCTGAGCCGATGAACCGGTGGCGGCGTTGCGACCGACAATACTGTCGTGAGCACCGATCCGCCCTCGGACCGGGAACTGCTCTTGGCCGTGCGCGGCGGCGACCGCGGCGCCTTCAACGTGCTCTACCGGCGGCACGGGCCGTGGCTAGTACTGCGGCTCTCCCGTCGGTGCAGTGACGCCGAGATAGTGGACGAGGTCGTGCAGGACACGTTCCTGAAGGTATGGCAAGGTGCCGGCCGATACCGGGGCGACGGCGAGGTGGCTGCGTGGCTATGGGGCATCGCGATCCGCCGCCTGATCGACAAGCTGCGCGGACGCCGGCCAGCGACCCTACCACTCGTCGAGGCGGGTGAGGGCGAGCCGTCAGCGGAGGAGTTGGTGTTGCTGGGGGTCGAGTATGGCGATCTTGGTAGCGCCCTGCGCCGGATCTCCCCCGAGCTGCGTGCGGTCGTGGAGGCCACCGTCCTCGACGGGCTCACCACCCGGGAGGCCAGCCGGCTGCTCGGGATCCCGGCTGGGACAGTGAAAACCCGCATGATGCGGGCGCGCGCCGCACTGCGAGAGGAGTTGACGTGACCGCCTGGCATTTGGACGCGGACCTGATGCACCGCTATGTGAGCGGTGAGATCGACTTCGTTCTCGCCGCCTCGGTCGAGTCACACATACTGCGCTGCGCGCAGTGCCGGCGGGCGGTGGCAGCGGCGGTTCCCGCGGATCGGCTCGACCGGATCTGGGATGCCGTCGCCAGCCGGATCGATGCCCCCCGGGCACGGCCCGTCCAGCGGCTTCTGACGCGCCGCACAATGCCGAGGTCCAGGCCATCATGGAGACCGTCATGGTCGTCATGCCGGGCGCCGCGGATGACCGGCATCGCCGCCGTGCTGGGACTCGCGCTCGGGCTGCCGACGAGACTGCTGAACCTGGCGACGGCGGCGGCCCGCCGCTGCCGGGAGGTGCTTGCCGCGTCGGCGCAACCGGTGGCCCGACTGCCCGGGGTGAGCGTGCCCGTCCAAGCCGCGGCCCGGACCGGCATCGCTGTGCTGATCGCCTTCGGTAGCGTAGCGGTCGCCTCGACATGGCTATCGCCGCCCAAATCGCCGCTGGCCGACCCGCCACACATCGCACAGCCAAGGATTCTGCCGCCGAATGGCCCGCCAGACCGGAGACCGGCACCCAGCCAAGCCACAACCTCGGCGGCACGACCCTCCACACCTGCGGCATCCCGGTCGTCCGATCCCTCGACCGGTCAGGGAGACCAACCGGTTCCCGGTGGCGCACCAACCGGTGGCGCAGCCCATACCTCACGCCCTGGCGACCCCACAGCCACGCCCACCCCCACCTCAAGCCCCAGCGCCAGTTCTAGCCCCGGCCCCACCTCAACGAGCCCCGTCTCGGGCGTCCCTCCACCCCCGCTCCCGTCCTCCGCGCCGCCCACTCGCCCGCCCTGCTCCGCCGGCCCACTCTCCGGCTGCCCGGTCGAGGTCAACGCAACCGCCACGTCGTACTCAGTGCTGAGCGTCGTCGGCGTCACGAACTGGCTGGATGCGCGAACGGTGCAGCACCTCATGCTGGTGCCCGGCCCGCATGCCATCGAGACTGCTGCCGCCACCGCGGTGCTGTTCAGAATTACCGACTCTGGAACGGTCGACTATGACCAGGGGCTCGACGGCTTCCTGTCGGGTCGGGGTTCATCGACCCTGCAGATCCGAGGCTACCCGATCGAGGTCAACGCGACGGTCGACGCGACCGTTACGTCCTATACCAGCTTCGCCATTTTCGGCGTAGGCTGGCTGGACGCACGGGTGGTGCAGCCGCTGCGACTGGTGCCGGGCAGGCACATTTTCTGGACCCCGGCTTCCACCGGAATGCCGTTCACTGTGGCCAACGCTGGGACAGTGAGCTACGAGGCGACGTTCGACGGCTTCCTGTCGGGCCGGGATTCATCGACTCTGCGGATCCGAGGCTACCCGATCGAGGTCGATGCAACCGCTACGTCCTATCCCAGCTTCGCCGTTTTCGGCGTATCAGGCTGGCTGGATGCACGGATGGTGCAGCCCCTGGTGCTGGTGCCCGGCACCTACCGGCTCCACGTGTCCGGCGTACCTGACGCACTGTTCAGGGTGACAGAGACAGGGACGATCGACTACGACGACCTGTATGCGCCCGTACTATCCGGCCGGGGCTCCACCACGCTGACCGTCAGAAATGCCGCCCCGCCGTCGAGCTTGCGCACGATGCTGCGGCGCGCCGCCTAGTCGAGTGTCACGTTGGAGGAATCCGGTGGCTCATATTTTCCTGAGTTACTCACGCAGCGACCGAGACATCGCCGTCGACTTGATCCATCATTTGGAGTTGGCCGGTGTCGCAGTGTGGTCCGACCTCGACATCGAACTCGGCGCAGACTGGTCCTACCAGGTCAACCAAGCACTCGTCGCGGCGGCAGCCGTCGTGGTCCTGGCCTCATCCCGAAGCATCACCTCCGTGCGAGTGACATACGAGTGGTCGACCGCCTTGGCCTATTCCATAAAGGTCATTCCCGTTGTCACCGCCGGCGCGAAATTCGAACACCTGCCGAGCCCGCTGTCCGCGGCACACGGCCTGGATCTCGACGCGGACCGAGACGAGGCGCTGGACAAGCTCGCTTCAACCCTGATCTCTTTGCTGGCCTTACCACGGTCCCGGCCCGACCTGCCAACCGTAGCGTGATGTCTATGCGTGCGGACCCTGCACTGGGATGCGTCGGCGTGTCATTCGGCGCGCAGGCCGTCGAAGGCGAGGCGGACGATCGTGTCGGCCAGCTCGGATGGGCTGGCCGCGTGCCGGTCGCCGGGCTGGCGCGGCCGGTACCACTCGACCAGCGAATTGATCATACCGAACAGCAGCCGGGCGACGACCGCCGGCTCCAGGTCGGCGCGCAGGTCCCCCTCGGCCGCAGCCTGGGCGACCAGGTCGGCGACAACCCGGTCGAACTCGCGGCGGCGGGCCAACGCCCACCGTTCGGTCTCGGTGTTGCCGCGCACCCGCAGCAGGAGGGTGACATACGGAAGCTCGTCGACCAGCACCTCCACCTCGCGGCGCACCACGTGCTCCAGCCGCTCGACCGCCCGGCCCTGGCTGGCGCCGGGCTCGTCGAGGACCGCGAACAGCGGGCCGAGGGCGCGCTGCAAGGCCAGCCGGAGCAACTCCTCCTTGCCCTCGAAGTGGTGGTAGATCGAGGACTTGGACAGCCCGGTGGCCCGGGCGAGGTCCTCCATGCTGGTGCCGTCGTAGCCACGCTCGTTGAACACTCCGACCGCGACCGCGAGCAGCGACGCAGAGTCGTAACGCGGGCGCCGGTCCCCGCCGACCCGGGCTCGGGCCACCCCGACAGCGCCGGCCCCCACCGCAGCGACCTTGTCAGTCGCGACCCGGCCCCCGGCGGTCCCGCCAGCGGCGACCCCGTCCGCGGCGACCCCGCCGGTGGCGGCCCGGTGGGCGCCCGCCCCGGCGCTCACGCCGGCGGGGGCAGGTGGCGGCGGGTCTGCACGATCCGGAACCGGCCGGCGACGAACGCGCCGTCGGTGTAGGTGGCGTTCGCGGCGGGGTTGGCGCCGGTCGCGTGGAAGTCGGAGAACGCCGCCGACTGGTTGACGTACACGCCGTCGGTGAGGTTTTCCGACAGCGACACCCCGACGTCCAGCGCCGCGGCCCGGGTCCGGTCGAGCACGGCGGCATCGGTGGAGTAGACCGCGGCGGTCAGCGCGCCGCGGCGGGCCACGGTGCGGCGCATCGCGTCCAGGCTCGCCGCGGTGGAGCCGGTCCGGACCAGGAAGGCGACCGGCCCGAAACACTCCTGCCCGTAGGTCTGCTCGTCGGCGACGTCCAGCGCGACCACGGCCGGCGTGCGGACGGTGGCGTCCGGGAAGGCCGGGTGCTTCACCGTGCGGGAGGCCACCACGACCTCGCCGAGCGACGGCGCGGCCTCCAGCCGGGCCAGCACGGCGTCGTTGACGATCGCGCCGAGCAGCTCGACCGCCCTGGCGTCCTCGCCGAGCAGCCGGTCCAGCGCGGTGCCGAGGTCGGCCGCCATGTCCTCGGCCGACTTGCGCCCCTGGTCGGTGTCGATCCCGTCCCGGGGCAGGAACAGGTTCTGCGGGGTGGTGCACATCTGTCCGCTGTAGAGGGACAACGAGAAGGCGAGGTTGGCGAGCATGCCGGCGTAGTCGTCGGTCGAGTCCAGCACGACCGGGTTCACGCCCGCCTTCTCGGTGTAGACCTGGGCATGGCGGGCGTGCTCCTCCAGCCAGTCGCCGTACGCGGTCGAGCCGGTGAAGTCCACGATGCCGACATCCGGGCGGGTGGCCAAAGTGGACGCCAGCCGCCCGCCGGGCTCCTCGGCCGCGAGCGTGACCAGGTTGGGGTCGAAGCCGGCCTCGGCGAGCACCTCGCGGGCGATGGCGACAGTGACCGCCAGCGGCAGCACCGCCCGCGGGTGCGGCTTGACCACCACCGCGTTGCCGGTGGCCAGGCTGGCGAACAGGCCGGGGTAGGAGTTCCAGGTCGGGAACGTGGTGCAGCCGATGACCAGCCCGATGCCGCGCGGCACGACGGTGAACGTCTTCTCCATCCGCAGCGGCGGGCGTTTGCCCTGCGACTTCTCCCAGACCGCCGACTGCTGGTGGCGGGTCTGCTCGGCGTAAGCGTACGCGACCGCCTCCAGCGCCCGGTCCTGCGCGTGCGGCCCGCCGGCCTGGAAGGCCATCACGAACGCCTGCCCGGTGGTGTGCATGACCGCGTTCGCGATTTCGAAGCTGCGGGCGTTGACCCGGTCGACGATCTCGACGCACACCGCGGCCCGCGCCTGAGGGCCGGCGTCCCGCCACGCCGGCACCGCGGCCCGCATCGCCGGCAGCAGCACGTCGACGTCCGGGCTGGGGTAGGTGACCCCCAGCTCGGGACCGTACGGCGAGCGCTCCGCGCCGACCCAGCCGATGGTCCCCGGCTGGTCCAGCTCGAACGGCTTGCCCAGCAGCGACTCGTACGCCTGCCGGCCGGCCTCCGCCGCGCCCTCGCCGTACACCTTCGGGCTCGGCGACTCGGGATAGGCCGACCAGTAGCCGCGGACCCGGGTCGCTGCCAACGCCCGGTCCAGCCTCTCCTGGTTGTCCTGCACGAGCTGCTCGACGGTCCGCACTGACCCGGTCATCCGGCTGCTCCCTCTTCCTCGCACTCGGCGACCGCCCCACCGTACAGACCGAACGTTCGGTCAGGCAACGGCCGCCTCCCCGGCGATCGCGAGCGTGCCGTCGCGAACCGGATCAGCCCTCCGGCGCCGCGTCACCGCGCAGGACCGCGCGCAGCCGGGCCACCCGCTCGGCGAGGCCGTGCTCGGCGCCGTGGTCGGAGGGGGTGTAGTAGGTGCGGCCGACGACGGCGTCCGGCGGGTACTGCTGGGCGACCACGCCGCCGGGGAAGTCGTGCGCGTACCGGTACCCCTTGCCGTGCCGCAGCCGTTTCGCCGCGGCGTAGCTGGCGTCGCGCAGGTGCGCCGGCACCGAGCCGCCGAGGCCGCGGCGGACGTCGTCCAGCGCCGAGCCGAGCGCGCTGACCACGGCGTTCGACTTCGGCGCCAGGGACAGGTGGATCACCGCCTGGGCCAGCGGGATCGCGCCCTCGGGCAGCCCGAGCAGCTGCACCGACTCGGCCGCGGCCACCGCGAGCGGCAGGGCCGTCGGGTCGGCCATGCCGACGTCCTCGGCGGCGAGGATGACGATCCGGCGCGCGATGAACCGCGGGTCCTCGCCCGCCTCGATCATCCGGGCCAGGTAGTGCAGCGCTGCGTCCACATCGGACCCACGCATCGACTTGATGAACGCGCTGGTCACGTCGTAGTGCTGGTCGCCGTCGCGGTCGTAGCGGACCGCGGCCTGGTCCACGGCCGCCTCCAGCAAGGCCAGGTCGAGCCGGTCCTGGCCATGCGCCTGCGCCGCGCCGGCGCCTGCCTCGAGCGCGGTCAGCGCCCGCCGGGCGTCCCCGCCGGCGACCCGGACCAGGTGCTCGAACGCGGCGTCGTCGACCGCCAGCGCACCGCCGAGGCCACGCTCGTCGGCCAGCGCCCGGCGTACCACCGCCCTGATGTCCTCGTCGGTGAGCGGCTCCAGCGTGATCAGCAGCGACCGGGACAGCAGCGGCGAGACGACCGAGAAGAACGGGTTTTCCGTGGTGGCCGCGACGAGCGTGACGATCCGGTCCTCGACCGCGCCGAGCAGCGAGTCCTGCTGCGTCTTGGAGAACCGGTGCACCTCGTCGATGAACAGCACTGTCTGCCGGCCGCCCATGCCAAGCTCACGCCGGGCCGACTCGATCACCGCCCGGACGTCCTTGACTCCGGCGGACAGCGCCGACATCTGCACGAACCGCCGCCGGGTGGCCCGGGACACGATGTACGCGATCGTCGTCTTCCCGCTGCCCGGCGGGCCCCACAGGATCAGCGACAGCGGCGCGTCGCCCTCCACCAGTCGGCGCAGCGGCGCGCCCGGGCCGAGCAGCTGCCGCTGGCCGATCATCTCCTCCAACGTCCGCGGCCGCATCCGCACCGCCAGCGGCGCCGCCGCCGCCACGGCCTCCTCCTCGGCCGCGTCGAACAACGACTCCCCGGTCACGCCGCGACCATACCCCGCGCCTCCCGCAACGCCCGACTCGCCGATCTCGAGGTTGCGCAGGCGTTCATCGGCGTGTCGACCGGCATAACAACAAGATCGGCGCGAAGGGGTAGCGCGGCACGGGCCAGGTGGGATCGGCGCGTAAAGGGGTGGCGCGTGGGGGGAAAGCGCGGTCGGCGAGACTGGCGGTCGGCGAGACTGGGTGGGTGTTCGAGCGGGTCGGGCGGGTTTGTTACCGGCGGCGCTGGGTGGTGCTGCTGGGCTGGGTGGCAGTCATCGTCGCGGGCGCGGCGGCCAGCGGCCCGGTGTTCTCGCGCCTGGACGGCGGCGGGGCGAGCCAGCGGTTCGAGTCGATCCAGGGCGGCGAGATCCTGCACGAGAACGCGCGGTACGGCGGG
>Ga0066388_100003684_pt1 | contig 10044 bp, 5 predicted proteins | sample PanSoiMetaGPlot6_FD_64539 | JGI IMG/M metagenome (GOLD analysis project Ga0066388, IMG submission 64539) | Tropical forest soil microbial communities from Panama analyzed to predict greenhouse gas emissions - Panama Soil - Plot 6 (Hybrid Assembly) | ecosystem: Environmental > Terrestrial > Soil... | reverse complement strand
GGTTGCGACGGCTGCGAGCGCATCATCCCCCGTCGAAAGAGGGAGGGCAACCTCATAGCGGCCCGAAGCGGTTTTTCCGCACGACGGACACCGGAGCAGGCGCTCCTCTTCATCGTCGTCCTTTTTGAGCTCGACGGCGTGAACCTCTATGAACCTGGGATCGGTCGTTTCGGCATGGCGGCAGCTGCCTGTCGATGGGTCCAGCCAAATCGTCGCTCCCGTTTGGGGCGCCTTCTCCGACTCCTCGTCTTCGTCGATGGCGTCGCAGCGCATTGCTGGGAGCCGCATCATAACGCGGGCGCGTCTATCCGCCTTGGGGCCCGGCTCTGGGAGAACCTTGCCCGTGCGGTCGCGCCACCCCTCAACATACGGCTCCGTGCAGTTTTGACAAATGAGCACCCGGTATGCTGGGACTTCTGCGCCTTGTTTCAGACCGAGCATCAGCGAGGACCAGCCCTCGGGAGATGCTGGATCCAGTACGATGCCGACGTCGTGCACACCGCGGACCGCCAAGTGATAGCGCACCGGCAGCAACGGATAGGCGCTCTCCGCGGGTTTCGATGCCAAGGCGAGGGCGATCATAGCGAGAAGGGCGCGCTGCCGTTCCATCTCGTCGGCTTCCGCGAATACGTGTGCGCTCGCCGCTCCGAAAGAGCGAACCCCGTCGGCCAGAAATAAGGAGAGCTCTGCAATCTCTGCAGTCCCGGCGAGCGCGCGCTCCATTCCTTCGATGAAGCCCGTCTCGGTCGGCAGTTGTAGTGCCTCGACATCGCAGAAACTGTTCCAGACCGCAACGGTCCTGTCTTCCTCTGGGCTCTGCTTCCATCTCTCTAGCGCTGCGCCGGCGCGAACCCAATCGGCCGCCGGTACAGTGGTGCGCGGACGCTTGCGCAAGAGGGCGTGCGCTTCACGCCGGCCGCGTACGATGCACGCTTCCCCTGAGCCGAATGAAGCACCGAATAGTTCGCCAGCGAATTGGGCCAGCATATCCATGCGGTCGATGTCGAGGCTGGCGCTGGTGCCAATGCATTGCACGTCTTCTGGGCCAATCCCAGCCGAGTCTTTAGCTTGCGCAGCAGGAAGGCGACTTCGATGGCCTGCGCTCCGACATAGGTATGGATCTCATCAAGCACGATCAGCCTTAGCCGAGAGCGGTCCAAGAGCTTGGCATTGCGCGGGAGCAACAGAATATGCTCCAGCATCGCGTAGTTCGTCACAAGAATGTGTGGCGGACTCTCCAGCATCTCCTCGCGGCTGAGCTTCCACGACTCAGGGACCGTGTCGCGAATACCAAGTGCTTGGCACAGCGCCTCGTTGTCGAGCAGTTCTGCGGCCAACGCCTGGCGGTTCGCATTTGATCGCGTCTGGCCAGTGTAGCGTCCGAACGTGATGCCCGGATCACCAAGTTGTTGGAGTATCAAAGGCGCGATGCGATTTTGAATTTGGTCAGTGGCAAGAGCATTCAGCGGATAAATCAGGATGGCCCGCACTCCCGGCTCGTGCAGGTTTGGATCGCGTAAGAGTCCGTCGACCAGGGGGTAAAGGAAGCATTCGGTCTTGCCTGATCCGGTACCGGTGGAGACGAGATAGTTCTCGCCACGTAAGCCTTTGCCGATTGCAGCTTCCTGATGGCGGTGCAGACGGCGCTCGTAGAGGGACGGAAACCCGGTCTCTCTCATGCCACTCCACTTAGCGTCTAAGGTGCCGTCTGCCACGAGATCGGCCAGTGAGCGCGCCTTTTCGAAATCGGGCAGCGCTTCAAGGAATGCTTCCGTGACAAAGCTTTCCTTCTCCGACGCCAGCAGGTCCTCAAAGGCGCGCGCCAATCGAGCAGTTTTGGGGATGCCGCGGGGTAGGATCGCCGATGCGTACCGAATCACCGCGTCGGCCAGTTCCGAGCGGAACTTCAGCGGATCCAAATCGCTCATGCGACGGCCATGTCAGCTTTTTGGACGGCGGCGAGGTTCTCCACAAGAACCAAATGGAAAGCGAGCATCTCGGGGGCGAGGCGCAACAGCAGGCCAATGTCGCGGCTCTGCAATCGCATCGTTTCCAGCCACCTATGTGGGACGGAACGCCGTCCGCTTAGTGGATAGCCTTTGCCGCGCGTGCACCACAGAAAGCCAAACAAAGCGGGCGATAGGTGGCGTGCCAGCTCGCGAGCATGGTTATCGCGGCGGCAAGTGGACAAGAGTTCCGCCTTGAACGTAACGCGCGACGTCAGATGGGCCAATTTCCGCGCTGCCGCGATCAGCGCCTGCTCCTGATCTGGGCGGACGCCCTCGCGACGCCAGCGGAGCAAGCGCTCGACCGTCGCATGGTAGGCCCAAAGGTGGGTTTCCGGCTTGAGCACCGAATAGGGTTCTCTCGGCCGAACTTTCGGCAAGCCGTCCGGGACCAGGTAGTCAAAAACCCCCGTGTAATGATCGTTGTCGTGTTTCTCCAGGCTGCGGGCCAGCCGGTTCGGCATATTCTCGAGAAAACGCGTAGCAGGGCATTCGTCGGCATCGATCGACCAGCGCGTGACAATCCAACATGCGAGCGCGGGCCAGTCCGCGTCCGTGAGGAGATCAGGGCAAGCCTCGAATGGAGATGGGCCGCGCCAGGTATCGAAGCTCTCTGCAAACCCGGAGACTAAAGCCGGGGATCCCTTGGGAAGGTCGAGCGTGGCTGCCCGGAGGAAATCCGCGAGGGCTTCCCGGCCCTCGCCGAGCGCATCCGAGCAAGTGCGGCATAGGTGCTCGTAATCGGCGCCGGTCGGGTACGCCAGGGCGAAATCGCGGCTCGTCCGTCGATAATAGCGCGCATCACCAAGCGGCTCGGCGTCCTCCCAGGATTGGCCAGGCGAGGCCATGCGATAATCGATTCGCCATAGACTCGCGCTCGCCGGGAGCCGGCCCAGCTGAACGTGGAGAGACAACAGGTCCTGCCGATTGTCGGGCGCATACTCCAGGAAGGCGCAATCCCGGATGCCCTGCGCGCCCAAGTGGTCGAACGCATTCAGGTCACAAACGTCGAGCGCAGTCGCCCGGGCCAGTAGGACTAGGGGCTTAGCTCCGTCTGTCGAGAAATGCTCGGCACGCACGAGCAACGTCTCGTCCCATCTAACGACCGGCTCCGCCTCTACGAGCCGGAAGAGCGTGATCGTCTCGCCGCCCACGGGCGTCCATTCGACGGCGTCGGAAAAGCGCTCAGTTTCATCGGCGAGCGCGCCTTGCAGCGCGACGTCGTACCACGACCTGCGGCGGCCCAGCTGGATGCGCCGGCCACCATAGAGGCACAAACTGCCCTCTTCGCCAGACACGACTACGCGCACTTGCCCGCCGGATTCGCCGCGGCGATAAGAAACCGTCGTGCCTTTCGGTAGCCATTCGGTCTGCTCTTCGCGCCGTAGCGCTAAATGTACGCCGCGCTTGGCGAGACGGAGAGGATGTCGCACGCCCTTCAGCGCGACCGTCACATGCGATCCGGGATCATTCATGTCGAAGGCGCAGCCTTTGTCCGTGAAGACGATGCCGCGACATTCTTGTTCGAGAAGATTGGCCGGCCGGCCCGGCAACGATGTGCCGTCGTAGCGGCGCAGGCCTGGCCACCAGACGAAGTCGCTCGTTGCCGTTAAGCGGCCCTCCCGACGGACGCGCACGCGGACCTCCGCGGCGCGATCTTCTGGCAGGCCCATGTCGTCGATCGGAAGGATGTCCTCACGGTCCGCGCTGATCTCCTTCGATAGCGCGCCATCAAGCAGGACCGCGACCACGCCTTTGCCGGCCCCCAGCAAGCCGAAGCCCTCCAATCCCACGGCCAACCCAGGCATGGCTTCGCAGCGGACGAATTTTCCATCCTCCGCAAACTCCGGTTTGAGCGTGTCACTCGTGAGGCGTGAGCCGACCGGGTAGATGGAATTTTCAACTTCCACGGCTGCCTCGGGCGCGAAAAGCCCGACGGCCACCCAGGCACCGTGGTACTCACGCGCCTCGCAGATTTCGTCGCCATTACAGAGCACGAAAGGTGCCCTCGCCACGACTGTCAACAGGCTGCCGTCCGGCGGATCCTCTGCGTCAGGGCGCCGTTCGGAGCCGCATTCGTCGAACACTGCAAACGGACGCGACTGCAGGATACCCGCTACCCGTGCGATGGTATCGGTTCCTTGAATCCGCCATCCGAAACCATCGAAGGCGAGTGCGGGCTCGACAGCAAACTCGTCGTCCGGCCAGAGCGAAAGCACGACCTCGCTGCTTCCGTCTAGGATCTCGGTCGCGTAGCCAGCTGACGCTACCCGCAACTCGTCGCGCCACACAATGGTTGGCGGCCGCGGCGAAAGCTGATTGAGGGCTGCTTGGGAAATGGCGCCCGAATCTTCGGGCTGACTCAGTGTCGCAAGCAATGCGGCTTCCGCCTCAGACATCACGCTCTGGCCGTTGCGCAGCCGCTTATAGGCATCAGCGTAGGCGACCGCCTCAGGATGGCGCAGAAGGCGCCGCAGCCGCGTGTATCCAATAGGAATTACACTGATCGCCTGGCGCATCCACTCGTCCAGCGATTCCTCGCTGCCAATGCGGCGCTCCGCGGACCTGAATGCCTCCGCGAGAATACCCGCCAACCGCTGAACAGGGCGGTACGAGCATCGGCCGAAAGGAATGTCTCGTGATCCGAGTTGGGACGCCAGGACCGGCACAAGACCACCACGCCGTCGCGCGCGAAATCCAGCAGACGGCTCATTTGCTCCTCTTCGGCCGTGTCTGCGCTCGTGACAAGCAACCCGGGAAGGTTCGAGTCCTCATATGGCGCGAGCCGGGCATCGTGGCCCGCGCGCCGCAGATGCTCGGCTAGGCGCGCTGCAGCCGTTGGGAGCGCATTCGAGCTCTGGCGCTTCGACAAATACAAGTCCGACCGCGTCGGCAGGCTCGGCTCGAATCGAGATAGATCCGCTTAGCCGGGAGCCTTGCTCGAGCGAGATCGTGCCGGCCGAGGTCGCGACGGCTAACAGGTGAAGGTGCGAGCGCGCCAAACCTCTAAGCAGATCGGGAGCTAGCTGGTCGGCGTCGTCGGCGACGACGACGTCAAAATTTTTCCCGGTCGCGGCTAAGCTGGCGAGTTCTGCGGGGCTCCGTGCCCGTACGAGCGCCGGGGACCAGGAGGGGGCCTTGTAGATCTCGAAGCGATCACTCTCGGAATCGATCTCGAGGAGGAGATCAAGAAATGCGGGGCTGTACCGCGGGGGCGTGGTTGCCGCTGAGCGTGCCGGCGCAGGGCATTCTGGCAGTGGCGGCGGCGACAGTACATCTCCGAAGCCGGTTGCTGCGAACAGTGACCGCAGCTCGCGGAGTTCCACGGCGGCGAGGACTCGCGGGTCCAATGCGCGGAACTCGGACAATCGAGAGGGGGCATCCTCGATTGGCGCTCTACTCATCTCATCGACTAGCGGTTCCGGCAGAATCGCCCGCAGATCCGCGAGTAGACCCGGCAATCGCCTCATTGCGTAGCGGGCCTCGCGAATCCTTTGCGCCAATTCCGCCGATGGGATTCCACCGCACCCGCCGCAGGAGGAGACCGATTTCACTGTGCGAAAGCCGTATCGGGGCAGGTACGGCTCGAGCGAGGCGGCGTCTTCCTGATACCCAAGCCGGGCAGCTTCAAACGTTCTCGCTGCCTCGGAGGCAGGCTGTCCCGGCCGGTTGCGCATGAAAACCTGGATGATCCGTGCGCCAAGCGCATTCCTGTCTTTCACTACGGCCTCATGCAGGCTTTCGTACTGCTGCGAAAGCCTGGTCGCTTCATGCAACGCTCGGCTCATCCAGCCGTAGTGCCGGTAGATCTCGATAACCGTCTTATCCGATGGGGCGGGAGTGCGCAGCGCCCCGATCGCGGCGGCCAGCGCGCGCTCCCCGTTGGACGGGTCGGTCCTTGCAACGAGCGAAGCCAGCCGTTCGTCAAATTCCCCGTCGTCTGCCAAAGTGAGTACTGCGGCGGCTTCGTCAGGCGGGATCTCGGTTCGAACGTTCGACGCAACGGCCAAAACATCGGCGACTGATCGGCCCGGGCGCTTGTTGCCGGACCACAGGGCATCCGCCGTGCGAGCCGCATCCTGGCAGATCACGGTCACTAAGTCCGCCGCCTCCGTCGAGAGGGGGCGGTCAAACACGACGCTTTGTTCTATTTCGGCAGGGGTGAGCGCGTGGGCACGGAGCAGCTCTTCGGCTCGGCGCAGGATCGCTTGCGCCGCCCGTAGTCCGCCCCGCGACACCCTCGCGCGGGCTTCGAACGGGTCCGGCAGGACCGCGGCGCTTCGGATGATCGAGCCCAGCTGTGCCCGTTCTAACAAAATGGAGTGGCACCCGTCGGGAGTCCGGAAGGACGCCGGCCTGTCGAGGTGACGGTCCGGCCCCACGAGCAGGCAAGTCGCGCCGGTTTGCACGGTGTACAGTGCGATTGCATTGGCGAGCAGAGTCTTGCCGCTGCCGGAGCCGCCGGAAACACCGATGTTTTCCGTCTGGGAAAGGCGGAAGGCGAAGTCCTGAGCTCGGGAGAGCGTGATCAGGCGCTCTCGCGGCATTATACCGCCGGATCGGTCTGGATTACGCCCAACTCCCCCTCCCCGCGAAACCTCCCCAGGCTACCACGCTCTATCGGAGGTTCCAAGGACGTTCCGAGCTGAATGACGCGCGATAGGTCTACTTGACGCGAGTTGGGCCGAGCTGCCCCTTCCCGATTAAACCCTCTCCAAATTCGCAGCCGCCATTAGAAATGTCGGATTTCCCAACAGCTTATCGGCGTGGCGGAGACGACTCGGCGACTTCCCCATCCGAGCCGAGTAGTTGGCCGATGGATCGCTCAGGGTTTTCCCTAGGCCTCAGGGGCGGCCTACCTGGTACGCGACAATGATCGAAGCCATGGACCTATCTTTTAGGTCCCGGCTCGGGGCCATGAGGCATCCGCAACCGGCCGATCTCGCCCGTCGCCATGGCAGAATGCTTAGCACGATGTGGCGTGAGTATTGTGGCCGCCAGCGACGCGCCGGATCGTGCCGCTGAAGTCAGCGGTAGTAAAAAGGCCAGCCCATGACCACGACGGCGTGAGAAATGCCCATGCCGGTGTTGCAGAAGATGGATACGAGAGTGTTCTTTGGGTTGATACAGTGCACGCTTAAGATATAGAACGCGAAAAATGCCGAATGAAGCGCGCCTATGATGACGTACACATACAGCAGCGCGTAAAGGACGCCTCCAAATGAGGCAGCCAACCGGACGCCTTGTTTCGATTTGCTGTCGTTCGCACCTGTCTGGACCGGCGGAACCGTGGTGACACTCGGCTGCACCGGCTTGATGGTGGTAGTGTCTGTTGGGCGCGAAAACGAGGCAGTGCGACTCGGAGAGGGAGGGTTTTTTGCGAGAGTTGGAGCCGGGTTGGAGTTGGCCCCACGACGCATCTGAAAGTCTTCGAACTGCACACCCCGGGTATTCGGAGCTGATGTTTTTGTCGCCACCTTTTGTTTGACCGCTTTTGGTTGGAGCTCAGGCGGAGGGGTCGGCACACGAATTTGTTTTGAGACCGGAGGCGCCGGTGCACTCGCCTCCGGGCGCATTTCAAAGTCTTCGAACTCCGGTGCTGGCGGGAGCGGCGGCGGAGTCCTGCGGGGAGGAGATGTGACCCGCTCGGCTACAGGTCTCGCACAATCGTGCACGCTGTCGCCTTCAAAAGCGACCCATTGTCCCGCCGGCATCTGCCGCATGGAGATCCGGCGAGAGCAGCACCTGCACAGGCGAGTATACGAATTAGGCATTGATGAGCCCGGCCTCACTTAAAAAGCAGCTGCGGGCAACCTTCGTCTTACACGACGTCTTGAGATAGCTGACAATGAGGTTAGAGGAGGCCCTGGTCAGTGCCACGTAGAATAGCTTCCGCTCGTCATCGATGGGCGCGCGCTTGTGCGGGATGATGCCCTGGTTGCAGCTAGTGATAATGACGGTGTGCCACTGGAGGCCCTTTGCCTTGAAGAATGTGGCCAGCATGACGCCCTTTTGTTCGTGCCCGGCGTTCACTTCTCGGGCTCGCCTTAGCGCCATGTCGATTGTTTCGACGAACGAATCGATGCGTCCCTTGAAGCTTGCGGCAAGCTCATAGACCTCGCCTAGGGGAACGTCGCCCTCGATTACGTCTTCGAGGCTGCCAACCATCCCCCGTAGACCCTTGAAGCTCTTGGCGAGGATATCTAGGGTCTTGAAGAGGGAAGGGGCTTTGACGACATCAAGCATCGCCTCGACGAAACGACTGTCCCGGGCCTTAGGGACGATGGAGTAGAATCGCTCACTCTTTACGGCTGCGAAGAACGACTCCGACCTGCTAAAGAACTCTTCTAATGGAGAGGTTGTCCGCTGTTCGAAGTATCGGAAATATGCCTTGATGGCGAGGACTGCGTCCGCCGCCTTGACCGCCTGCCCGTGTTCGAGCGCAAGCTTGGCCCGCAAAACACCCAAGAGCTTCTCCAGCTCCTCGTTCTGAAGGATGTTGTCCTGTTCGCGGACGTTATAGGGGATATCGCGAAGGATGAATTGGAGTTGGATTGGGAGGCTCTGCGCGTTGGTACGATAGAGCACAGCAAAATCGTGGTGTTGGAGATTGCCCCTCCGCTTGATGCGCTCGACCGCGGTGGCAATCATCTTGGCCTCTGCGGTGGCCGTATTGGACTCGACGACTTTTATGGAGGCGTCCTCGTCTCGAACGGCAATGGGGTTCTTCTCGACGCGCCACGTGTTGTTCCTGATGAGCCGGGTGGCGTGGTCGACCACGTTCTTGGGGCAGCGGTAGTTGCGGCGCAGCTCGAACGTCTTGACCTCTCGGCCCATGTGCTTTTCAAGGTCGATAATGTAGCTCGGCGAGCACCCACGAAAACCGTATATCGCCTGGTCGTCATCGCCGGTGACAATGAGGCGTGCCTGCTTGGCGATGGCACTGATGAGCGCAAAATCAAGCTGGTTGATGTCTTGGAACTCGTCGACGATAACTTCATCGTACCGGCGCTGGACAAGCGCTAGGGTGCTGAGTGCCTCCTCGAGGCACCGGAGGGCTCTCAGTTTCTGGTCGTCGAAGTCTATCCGCCTCTCTCGTTGGAGGAGCTGTTCGTACCGCTTATAGAGCCAGTGCACTGCCTGGATGACGAGTTTCTTCTCGTCGTTTGAGCTACCTGGGTGAAAGAACACCTCGGCGTTCCGCGCCTTGAGCATGAAGTCAGCGAACTGCTGCGTTGGAGTGTTGCGCGGGTCAAAGAGAGAATTTTTGAGGAAGCTGTAGAAGTCGGCAAAGAACCGATAGCGCAGCGTGTCGGGGATGGCCTCGTTGCGCTCCCGGCCTCCTCTAGCCTGCGCAAGTTCGGAGCGCGTTTCCCTGATCAGACGCCAGACGCGGTTGGGCTCAATGATTTGCTTATGTTCTTCCGGGAAGTTCTCGCGGAGGATACGGTAGCCAAACGCATTGAGGGTCGTAATTTGAAGGACGCTGTGGTCAATGCCAAGGGTGTGGTGCTCGGTGACTTTGTCTTTTAGTGCCTTGGCGGCGGCATTGTCGAAGGTCACGCACAATATCCGCTCCGGCCGGGTGCCAACCTTGGCCTGCTGGAGGACACGATGGATGACGGTCTGTGTTTTGCCAGATCCGGCCGGTGCAATGAGCCTGATGGTCTTGTGGTCGGAGGCGTGTATCAATGAGAGCTGGTCGTCGTCGGCAACGGGCTCGAACATCTTGAGAGCCGGTCGGGCATCCAGATCCGATTGGGTGAGGCGCTTCTCAAGCTCGCGCTCCAGCTCCTCCCGAACCTCAAAGTCGGCGAATTCGTCTTCAAGCTGAATGCTCGCCGCAAGCGTCTCGACGGACGGCATGATAAGCCCTCGACCACAATCGTATGAACGTACCAATTGTGGGTTCCAGGGCCAAGCGGGAATGAACCACGTGCACTGAACGCGAACAAACGTCGCTCGCAGCGGAGGAACGCGACGCGCTCGATGCCACGCCGGAAGGCTTGCAGCATGGGGAACGCGGGCAACGGTCGGA
>Ga0066388_100003683_pt1 | contig 10044 bp, 5 predicted proteins | sample PanSoiMetaGPlot6_FD_64539 | JGI IMG/M metagenome (GOLD analysis project Ga0066388, IMG submission 64539) | Tropical forest soil microbial communities from Panama analyzed to predict greenhouse gas emissions - Panama Soil - Plot 6 (Hybrid Assembly) | ecosystem: Environmental > Terrestrial > Soil... | reverse complement strand
TTCACGAAGAGGCCAGGAAGTTCTTCGTCAACTACTTCAAGCAGATTGCGCTCGTCTTCGGCGGCGCCTGGAACGGCCGCAAGTACAGCATTCGCAGCGCGTCGGCGCTCCGTGCGTTCATCCGCGTCGCGCCCGACGTGATCCGCCGGCTCGACCAGGAGCACGCGGATCGCGCGGATTTCCGCGCGATTGGCCGCGTCATCGCGCCGTGGGGCCGACGCATCGGCGACCTGCGATTCGAGACCGAAGGCGCCTGGAAACGGGCGGGGACGACGGTCGATTCGCTCGCCAAGGAGTTGCGGCTCGCCTTGATGTATCCGGAAGGCGCTGCCGTATAAAGTTAGAAGTGAAAAGTTGAAAGGTAAAAGGACTACGAGGCTGGCGGAGTCCTTTTCACTTTTTCCTTTTAACTTTTAACTTTCATGCGAACAGTCTTCGTCACGGGCGGTGCAGGCTTCATCGGGTCCAATCTCGTCCGCCATCTCCTCTCGCAGACTTCAGACCACATCGTCGTCGTCGACAAGCTGACCTATGCCGGCAGCTTGCTGAACGTCCAGGAAGCAGTCGACAACGCGCGCGTTACGTTCGTGCGCGCCGATATCGCGGATGCGGACTCGATGAGCCGCCTGTTCCTGGAACACCGGCCCAGCGCGGTCTTGAATCTTGCCGCTGAAACCCACGTCGATCGGTCGATCGATTCCCCCCGGCCGTTCGTCGACACCAACATCGTCGGCACGTTCGTGCTCCTCGACGTGGCGAGACGGTTTTGGAGCGGCTTGACCGGTCCTGAGCGAGACGCCTTCCGCTTTCTCCACGTGTCGACCGACGAGGTGTACGGCACGCTCGGCGCGAGTGGCCTCTTCGCGGAGGACACGCCCTACGCGCCGAACTCGCCCTACGCGGCGAGCAAGGCGTCGGCGGATCACCTGGTCCGCGCCTATTTCCACACTTTCGGGCTGCCGGTGCTCATCACGAATTGCTCGAACAACTACGGTCCGTATCAGTTCCCCGAGAAGTTGATCCCGCTGATGATCCTGAACGCGATCGACAGCCGCGCGCTGCCGATCTACGGTGACGGCGGCAACGTGCGCGATTGGCTCCACGTCGAGGATCACTGTGCCGGCATGTTGCTGGTGCTCGCGAAGGGGCGGCTCGGCGAAAAGTACAATGTGGGCGGCGGGAACGAACGCACGAACCTCGAGATTGTCGATCGGATCTGCGATGCCGTCGACGACTTGCGCCCCGCGGCGGCAAGCCGGCGCACGCTCAAGACGTTCGTGGCGGATCGACCCGGACACGATCGGCGATACGCGATCGACGCCACGAAAATCAGGCGCGAGCTCGGGTGGGCGCCGCGGTGGTCTTTCGAGGAGGGACTCCGCGAGACCGTGCGCTGGTACGCGGAGCATCGCGAATGGTGCGAGCAGGTGCAGTCTGGACGGTACGACCGAGAGCGACTAGGTTTGGGATGACGTGGTGCGATCTGTCGTGGGCAGTGTGCGGTGTGCGGTGGGCAGTCTGCCCGCTGTCCACTGCACACTGTGAGCTACGCGAATGCTGAAGGGCATCATTCTCGCCGGCGGTTCAGGCTCCCGACTGCATCCGCTCACGCTCGCTGTCAGCAAACAGCTCGTCCCCATCTACAACAAGCCGATGGTGTACTACCCGCTGTCGACGCTGATGCTGTCGGGCATCCGGCACGTGCTCGTCATCACGACGCCTCACGAGCAGGACGGGTTCAAACGGCTCCTCGGCGACGGCGGCGACATCGGGCTGCAGATTCAGTATGCGGAGCAGGCGCGGCCGGACGGTCTCGCGCAGGCGTTCATCATCGGGCGTGAGTTCGTCGGCGCCGATCGTGTCACCCTCGCGCTCGGCGACAACATTTTCTATGGCGCGCATCTCACCGACTATTTGCGCGCGGCGGCCGCGCGGGCGACGGGCGCGACCGTGTTCGGCTACCAGGTGCGCGATCCCGAACGGTACGGCGTGGTCGAATTCGACGGCGAAGGGCGTGCCGTGAGCCTCGAGGAAAAGCCCTCGAACCCGAAGTCGTCGTACGCGGTGACGGGGCTGTACTTCTACGACAACGCCGTTCTGGACATCGCGGCCGCCTTGAGGCCGTCGGCGCGCGGCGAACTGGAAATCACCGACGTGAACCGAGCCTACCTCGAGCGCGGGCAGCTGCATGTCGAGAAGCTGCCTCGAGGCGTCGCGTGGCTCGATACGGGCACGCACGACTCGCTGATGCAGGCCGCCAATTACATCCATGCCGTCGAAGAGCGGCAGGGCCTGATGGTCGCGTGCCTGGAAGAGATCGCGTATCGGATGGGGTACATCACCGCCGCCGACCTGACCCGCCTGGCGCGCGGTATGGAGTCGAGCGCCTACGGCCAATACATCTTGCGGCTGCTCGAGTTCGATTCGTAGCGGCTGGTAGGTTCAATGCGCGTCCACACGACTGACCTGCCGGGCGTCCTCGTGATTGAACCGGTCGTGCACCGCGACGATCGCGGGTTCTTCGTCGAGACCTACCACGCGGAGCGCTACCGCGATCACGGTATCGCGGCGCCCTTCGTGCAGGACAATCGGTCGCGGTCCACGGCGGGCACTCTGCGCGGGCTGCACCTCCAGCTCGAGCGGCCGCAGGGGAAGTTGATTCAGGTGATCGAAGGCGAAATCTTCGACGTTGCCGTCGACGTGCGGCGCGCCTCGCCGACGTTTGGACGGTGGGTATCGGTGAATCTCACGGCCGACACGTTCCGGCAGGTGTACATCCCGCCTGGGTTTGCGCACGGGTTTTGTGTCATCAGCCCGATTGCGCAGGTCGAATACAAGTGCACGGAAGTGTACAACCCGGCAAGCGAGATCGGCATCGCCTGGAATGATCCGGCGATCGCCATCGCCTGGCCCATCGATGAACCGCGTCTCTCGGCGCGCGACAGCCGCCACCCGACGCTCGCCGCGCTCGGCGACGCACTGCCGGTTCTGTAATTCGCGTTGCAAAATGGTCGGCCGTCCCGCGGCAGCACGACGCAGATCTCCTGGTTTTCCGAAGAAAAGCCCCGGTACGCCGCTTGCCCCTGCAGGGTGCGGCCGCTGATCTGATTACGGCAGGGCGCCGTGAATGCTGGGGGAGCCAGATCAGTGGGGGCAGAGGGGCATCGCAATAACGCGGTGCCCTTTTGTTTTGTACGTTGCGCGCGCGTCCCCTTTTGGTCTGATCCCCGAGAACCGCGCTAGAATCGACCGCTGCCTTGGTTCCTGGGCTTCTATGAAACGCCTGATTGCCATTGCCATTCTTGCCGCTCTCAGCGATGTGGCGGGGCAATCGCAAACCGCCGCTCCGCGCCCCGCACTCGCCGACTTCTTCAAACCGGGCATCGTCCTCCAGGACCGCAATGGCGACGGCGTCGTCGATTTCATCAACGCCCGCGTCGCACTGGCGCCGCAGCCGTCCGACGCCGAGTTGGCCGCCGCAGCCGACATTGCGGCTCGCCTCGGCTTCGAGACGTCAGCCATGGACCTGCCGCTCGTCCGCCTGTCGGCGGATGCCCCGACAGACAACACTCGAGCTGGCGAGACAGGCGTGGCGTCTGGCCTTAGCCGGACCGACGTTCCCACGATCTTCGTGGGCGTGAAATCGCTTGCTGGCACGGGCGTCACCGTGGACGCACTCCTCGCCGGCGCGCCGCTCAAGGCCGGGGACGGCGTCGTCGCTGCGTTTTCGGTTGGCGGTCAGCCCGCGCTCGCCATCTTCGGCGGCGACGACAACGGCGTCACCGCTGCCGGCGTTCTGCTTGCCGGCCACTTGCCGTTCGTGTGGGATCAGAAAGGACCGACCACCGACCGGATTTCCGACGATGTGAGGGATTTCCTGACCACGAAGGGCATCAATGCGAGCGCCGCTGTGGCAACAGGGGCGTTCGTTCGGCACAACACCGACGGTGCGGATCGTATCGTGGTCGATGTGCAGCTTGCATCGGCGGGTGACGTCATCAAGGCACAGGTTGCGTTCAACCAGATGGTGGCAATCGGCGGTCGCGATGCCAAGCGGCCGTTGTCGTACACCAACGTTCGATCGCTTCGCGTGCGTGTGCGTGGCGCCGGCACGTCGGTCTCGACGGTAGACATCCCGCGAGCCGCTGCTGCCGCGGTCGCGGATGCGCCGCCGGCGCAGCCGCCTGCGCGCCGGCCGGGCGGTGGCGCAAAAGAGAATTTCGACCTCTCCACTTTTTACGCGAACGACGGCGCCCTGGCCGATTCGGACAACAACCTGATTCCGGATCGCGTCGACGTGCTCCTCAGCCCTGATGGCGAGGGCGTGGACGGCGTCGTGGACCTCGCAGCGCGGCTCGGTCTGGAGTCCACCGGCGTGGCGCTGCCGATCGCGAAGCTGCCGAAGAACATTGCGACGCCCGAGAGCGAGCCGATTCTGGTGGTGATCGGCGTATCGCATCCGTTGCTCGATCAGCTGGTCGAGACGCGGAAGTGGGAGCGCCCGGCGCTCGCGCCAGGCGAGGGGCTGCTCCAGATCGTCAAGAAAGCATTCGGCGAGAAACCCGCCCTCATCGTTACCGGCGGCGACGCGGCGGGAGTGGGTCGCGCGCTGATGCAGCTGTCTGAACGGTTGCCGCACATCTGGGCTCGCGGCAAAGACCGCACGACGCTGGATGATGTCGAGGATGACGTCAGAAAGTTCGCGGCGGGTCGGTCGCCGGCGGGGCAGGCAGCGCTGGCGCTCTACAAGGTCGACAAGCTGATCGAAAAGCTGCGGGGCAAGGATCTGGCGTCCGCGCGCGTGCGCGTGTTCGTCGAGAAGGCCGACGAAGGGTTGGCGGCGCTCGTCAAGACTCGCGCGTCGGCGGCGATCGCGGCGTCGCTCGACGTCGACGTCCAGAATCTCGATGTTCAGAAAGCCAGACCGCTCGTCACCGAGGATATCTCGATTCCTTCCGAGGTCGACGAGTTCTGGGCAAAGCTTCGCAAGAGCGTGCTGCCGGGCCTCAGGCCAAGAAAACGGCAGCCGGTGACGCTGGAAGCGCGGTTGAGCGAGCCGCCGGACGTTCGAAGGCGAATCGAACAAGAGGCGCGCGCCGAGCTCGTCAGGGCCGGGGCCGACGAGAAGGCCACGACGATCACGATCCTGTCCGCGTACAAACAGGGGTACCACTGGTTGTACGACGTCGTCCGGCCGGCCCTCGACGGACAGCCGGTGGATCGCATCACCATCAAGTTCGCGGAGATCGGTCCACCCGCCGGTTGGAAGCAGCAGGGCATGTACGCGCCGACGCGGTGGCTGCTCGAGCTCTATCCGATCGACGAGATCCTTGCCTCGGAGCTGCACCTCGATCGCGGCAAGATCCGCTTCGAGATGGCGCCGATTGGATCGCCGGCCTACGAAGTAGTGGTCAACGCGGTCGACGGATCCGAGCTGTTCAAGCAGACGTTCGAGCCGAGCGTCGTCGAGCGCGCGTTCTTCGATCGGTTTCCCGATTACGAAAGGGTGCGCGTCACCACCGGCTGGATCAAGGCGGAGATTGCCGGAAACACCGTGGTCAACGAGCGCATTGCCACCGATCCCGAACGATTCTGGGACCTCTTTCAAGCCAAGACGCTGCCTGCGCTGTACGACCATGTGATGGCGCTCGGCAAAGGGAAGCCACGCCCGGAGGATGCCCCGTTCTTCGGCGAGCTGAATGTCGACCTCACGCTCAGCGAGCCCGAGTATCGGCTGCCGATCGACCAGGAACAGGTGTCGTCGATGGAGGCGATCCACGAGGAGATCTACTTCAACACCATTCACTTCTTCGACGTCATGGGCCGCTTCACCCGCGGCGCGGGCCTCGCGTATCCCGGGCGCATCATCCCCGTGATGCACGCGACGTCCGACGGCAGGCCGGGACGCGCGCGGATTTCCATCACCGGCTTCGATGCGCCTCGCCCATCCGTGGCTGTCGAATACACGGAACGCAACGGCCGCCGCGGCGAGGTGCGGCTCGACGTGCCGAAAATCGCCGTCGAGCGGCCGCAAACGCTGGCCGCGACGGTCCGTGCCGGACGCGACGGCATCGAGCGCCTCGACCTTCGCATCAAGGTCGACTCAGAGCGCGACCAGCGCGACGCGCTCGTCCTGCGCACGGCGGAGGAGCGCGTCGATCGGACGATGATTTCAGCGGAACAGGTGCAGGCGGTCGCCGAGAATCTTGCGCAGCTTCACAACGCAGGACTGTACCGCGACGCGCTCTCGTATCACGATCTCGGCGCGGTGCGCCTCACGATCGGCTGGGAGCACGAGAGCAAAGCCGGAACCGAGACCGTCGCGACGCTCGATTCAAACGGCGCTCCCGCGCCGTGGCCGGACATCACCCGGTACTCGATCGCCGAGGGCCCATCCTCCCAAGGCCGATCGGACGGCCACTTCGTGCAGTGGGACACGCCCATTCCGCCGCCGGAGGCGTACGCAATCCTTGCGAAGATGTCGGCGTTCAAGGAGGCGACGGTCTACAAAGTCGGCGAAAGCTATCTCGGCAAAGACGTGTGGGCGATGGATCTCATGCCGCCGGTTGCGGCCTCGCATTGGTCGCAGGCCAAGCAGACGGCGCTCAAACCGACGATTGTGTACTCGGCGCGGCAGCACGCCAACGAGGTGTCCTCGACGAGTCACGTGCTCCGCATGGCGGAGCTGCTGCTGACCGATCCGGTCTATCGGGAGAAGCTGAACAAGGTCAACGTCGTCATCCACCCGATCACGAACGCGGACGGCGCCCAGCTCGCTTATGACCTGCAGAAGATCAATCCCACTTACATGCTCCACGCCGGGTATCTGGGAGCACTTGGCGTGGACGTCACGAGCGCTCAGTGGGAGAGCGATCCCATCTATCCGGAGAGCGGCATCCGTCCCAAGATCTGGCGCACCTGGCTGCCCGACATCTTCCTGAACCCGCACGGCTACCCCTCGCACGAATGGGTTCAGCTCTTCTCGGAGTACGCCGCCTGGGTGCGGACGCGCGCAGTCGAGACGCGCGACTACTGGACGATGCGCGGGTGGTGGATGCCGGGGTTTGCGTGGCTCGACGATCCACGCTACCCGCGGCACAAGGACGAGCAGATGAAGCTGCTCGACATGATCACGCAGTACGCGAAGACATCGGCCGACACGGTGGCGCTCAACGAACGCGCGTACGATCGCTACAAGCGCTACAGCTTCGATTTCGATCAGAAGAATTTCAAGCTCGACTTCACGAACGGCGTGCTGATTTACAAGTCCATCAAGGGCGCGCGCGCGAACCCGCAGGCCACCGACTTCATGACGCGCAACCCGAACGTCACGATCTGGGACGGCAGCACCGAGGCGCCGGACGAGACGGCGCGCGGCGACTGGATGAAGCTCGTCGCGAACGCCGGCCTGCAGTGGGACAAGGCGATCCTCGAGTACCTCGTGCAGGGCCGTCACGAGGTCGAGCGGAAGGTCGACCCGTTCTGGGGCGGGGTGAGCCTGTCGATGAATCGTCCCCGGCCGCCGAAGCCGCCCAAAGCGGACGACAAGACCCCGACAACGCTGGAACAGCGTCGATAGCGGTTTCAAAACAGACGTGGGTTTTGAAACCGCTATGGTGCACGCTGCGACTACACTTTCTTCGTTTTCCAGCCTCCTCGACGAAACACGATCGCGCTGACAACGGCGAGCGTCGAATAGGCGACCGCCAGCGCCGTGGGGACCCCGCTCGCGCCCAGCGGCGTCCGGTAGGCGAGCATCCACGCGAGCGGAATCTCCCAGATCCAGAAGATGAACACGTTGATGATTGTCGGCGTCCACGTGTCGCCCGCACCGTTGAACGACTGCGTCAGCACCATGCCGCACCCGTAGAAGACGAAGCCGAGACTCACGATCCGCAAGGACGCCACCGCAAACGGCTGCGCCAGCGCGTCGGCGGTGAACAGCGCGACGATCGGCTGCGCGGCCGCCACGAAAATCGTCCCGACAAGGCCGAGCAGCACCATGTTGTAGCGTGCCGCGGTCCACACCGCCTGCTCGGCGCGATCCGGCTGGCCGGCGCCGAGGTTCTGGCCCACCATCGTCGCCGCCGCGTTGCTGACGCCGTACGAGGGGAGGATCCCGAAAATGATCACGCGAATCGCGATCGTGTAGCCGGCCAGCAGCGCGCTGCCGAAGCTGGCCAGGATGCGCACGAGCGCCACGTAGCTCGCGGTCGTGAGCAGAATCTGGAAGGTGCCGGTTCCCGACAGCCGCACCATTGCCGCCATGACCTGCGGATCGATGCGGATATCGCGGACGCGCAATCCGATGCGCCCGCGCCTCGACAGCAGCACTGCCAGCTGGCAGGCCACGGCGGTCCCGCGGCCGATCGTCGTGGCCACCGCCGCGCCTTTCACGCCAAGCGCCGGAAACGGCCCGAGTCCGAAGATCAGGCACGGGCCGAGTCCGATGTTGATCGCGTTGCCAATCCACAGCACGCGCATCGCGATCGCGGCGTCGCCGGCCCCGCGGAACACGGCGTTGATCAGGAAGAGCAGCACGACCGTCGCGTTGCCGCCGATCAGCACGCGCGTGAACCCGCTGCCGGTCGCCACCACGGAATCCGTCGCGCCCATCATCTGCAGCAGGACGCCGCCGTAGCGGATGCCGATCGCGCCCATTCCGGCCGACACGATCAGCCCGAGCAGGATCGCCTGCACGGCCGCGCGCGCGGCCCCCTCGTGATCGCGTTCGCCGACCCGTCGCGCGACGATCGCCGTCGCGCCAATCGACAGGCCCATCGCGAGCGTGTAGACGATGGTCATCATCGATTCGGTGAGACCCACGGTTGCGACGGCGTCGGCGCCGAGATGCGCCACCCAGAAGACGTCGGCGACGGCGAAGATCGATTCCATCGCCATCTCGAGCACCATCGGCACCGCGAGCATGATGATGGCGCGCCCCAGCGGCGCCGACGTGTAGTCGATCGACGATCCGCGTACCGCCTCACGCAGAGTGCGCCACAGGCCAGCAGCCGCCGGCTGGCCGGGCACATCGAGAATCCGTTCATTCAAGGACGACATGGCAAAGTCCACATGCAATACCTGCCGGCACCTCCGCTGCCGGGAGTGATTCACGAAGGCTGAGTCGCTGAGAGAAGGAGGAAAAAGAGCCTGGGTCGCGACGCTGTTAGGCCGGTTCTCGTTTGCGAGAACGGGCTAGCGGACGTCGCCAGCGAACAGCAGCAGGGACCAGATAGTGATGGTCGTGGTTCGCATAGCTCTGGCAGGGACATTAACACAAGCAGGCACAGAAAGCCAAACTGCTACGCTAAGATCAGCGCGCGGCATGCGCATCGACATCAACTCCGACGTCGGCGAGTCGTTCGGCGCGTACACGATCGGGCACGACGCGGGCCTGATGCGGTCGATCACATCCGCCAACATCGCCGCGGGGTTTCACGGCGGCGACCCCTCGGTCCTGCGCGAGACGATCCGGCAGGCCAAAGCGCACGGTGTCGCGGTGGGCGCGCATCCGGGGTTTCCTGATCTCGTCGGGTTCGGACGCCGGGAGCTCAACGTCACACCGAAGGAAGCCGAAGATTTCGTGCTGTATCAGGTGGCGGCGGTGTCCGGCGTCGCGGCGGCGGAAGGCGTCAGGGTGCAGCACGTGAAACCGCACGGCGCGCTGTTCAACATGGCGGTGCGCAGCGCGGAACTGTCGGCTGCCATCGCTCGCGCCGTGGCCGCGTTCGATCGATCGCTGATTCTGTTCGGCCTGCCGGGATCGGAGATCCTGACCGCAGGTCGCGCCGCGGGACTGCGCGTAGCCGCCGAAGTATTTGCCGACCGCGCGTACGAACCGGATGGATCGCTGGCATCGCGGCGCAAGCCAGGGTCCGTGATCCACGACGCCGACGCCGTCGTCGCGCGAGCGATCCGCATGGTGAAGGAGCGCTCGGTCGTGGCTGTCGATGGGAGCGTCGTGCCCCTCGAGGTCGATACGATGTGCGTTCACGGCGACACGCCGGGTTCGGATGACCTGGCCGCGAAAATCCGCGCCGG
>Ga0066388_100003681_pt1 | contig 10046 bp, 9 predicted proteins | sample PanSoiMetaGPlot6_FD_64539 | JGI IMG/M metagenome (GOLD analysis project Ga0066388, IMG submission 64539) | Tropical forest soil microbial communities from Panama analyzed to predict greenhouse gas emissions - Panama Soil - Plot 6 (Hybrid Assembly) | ecosystem: Environmental > Terrestrial > Soil... | reverse complement strand
CACGGTCAAACGCCTAAAGGCAAAGATGCCGCGTTGGCGCGCCGCAAGGCGCGGGGCGTGACGCTTCACGCCCGGAGCCCGGCGTTCCGGGCTCGCCCGGGAGCCACGCACTCTCGGGCCCGGTCTGGCGTAATCCAGGCCATGCGCCTTGTCGGCGCGCCAACCCCCTCGCCTGAGGGGGAAGCGAAAGACAGGAATGCGGGCGACCCCCTTGGCCCAAAGCAGCAAACAGGGGCCGATATTCTTTTGACTGAACGTAATGCACAGTCTTGTGGGTGGGCAAAGGCGTTGGCACTGCTTCTCGTCGAGGAATGGCCTGTCGTGCGCCGTGCCCACGCGGGATTGGCCAACCGCGTGGGCACGGCGCACGATAGGTCTCTCGGATGGCGAGACCGTGCCACCGCCTTTGTCCACCCTACAAGTCGGAGTCCGCTTCGGGCATCATCGCTTTTGGCAAAACGAACCCACCAAGAGAAATCGCTTAGTAGATTCAGCATTTTAATCCCGATTTTCACGCTCTCGCCTTGTTCCGTCTGGTGCGCTTCCTCCGCGAAACGCCGGCTCCCCACCAACCTCCACGACCACGACCCACAACGCCCCGATGTGCTATTCATGACTCAATTCCACATCGAACGTCCTTCGGGAGGACGCCCATGGCCAAGCTCACCCTCACCATCGACGGCATGTCACGCACCATCGACATCGACGACCCCGACATGCCGCTGCTCTACGCCTTGCGCGATGAGCTTTCCTTCAACAATCCGCGCTTCGGCTGCGGGCTCGGCCAATGCGGCGCCTGCACGGTGCAGATCGACGGCCATGCGGTGCGCTCCTGCATCACGCCGGTGTCCGCACTCGAGGGCCGCAAGATCACCACGCTCGCCGGCCTCGGCACGCCCGACAAGCCGCACCCGATCCAGACCGCCTGGCTCGAGGAGCAGGTCTCGCAATGCGCCTATTGCATCAGCGGCTGGATCCTGACCGCGGCCGAGTTGATCGACCGCAATCCCAAGCCGACGGATGCGCAGATCAAGGATGCGCTGAAAGACCTCATCTGCCGCTGCGGCACCCACGGCGCCGCCATCCGCGCCGTCAAGCGCGCCACCCGGCAGGCTTGAGGAGGGCGCCATGACGGACATGACGAACATCATGATGGACTCTCAGCTCAGCCGTCGCGCGTTTCTCTCGACCACCGGCGCACTTGTGGTCTCGCTGGCGGCGCCCGGCGAATGGAGCGAAGCCGCGGCCAATACGCTCGCCACGCGGCCGCCGCTCAAGGGCGACCAGCTGTCCTCCTACATCACCATCGAGCCCGACGGCACGGTCGTTGCCTATTACGGCAAGATCGACGGCGGGCAGGGGCTCGGCACCGCGATCGCCCAGATGGTCGCCGAGGAGATCGACGTCGCCTACGAGCGCGTGAAGGTCGTCATGGGCGACAGCGGCGTCACGCTCGACATGGGCGGCGCCTCCGCCGCGATCGGCGTCTCGCATGGCGGCATGATGCTGCGGCGAACCGCGGCCGAAACGCGACGCCTGCTCATCGAGATGGCAAGCCACAAGCTTTCGCTAGCCGCGGACGCGCTCACCGTCACCGATGGCGTCGTGCATGCCAAGGCCGATCGGACCAAGCGCGTGAGCTACGCCGAATTGATCGGCGGGCGCTATCTCGACAACAAGGTGAAGTGGAATGGCAGGCTCAGTAACGGCCTGCAGGTCGAGGTCGAGGCGCCGCTCAAGCAGCACACGGAATTCAAGGTCATCGGCAAGTCGCTGCCGCGTCGTGATCTCCCCGGCAAGGTGTTCGGCACGCTCGAAATGGTCAACGACGTGCGGCTGCCCAATATGCTGCACGCGCGCATGATCCGGCCGACGGTGGCGGGCGCGGTGCCGGTCAAGGTCGACGAGGACTCGATCAAGCACATCCCGGGCGCCAAGGCGGTGTGGATCAAGGATCTGCTCGCGGTCGTCGCCGAGAAGGAATGGAACGCGGTCAAGGCCGCCCGCGCGCTGAAAGTCACTTGGTCCGAGTCGAAGCCGAGCTTCCCCGGCCACGACAGGCTGCATGAGCACATCCGCAAGGCGCCGATCGTCAAGCGCGAGCTCCAGCGCGAGAACGGCAATTTCGAAGAGGGCATCAAGCAGGCGGTGCGCGTGATCGAAGGCGAGTACGAGTTTCCGACCCAATCGCATTCGAGCACAGGGCCTGCCTGCGCGGTCGCCGACGTGCGCGACGGCGAGGCGACGATCTACACCTCGACGCAGAAGCCTTACGATTCGGCCTATTGCGTCGCGGAGCTCCTGGCTCTGCCGAAGGAGAAGGTGCGGGCGGTCTGGATGTTCGGCACCGGCTCCTATGGCCGCAACGACCAGGGCGACGCCACCGCCGACGCGGCCGTGCTTTCGAAACACCTCGGCCGGCCGGTGCGCGTGCAATACATGCGCCATGAAGGCATTGCCTGGGATCCGAAGGGTACGGCTTCCGTGAACCGAAGCCGCGCCGGGCTCGACGCCACCGGCAAGGTGATTGCCTACGAGAACATCAGCAAGGCGTTCTCGCGGCTCGACAGCAATACGCGCGAGACCCGCGCGGCCGATGTGCTCGCCGGGCAGCTCCTCGGGTTGCCGGTCAACCGGTCGGAGAGCTTCGAGATTCCGGTCGCTTCATACACGTTCGATCATGGCCGGCTCGGCTGGGAGACGATCCCGCCGCTGCTCGAGCGGGCCTCGCCGCTGCGCTCGACGCATTTGCGCGACCCCTATGGTCCGCCGATCCTGTTCGGCTCGGAGTCGTTCATCGACGAGATGGCGGCGGCGACCAACACCGATCCGGTCGACTTCCGGCTGCGCTATCTCACCAATCCGCGCGACCGCGACGCCGTGCGCATCGCGGCCGAAAGTTATGGCTGGCAGAAGCGGCCGTCGCCGCGCAACGACCAGAAGGACTCAGACATCGCGATCGGCCGCGGCATCGCGTTCCGCCGGCACTTCACGACCTTCATCGGGCTCGTTGCCGAGGTGAGGGTGCACAGGAAGACCGGCAAGATCGATCTCCTGCGCTACGTCTGCGCGCATGACGTCGGCATGATCGTCAATCCGGAGACGCTCAAGCACGTGATCGACCGCCAGCTCGTCTATGGGACGAGCCGCGCCATGCTCGAAGAGGTGCGCTTCGACGCCAACATGGTGACCAGCGTCGACTGGGAGAGCTATCCGGTGCTGCACACGCCCGATCTGCCGGAGAAGATCGAGATCGTGCTGATCGAGCGGCCCGACACGGCGCCCTCGGGCGCCGCCGAGATGGCCCTTGGTCTGGTGCCGGCGGCGATCGGCAATGCGGTGTTCGACGCGACCGGCGTGCGGCTGCGCCGGGTGCCGTTCACGCCGGAGCGCGTCAAGGCCGCGCTCGACCGGGCATAGGAGTCAGGCGCGGCGCAACTGGCCGCAGGCCAGGTTGAGATCGTAGGAGACCCGCTCGGACACGATACCATGCGGGCCGATGACGATCTCGGTGAGGCCGGTGAGGCCGAGCCCCGGCGCCTCGCGCCAGAACTGCAGGCCGTACACACCGATGATCGGGCCGCGCAGGTCGAACGCGACGTCGCGGCGTTTCATTGCACCGGCGCGGGCGAATCTCTCATGCAACAAGGTGAAATACCGCGGCAACGACGCGTGCGCGAACCGGCCGACCAGGGGATCATGGAAGCAATAGTTGGGCGCGGTGGCGCCGAGGATCAGGTCCGCATCGGCTTCGGCCCAACCCTCGATATAGGTATTGAGCAGCCAGTTCTCGGCAGTTCCCCACGCGCGTGGATCATGGCGCAGCAGCATGGGCGTGTTCCCTGGTTCCGCTTAAAAGACGTCGCGGTTCTTCGCGGCCGATGCGGCTGCTATTGTGACGCCGGTGAGAGTTGCGTTGAATCAGCCTCACGTATCGCAGGCGCATTCGCGCTCGCGCGCACCGGAGCAGGCTAAGTCTCGGCGAATCACGGATTTTTTGTTGCTAGGTTGGTGCTGGCATAGTCCCGAGACTGAAGTATCTTCCCGCGTCACTCCGAGCATCGTACAAAGTTCCACCAATTGATCATTGCCATGCCCCGCGGTCTTGACCACATCGTCCACGCCGTGCGCGATCTCGACGCCGCGGCCGATTTCTATCGTCGCGCCGGCTTCATGGTCGGCGCCCGCAACCGTCACTCGTGGGGCACACACAATCATATCGTACAGCTCCCCGGATTCTTCATGGAGTTGCTGACGGTCGCCGAACCGGACATGCTGAGTGGCGAAGGCTTCGCAGCGCTGTTCGGCGATTTCAATCGGCGCTTCCTGGAGCGGCACGAAGGCCTCTCGTTCATGCTGCTCGAAAGCGAGGATGCCAAAGCCGACGCCGCGCAGTTCCGCGCCGCCGGCATCGCACGCTCCGAGGCCTTGCAGTTCGAGCGCGCCGGCACGGGCGCTGACGGCGGCACCGTGACGGTCGGATTCTCGCTCGCCTTTGCGCGCGACCCGCTCGCGCCCGAGATCGGTTTCGCGGTCTGTCGCCAGCATCATCCACAGCATTTCTGGAACGCGGCGCTGCAGCAGCACGCCAATGGCGCGACCGGCATTGCCGGCGCAGTGCTGGTGGCGCAGAACCCGGCCGACCATCATATCTTCCTCTCGGCTTTCACCGGCGAGCGGGAGCTGCACGCCGGCTCGGGCGTGCTCTTGGCGCCGACACCGCGCGGCGACATCAGGGTCATGGATCCGGCGGCCTTTCGGGCTCGCTTTGGCATCGATGCGCCGGATTGCACATCCGGCGCGCGGCTTGCCGCCGTGCGCTTTACGGTGCGCGAGCGCAAGGCGCTGCATGACGCGCTCGCCGCCGGCAGGATCGCGTTTTCCGAGCACATGGGTCAGACGGTCGTGGCAGGCGCGGCCGCGCTTGGCGCAACGCTGGCGTTCGAGGGCCCCGATTTCGGCGGTTGACCGATGCGGTCTGCCACCGCATGGTTCGCCGGCGAGACAACGAGATGACAAGAGTCGAGCCAGCTCCCAATTCCGTCGTTGCGATCGGCGAGGCGCGCTTCGGCAATGCGCTGCCGCTCGCTTTGATCGCCGGCCCCTGTGCGCTCGAGGGCCGCGCGCATGCGCTCGAGACGGCGTCGGCGCTGAAGGAGATCACGGCGCGGCTCAAGATCGGGCTCGTCTACAAAACCTCGTTTGACAAGGCCAACCGCACCAGCGCCGGGAGCAATCGCGGCATCGGGCTCGAGGAGGCGCTACCGATCTTTGCGGAGATCCGTTCCTCGCTCAACGTGCCGGTGCTCACCGACGTGCACGAGAGCGCGCAATGCGCGCGCGTCGCGCAAGCCGTCGACGTGCTGCAGATCCCGGCGTTCCTTTGCCGCCAGACAGATCTGCTCACGGCGGCCGCCGCGACCGGGCGCGCGGTCAATGTCAAGAAGGGCCAGTTCCTCGCGCCCTGGGACATGGTGCATGTGGTGGCCAAGGTGACCGGCGCCGGCAACCGCAATGTGCTCGTCACCGAGCGCGGCGTCTCCTTCGGCTACAACACGTTCGTCTCCGACATGCGCGCGCTGCCGATCATGGCGCGCGAAACCGGCGCGCCGGTGATCTTCGATGCCACCCATTCGGTGCAGCAGCCGGGCGGGCAGGGCGCTTCGTCGGGAGGCGAGCGCGAGTTCGTTCCAGTCCTGGCACGAGCCGCGGTCGCGGTCGGCGTCGCCGGCGTGTTTATCGAGACCCATGCGGACCCCGACAAGGCGCCATCCGACGGGCCCAATATGGTGCCGCTCAAAGCGATGGAGGGCTTGTTGCGGCAGCTCATGGCGTTCGACCGCCTGGCCAAGAGCGAGTGACCATTGGCGCCATGGCGACACCATCCGAGCGCTGGTCGGGCGCTGCTTCGCTACGTGGCGCCGGTCGCGATCGCGGCGGTGAGCCTCGCTCCGCTCATCGGCTGAGCCGACCATGTCTGAGCGCGCCATTCCACCCGTCCTGAAGGTCGTCGGTCTCGTCGTATTTGCCTCGACGCTGTTCACGCGCGCGGTCGATCCGGTCATTCCCAAGATTGCCGCCGAGCTTGCGATCGATACCAAGACCGCGGCGCTGCTCTCAACCGCCTATACGTTTCCCTATGCGCTGGTGCAGCCGCTGCTTGGCGCGCTCAGCGACACCCTCGGCAAGACTCGCGTGATGAACGTGTCGCTCCTGATCATCGCGGTGGCGGCGCTGATCTCGTCGCTGGTGAGCGATTTCTCGCTGTTGGTTGCGATGCGGATCATGGCCGGTCTCGTGGCCGGCGGAGTGTTTCCGGCCGCCATGGCGCTGATCGGCGATCTTGTGCCGGTCGGCCAACGCCAGGTCGCGATCGGGCGGCTCCTGGCCATTGGCCTTACCGGCAATCTGCTCGGCGCCTCGATCTCGGGCGTGATCGGTGACGTGTTCGGCTGGCGCGGCATCTTTGTCGTGCTCGGCCTGTTCGGGCTCATCGTCGCGATCGCGGCCTTCTTCGCCTTCCGCAATGTCTCGGTGCCCAAGCCAGGTCCATTTCGCCTCGCCGCCATTCCGGAAGGCTTCCGCAGCGTCTTCGCCGATCCGCGCGCAAAAGTATGCTTCTCGGCGGTCTTCATCGAGGCGGTGTGCATCCATGGGCTCTTTCCATACGTCGCAATCCTCCTGATCGCGGCCGGCGAGACGCGCGCCTCCATGGCCGGCATCGTGATCGCGGCCTTCGGGCTCGGCGGCGTCATCTATTCGCTCTCGGTCCCGATCCTGGTTACCAACATCAAGCAGCACCTGTTGATGATCCTCGGAGGGTCGCTTGCGGCCGCGACGCTCGTGCTCATTGCCTTCAACTTCCCATGGTATGTGCAGACGGGCGTGTTCGCGCTGCTCGGCTTCGGCTTCTATCTGCTGCACGGCTCGATCCAGGTGCATGTCACCGAGCTCTCGTCGACTGCGCGCGGGGTCGCGGCCTCGCTGCATTCCTGCTTCTTCTATCTTGGCCAAGCGACCGGGCCGGTGGTCTATGGCTTCGGCTTTGCGCAGGTCGGGGAGACGCCAAGCCTCCTCATCGCGGCAGCGCTTGTCTCGTTGGTGGGCTTTGCCTGCGCAAAACTCTTGCGCCATCGCCGTGATTTTGAAGTTGATTCGACAAAATAAACGCGAAATTTCGGAGGACAGCATTACGGTCTTGTCTCCGGAGATGGTGTCAACGGAGATCATGTCAACGGGGATCATGGGCGCGGCATCGATCCCCGCGTATAATGAGCGCTTCCATCGCCCGAGCAGTTATTGCGATTCAGGAGAGGCCCCCCAATGAATCAGATCAATACTCTCAGAGCAGCTGGTGCAACTCTTTCAGCTCTGATCATCTTGGCTATCATTTTGGGAAGCTGGTACACGGTCGATCAGACGCAGCGCGGCGTCCTTTTGCGCAACGGTGCCTTCGTTGAAATCGTTCAGCCAGGCCTCCATTTCAAGTGGCCGGTGATCGACAACGTCGTCAAGATCGACATGCAGACCCATACCTATTCGTGGACCAAGGTGAATTCCTATTCCGCGGATCAGCAGCCAGCCGATCTCAAGGTATCGATCACGATCCGAACATCGCCTGACAAGGTGCCCGAGGTCTATTCAAGGTTTGCCGGCGATCTCAGGGCTGCGGTGGAACGGCTCGTGACGCCTTTGATGAACAAGGAGGTCAAGATCGTATTTGGGCAGTACACCGCCGTGCGTGCAGTCACCCAGCGCGGCCCGCTCAATACCGATGTGACCCGCGCTCTCACCGAGTCGATGGCCTACGATCCAATATTCATCGTCGAAGGCGTCCAGATCGAGAACATCGACTTCTCGCCCGAATACATCAAATCGGTGGAAGCCCGCATGCAGGCCGAGGTCGAGGTCCAGCGGCTTCGGCAAAACCTCGAGCGCGAGCGCGTACAGGCCGAGATCGTGGTGACGCAGGCGAAGGCACAAGCCGATCGCGTGCGGCTGGAGGCGCAGGCCAACGCCGACGCCATCAAGCTGCGCGGCAGTGCCGAGGCCGACGCTATCGATGCGCGCGGCAAGGCGCTCGCCGGCAATCCGGCGCTGGTCAACCTCGTCCAGGCGGAGAAGTGGGATGGCAAGCTGCCGGCGACTATGGTTCCGGGCGGCACACTTCCGATGCTCAACCTGCCGGCTCAGCGCTGAAGGCCAAACGCGAACAAAGACTTGGCGGATAAAGACTTGGCGGATCGAGGGGACGTGTGCCAGTCACCGCATGAAGCGTTCCGGCGCGAGTCACTCACAAGCAACACTCTGAGATATCCACAGGATATCAGCGTGCGAACGCAGGCGTCCGCATTTGCATACCGTGGTGCAACAGCCGCGGTCACGTAGTTTCGCGCCCAACTTGTTTTGCCCTGGGATACATCCAGGATTCACCACGGTGGTGGGGAGGGGCTCCATGATGCGCAGCATCATTGCGTTTGCGTTTACCGCACTGGCAACGTCAGCCATGGCAGCCGACATGCCGGTGAGACCGCTGCCGCCGCCAGCTCCGGTCTACCAGTGGACCGGCTGCTATGTCGGCGGCAACGTCGGCTGGGCTCAAATCTCGGGCCACTTCAATGACCGCATTGCCGGAAACGACGGCAGTCTTTCAAGTAGTGCCTTCGCCGGAGGCGGCCAGATCGGCTGCGATTATCAGTTCGCCTCGAACTGGGTATTCGGGGTTCAGGGCCTGATCGATTGGACCGACATCAAGCGCAACCGTGTCAGCATCATTGATCCTCTTGTGTCGTTGCAACGCAATGGCAGCTGGTTTGCAACGGTCACGGCCCGGCTCGGCTACCTGTTCACGCCGACATTCCTGCTCTACGTCAAGGGCGGCTGGGGCTCTGTCAATGATGAGTTCTCGGTGATCACGACCACAACCAACATCACGCTCGCCACGGTGAACAAGAACGCCAATGGTGGGGATGTGGGTGTCGGGTTCGAGTGGATGTTCGCTCGCAATTGGTCGCTCTGGGTCGAGTGGGACCACATTTTCGTTGACAACAGCTCGATCGAATTCACGCGCATCGGAGCTCCGACGCGCTTCGATAGCATCAGCCGCGACTTCGACAAGGTGCTGTTTGGCCTCAATTGGCGCTTCAGTGGTCCAGGCTCACGCTACTACTGAGCGACCATTCAGGAAAAGCACAGCCCTGGGCGCGAGCCCGGGGCTGTTGTGTCTCGGATTGCGTGCCGGAACAGGCAGAGGATCGGCAATGTGCGGATCGGCAATGTGCGGATCAGTGTAGCTTTAAGCCGATAGCCTTCCGGATAGCTTCGCTCAACTGATCTGCCGGAAATGGCTTGAGCAAATATGCGGTGCAACCAAAATCCATCGCCCACTGCCGGTGCTGTTCGTCCTGCGACTCGGTTATGAATATGACGGGCACCTTGAATCCCATCGCGGCAAGGCGGATGGCCAAATCCACGCCTGAAATGTCGCCAAGGTGGATATCGATTACAATACATGCCGCTTCGGACATTGCAGCCGCGCCGAGGAATTCCTCGGCCGATGCATACAACTCTGTAAGATATCCCCACGATGAAAGCATGAGGGCTATCGTTTGAAGAGTTCCCGGATCGGTTATGACGACCGAGATCACGTATTGCTGCAGTGGCAAGGGAAGTGTCCGGGATGGGCTAGCGGTCCGCTAAGCGTTGTTGCTTATTATTGCGGACCGTCGCCCGTAGTGTCTCCGCAGTGAGCGGGCCGGGTTATCAAGTTAGCTTTCAGCGGCGTCTTGTCTTCCCGCGTCAAAGATTTGCTTTGCCGCGTCACTGGCTCGGTTCCGCGGTGATGTGCTTCATCGGCATCGCATCGGCGAGGCATGGCGGGCTATTGGCGGTAGGGCCTGATTAACTTGGCAGGCCGAGTTCAATTTCACCGGGACGCGCGTTCCATTAGGGACTTGTAGAATGGCACCCAAGCCGCCATTATAAAGGCTGGCTTGGGGTGCCGCGCTGATCGCGGCTGAGATCAAACCCATCGAACCTGTCTGGGT
>Ga0066388_100003680_pt1 | contig 10046 bp, 7 predicted proteins | sample PanSoiMetaGPlot6_FD_64539 | JGI IMG/M metagenome (GOLD analysis project Ga0066388, IMG submission 64539) | Tropical forest soil microbial communities from Panama analyzed to predict greenhouse gas emissions - Panama Soil - Plot 6 (Hybrid Assembly) | ecosystem: Environmental > Terrestrial > Soil... | reverse complement strand
TTAGTCTTGGGGTTGCGGCCCGTGCGCGCCTTGCGCTGCCGGACTTCAAACGTCCCGAAGCCAACCAGAGTAACCTTCTCTCCGCCGGCCACCGACTTGACGATGGTTTCCATCATCTTGTTGATAACCTGCTCGGCATCCTTCTTAGTAGTACCTGCTTCTTTAGCGACGACATCGACCAATTCAGCTTTATTCAAGGTCTAAACTCCTTAAGTGACCAGCCTTCACCAGGGATTCCTTAAATGGAGACCAAACAGGCTATTAAGCAGCGAGATGCGCTGGCGCACAACTAAACCAGTGCGGCCATTGAAGCGCACTGATCCCATGCTTAGCTCCCTGAGCTCAAACTGCCACAACTTATAGCCATTCGGGCTGAAAGCAATGCTAGCATAAAGTTTTGTCCTAACAAGCTCAACAACTTGCTTGTATGTCGAGAAATTACTAATGGTTTTATTCCGTCAGTCAAGTACTACTTCAGTTCGTCGCGATGCCTGGGTGGAAGTCGATCTGGGCGCTCTGGAGCACAACGTCAGAGTCATCCGTTCATGGCTGCCCGAGACGACCGAGTTAATGGCCGTCGTGAAGTGCGATGGTTACGGACACGGAGCAGCCGGGATTGCGCCCGTCGTGCTGGCCTCGGGGGCGCGCTGGCTGGGTGTCGCTTCGGTAGACGAGGGGCTCGATTTGCGACAGTCCGGCATACGAGCGCCGATACTGATCCTCAGCCCCTGTCCCTTCTGGGCAACGTCCACCGCTGTGCAAGCGGATCTCGACTTTACAATCACATCTCCAGGGCAGGTGCACGATCTAATTAATGTGTCTGCCCAGGTTGGCAAGCCAGCAAGAGTACACGTGAAGGTCGACACCGGCATGCACCGGCTGGGCATCGACCGATCAGCAGCCGCCGACTTGTGCGCTACCATAGCGGGGGAGCGCGGCCTGGAGTTTGTCGGTGTCTACAGCCATTTAGCCAAACCCGACAATCCAGAGACGACCGCCGGTCAAAACAGCAGTTTCCAACAGGTGCGGCAATCATTGGCCGACCGCCGATTGAGCCCCAAGTTGCTGCACCTGGCGTCAGGAGAAGCAGCCAGGCGGTTTCCGGACACCCACTACGATATGGTGCGCGTCGGGCTTTACACGTACGGACTGGAGCCGCAGAAGGTATCGGATGTGGTGACAGCCGCGCTTTCCGTGCGAGCCCGTATCAACCACATAAGAGAAATCGAGGCCGGCCAAGCAGTAGGCTATGACTTGACATGGGAGCCTTCACGCCGGTCGCGAATCGCCTCCATTCCCATTGGATACGGAGATGGAGTCGATCGCCGGCTTTCAAACAGGATGACTGGATTGCTATTGGGCACCGACGTTCGGCAGGTTGGACGCATCAGTATGGATCAAATGTTGTTTGACATCACCGACGCACCGCAAGCTCAGGAAGGTGATGTGATCACTTTGATCGGGCGAGACTCGGGATTTGCCGGCGGCGGGCCTGCCAAGGCCATAGATCTGGCTGCCTGGGCAGGAATCCTAGACACGATTACCTACGAGCTTGCTTGTCGACTCCGCGTTAGATTGCCCAGGATTTACACAAGACAGCAGCCCACATCTGTAAAATCTGAGGGCGGTTAGCATACGGACAAGCATCGTGCGCGAAGTCGGGCTATTTTGCGGCACCTTCAACCCAATCCATCTTGGACATCTGATGATGGCAGAGTCCGCCAGAGACCAGTTCCAGCTTGAGAAGGTGCTGTTCATAACCAGTGCCACGCCACCACACAGGCCATCCGGGCTGCTGGACAAAGAAGCCCGTCACGAACTGGTCGTGGCGGCAATCGCAAACAATCCCTACTTCGAAGCCTCCCGCCTGGAGCTGGATCGCGACGGTCCTTCCTACACGATCGACACGATCAGGGCAGTCAAGAACCAGCACCCCGAGTTCACTCGCGTGAATTTGATTCTTGGCGAGGATAATCTTGCCTACCTGGCTAAATGGCGTGAATCTGACGAAATACAAGCAATGTGTCGACTGCTGGTGGCACCGCGAGACTTTCCTTCTCCGAATCCGAAATATGCATCGGATACGCCCGGCAGTTCGCAGTTGCCTGATGCTTCTATAGAAATGATGGATTTCCCGCTCATCCCGATCTCGGCGTCCGAAATCCGCGACCGCCTGCGCACAGGTAGATCCGTGCGCTACATGGTCACGCAGGAGGTCCACGAAATACTCATGCAAAAACGTTACTACCAGGACATTCCTGCCGGCAGTCTTTGAATTGTAGTGCAGGCGCTTGCGCCGTCCTTAGCCGTCAGGCGCACCAAATTCAATTGAGCGAAGTGCAGAAAAACAACAGCGGAATCGGAAAGGATGCCAGCGCGAGGGAGGGAATACCCTGCTCGTTGACAATCGATTCTGTGAAAGAGTGGGTGGGCAATCGCGTCAAGGAAAAGCGGTTCCAGCACATCGCCGGCGTTGCTGAGCTGGCTCGGCAGTTTGCACTCAGATGCGGCTGTGATCCATTTCTTGCAGAATTGGCGGGCTGGCTCCATGACGCCTGCAAACACGTGAAAGATAAAGAGCTTGTGGCGATGGCTGAAAAACAGGGGCTCAAGCTCAACGAAGTCGAGCGCGTCCACGGTCACCTGCTCCACGGTCCGGTGGCATCCGGTTTGGCGCGTTCGGAATTCGGCGTGAGCAATGACGATGTGCTGAATGCAATTTCCGAGCACACCCTGGGCGCTGCGCCGATGTCCGACCTGTCGAAAATTCTCTTCTTGGCTGATTGCTTGGAAGAAAGCAGGCCAACTGATTACACCGATCCGATCTGGGCTGCTCTCGATCTGGACGGCTCCTTTGACATGGATCGAGCAATTGTGGCAGCCTGCAATCAAAACCTCAAATACCTGATCGAAGACGGCAAGCCCATCCACCCGAAATCAGTCGAAGTCCGCAATTACTACCTGAACTTGATTTCCAAACGGGCGACGAACTAAGGGGACGGGCGGGTGTTAGCCCGCTCGTCGGGTTTGTCTCTGTAGATGGAATTGCTGTCATTTGGATGCAACAACCTCGTCGTCAAATAGACCAGGGTCGTCTTCCCCGGTATCTACTACGAGCTCATCCTTCCGTTCAGTCACGGGAGATTCTTCCGTGTAGCTGATAGGCAAGAACGTGTTCAGCGTAGACCCATTCATGGTGACAGTCGATCCGGATTCTGCCTGCAGAAGAATGACTCCACCGTTCACATTTGCGTTAGAGACACTTCCACCATTGTTGAGCGTGATTCCCAATCCGCTGGCAGGTTCGACCTTGACCAGACCGGTGCCGTTGTTGTTCACATTGAGCCCGATTGTGGGGAGCGGATCAGGACTGGTCCTGAATGGCGCCGGCTGAGTGCTCAGAAGGTCGCGCAGCTCGTTGCTGCTCGTCAATCCGGCACCAATGTGAATGCCACCACCCACGATGACACCCTGACCACCATTGTCGTTTTCGCCCTGATTATTATTGTTGCCTTGCCCGTTATCATTCTGGCCCTGATCATTATTGTTGCCTTGCCCGTTATCATTCTGGCCCTGGTCGTTTTGATTGCCATTCTTCGCCGCCTTCGCGGTAAGAGTCATGCCGGTACCTCCAACTACATTGCCGGAGGCGAGAGCGATGATGTTGCCGCCTTCAGCCGAAATCTTAGTTGAGTCACCAAGCGTGAGATCACCGTTCAGGGCGATGATCTTGATGTCGCCCGAGAGTGTTGCCAAAAGGTGATTCGGGTCGTCGGCTGAATTGATTGCAACATTCTCGCCGCCGGTAAGCGTGATGGCGCCACGGCTGGTTGTGAGCGTACCGACATCCAGGGTTCCCTGAGCTGTCGTCACGGCCGCACTGCCGGCGCGTCCCTGCACGGTGCCGATTATCTCGACCACATCGATTGTGGCCGGACCATTGCCCCCATTGACATTGATCCTCAGGGCATCGAGGACTCCGCCCGCTACGTTCAGGGCGCTGCTTGCCGAGAAGTTAGGCAGCCGGAAATTGATATCGCCGGCAAGGGCAGTGATCTGTCCGCCGACATTGTTAATCAGCAGATCCTGTCCTGGTGTGCCGGTTAGGGTCACGGAACCATTGAGAGAGGAGATAGTTCCACTGTTGACTATGTTGGAATTGGCACTGATAAACAGATTTCCTGATGCTGAAATCTCACCGGCATTTCGGCACGCGCATTGAGTAAACAAGTTCAGATCGAGTGTTTGATTCACGTTGGGCGCCAACGCGCTGACCGCGGCCGCCAGCGCAGGCGTAACAATGGTCGTCAGTTTGGCCAGCGATCCGACATCCAGACTGCCAGTCTTTATGGTCAAGGCGTCGCTCGTGCCGGTAACACCGACCAAAATTCCTTCCGGCAGGAGCTGCAGGACCCTGGTGATGTTGTAAACCGGCTTGTCGGCTGCCCAGATGCCGACGACGTCTGCCGGAATCACCAGCGATGAGAGGTGCCCGGGTTGGATAGCGTCGTTGACGGAGAAATTTCCGCCGGTTGCCACGCCATTGGTGCCGATGAGGATGTCCTGGGTGCCGTCCTGCAGCACCTGCTTGGCGGCGATGAACTCAGCGGCTGTAACCATGTCTTTAGGACGAAGCACTTTAGCAACGCCGTCTACAGTGATAGTGACCTGATCTAGCCCGGTTTTACCAAACACGTTTCGGGACAGACGGATGTTGTCCGAGCTCGAAGACAGATCCAGTATGAAATTCTTACCCTGGTTTGGATGCCCCAGTCCGCCGTCGCATGGGCGGGCATCGACTTGAGCTGCGGGCAGGGTCAACAATAAGAGCAAGAAAGATGCCAGAAAAATGGCCAAATTCATAATGGCTTTCATAAATACCTCCGACCGTTCACTCTGGAAGCCACCCTGCCGGCTTACTCGCCAACCACATCGACGCCCCGTCCATCACTTGTTAGCTGCGACAACTTCGTCGTCGAACACGCCGGGATCGTCGTCGCCGGTGTCGACTACTGACTCATTCTGCGCAGCCGCCATTGCCGGGGTTTCCGCAACGTAGCTGACGGGAAGGAACGTGTTCAGCGTCGGGCCACTGATGGTGATCGTCGATCCACCCACGGTCTGGAGAAGGACGACTCCGCCGTTGATGTTGATTGTGCCGTTGTTGAGGCTCATGCCGGTCCCATCGTCCGGAATCAGTCGCAGCAGCCCAGTTGCGCCATGGTTAAGGGTGACACCGATGCTGGCCAACGTGCTCGGGCTGGCATTGGTGGAAAAGGGTGCCGGCTGACTGGCCAGAAGAGTGACTAGCTCATTGCTGCTGGTCAGGCCTGCACCGAGGTGAATGCCACCGCCAACAAGATTATCGTTGCCATGCGTTTTCACTCCATTGGCGGTAAGGGTTATACCCGTGCCTCCCGAAATGTCGCCGGAGGCCAGAGCGATGATATTGCCTCCTGCAGTCGAAATCGTCGTTGAGTTGCCCATGGTGATATCGCCATTGTTGGCAGTAATCTGGATGTCTCCCACCTTTGTGGCCGCCAGAAGGTGGTTCGGGTCATTGTCGGAATTAATGGCTATATTCGCTTCAGTTGTGGGCGTACCGGCGGTAAGCGTAATTCCGCCCCGGCTGGTAGTGAAGGTTCCAACATCGAGCGTTCCTTGAACTGTTGTAATTGCGGCGCTACCTGCACGTCCCTGCACCGTCCCGACGATTTCTACAACGTCAATTGTTGCCGGACCGTTGCCGCCGTTTACATTGATGTGCGATGCATTCAGGAAGCCTCCAGCAACATTCAATGCACTGCTGGCTGAGAAATTTGGCAACCGGAAATTTATATCATCAACAGCGCTAATCAACCCATTAACGTTATTGACTGCGTTGATGATTGATAAATCCCGGCCGGGATCCCCAGTTAGAGTGACAGACTGGAGAGATGAGATGGTGCCGCTGTTGACTATATTGGTTTTTGTATTAATCAGCAGATTGCCGGAAGCCGAAATTTCACCGGCATTATTGCAGGCGCACTGGGTAAACAGGTTCAGATCGAGAGTCTGACCGACGTTAGGCGACAGAGCGTTGAACATGTTAGCCAGCTCGGGCGTAACAATTGTCGTCAGCTTTGCCAGCGACCCGACGTCCAGACTGCCCATCCTGAGAGTCAATGCATCCTTCTTGCCGGTCACACCTATAAGCAATCCTTCCGGCAAAAGCTGCAGCACCCTGGTGATATTGTAGACTGGCTTATCGGCGGCCCAGATGCCGGCGACTTCTGCCGGGATAACCATCGACGACAGGTGTCCAGGAAAAATCACCTCATTTACGCTGAAGTTGCCACCGGTGGCCACTCCATTGCCATCGAGAACTATTGCCTGGCTGCCGTCGAGAAGAACTTGTTTGGCGGCAATGAACTCGGCAGCAGACACCATATCGTTAGGGCGCAGAATCTTATCAATGCCACCTTCAGTAATGGTGACCTGATCGAGCCCGGTTTTGTGGAACACCTGTCGAGATAAACGGATGCTGTCCGTGCTTGAAGACAGGTCCAAAATAAAGTTCTTGCCCCGGTTAGGATGTCCGAGACCGCCGTCACATGGGCGGGCATCAACTTGGGCTGCCGACAGCATCGACAACAGCAGCAACAGACACGCCACAAGGAAGACCAAACTCATGATGGCTTTCATAAGATACCTCCGACTGTTCACTCCGGAAGCCACCCTGATGTCTTACACTCTGATTTCATTGACGCCCAGCCCATCACCGTAGACGCAGACCATTTTGCGCGGCCACAAGTTCCCAATTTGCCTGCGGTATGAATATTCGTGACGGCCACTTCCGCTATGCCCAACCAAACCCGTGGCGGCAGAGCCCAGACCACCTGGTGTCAAAAGGCACGCACTCTGCCTTCAAGATTCCTCGTAAAGGGACGCCCGTCGCCGCCAGACAATCTCCGTCAGCAGCAGCGGGCGCCATGATCTCTATCGCCAGCGCGTTTCGCCCAGGCGCGAGCCGCTAGTTAGCGGCTACAACTTCCTCGTCGAACACGCCGGGATCGTCTTCGCCGGTATCAATCACCGCTTCATCCTGCCGGCCAGGTGCGGAAGTTTCCGCAACGTAGCTGACGGGAAGGAAGGTGTTGAGCGTCGAATCGTGCATGTTGATTTCACCTGAGCCGGCAGTTTCCAGCAGCACCACGCCTCCATTTATGTTTATCGTGGAACCGTCCAGGTTGATGGCGCCGCCATTCAAATTCACTTGCAGGCGCCCGGTGCCATTGTTGTTCAAAGTCGCTCCGATGGCCGACGGATTCACATTGCTAAAGAAGGGAGCAGGCTGATCGTGGAGCAAAGTGACCAGCTCAGTGTTTCCGGTGAGCTCGGCTTCGCTGAGCCCGGCACCAAGGTGGATGCCACCGCTGTCGAAATTGTTGCTGTTACCAGGCGGATTCGCAGCGCGAGCCGTGAGTGTGATGCCGGTGCCACCATCTATGTTCCCAGATGCCAGGGCGATGATGTTGCCGCCGTTGGTCAAGATGTTTGTGCCGTTGCCCAAGGTGATATCCCCGTTGAAAGCCGTGATCTGAACATCTCCAACGTTTTGGGCAGCCAGCAGGTGCTCTGGGTCATTTAGTGGATTAATAGCTACAGCTCCTGCACCGCTGAGGGTGATGCCGCCCCGGCTGGCAGTAAATGTGCCGACTTGAAGCAATCCGGTGTCCACGGTCGTCGAAATCACAGCGCTGCCGGAACGGCCCTGCACGAGGCCAATTATGTCATCAACATTAATCGCCACGGAACCGTTGCCGCCGTTGACATTTATCGTATGGGAATCGAAGACTGCCAGGGTACCTCCCACCACGTCCAACGCACTGCTGGCACTGAAATTCGGCAGCCTGAAGTTGATATCGCCGGCCAGCGCCGTAATCGTTCCACCAACGTTGTTGATGAGCAGATCCTGACCGGGGGTGCCGGTTAATGTGACAGAGCCCTGGGTGGACATAATGGTGCCAGCGTTGACTATGCTGGTTTTGGTGTCGATCAGCAAATTGCCCGAAGCCGAAATCTCACCACCGCTGCGAATCGTACAGGAGCATTGTGTGAACAAGTTGAGGTCGAGCTTCTGATTCAAATTGGGGGCCAGAGCGCTGACCAGGTCCACAAGGTCTTGAGTGACGACTGTCGTCAGCTTTGCCATTGACCCAACGTCCAAACCGCCGGTTCGTATCGTCAGTGCATCTCTCTTGCCGGTGACACCGACGAGAATGCCGTCGTCCTGCAGCTGCAACACTCGCGTGATGTTGTAAACCGGCTTATCTGCTGTCCAGATACCGACAACATCTCCCGGTATCACCATTGAAGAAAGGTGACCGGGTTGGATAACCTGATTGACCGAGAAGTCTCCGCCTGTTGCCACGCCTTTGTTATCCAACACTATGGCCTGGCTGCCACTTCGCAGCACCTGGCCGGCAGCAATGAACTCGGCTGCGGTCACAATATCGTTAGGCCGAAGTATTTTGTCCACGCCGCCTACGTTAATAGTGACCTCATCAAGTCCGGTTTTGCGAAATACCTGTCGAGACAACCGAACACTGTCCATGCTCGACGACAAGTCCAATATAAAGTTCTTGCCCCGGTTAGGATGTCCGAGACCGCCGTCACATGGGCGGGCATCGCTGGCTGTAGCAGTCAGAACCGGTAAGACGAACAATAAACAAACCAAGGGGACGATGAATCTCGTCCACAGGGACGCCTTGATGGCTTTCATAACTACCTCCGATTATCATCAACAAGTACTTCTTGTTCTCCGGAAGCAACCCCTGATCCTTACACTTTTGAAAATTGATACCCACCCATCACCATCAAAGCAGACCAATCAAAATATTGGAAAGTTCCCAGCCCAAGGGCAACTTAAATAATTCGTAATGCCAGGATCGGGTGCGGAAGCGAATTCGGTTCAGGACCAGCGCCATTAAGTGGCAGGACCCGCTGGCGGAGCTGGGGCGATTTTTGGCTGGACACTCTTCGGCTCCGAGCGATAGGGCCCTCTTGACCTGGTCGTGGTGTCAACGGCAGCGGCAGTGCGAACGAGCCGCTCGCGAATTCTACGTTCAGCGCCAGAGCCCGGCTGCCTGAGTGGGCGCAGATGACCGGCGCTGTTGATAAAGGTAACTATCGACACGTCGGCAAACGAAACAAACAAATCGTCGCGCACTTTGGTGGTCGTCTGCCGGCGCCGCCCTACACCGTCCCGGGGCAGAGTTTCTTCCTTGACCGGCTCATGATCGGTGATCAGGACTTCTTGCCCTGGAGAAAGATCGAACCTTCTGGATCCGGCGATCAGGTGGAGATCGCCCGGACCACTGAAAGCACCGATTCTCGATACCCCACTGTCGTTCTCGACCGAGAACAGCGAGTCTCTGTCCGCCTTCAGTTCCGCCAGCCCCGTCTTCACCGTGACATCGTGCGCCGGGTGAAAGAAGAATGCCCCTTTCCTAACCGCGATCGATCTGTCAGGAAGCTCTGTGAACTCACTGCCTCCGGCCGCCAGGATGTGTACTGGCTCTTCACCGCTGGCTGTGTCTTCGCCTGAGGCTGGCGCGGGTAGTTGAACTCGGAATTCTGGATCACTAGCCGTGGCGGTTTTCACCATATTTGATATCACCCGCCGACCATGGGCACTCCCCAAACTCGCTTGCGTGCCCGGATTTTTCAGCTCGGACTTAATAAATTCGCCAAGCTTGAGCGAATTTTTCGCGACTGCTAACCCGCCGGTTTCGGAAACCGGTAGGGACTTCCTTTCCAGACCGTCAGCTGGCGTGCCAGCTTCCGCCGGTAGAACTCGGTCCGATAGAAGCAGCTCCTCGCCGGGCTGCAGCCAAATAAATTGCCCCAATCTGCCGCGCGTCCGTATTTTGACGGGGGCGGCCCGTCCACCAGTGCACATTACGCGAACCGGCTTGCCGAGACGAACCTCGATGAGCGCGGAAGAATCACGTGCCAGCCTGATGGTTCCGAGCCGCATGCCAATGTCGACTTGAGTCTTTCCG
>Ga0066388_100003679_pt1 | contig 10047 bp, 7 predicted proteins | sample PanSoiMetaGPlot6_FD_64539 | JGI IMG/M metagenome (GOLD analysis project Ga0066388, IMG submission 64539) | Tropical forest soil microbial communities from Panama analyzed to predict greenhouse gas emissions - Panama Soil - Plot 6 (Hybrid Assembly) | ecosystem: Environmental > Terrestrial > Soil... | reverse complement strand
CCGAAAATTCAAGATGTGCTGCGAATGATCACGCGCCTGAAGGACACGCGCACGCCGGTCCTGATCTCGGGCGAAAGCGGCACGGGCAAGGAACTGGTGGCACGCGCCATCCATTTCCGCGGCGCGTTTGCCAACCGCCCGTTCGTCGCGGTTGACTGTGGTTCCCTGGTCCCCACGCTTATCGAAAGTGAACTCTTCGGCTACGAAAAAGGGGCCTTCACTGGTGCCGTGCGCTCCAAGACCGGCCTGCTCCAGTCTGCAAACGGCGGCACGGTTTTTCTCGATGAAGTCGGCGAGTTTCCGCTCGAGATGCAAGCGAAGCTCCTGCGTTTTTTGCAGGAAAAGGAAGTGCGCCCAGTTGGCAGCAATCAGAGAATCACGGTTGACGTGCGCGTTATCGCCGCCACCAACCGAGATCTGGAAGCTGCCTATCGCGCCGGAAATTTCCGCAAGGATTTATATTTCCGCCTCAATGTCGTCACCGTCCATTTGCCACCGTTACGCGAGCGCCGCTCCGATATTCCCTTGCTCGCACAGTGGTTTCTCGATCGCTCTTCAAAGGCCGATACGGCTCAAGTATCCAGCAGCGCTATGAAGAGCCTTCTGCAATACGAATGGCCAGGCAATGTTCGGGAATTGGAGAACTGCATTGAGCGGGCCACGGCCCTAGGTGACGGAAAACTGATTGATGTTGGCGACCTGCCGCCAGCCATTTTGAACGGATTTAGCTCCGGTGGAGATGGCCACACCGTAGCCCACAGCCTCCTCTCGTCCAGCGATCTCGAAGACATCGAACGAGCCACGATTCAGCGCGTTTTCGACGAAGTGAAGGGCGACAAAGTCGTTGCGCGCAAAATGCTCGGCATCAGTCGCGCTACCCTCTACCGCAAGCTGAAACGCTACAATATCGGCTCGCGTCAAGATCTTCCGTCGGCCACCCACCACTTACAGTAGTTTCTGTGACATACCGATTTCTGGGCCGCAAAGAGGCGACAAAATGCAGCCCAGGCCGTAAGGCCTGGGTAACCAGAAAACCGAGCGACCCCGACAGGGCCGAAGGACCCCGCCTCGAACAGAAGACTGTCTCACTCTGAGACGCACCGCGCCGCGCTGAGATCGTCTCCACGACAATTCAATTGTTTACGCCAATATCCTTTGGCCTCAATCTTGCACTTGATTTACGCGGGCATGACCCTCTTGATCACGTCCGATCCAAACGCGACTTGGCTTAACCTGCGCCGACTGTACCCGGTCTACTCGGCCCTGGCGCGTGAGTTCGCCATCGAGGTACAGCCCTGCCCGGAACTCGAGTCTGCCGTGCGTACTCCTTCCTCTCAAGCCGTCGCCAACGCCAGGCAATGGTTCGAGCAAATGGACCAGCGCGTCCAGATCCACCAGCTTCGGCAATTTGCTCAAACGTCAGCCCGGGCCGATGAGGGTGTGCTTCGCGCGCTGCTGTTCTGTCAACTGAAGAAAGAAAACGCAGCTGATAGGAATCGCGACAAGGTCGACTTTCTGCTCGTGCAGCTCTTTTCGCAAGCCGCCCCTGCGGACATCAGCGGCCCAAGCCTCAGTCTTAGCGAAGCAGCTCAAATCTTGGAGCCGTTGTTCGGAAAAGTTGAAATCTCCAACGCCGATTGGCTGGACTCTCTGGAAGAGCTCCTCGGAAAGGCTTATCGCGCCAAGAATCTGAATGAGATGTTCGCCGCCCGCGTTATCGAGGAAGGGCGGCAGATTAAATCGTCATGCGGTGACAAGTTCTTCGAACCCATGTCCCTGGTCGCATTCGCGCGTTTCGGGTTTCTAGTCCGCCAAGCGTTCTTCCGCCTGATGCACCAGGACCTGAACACAATTCTCGATGGTCTCCGTGACCTCGAGGCGCAAGGCATCAGCACGCTCGACTGTCGTAAAGCGCAATTTGCCGCCGACGAGCCCATCGCCCGATTACGAATGATATGCCTCTCGTGGAAGGTTATGTTTCACGCAGAATATTCCGCCGGCCAGCCGCTTTCTATCCTTGTGGAGCTGCGCACCGCAGTCGAATCAGCATTGATGCATGCTGCCCGGCGTGGGGCACCCAAAGCCAAATCCGCCGCAGCCGGATCGGCACAGGAATTTGAAGTCTCGAACAGCTCCTGGGATGGAGATTCGTAGGCTACAACTGTTTTTGCCCTACCAGTCGCAGAGCCACACGACGCTTGAGGGATTTGGCGGCGTCAGCCGCTAAGCGGCGAAAAATGCAACGGAGGCCGTAAGGCCTGGGTGCCATGCCAACGTAAGCACGCCCTCAAAGGGCGAAAGATTTGGAGTAAGTGGAGTGGAGCGGCCAACAGTACTGATAGTCTCTGACGACGCTGAATTCCTTCGCGCAATTTACAGCCGATGGCAAACGGAGGGTAATTCACCTGCGTTACTCACGGACGAAGGCGCACATCCCTTCGACCTCGCTATTGTGGGCGGAACTCGACTGAGTCTCGACACTCTGCAACGGTTCGCAAAACCTATCATCCACGTCTCTCGTTCGAATGGCCATCCCTCGCAATTCACCGGCGTAATCGAGATTCCCGATGTAGACGGCTGGCCTGACCTGGTCGTCACCGTCGCGAAGCACATTCTCGAACGCGATCAAGCCGTTTCCGCACTGGCCAGGTCCGTGGAGAACCACCTGCATCTCGAACGCGAAACCTCCCTCGGCCGCTATATCCTCGAAATGCGCCATAACCTGAACAACGCTCTCACTTCGATCCTAGGAAACTCCGAACTCATGCTCATGGACGAATCCCTCTCGCCGAACTTACGTCTCCAGCTCGAAACCATCCGCAATATGGGCATGCGCATGAATGAGATCATGCAGCGTTTTTCGTCGTTGCAAAAAGAGATACAGCTGGCAGAGCAGCAGACCGCAAACAAGCTCGCACGGGGCTTGGCCTCGAGCATTTGACCAGTTACTCTGGCTTAATTAGTTCCCCTTCAAAAATCTCGCCTACGCGCCACACCGTTCTGCCAGCGGAGCATACTCTAAAAATTTGGGAACTATCCTCGTCCCTAGCGCGAAGACAGAGTGACAGCTCAATCGTCAAAGCTATAACGAACGATGGCCAGCATGGACACGCATGAAGCTCGGTCGGATGCCGAACTCCTTAAGGCAGCGCTGGCCGGAGATGAAACGTCCTTCCTTCTCCTTTACGAGAAGCTGAAGGGCGGAATTTTTCGCTACGCGTTCTATATGACGAACTCGATCGCAGCAGCGGAGGAAGTCACACAAGATGTTTTTATGACGTTGTTGAACGAGGGAGGCAACTTTCGCCAGGAGCGCGGAGATGTGGGAGCATTTGTGTTCGGGATTGCGCGGAACATGATTCGACGTGTCAAGCGGAGAGAAAGGCATTATCAGCCTCTGCCCGACGACGATGCGATTCAGCGCCTGGCAGCCAGCCTTATGACAGATCCCGAAGCATTACAGCGAAAGATGATTTACAACCAGGCCGTAGAGCAGATGCGCGCCACAATTTCTTCACTTCCGGATCACTATGCTCAGCCGGTGATACTTTGCGACCTGTGCGAATTTTCTTACGCCGAAGCCGCATCGCGCCTGGGTTGCGCGGTGGGCACGGTCCGGTCGCGACTGAATCGCGCTCATGCCCTGCTTGCGCGCAAGTTGAAGCCATTAAAGAATCCCGAGACTGGAATTCAGGCCGCCGGAACTGAGGGATGCGTTATATGAACTGCCGCGAAGTTCGGTCTTATCTCGAACAGAATTCTCTAATCACTGATTTTCAGGATGAGTCCGCACAAATTGCGCAGCACATCTTGGGCTGCACAGAATGCAGTCGCCTGGTGGAAGCGCAAAAAGAAACGCGTCTAGGGCTGTGCCTGCTGCGCACCTCAGCTCCTGAAGTCCCGACTTCCCTCGATGCCGCCGTGCTCGCGAATTATCGGCGGCAGATCGCGACCCAGCCATTGTCCGCCGCGCCATGGCATTGGCGCACCGCACTTCTCAAATGGGGACTGGCCGGTGCAAGCGTGGCGGCGTTGGTCGTTTACGCGGTAATTGCTGTACGAAAACCTTCGAACACAGTTAGTACCCCGCCACTGATCGTGACTCCCGCGCCTCCTAAGACTGCCGAAGTCGTTCGTGACTCCCCGCCTCATGGAGTCGCACACAAACGACCACTTGTCACCCCACGCCCGAAGCAGTGGAACACAAACGCCGTGCCCCGGCAAGCGGAGACAGTGGCTTCAGCATCAACACTCGCCCAGCCGTTCGCCGACGATTTCAGAAGCCTGATGTACTGCGACGAGCTTATTTGCGGTGGCGGAATGGAAGTCGTGCGCGTGCACCTGCCCGCACAGCCTGCTGGATTGCTGCTGCCGTCCGCACCGACCAATCGGGTTGTCTCCGCTGATGTTCTTGTGGGCGCGGACGGATTCGCTCGAGGCATTCGAATTGTGCACTGAAGACCAAATTCTTGGAGGAATAGACGTCATGGTGAAAATCACGTTGTTATTACTGGCCACTCTCGCAGTCTTGTCTTGGAACACGATGGCCCAAACGCAAGACGCCGGGCTCGCGACCATGGCCGCTCCCATCTTCGGCGCCGTGCAGCCCAAGGCGGGTCTGACTGTGCAAATGGAAAACATTGATATGACTCCGGTGAAGGGAGCGCCCTTCTGCGCGGTGATCACGACAGAGCACACGCAGCCTTTTGCTGACGGTAACCGCATTCACACAACCGACAGCTCCAGCCTGTGCCGCGATAGTGAAGGCCGCACTCGTCGGGAAGCTGGGCTGAACCTGCTTGGAGCCGCTGCGCAAAAGCCGCCCACGAAACTGATCACCATCGTGGATCCGGTGGCGGGCTTCCGCTACGTTCTCGATGCCAATAGCAAAACTGCCCGCAGAATGCCGCTGCCGCCTCCACCACCCACCACGCGAGGTGCAAAGTCTCTTCAGCACAGCGGATCGGTGATAAAGGAAGATCGGTTATTTGTTATGCGCGGCTCCGGCGAACCGGGAGCCGATGTAGGCTTCGGCAATGTGTTTGTAAACACCGAAGCGGGACCAGGCGGTCCTGATTCGCAGACCGAGAACCTCGGCGACCAAACTTTCGATGGCATTCATGCAACCGGAACGCGCGTCAGTACAACCATTGCAGCGGGAAAGATGGGCAACGAGCAGCCCATCGTCGTGACCTCAGAACGCTGGTACTCCCCCGAACTGAAGGCGACAATCATGACCAAGCACAACGATCCCTGGGCAGGAGAGATGAAGACCCAGTTTACAAGCGTCAATACGGCCGAGCCGGACAGTTCGTTGTTCGTCGTGCCCACTGATTACAAAGTCATGGACGAGAAGGGCGGACCGTTCACAATCAAACTGCAACCGCCAGCCCCAGCATCCGAGTAGGGAGCGCGCGAAATTTTGGCTCGAGGGTACCCCACCCTTGCCGCGCTTTTGCGGCAGGGTGGGGATTTTGACTTTAGGCAAGAGTCGACTTCTGAGAGATGCGCGGGTGCCGAGTTCTTAATGGAAGCCTAGGCTAACGGCGGCGACCTTTCTTCTTCGCCGTTTTCTTGGCGGCTTTCTTCTTGGATGATTTTTTCTTGGCAGCTTTCTTGGCCGGTTTCTTTTTCGCTGCTTTCGTCGCGGCTTTTTTCTTAGCCTTCTTAGCCGCTTTCTTTTTCGCGGGAGCTTTCTTCCTGGGTGGCGGAGCTCCACCACCCGCGGCGACGGGCTCGGGTTCTTCCATGACCGGCTCAGGTTCGATCTCCGGCGCAGGAGTTACTTCGGCTTCCTCCTCTTCTTCTTCCTCTTCGTAGTCTTCGTCGAGCGCGTCGCTGTAAGCGCCGGAATCACCGAATTCGTCAGCTTCATCGTCACGCAGGTAGAGGGTGTCCTCGAAACGCATTCTTCCTCCTCGTTGTTCCGGCGCTCTCACGTGCCGGTTACGCGCTTTTCGCGCAGAAAAATTAAAAAGACAAAACTTGCGACGGCGCCGGATTATAACGGGTTGCAACGCGAGTCGCAACCGATTTCGCGCGTGTCGCTCGCTTAGATGCGAAAGATCTTATTGTGCGGGAATTATCAGTACCATGCCGGGCCGCAAAGTTGCGACGTGAGCATTGGTCTGCTTGATCGCGGCGACGCTGGTCTTATAGTTGGTCGCAATGGAGTAGAGCGTCTCGCCACGTTTGACCGTATGGCGGACGGGAGATCCGGACTCGGCTTCCTCTAAGTGACTGCTGTGCTTTGGCTTAGCCGACGCCACCTGTTGCGAAGCTGCGGCACCGGGACTGATTGGAAGATGTAGGTAAAGCACTCGCCGACCCGCAACACTGTCGCCCTTTAAGCGGTTCCAGCGGCGAATCGTTATAGCGGGAATGCCAAGATTATCGGAAATTCTCTGCACCGTGTCGCCGCTCTTCACACGATAGACGGTGAGACGCTTGGCATATGTTTGCGAATCACTGCCGTGCTTGGGTGCGACCGGAATGACGAGCTTAGCTCCGGCTTCAATTCCGGCAGCGGTTGAAAGCTGATTAGCGTCAGCAATTGTTTTCAGAGGTGTGTGGTAAGTCCGCGCCAGTGACATCAACGTCTCGCCCGGCTCCACCTTGTGGTAACGCCACGAAACCCGCATCTCCGCAGGAATGGATGCGATTGCAGCCTGATATCTTTCGGCCGTTCCCCGCGGCAGGTGCAATTCAAACCGGCCCTTCGGTGTGGTCGTGCGCAGTAAGCCGGGATTTAGATCCTGTAGATCTTCCAGGCTGGCGTCCACACATTCTGCGACCAGTCGTAGATTAACCGGGTAGTTGATTTTGAGCGTCTCGTACGCGAGCGCGTGCTCGGGGACAATGCCTTCCAGCCCATACTGCTCGGGATTCTTCGCCATAATCGTCGTGGCGACGATGATCGGAACGTAATTACGCGTTTCTCGCGGCAAAACGTTACGGCGATAGAGCTCCCAAAAATCCGCATAGCCGGTGCGCTTGACTGCGCTCTGCACGGTGCCGGGCCCAGAGTTGTACGCGGCCATAGCCAGATACCAGTCGCCGAATTGGTTGTAGAGATCCTTCAGGTGACGGGCGGCTGCACGTGTGGATTTCTCGGGGTCCTGGCGCTCATCCATCCACATGTCGCGATGCAAATCGTATGCGCGGGCGCGGCTGCCCATAAACTGCCAGATTCCGCGAGCACCGGCACGCGAGACTGCATAGGGATGAAAACCCGATTCCGCCTGCGCCAGATAGATAAGGTCCTGCGGTACGCCTTCTTCTTTCAGGATACGTTCGATCATCTCCCGGTAGCGTCCGCTGCGGGTGAGACCGCGCTCCAGGGTTCCGCGTCCACGTGTGGAAAAATAATTGATGTAGCCCGCGACCTGGTCGGTCATCATCAGCGGCAGGTCGGAGTGGGTTGCTTTAATCTCCGCAGTAGCCTTCGCTTTGAGGTTCGGGTCAACCGGGTAGTTCGTCACTTCGTTGGCTTCATCAATCGGCGCCGGCTCGGATTTTTCTTCTTCCGGCTTCTGGTCGGCGGCACTGTCTGCGGGCGGTTGCGAAGCGGCCTCGAGCATGGTCACGCCTTCCGACACCCGATTGAATTCTTTCTGAAAACGGGGATCGGAGCGCATGCCGGTCGGACTGCCCATCAGCAGTTTGAAAGCCCGGTCGAAGTAGAGTTTCGCTTCGTCGGGATGTCCCGCCATGGATAGGTTGAGGCCCGCCTTGTATTCCGTTTCCGCCTTGGTCACTAGCTCCTGCACCGGATCAGGCTTTGCTTCGGCCCGAACGACCGGCGCCGGTGCGGGCTTTTGTGGTTCAACCTTCGGCTGCGCCGCACTGGCCACCGGCGCCATATTTACGTGAGTTGCGGGAGGAGCAGACTGAGCCTGAATTGCGGGCGGCGCCACCTTCACGGGCGGCAGGTACGATGCCGGAGGCTTTTTGGCACTCTGGCAGCCAAGGCTGCCAACCAAGGTGGCCGCGAGGGCGGCAAGCGGTATGTGGGAAAACCTGATCCTCATGTCCATCTATGACTTACCGCCAAACTGACCTCGTCGGCTTCCAGGGATAGGGAATCGTACTACTCGCCTCTTAGACGGGTCAACGCCCAATAGGCTTTGCCCAGGTTACTTCCGGAATAGGCCGGAAGAACAAGGGCGCGGCTGTTGGCCCCTGGCTGATGGTTGTCGGCACGGAACATGTGGCACAGGCGGCCCGCCTGTGCCACGCGTTCCCGCAAGGCTTACCACTTCACTTTCAGCCCAAACTGGAACTGCCTTGGATCGTAAGCTGCGGTCGGCTGTCCGGCATTCGTGAAGAGCTGACTGACCGCAGAAACGTTGTAGCGGTTCGCGATGTTGAACATGTCGGCGATGAATTCCAGGTTGATGCGCTCGCCGATCGGAACTCGCTTCGACACTCGCAGATCGTCGAACACCGTCCACGGAGTTGTGCCCGCGTTGCGCCCCAGGTTGCCGTCAAGTTGCAGCAGAGTCGGAGTGGTCAGGCTCAGAACGAAGCCGTTTATACAGGGCTCCTGCAATTGTCCTGTAGGCGAATACTTTGACGGATGAACGTTGCCGCACGTTGGATCAACCGTGGTATTCGGTCGTCCCGTCAGCGAAGAAAGCTGAAGATTGTCCTGATTGCCAGTAATGATGTTGAATGGCCGCCCGGAAGCAAACTCGATGAGAGGAGCAAACGTCCAGTCGCTCAGGAATTTACTGGCAAATCCGTCTCCACCCAGCTTACCGGTTTGATAGACCCCGCTGAAAACGAAGCGATGGCGCTGATCGAAGGTAGAACTCGAGCGATCGAGTCCTGGAAAGTAGCTGTCCTGGGGAGTTAGCGTTGACTGCAAGTCCGTCGAATCATCAATCGCATGCGCCCAGGTGTAGGAGGCAAGAAACTCGTAATGGCTGCTGAAGCGCTTGCGCAAGTTAGCGCTAAAACCGTGATAGATGGAGCTGCCGTTCGAGAAGTTCGCGTCCATGTCCCCAAACGGGATGCATCCGGCGAATGAAGTAAGTGGGTCGCACGTGGTGTTGAATCCCTGGCCAGCTAAGCCCTGCAGAATTTGTTCACCCAATTGAACGCAAGAGGCCCCACCAGCCTGAATGAGCGCTCCTGCAACTGACGCGTTGAGTCCAGAGGGCCGAAAGAAATTCATCAGGGCGGAGTTGATCCAAGGGCCGAGCGGTCCCGATCCGCATGGAGTTGCGCCGCCCCCAACCGTGAACGGGCTAGCTGGGGTTTGCCCTGCAGCCAGTGCTGCGTTAAAGTTTGCCACCATTAGATCTCCGCGCACAGTATTCGCATTGATCGGACGATTCAAGTGCCTTCCGCCATTGAAGTTGTAGCCCAGGCTCAGCGCATATCCACTGCCCAGGTCCCGCTCGATCGTAAAGTTTGCCTGCTGCGCATATGCGTACACGAAATTCCTGGCCTGCGGATATCCGAATGGCTGAAATCCCAGAGGAAAGAATGTTGATAGATTCAGGTAATTCTGGTTCAGGAAAAGGGACTGGGGAAAGTTTAGTGCCTGGAAAACCTGCTGGTTCGACTGATATCCAAGTGCTGACAGTACGGCGGGATTTTGAGTCGGAGAGCAAGGCGAAGACACAGAGCCGTTGGGCCCAGGAATAAGTCCCTGGAAAATTGGGATCGCATTGAGGTTGCCAGGTTCTCCGGCGCCGCTGCACAAGTCGGTGCCGCCAAAGGCGAGCTGGCCGCTGGTTGAACCATCGGACGCGTCGCCCAGGAAGTAAAGACCAAGCAATGGGTGGTCATAGAAAAGGCCATACGATGCTCGAACCGCGGTCTTGCCATCGCCGAAGGGATCCCAGGCTATTCCAATCCGTGGCTGAATGTTGTTCTTGTCGGTCTCTATACCCTTTTGCAACCCGAGGAACTGATATCCGGTGAGAGCTAAGCCTGTCGGCGCTTTGAATTTGGGTGCGACCTCAACGTCATAGCGTACGCCGAAGTTCACTGTAAAGTTTGACCGCGCACGCCAGGAATCCTGCCAGAAAAAGCCCA
>Ga0066388_100003678_pt1 | contig 10048 bp, 10 predicted proteins | sample PanSoiMetaGPlot6_FD_64539 | JGI IMG/M metagenome (GOLD analysis project Ga0066388, IMG submission 64539) | Tropical forest soil microbial communities from Panama analyzed to predict greenhouse gas emissions - Panama Soil - Plot 6 (Hybrid Assembly) | ecosystem: Environmental > Terrestrial >... | reverse complement strand
TCGTCATTCCGGGACGCCGCGCAGCGGCGGGGCCCGGAATCCGGCAGCATGGACATGGATTCCGGGCTCGCGCCTGCGGCGCGCGCCCCGGAATGACGGCCGAGGCGGGTCAAACGGTTTCCGTCGACCCGTGCGGCAGCAGCGGGTTCGCGCCCGGGGAGCCGTCCGCCGCCAGGGCTCGCGCGATATACTCGTAGGCGTCGGCGGACCCGAGCAGGTGCGTTCGCACCCGTGCGTCCGTGGCGAGCCTGGCAGCGGCACGAACCGCATCGGCCTTGCCGAGCCAGTAATTGACGGACTTCTCGTCGGCCTGCATGGGCGTGCCCTCCCTCGGTGCCGCCAACCGGGCGGTGCACAGCGAGGAGGCAATTCCGCAGGCGCCCGTGAGTTCCGACGGATATCCGACTCAGCGGGGGATTCGGCTCAGCGCTTGCGCGTCGACACGCGGACCGCGAGCCAGCGCTGGCGGCCTTCGGCGGTGTACCAGACCATCAGGGCGGGCAGGCCGAGCAGGATGTCGCGCGCGCGCAGGATCAGCGAGAGCGCGAGCGCCATCGCCGGATCGACGCCGAGCACGTGCCCGACCAGCACGAAGGTGCCCTCCTGGACGCCAAAACCGCCGGGCACGAAGAAGAAGGCGCCGCGCGCCGCATAGGCGATGCTCTGCAGCGCCAGCGCCTCGCCGACCGACAGCGGCCGGTCGAGCGCCTGCGCGGCGGCCCACAGCTGCACCGCGCTCATGAACCAGCCGGCGAGGTGCAACATCAGCGCCAGCCAGACGTGGCGGTGCTTCTGGTAGATGTCGAGCACGTTGCGGGTGAGGTCGAGGCTTTCGCCCGCACCCGCGAAGCCGAGCATGCGGGCGACCCGCACGATGATCCGCTCGGCCGCCTGCAGCGCGCCGCGCCGGCGCGTCACTACGAACGCGGCGAAGATCGGCACGATCGCGACCGCGATGGCGACGAGCCAGCGCGTCGCCTCGCCCGGCTGCACCAGGAGGACGAGCGGGATCAGCCCGACCAGGGTGTAGATCGCCTGCGACAGCGACTCGAGCGCGACGTCGACCACCGTGCTCGCCGCCGCGATGCCGGCGGTGGCGCCGAGCAGCGAGAGCGCGCGCGCGCCGGCGACCTCGCCGACCGCCGGAATGATGCCGGCGAGGTTCGACACGCCGTCGCGGATGAACCGCGCCGTGAGGCACGCCAGGAAGCTCATGTTGTCGGCGACGGCGCGCCAGGCGGCGGCGCAGAACGCCATGGAGCCGAGCTGCAGCATGCAGACCCAGGCGATGCCGAGCCAGCCGACGTCGTCGAGCGCGCCGTACACCGCGCCGAGCCCGGCGTAGACGGCGAGCGCCGCGGTGATGCCGACGCCCAGCACGCCGCACAGGAGGAGGCTCAGACGCGTGGTCGTCAACATGGGACACCTTCGACAGTCAGATCGGAAAACCTTGCCAGCCGCACGCCGGGACGCCGGCACGCCGCGATGACGTCCGGGTCGACGAGGGCGGCGAGCTCGTCGGCAACGCGCCAGTGCGGCCGCGGACCATAGGGCGGCGGCCACGACCGAGTCGCCGGGTGCAGCCCGACCTCGCTCACGCCGGCCGGCAGATGGTCGATCAAGCGCAGCATCCAGCCCTTGCCGATCGCGCCGCCGTCATGCTTGCCGAAGAACCAGTCGTTGGAGGCGATCCCGGCCGAGCGCAGCATGCGCCGCATCAGGCGCAGGAGCGGCCAGTGGCCAGCGACGTCGCGCAGGCGGTGGCCCAGGCCCACCCGGCCCGCGGCGCGCCACGACGTGAGCGCGCGCTCGCGCGGCAGCCGGATGGCGCGCACGCCATATTCGGGCGCGAGCCTGATGAGCGCGCGCAGCACCCAGGGGTGCTGGTGGAAATGCTGGTGGGCATCGACATGGTCGAGGGTGAGCCCGGTCTTGCGGAAGAGCTCGAACTGCGCCCGCATCTCGGCCATGGCCTGGCGGCGGACGTCGGGGAAGAGCGCGATCTTCGACCCGACTTTGGCGATCTTCTTGCCGAAGCCGGGCGCGTCCGGCTCGATCAGGTCGGGAAGCTCCGCGCGGGGCAGCGCCGCGGGGGCGTGCAGCAGCGCCACGTGCAGGCCGACGCCGAGATCGGGCATGCGCCTGGCGCGCGCGATCGCGTCGGGCGCCGCGTCGCCGGCCACCACCAGGCTCGCCGAGGTGAGCACGCCGCGGCGATGCGCCTCCTCGACCGCCTCGTTGACCTCGACCGACATGCCGAAGTCGTCGCCCGTGATGATGAGCTTCCGCTCGCTCATGCGGCCGGCTCCCGCTCGGCCGACGGCAGGCCGGCCGCGACGAAGTCGTCGGCGTGGATGCGCGCGCCCGGCCGCACCAGCAGCTTGCGGCCGCGATAGACGATCTTGCGGCTGGCGAACGACCAGACCCAGACGCCGAAATAGAGGAATTCGCGCAACATGAGGAACCAGGGCGTCGGCGACCTGGCGGTCGACGCGCGACCGAGCCGCGCCTCCACGGTCGCGAGCAGCACGGCGCGCAGCGCGGCGATCGAGCCAAACAGCAGCGCCGTCGCCGCGCCGGGAGCGAGCAGGACCATCATGAGCGCGATCGGCAGCGCGTGGGTGAACACCATGGCGACGTGCCCGACCGATCGCAGCGCGCGCGTGGTGCGCTGCCAGCGCAGCTCGTGGACGAGCAGCTGCTGCAGCCGCGTCTCCGGGATCGTGGTCAGGACGACGAACGGCGCGAGCTCGATCCGGCGCCCGCGCTCCATGGCGATGCGGCCGATATGGGCGTCGTCGCCGATCGCGGTGACGATGGCGCGGAAGTTGTCGAGATCGCTTTCGACGAACTCGCGGCGCAGCGCCAGCAGCGGCGAGTAGCAGTTGGTCACGCCGAAGGTGATGCCGTCCACCGCGGCGGCCGGCAGATAGTAGGCGTCGATGTACAGCGCGCCGAGTTGGCTCACCCAGTTGTCGGCGTCGACCGGCGCGCCGCGATAGAGCGCGCTGACGATGCTGGCGTCGGACACGGCGAAGCGGGCGGCGATCCGGCGCAGGCTGTCCGGCTCGATGATGATGTCGGAGTCCGACACCACGATCACGTCGTGCTTGGCGAGCGGCAGCATGTTGATGACGTTGCTCGCCTTGAAGTTCGGGCCGTAGACGCGCGGGTCGACGACGATCTCGATGTCGAGATGCGGATGCTGCGCCTTGAGGGCGCGGGCGATCGGCAGCGCCGTATCGGTCGGCGAGCGCACGCCGAAGATGATCTGCAGCGGCGCCGGAAAATCCTGGGTGCAGAACGAGAGGAGCGCCTCGCGCAGCCGCGGCTCGTCGCCGCACAGGGGCTTGAGGACGGTGGTCGCCGGCACCGGCGCGGCCGGATCATGGGTCTTCGGCAGGCGCGACACGCACCAGATGGCGAGCAGGAGATAGCCCAAGGCGCCCGCCGAAACGGCGAGGCAGACCGCGAACAGCCCCCAATAGACCAACTCGAACATGGCTCAGCGTGCCCCGTTCTGAGCGCCGTGTGCTCCCGACCAATGCGACGAGTGCCGCCCCGCTTCCCCCGATGTCCGGCGCACGCCCCATCCGCGCGACCGGACCCGTGCCCCCGGTCGTGCGCCTGTTGGCCGGGCTGCACGCTGGAGGACCTGAATGCCCAATTCGATTTAATGGGTATTCGAAGCGGGGGTCAACAACCGGCAGGCTTCCGCACCGCAAGCTGCGAATAGGTGTAACTTGTTTGCAACACTGCGGATTTTCGCATTGGCGCAACCGTCGGAAAGCACGTGCCTTTTCAGGCGCGCCAAGTGTGGATGAGCACGGTCTGGCGGCTCTGCGCCTCGAGGCCCCACCGTGGGATGCAATCCACCCGCCTGAACCGCAGTCCGTGTGCCTCGGACATGATTCCCTCGCGTCCGCCGCCAAACGCGCCGCGCGAGAAATAGCCGGCGACGAAAAGCTGCCGGGAGGCGGCCTTTGGCGCGGCCTCGTACACCTGTTGCAGGCTCAGACCCGGCGGCAGGCATACCCCGAGCACGTCACGCTCCGGGTAGCGGCAGAGCGCGTCGAGCACATCCATCGGCTGCACCGGATGCCAGCCCGGGCGGCGGAAGCGGGGATTGTCATCCAGCGCGAACAGGTCGGTGGCGACGGTTTCGATGCCCTGCACCCGGCGCAGGCAGTAGGCCCAGAAGCCGGTCCCCGCGGCGACCGTCAGCAAGGCTCCGCGGAGGTGGCGGCTGAGGTAGTCGAGGGCCTCGGCGGTGGGCAGCGCGCAGGCCAGCCGGCCGGCGATCACCCGGGCGAGGCGTTGGTCGGTGATGCGCCGGGTCTGCTGCTCGATCAGGTCGCGCGGCGGAAGTTGCCGGCGCGCCAGATGCTGTTGATAAAGAGTCTCGATCGCATGCATCGGGCCGGAGATCGTCGACCGCCGACACGCGAGCAAGCCACCCGGCGCTGAACATCGTCCGGCGCCGGACGTCATTTCGCGGGAAGACGCACGCTTGCAAGATCGGTCCCGACCACGATGTGCCCCTTGAAGCCGCTGTCCTCGACCGGCTTGCGGTAGTCGGCTTCCGTCAGCACCGCGGGCACGCGAAATCGTCCCAGCCGATCCGCGCCGATCGGCGGGATCAGGTGCGTCAGCACGAGGTGGCTCGCCCCCGCCCGCCGCGCCATCGCGCCGAGATCGCCCGCGGTGCTCTGGCGATAGTAGACGGGCGCCGGAATGCCGCTGCCGTTCCCGGGCGCCATGACGGGATGAATGACGGAGTGCACGATGACGTCGGCGCCGTGCGCGAGCGTCTCCACCTGCTCGGAGGTGGAAGACGCGCGCGGCGGCGCAACCGCATCGCTGCCGGCGTCGCCGCCGATCACCACGCTGCCGGCCGGGGTGTCGACTCGGAACGACGCATGTCCGGGCATGTGGGTAGAGCGGACCGCGCGAACCTGCACGTCGCCCGACGTCCAGACCACCTGTGGCGCGTCGCGCGGCTCGAACGTGACGACGTTGGCGAGCTCGGCCGGCCCACCCGCGGGCCGCGTCCTGTCCTCGCTGATGCGCTGCGCGATCTCGCCGGATTGAATCAACGTGTCCCCGACATGCGCCGCGAGCTTGCGGCAGCTCAGGGTGTGACCGAGCGGCGAGACCGCATCGGCGCTGCACACCACGTCGAGCTTCGGCCCGATCGGGCGGGTGTGCCAGCGCGACTGCATCAGGTCGATGAAACCCTCGGTGTGATCGGAATGCATGTGCGTGAAGAAGATCGCGTGGAGCGCGCCGGCATCCACCCCGAGCTGCGACAGCCGCATGTTGGTGCCGCGGCCAGCATCGAACTGGAGGCGCACGGCAGCGCAGCCGCCGCCGTCATCGCCGTAGCGCACCAGCGTGCCGGGCCCGGCGAGCCCCTGGAAGAGGCCGGGCCCGCCTTGCGACCCGGTCAGCGTCACGATCAGGCACGGCGCGGCGCGGGCCGCCGGCGCGGCACAAGTGCAGGACAGCCCGGCCGCAAGAAACAGCGCGAGGGTGCGTCGCATGGGCTCGATCCGCGAAGAACGGGCGCCTGCCCGTTGCACGACCAGGATCACGCGGCGGTCATATGATAGAAGCACGGAGTCGTGATAGTGCTATAACTGCCAGTTATATGGTGCGCTGAATGCCCTTCGATGCCCGGATCGGTCGGCGGCTGCGGCCGCGCGACCTGCACATCCTCCTTGCGATCCTGCAGACCGGAAGCATGGCGAAGGCGGCGTCGCAGCTCGCCATGTCGCAGCCGGCGGTGTCCAAGGCCATCGCCGACATGGAGCATCTCCTCAAGGTGCGTCTGCTCGACCGCAGCCCGCGTGGCGTAGTGCCGACGCGCTACGGGAGCGCGCTGGCGCGGCGCGGCCAGGTGGTGCTCAATGAGCTGGCCCAGGGGGTGGCGGAGCTCGAATCGCTGGCCGACCCGACGGTCGGCGAACTGCGCATGGGCTCGGCCGAGCCGTTCGCCGCCGCCATCGCGGCACCGATCATGCGCCAGCTGCGCGAGCAGCATCCGGGCGTGGGCTTTCACGTCGTGACCGGCGATCTGAGCACGCTCATGGCGGAGCTCGCCGCACGCAACATCGAATTTGCCATGTCGCGCCTGTACGAAGGCGCGCGTCTCGACGGCATGATCGCCGAGGTGCTGTTTGACGACGCCTATGCGATCGTCGCCGGAGCGCAAAGCCGCTGGACGACGCGGCGCAAGGTGCAATTGCCGGATCTGCTCCAGGAGGCCTGGGTGCTTCCGCCGTACGACAGCTTTCAGGGGCGGGAGATCGCGGCCGCGTTCCGCGCCAACGGCGTGGAGCCGCCGCGACCGAGCGTCGCCACGATGTCGCTCCACCTGCGCAATGCCCTGCTGGCCACGGGCCGCTTCCTCACCATGCTGCCGAGCTTCCCGTTGCGGCTCGGGCGCAGCTCCCTGCGTGCGCTGCCGGTGAAGCTGGAGAGGACGCAGCTTCCGGTCGGCATCATCCGGCTGCGCGATCGCTCGATCACGCCGCTGGGTCAGCTCTTCATCGACCGCGTCCGTGCGCTGACCAAGCCGTTGGCGCGCGCGCGATGACACTTGTTCGGGCGGGTGCCGGCGTTGCGGCATCGGACCGATCGGTCCTACAGTGGCGGCTGCGGCGAGCGGCCAACAAGCGTCGCCAAGCCACACGGGAGGATCCCATGGCATCGCCTACGCACATCTATGCGGGAGTCGCCGGCTACATCGGCCGTCCCGATCAGCAGGGCAAGGTCGGGGTGTTTCGCCGCTCCGCCGACGGCGGCGACTGGGAGCACGTGCTCGAGGCGCCCGAGACGCATACGGTGTGCGTTCACCCGGCCGATCCGGCGATCGTGCTCGCCGGCACCGCGGACGGCGTGTGGCGCAGCGGCGACCGCGGCGCGACGTTCGCGCGGGCGCGCTTTCCCGACGCGGGCAAGCAGATCTGGTCGTTCCTCGTCGATGCCGGCAACCCGCAGCGGATCTATGCGGGCGGCTCGCCGCTCGACGTCTATCGCAGCGACGACGCGGGCGAGAGCTGGCGGCGCCTGCCGCGCCCGGCGGTCGCGACGCGGGCGCCCTGCCCGTTCCCGCCGCGCGTCATGCGCATGGCGCAGCACCCGCGCCGGCCGCAGGAGATTTTTGCCGCGCTCGAGGTCAACGGTGTGATCCGCACCACCGACGGCGGCGAGACCTGGGCCGATTGCAGCGACGACCTGGTGCGCCTCTCCGAGTTGCCGCATCTCAAGAGCAAGATCATCTCAGACACCTTCGCGGAGGGCATGCTGGACGGCCACGCGATCGCGATCAGCCCGGCCGATCCCGACGCGGTCATCCTGGCGGCGCGCATGGGCCTGTTTCGCAGCGCCGACCAGGGCCGCAGCTGGCAGGACATGGAGCTCAAGCGGTTCTCGCCGGTGACCTACGGACGCGACATCAAGGTGTCGCCGCAGGACGGCAGCACGCTCTACGCCGCGCTGAGCGTGTCGGCGGCGAGCCACGACGGCGGGGTCTATCGCAGCCGCGACGCCGGCCGCACCTGGCAGCGCTTCGACAAGGTGCAGGTGCATGGCACCATCATGTCGGTCGCGTTGCATCCGACCGACCCGGGGCAGGTCTGCATCGGCGCGCGCTACGAGGGCGAGGTGTTCGCCACGCGGGACGGCGGCGAGACGTGGGCGGCGATGCCGCTGCCCGGGCCGGTGAAGGACATCTATTCGGTGGCGTGCGGGTAAGCGCAGCCCGCTCTGGCGCTACTCGGATCCTTCGGCCCCTGCTTTCCGGACGGCCATGCGCCAGCGATCGATCTCGGCACCGAGGAAGCGCCGCAGTTCATCGGGCGGCAGAGGTCGCGCGACCAGCATCCCCAGGTCGGTCATTTGCCGCTCCGTCTCGGGCGCCGACAAAGCATCGGTAATCTCCTTGTGCAGGGTCGCGACGACGTCGGCCGGCGTGCCGGCGGGCGCCAGGATCATCTGCCACGAGAGCGCCTCGAATCCCGGCAGCGGGCCCGCCGTCAGCGGGGCAATGTCCGGCGCGGACGGCAATCGCGCGACGGATGTGACGCCAAGAGCCCGCACCTTGCCGTCGCGGATCTGTGGCAGTGCGGATCCGGGATCGGCGAACATCAACTGGACATGGCCGCCGATGATGTCGGTCATGGCCTGCGGGCCACCTTTGTACGGGACATGCGCGATCTCGACGGCGGCCGCGCTCTTGAACAGCTCGGCCGCGAGGTGCGGGGCCGAACCGAGACCGCTCGACGCATAGGAAAGCCGGCCCGGGTTCTGCTTGGCGAACGCGACCAGGTCCGCGGCGGATTCGACCGGGAGCGCGGGGTTCACCACCAGGACGAGCGGAATCTCGGCGACCAGCGCGACCGGCGAAAAGCCCGCAAGCGGATCGTATGGCAGCAACTTATGAAGGCTCGCGTTGATGGCGAACGCACTGGTGGTGATGAGAAGCGTGTGGCCATCGGGAGGCGCCTTGGCGACCGCGGCCGTCGCAACGATCGTTCCGGCACCGGGACGGTTTTCGATCACGAACGGTCTGCCCATCCGAGCCGTCAGTTGCCGACCCAGCAATCGAGCCACGACATCGATCGATCCGCCCGGCGTGAAGGGAACGAGCAACGTCACCGGCCTGGCCGGATAGGTCCGGGCCTCAGGCGTCGCGAGCGCCGTCGATGAGCCGAGGCAGAGCGCGGCAATCGCGCCGAAGCGCAGCCAAGGGGAAGTCATGCGAGGGTCTCCGAATGGACAGCGGCGGCGATTATGCACTGTCCCGCCGTAACCAAAAGTTCTAAGATGGATGATCAACTTAGCCATTTGGTTACGGGCATGGATTGGACCAGTCGCATCGGACGCCGCCTCAAGCTTCGCGATCTGCATATCCTGCTGACCGTCGCGCAGTGCGGAAGCATGGCGAACGCCGCGCGTCTCCTCGCGGTATCACATCCGGTGATCTCCAAGTCGGTCGCCGCCCTGCAGTCGACGCTGGGGGTCCGGCTGGTCGATCGCACTCCCAAGGGCATCGAGCTGACCGAATTCGGACGCGCGCTGGTCAAGGGGGGCGTGGCCGTCTTCGACGATCTGCGCGCGTCCGTGCGGGAGATCGAATTCCTCTCCGATCCCTCGGCGGGGGAGCTTTCGGTCGGCGTGAGCGAGCCCGTCGCCGCAGGGCTGCTGCCCGCGGTCATCAAGATCCTGGCCCGTACTCATCCGCGATTCACGTTCCAGGTCGAGCAAGGCGATGCACGCACCCTCCAGCAGCGCGATCTGCGCGAGCGCAAGCTGGAGCTCGTGATCGCGAGATCCATGCCGCGCGATCGCGACCCGGATCTGCGCGCCGAAATCCTGTTCCACGAACAGCTGCTGGTGGTCGCCGGAGCGAACAGCAAGTGGGCTCGCCGCCGCAGGGTAGAGCTGCGGCAGCTGGCGGACGAGCCGTGGATTCTGTCGCCGCTCGAGACGGCGGACGACTCACCGGTCGTCGCGGCATTCCGCGCCGCCGGTGTGCCGCTTCCGCGCGCGCGGGTGCTGGCCTACTCGCTGCCGCTGCGGGCGAGCCTGTTGGCGAGCGGAGAATTCCTGACCGTGGTGCCGAAATCCGTGCTGGATCTCAACGGACGGCACCTGTCGCTGCGGGCGCTTCCGGTCGACCTGCCGCGATGGCGCTCGCCGGTGGCCATCATCACGCTGAAAAACCGGTCGGCAAGTCCGGCTGTGCAGGTCTTCATCCAGGCCGCTCACGAGGCCGCCAAGCTGCTGGGAAGATCATGACGGACTTGGACTTTACGCCCCGCGCATCTCCGCCGCCGCATCCAGCACGGCGCGGATCACCTTGTCGTAGCCGGTGCAGCGGCAGAGGTTGCCGGCGAGCCAGTAGCGCGTCTCGGTCTCGGTCGGGTCGGGATTGCGGTCGAGCAGCGCCTTGGCCGCAACCAGCAGGCCCGGCGTGCAGAAGCCGCACTGCAGCGCGGCGTGCTCCAAAAACTTGCGCTGCAGCGGATGCAGCTCGTCGCCG
>Ga0066388_100003677_pt1 | contig 10048 bp, 9 predicted proteins | sample PanSoiMetaGPlot6_FD_64539 | JGI IMG/M metagenome (GOLD analysis project Ga0066388, IMG submission 64539) | Tropical forest soil microbial communities from Panama analyzed to predict greenhouse gas emissions - Panama Soil - Plot 6 (Hybrid Assembly) | ecosystem: Environmental > Terrestrial > Soil... | reverse complement strand
TTTTTTTCAGCCGGGCGACCCGCATTGCGCCACCTGCTGGAACAACATTCGGGTCCGTTAACTGCCAGTCCGCCGCGCGAGGTCTCCTTGCGGCGTGTGTGAAAAACCCTTAGCTGTTCTTCAGCCGCGGGATGATCTCTCGCGCGATGATCTCGATCTGATCCATCTCGTAGCGATAAGGCACGAAGATCAGTTTCTGCACGCCAACTGCGCGATGCGCTTTCAACTGCTCGACGCATTCGTCCACGGTGCCCAGAATGGCACTGTCTTTAGTCGATTCGCTCCATGAGGCGTAGTCCCACTCCTTGCCTAGCCACTCCATCATGTCCGCCTCAACTTCGGCCCGCGATTTGCCGATGCGGATCGGCAGTTGCGAGGCGTTAAGCAGCTTGTCGGGGTCTTTGCCGCCTTCCTTCGCGAAATCACGGATCTTAGTCCACGACTTCGCGAAACTCTCCGGCCGGTAGAAATAGGTCAACCAGCCGTCGCCGTCGACGGCGGCGCGCTTGAGCACGCGGTCGACATACCCGCCAATTAGGATTGGCGGACGTGGCTTCTGTACCGGCTTGGGATACATCACACCGGCGGGTATCTTGTGATACATATATTCGCCATTGAGCATTTCCTCGGTCCAGAACCGCGTGATGATCTCGAGATTCTCGTCCATGATCTTACCGCGCTTCTCGAAGGGCACGCCGACCGCGTCGAATTCACGCTTGTACCAGCCGGACGCCATGCCCATGAGGAGACGGCCATTCGACAACAAATCCATGGTGGACAGCTGCTTCGCCAGCATCACCGGATTGCGCAGAGGCAGGACCAGAATGCCGGTGCCGAGCTTGATCTTCTTCGTTCGCGCAGCGATCGCGGTCAGCAGCGTGAGCGATTCGATGATCGGAAAATTGGGCTTTACGCCAAGTAGAACGTGGTCCCACACCCACAACGAGTCGAAGCCAAGTTGCTCCATTTTCACGCCGTACTCGACCAGCGCATGCACATCCGGCATATCTGGATAGGCGGTGAAATTCCGGGCGGCGATACCGAAGGTACAATCGAGGACTGTCATGTTGATACTCTCCGATGAAACATTTCGGCGTCAGCCGATATAGAGGCGGTCCGGATCGAGCCCACGCAATACTGACAATTCATGTGTCGTTGGCGGTTCGGTGACGCCGGTGGCCGCGCTAAACTCGAGTTTGAATCCTGTGTTTTCCTGAACCTGCTCGCGCGTCACGCCAGGATTGAGGGCAAGCGGCGTCAAACGCCGTGTGGTTTCGTCAAATCCGAAAACGGCGAGATCGGTCACTACACGATACATTCCGCCGGCAAGAAGGCCGCTGTCGTGGCGCGTTTGCCCGCCCTTGAGCCAGCCCGGACTGGTGACGAAATCGACGTTCTCTACGAAGCGCCGTTTTTCGTGCTTCAGCGCCACAATCATGTGGGTGAGACTGGATATGTCGTTGCCTCCGCCGGTGCCAGGCAGTCGGATTTTCGGATTAGCCGGATCGCCGATGAAAGAACTGTTGAGATTGCCATACTGATCAATCTGCGCGCCACCCATGAAGCCGACATCGACGTACCCGCGTTGGAGCAGCAACAGCACCTCTGCGCTGCCGAGCACCATGTTGGCGCGGATGGTGCAACGTTGATCGTTAGTTGAGGGCGGTAGTTTGCCCGGTTCAATGAAAGCACCAATAACACCACCTTCGAAAAGAATAGTAAGACCCGGACCGTGGAGCCGTTGGGCCAAAGTTGCCGCGAGCAGCGGAATGCCGACCCCAGCAAACACCACCTGTCCATCCTTCAATTGGCGCGCGCTCAGAACGGCGAGCAGCTCGCTTGCGGTATATGCAGACTTATGCGTCATAGATCGTCGTTCCCGCCCGCGCGGCCTCCAAGACCTCGTCGATCCCGATGAGATCGAGAAACGCGGTCCAGGATTTCGGCCCGTAGACGAACCGATCGAGATATTCGTGCATCCCGGCGACCGGATCGTTGTTTACGAGGTCGACGTAATACTCCATGTGTCGCATCATCGGCTCGTAGACGCCGTAGCACTCATGTGGCGCGGACCCGAATGGCAGTTCGATCACCGCGTCGACAGCGAAGAAGGGAATTTTTGTCTGATCCGGCGTACGGCGGATCTGATCATTGGACACGAGGCGTTCGGTAGTCAGGATCACCTTGTTGGCCGCCATCGCCAGATCGATATCCATGAATTGCAATCCACTAATTTGCGCGTTCCCATATGCATCGCAACGCTGGACATGAATAAGCGCCACATCTGGGTTGAGCGCCGGTACGAGCAAAAGCTTCTCGCCGGTGAACGGGCAGATCATTTCCTTGGCTTCGGGCCGCTGATTGACGACGGCCGAACCCAACATCGAGCGTATGGGAATAAATGGCACGCCCATGGCGCCAGCGCGGAAGCGCATTCCCATCGCCATATGGCTCCACTCGTCGTATCGCGCCTTGCCGGTTTCCACGTAGTGGCGCATCACCTTTGATACGCCCCACAGGATGCCCTGGCTGAACCAGCTTGTGACAATGTGGTCGCTGGTCCCAGACCCATACAATAGGTCCCCGTCGCTGGAGACGATGCAGCGCGAGCATAAAAGCTGCTTCCGCTTGGCGCGGATTAACGTCCAAATCAGGCCCATCGGCGTGCGCGACATGGTGCTGCCGCCGATACCGACGGAATCACCGTCGCGCACGAACGAGGCGACCTCTTCAAGCGAGACAACTTTCTCGCGCAGGCTGCGGTCGCGCTGCGCCAGGTCCTTGCGCAGTTTCGCATAGGGTTGGACCAAGGTCATGCTGCCGTCCTGGCGCCGACTTCAGCATTGAATTCACGGATCAGGCGATCCCAAATCGGAATGCTGCCGACTAGGTCTTGCCAGAAATCCTGGCTCTTGCGTTGGTCAAAATTCTCCACCGATACGCCTTGCTGTTCGACCCAAGTGTAATAGCCAAGATTGAAGATACGCTTGCGATCGATGTGGCGGAGTTCCAGCAGGCCCTCGTCAGTGGCGGCTTCCAGGTGGCGGGAGAAAATCTCCCCCGCATTCACCTCATCGAATCCGTTTGGATAGTGACGCGCGCCATAGCTTTCGCTTTCGCTGCGGTATAGGACGGCGCTGTCAGTGGCCACCGTCATGACTACATCATTTGGCCCATAGTCGAGATGTTTGGCGAGCTTGATCGCGGCAACCACGTTGGCGAGCCCGGAAATCCCGATGTCGTCGAATTGGCGCACGAGCGCGGGATCTATCTTGCGGCGGCCGGCCAGATAGTGGCGGCCGACTTCACTGCCGAACAGTAAGTTCAGCGAGTCACTCGCCGCATCAGAGACCGCGATAACCACGTCGGTGTTCATGACGTTGTGGATCAGCGGAATGTGCTTATCGCCAATGCCCTGGATATTGTGTTCCCCATATCCGTTGCACAGCATAGTCGGGCACTCTGCCGCTTCGACAGCCACGATTTTTGTACCGTGCAATTTTTTTAACCGATCGCCGGCGGCGATCGTTCCGGCGGATCCCGTCGCTGAAACAAACGCGGCCAAACGATATTTGGTGTGGTCCCATTTCAGGTAGCGAAATACGCGATCAAATGCCTGCCCGGTGCAGTGATAATGAATGAGGTAATTGGCAAATTCGGAGAACTGGTTGAGAACAACGTTTTGTTTATCGCGCGAAAGCGCCCGGCATTCGTCGTAGATTTCTTTTACGTTACTCTCGGTCCCGGGCGTACGTATGATGTCTCTCGAGTCGGCCACCCATTTCTGCAACCACTCGAAGCGCTCGCGACTCATTCCGGCGGGCAGAACTGCGACTCCGCGACACCCCAAAATTCGCGATATTGCTACTCCGCCACGGCAATAGTTGCCCGTTGAGGGCCAGATTGCCCGATTACTAGATGGATCGAATTGGCCGGTTACTAGTCGCGGCACCAGGCAAGCGTAAGCCGCAAGCACCTTATGTGCACCAATCATCGGAAACCGACACCCGAGTAAGACAACAATCGGTGCCCTCACCCCCGTCAATTCAGCGGGCAGCACCACATGACCCGGAACGTCGATTAGCGACTTCTGATCGGCGCTATTGAACCAGTGCACACGCCACAGGTTCGCGGCTTCTGGCGAATTGGGATCAACATGTGCAAGTGACCGTTGAGGTTCAATCTCCCCCGGATCCGCGAGTTCACTCCAAGTCGGGAGCTGGATGCCTGCGTGACGCAGTCGGTCAATCGCCGCGCGGCGCCGGTTGCGATCTACAATCTCGGGCTGAATGAAAAGACTCATCGTGTGAATTCATTTGTCCGCAGATTGTCGCGTTTGGCAGGATTTCTCAGATGATAAAGTCATACTATGATTAGAACAATAGGAATTTTAGGGCGTTAGAGTTATGGCATTATCCCGCTCTTTTTTTACACGCGGCAGCCCGGTGAATGACGTTCGATACCGCTCTGCGGGGACATCACGATAGATTGTATCGCGTTGTCTTGGCACTCGGCCGATTTCTCGAATTATCCGTTCCATCATCTCCGGCGTCATTTCCTGTCCGTGCACCGCTCCCGCGGATCGGGTGATTGTTTCATCCATCAATGTGCCGCCAAGATCATTCGCGCCAGCGCGCAAAGATACCTTTACGCCCTCTGGACCCATCTTTACCCACGAGGTCTGCACGTTCAACACGAAGGGATTGAGTGCGAGCCGCGCCACGGCATGCATCAGCACGGCTTCCCGAAATGTCGGGCCTCGCCGAGCCCGGCCCTTCAGGTAAATCGGCGCTTCCATGTGCACGAACGGCAGAGGAACGAATTCGGTAAACCCGCCAGTGTCAGCCTGCAAATGGCGTAAGCGAAGGAGATGGCGTGCCCAGTGTAAATAACTGTCGACGTGGCCAAACATAATTGTCGCGGTTGTCTTGAATCCAGCTTGGTGCGCAGTCTTCATCACCTCCAGCCAACGCGTCGTATTAATCTTGTCAGGGCAGAGCAGCGCCCGCACCTCGTCGTCGAGCACCTCAGCCGCAGTGCCGGGCAGCGTATCAAGGCCGGCCTCCTTAAGCCGCATGAGAAATTCATAGATCGGCAGCCCGAGAGTTTTCGCGCCTTCGTGCACCTCCAACGGCGAGAAGGCATGAACATGAATGCCGGGCACCGCCTCGCGCACCGCTCGGCAGATGTCGATGTAAGTAGCGCCGTTAAAATCGGGATGGATGCCGCCTTGCATGCAGACTTCGGTCGCACCGCGCTGCCACGCCTCACGGGCGCGGGCAGCGATTTCGTCAAACGATAGATTGTAGGGGCGCCCGCGCAGGTTCTCACTCATTTTGCCCTTCGAGAAGGCGCAGAATTGGCATTTGAATGAGCAGATGTTGGTGTAGTTGATGTTGCGCGTTACGACATAGGAGACGACGTCGCCGCGCGACTCGCGCCGCAATGCGTCGGCCGCGGCGCAGACCGCGACGAAGTCGTCGTTGCGTGCCTGGAAGAGACGAGCGATGTCCGTTTCCGGAAGGTCACGGCCGGCCACGGCTCGATCAAGGATCGGCGCAATGTCGTTGCTGACAACCGCAGGTGCCGCCAGTCTGCCGGCCTCAGGTGGAAGTGGTAAATCCGTGCCGGGCGACCAGTCGTCACTGCGTGGCCAACCCTCGGCATCGATTTGTCGCAGTAGTGCGCTGCGCAAGTAGGGATCGACCCAGCTTTGGCTCGCCTGTGCGTAACGCGGATAGATCGCTAACCGATCAACGAGCCGCTTGCCTGCGGCAATTGTTGCGCGCTCCAGCACGTGTAAATGTGGCCAGGGCGCTTCCGGGTTGACGTGATCGGGCGTCACTGGCGACACTCCGCCCCAGTCGTTAATACCCGCTTCCACCAAACTATTCAGTGCGCCCAAGCTTAAGTTGGGCGGCGCCTGAATATTCATGGAGGCCGGGAAGATCAGCCGCGCCACCGCAACTGTCCAAAGATGTTCGTCGAGAGTTGGCGCCGCTGCTTCCGCCATCCGCGTGCCGGTTTTTGGACGAAAGTTCTGGATGATAATTTCTTGGATATGTCCGTACGCCTCGTGCAGCTCACGCAGCGCCAGCAATGCCTCAATGCGCTCGCGCCGGGTCTCGCCGATGCCAATAAGAATGCCGGTGGTAAACGGCACGCGCTGTTCACCCGCCATGCGGATTGTGGCGAGCCGAGCCATGGGATCTTTATCGGGCGAGCCAAAATGTGGGCCACCCTGCTTTGCCAGCCGCGGCGATGCAGTCTCCAGCATCATCCCTTGCGAGATCGATACTTTGCGCAGCGCCGCGAGATCGGTCGCGTCGAGCAACCCGGGATTGACGTGCGTGAGGAGCCCGGTCTCATCGAACACGAGGCGTGCTGCCGCGGCGAGATAAGACAACGTGGTTGGGTGGCCAAGGCCGTCGAGCGCCTCCCGTGCCGAGCGATAGCGAAGCTCCGGCTTGTCTCCTAGCGTGAACAGCGCCTCGCGGCACCCAGCATCGCGTCCGGCGCGGGCGATCGCCAGTACCGCATCGAGCGACAGAAAGCTCGGTTTGTTGTTGCGCGGAGCGTGAGCGAAAGTACAATAATGGCAGACGTCGCGACAAAGATTGGTAAGTGGAATGAACACTTTGCGCGAATAGGATATCGCCGACCCGTGAGCGCGGTCACGCCGCTGTGCCGCCGCGACCAGCAAACCGGCAATGTCGCGGATCTCGGTGAACCGGAAAGCTTCCTCAGGCGTGGGCAGGCGATCTTCGGCGAAATTGGCCAACATACTCTCGACTTCTACGGTCATCCTGAGACCCTTACAATCGTCCGATCGAGCGCCCCGTTGGCGGCATCGCGACATCGCTCAATCCGTTCAACTACGTCGATGCGAGAGAGAAATTCATGCGTCCGCGTGCTTGATTCGAGTGTCAAGAATGTCAGTAAATTTTCCGGCCGGTCGATATCCAAAGAGAGCTCTAGCAAGCGGAGGACCTGCACCGCGATTTCGGCCTGTATTGCCGCGCGACGATGTCGATCGAAGCTGCATGGCCCGAAGAGCGGCGGGACAGCCCCTATAGGCTGGCAAGCAAACAGATTTGTGCCGCCGTCGTCGACCGCTGCAGCAATCGCCAAAGTAGGGGCAGTTGCGATTGCCGCGGCAGCTTGTACGAACGCGTTGCGTGTAATCTGCGGAATATCGGACGGCACCACCATCAGGCCGTCACCAGCGTGCGCCTGAATATACTGAACGGCCCGAGTGATAGCGGCGTTGATGCCGTGATCGGCCATATCGGACAACACGGTCGCACCGCGGCGGCGTACCAGGGCAGCAGCCTCAGGATCGGACGTAATAACCAGTACGCCGGCAAAAATGTCGTGACATTGTTCTAGCGGGTCGAGCACGTCCTCAAACATTATTCGTGCCAGCTCGCTGCGCTCGCCGGTATTAAGCACGGAAGCCAGGCGGGCCTTTGCAGCCGAGAACCGCTTGACCGGAACGACAGCCCAAATGCGATCGCCCGCAATCATCGGCAGCCTCCGACGCGCATGGCCGCCGGCGGACGGAGCAACATCTCGGCAAAAGCAATAATTTCGCCCGCCAATCGATCGCGGTCGACGATATCGCGCATCAGCGTGCGGGTCACTAACACCGGCAGATCGATGCGCTCGCGGTCGCTTGCGTCGGCTTCATCAATGACGAGCCCATCAATCAACCCGCGATAATGCGCCGCTATCGATTCATTCGTGATCGCGACGCCCAGTTCTGCCATGATCTTCGCGATCGGACCTTTGACCCCTTCCCCTCCAATAATTGGAGACACAGCGATTACCGGAGCCCGCGCGCTCGTCAGCGCCGCCTTAATTCCGGGAACCGCCAGGATCGGATCAACGCTGAGATACGGGTTCGATGGGCAGATCACAGTCGCGCGCAGAGAGGTTGCGGCGATAATATCGAGCACGGCGGGGGCCGGCGAGGCATCAGACGCGCCGACAAAATGGATGGAGCGCACGACCGGTGCGCATCTCCTCCGCACGAAATAATGCTGAAACTGCAGTGCGCCTTCGTCGGTCTCGACGATCGTGCGAACGGCACTGTCCGACATCGGCAAGATTCGCGCTTGGATCCCGAATTGGCGCGCCGCTTGCGCTGTGAAAGCGGATAGGCTTTTGCCCGCATGCAGCCATTCAGTCCTTTGGATATGCACCGCAAGGTCGCGGTCGCCAAGCTGAAACCAGGTCTCGCCGCCGAGTTCGCGCAGCGCGCTCATGAATTGCCAGGTTTCCTCCGCTCGACCCCAGCCGCGCTCCGGGTCGGCCAGACCGCCGAGCGTATAGAGTACCGTGTCGAGATCGGGAGAGATTTGGAGACCGAGGTGCTCGAAGTCATCGCCGGTATTTACGACGACGGTCAGTTCCGAACCGAGCATGCGGAAGAGGCCCAGCGCGAGCTTGGCGCCGCCGATGCCGCCACATAACGCGAGTACCTTTTTTGTAGAGACAGAGGCACTCATCGGAACAAGTCCTGATCCTTAGGCCTCAAGAGTGTGGATGCCGGCATGACTGGGCCATCCCATTGCAGTCCCCTCAAGTGTACCGCGGGCTGCCCTTCGGCGCCCTGCCCCATCAGCAGCGATGCCGCTGACGCTATCTCATCCGCTACCGCGACTTCGGTTACCCGCATCTTACGGCCGAACAGATCTGGAATCCCGATCATGTTGCGGACAGCCGGAAGTCCGGCTGCACCCAAGGCAACTCCGACGACTCCGAACCGCCACGGACGCCCGAAGCTGTCATTGATAATGACACCAAAATCAACGCCGAATTCGTGGTCAAGGCGCGTCTTCAAAGCTGCTGCCGAGGCGTCCGGATCGTTCGGCAGTAGCAATGCCCGATCGTCGTCTTCGCCAGCAACGTTCGACTGATCAACCCCCGCATTTGCCATGATAAAACCGAGCCGATGGACCACGATTAGAACATCACGCTTTTGCCGTACAATCTGAGTGGACTCAGACAGGATGATCTCGACCAACCGCGCATCCTTGTTCACCTCTTTGGCGATTGTGATGGCACGAGCGGACGGCACTACGGCCTTGAGATCGACGAAGCGTCCTTCCGCCTTCGAAACCACTTTCTGGGCAACAACGAGAACGTCCTTGTCCTGAGGCACGATTTGAGTCCGCCGTAGCGCGGTAATCAGTAGCGCGCCAAGATCGTCGCCAGGGTTAATCAGTGGAAGCCCCGCCAAAGCACATAGCGTGAGGCTTGTCGCAACCATTAGGCGTTCACCGCACTTCAGATGCCGGCAAGCCCGTGATGCGAATGCCGGCACCAGGAATCTTGTAGCGGCGATTGATCGCAATCAAGACCGAGGTGAGGGCCTCGGCGGCGACAGCATTGGCGAGTGGGCCCCCGTCAACGCCACGAGTGGCGACAACATTGGCGAGCCCGATCACTTGTTCACGCACCGCAGCGTCGTCGGCAAAGACCAGCACATCACAGTCGGCTTTTTCGCCGCTATGTAACTTCTTGGCTCCAACATGGTGAAATGCTGCGGCAACGCGCACGCCTACACCCAGCGTACGCTGCGCTACAAGCGCGGGCGAGCCGGCTGCTGGAAGCTGCACCACGGCGACCTTGGGCGGCATGAGAGGAACGACCGCGTCGACAAGTATCTTGCCATTCATCACCGGCTTGATCTCTTCGAGCATCGCATCATGATTAGAATAGGGCACGCACAGCATGACGATACCGGCGGCGGACGCCGCGCCACGATTGTCATCGCCGCGCACCGTAATGCCGAGGTGGGACGCGAGATCTGAGGCGATCTGCTCGGCCTTGTCCCTGACGCGTGAGCCGACTATTACGGGATATCCCGAAGCAGCTAACAACCGGGCCAGTCCAGAACCCAGGTCGCCGGTTCCGCCGACAATGGCGATTGTAGGGTGGCTTTGCATAGGCGCCTTGCCTTGCTGAACGGTGCTCACCCTAAGGTACTATGTTTAGGAAGACAATACCTTTACGACTTCTGTCAGTTATGAGCCGACGACTG
>Ga0066388_100003676_pt1 | contig 10049 bp, 6 predicted proteins | sample PanSoiMetaGPlot6_FD_64539 | JGI IMG/M metagenome (GOLD analysis project Ga0066388, IMG submission 64539) | Tropical forest soil microbial communities from Panama analyzed to predict greenhouse gas emissions - Panama Soil - Plot 6 (Hybrid Assembly) | ecosystem: Environmental > Terrestrial > Soil... | reverse complement strand
TCGTAGCGCAACCTGCGGCGCCGCCAAAGCCGCGAGAGCAGCGGCGGGTTGGCGACCAACGCCGCTCGCGATCAGCTCGACGCGACCGGCTGGAGCCGAGTCAGAACCGCTCCAGCGCCATGTCGAATTGTCCGCTCGTCAGGTGCGCGGTCGGAACCGGCACGGCGTTGGTCGGGTTCGACACGAGCGTGACGGTAAAGGTGCCCGACACGCGCGTCGCCGAGATCGACGTGACCGTGAAGGTCCCCGCGCCGCCGGCATGGCCGTTGTCCCAGTTCTGAGCCCCCAGCACCATCGTCACCGTGCCGTGGATCGCCGGCGTGAAGTCCAGACTGACGGTCGCCGGCGGCGACGGAGGAATCGCCAGACCGCCGCTGATCGGAACCGCGAGCGTGATGACGCGGAAGTTCGTATCCTGACCGGTAATCGCCAGAATGTTGTTCGTGAGCGTCGCGCGCCGCGAAAGCGAACTGCTCCATGACACGCCATCGATGAGCGTGGTGAACGTGCTGCCGCCGTTCGGCGTCGGAGTCGGCGAGGGTACTGCCGTGAACGTGACGTTGAAGGCGCCCTCGGTGATCGATTTGGTCCCGGTCGCACCCGATCCGGCGACGGCGACGAGGGAGAACGAAAACGTGCCGGAGGCGCTCGTCGACGTCAGCGAGTTCACGGTGATCGTGCCGCTGCCGGTCCCGACCGCGGCTTGCCAGCCGGCGGCAGGGCTGCCGATCAGCACCTGCGCGTTCGCCGCACTCAGCGGACCGAGGGTGTAGGTGCCGACGCCCGCGGCGGTCGGCGTCAAGGCAAAACTGAGAGTCGTCGCTCGAGAGCTGTCGGTGCCGCCGATGGTCAGAATGCCGTTGGTGTTGGTCGCCGTCACCGATGTCGCCGTCACACTCGACCCGTCGATCTTGAAGGTGAGAGCCGCGGACGCAGTCGGGGGCGGGTTCGTCGTCGTCGATCCGCCGGTCGGCGCGGCCGGTGAAGTTCCGCCGCCGCCGCAGGCGTGAGTGAGCAGCGCCGTAAGCGCCATGAGGACCGTCGATCGTATGTGTGAACCCATGCTCGGTTCCCTTCCAACGCAGGTGCGTTGCTCTCTGGCGCTCAGCGGTCCGAGATTCCCTGTCCACTCACACATTGCGTAGAAAGCGACCGCCAGCCGTCATGGTCGACTACGATCACGACGCGATGCCGTCAGACGACGGGGACAACTCCCCGGCCGGAGGCGGCCAGATTCCGCGACGAGGGGCCGCGTCGCGCCGCACGGCGCGGCGCGGTGATCGATCCACTATGCTTGGAGCCGAAACATCGGCGGCCGCCGAACCGGTACCCTTGAGGCAAGGAGATTCATGAAGACGTTCCTGAATGCAGCGTTGCTGTTCACGCTGGCAACGGCCGTGGCGCGAGCCCAGATCAACGCGGGCACCTTGAAGCCGGAGCCGAGCCTGCCCTTCACGATGACCCAGGTGGCGACCTTCAAGCTGCCCTGGCGCATCGCCTTCCTGCCCGATGGACGCATGCTCGTCACCGAAAAGGTCGGCCCGGTGTGGCTGGTGACGGAAAAGGGGGAGAAGACGCCGGTCGAGAACGTGCCGGAGGTCCTGTGGCAGGGACAAGGTGGCATGCTCGGCGTGTTCCTGTCGCCGCACTATGCAGCCGATCACAACGTGTATCTCACGTACTCGGAACCGGGCGACGGCGGGTCGAGCCTGGCGCTCGCTCGCGCGCGGCTGGGTCTTGGCGACAACAAAGCGAGCCTGGATGGATTGCAAGTGCTGTGGCGCGAGATGCCCAAGGGCCGCGGCGGACAGTTCGGCGCGCAGATCGCCTTTTCACCCGACGGCAGATACTTGTTCCTGACCGTTGGCGATCGACAGCGGATGACCCCGGCGCAGGACCCGAACCAGGCATTGGGCAAGATTCTCCGACTCACGCTCGACGGCAAGCCGGCACCGGGCAACCCGATGGCCGGAAAGAAAGGCGAGCCGACGGTTCCCTTGATCAATCCGCCGCGCGATACCGAAATGGCCAAGACCGCGCCGGTCGTCAGCACCTACACGTTCACCGAACCAAACCTGGCGCCGTCGGCGACGTGGACCAGCGGGCATCGGACGCCTTACGGTCTCGCGTTCGCGCCAGACGGGCGGCTGTGGGAAGTCGAGCACGGCCCACGCGGCGGCGACGAATTGAACCTGATCGAGCCCGGCAAGAATTACGGATGGCCGCTCGTGTCGTACGCCGTCAACTACAACGGGGTGCCGATCCCCAGTCCGGATACCCGCTCGGATCTGACCAAGCCGGTGATCTACTGGACGCCGATCATCGCGCCCGGCAATCTCACGTTCTACAAAGGAGCGATGTTCCCGCAGTGGCGCGGATCGGCGCTGATGAGCGGCATCGCCACGCGGACGCTCAACCGGATCACCTTCGACAGCAAGGGCGGAGCCGCGCCTGCCGAACGGTGGGATGTCGGGCATCGCATTCGCGACGTGGAAGTCGGTCCCGACGGCGCGCTGTGGCTGATCGAGGACGCCAATCCCGGCGGGCTGTTCCGTGTGACGCCGAAATAAGGGGCTGAGCGCGAGCGCTGTCGTTACCGTTCGCGTTCAAATGTTCCTTCCTTCGGTCCCCGTGTGCCCGCGTCGATCTGGCGGATGGCGCCAAGATGGTACGCGAGGTGCGCAATGCTCGCGACCATACCGGCGACTTCGATGTCGGCGGCCTCGCGCAACGAACCCAGTGCCTGCAACCAGCGGTGCGCCTCCTCGCGGAGACCGTTTCGGATGTCCTCCCAGCCGGCAGCGTCGACGGTCGACGTCGACCAGGCCTCGTCCCACTTCGCATCCGCAAACGGATTGCCTCTCGTCGCCGCCCATTCATTCATCAGCGCAAGCCCATAGCGCAGGTGCTGTGCATGCGCCGCGATCGTCGCGCCGCCGTTGACCGAGCGCGAGGCGTTCGCGGGCGACAGTCGGTCGAGCGAGCGCAGCAGCCCGATGTCTCCGGAATTGAGGATGAAGGCCTCGTTGCGCCCGACCGTGCCGTCAACCAGCTCGGCAAACAATCGAGTGAGGACTGCGGTCGGTATCTCCATGGACGGCATCCGGGGCTATTCGAAGTCCTGCGATTGCGCGCGTCCACGAACCGCGTACTGCTTGCTGAACCCGTTTCGTCCGTTGGTCACAATGAATGAGCCATCCGTTCGGGCCGACACTTTGATCCAGTACGCGGTTCCGTTGTGGACCGGCGCCGGGGGCGCGTTCGGTCCCGGCTGCGGCGCCTGAATCGGAGCCACTGGCATCGCGGCCGACGGTTCGTCCAGCACGTTGGCGATGAACAGGCCGGGCACCGTGTACTCCTGGCCGCTCAGTTGCGAGAAGTGCATCTGCCACAGGTCCTCGAGCCCGGGGGACGAGTGCAGTGTGTTCATGACTTCCGGTTGTCCGCCTTTGCGCGTGCCGTTGTTCATGATGGCGACGCGCGGACGAAGCGCGTGCACGAGCACGTCCGAGTTCGACGTATCCACCCCGTGGTGCAGACCCAGCAGCACGTCAACTGTGCCGATCCGGTTACGCGGGCACATCAATTCGAATTCCTTGTTCTTCGTCAGATCGCCCAGATGAATCGTCCGAAACGCCCCGAATGTCACATAGGTTCCGACTGACATCGGGTCCTCGGCGTTGTTCTCTCCAGCCTTGAAACTCGAACAGTATCCATTGGCTGCGCCGGCACCTGGCAGCGGCTCCTTGATCGTCACGCCCGCCGACGTCACCACGAGCACGTCCAGGCCGGCGATGGAGATTCTGGTGCCGGGTCGCGCGACCGTGTGCGTCGCTTTCGCGTAGAGCTGTGGATAGGTGTTCTGAAGGAATTCGTCGGTGGCAGCGGCGGGCTGAACGTTCGGACCGTGGTCGATGAAATGTCGGATCGGTATGCGCGCCGCGAGTTCAGCCATGCCGCCGTAATGATCGCCGTGCCAGTGCGTGGTGATCAGGTTGTCGATCCGCGTCAGCCCGGCGGCGCGGGCAGCGGCCATGATCCGCTCGGCATCGCGAACGGCTCCGGCGCCGCTGTTCCCCGTGTCGATCAGCAGCGACTCGCCCGACGGCGCGACGAACAGCGTCGCATTTCCCCCTTCGACGTCGACGACGTAGATGTCCAGCGTCTTCACGGAGGTCGTCTGCGCTGCAGGGAGCGCGACGGTGAGGACGAGCGCCGAGAGGAGTGCGATCGAGGTGCGCATGACAGCTCCTGCTTTCGGATGATCACACCGCGAGGACAGCGCCGACCGGAATGTCAACCTGCTCGTGTGCGCGACACGGCCGCCATGGCACTTGAGGTCAGCTCTTCCTCCGGTTCGGCGCCACTTCCGGATTCACCCAGGCTCGCAGCGTTTCCCCGCGCAGTCCGGCGATCAGATTGTCGGCGGCGATCTCGGCCATCGCATTGCGGCTGCTGACCGTGGCGCTCGCGATATGCGGCGCCACGATGCAATTGCGCAAGCCGACCAGCGGATTCCCGGCAAGCGGCGGCTCGGGATCGGTGACGTCGAGTCCGGCGGCGAAGATCGTTCCCTTGGCCAGGGCGGCGGCGAGATCGGCCTCGACGACGAGCGGCCCTCGCGCGGTGTTCACGAACACCGTTGTCGGTTTCATTTTGGCAAACGCGGCGGCGTTGAACATGCCTCGCGTGCCGTCGTTCAGGTCGGCGTGCACTGAGATGAAGTCCGACTCGGCCAGCAGCCGATCGAACGCCACGCGCTCGGCGCGCAGCTCGCGCTCGGCCTGCTCGTTCGCTCGCTGATCGTGGTACAGGACCCGCATGTTCCAGCCCCCGTGACAGCGGCTGGCCATCGCGTAGCCGATGCGGCCCATGCCGACGATCCCCACCGTGCGGCCGACGAGGTCCTGCCCGATGTGCCCCAGCGGCTCCCAGGTCTTCCACTCGCCGGCCACCGAGTATTTCTCGGACTCGACGATGCGACGGCTGGCGGAAATCAGCAGCGCAAAGGCCATGTCGGCTGTGGCGTCGGTCAGCACGCCGGGCGTGTTGCCGACGGCGATTCCCCGCGCGGTGGCGGCGGGAATATCGACGTTGTTGAACCCGACGGCGTAGTTGCTGATCACGCGCAGGCGCGGCGCGGCGTCCATCAGAGCCCCGTCGATCCGCTCGGTCAGGAGGGAGAGTAGTCCCTCGCACTCGGAGACCTTGCGCCGAAGGACGTCAGCCGGCGGCGGCAGCGGTTCGGTCCAGATGTCGGCGTCGCAGTGCTCGCGCACGCGCTCCAGTCCGGCGGCGGGGATCACACGGGTGACGAAAACCTTCGATTTGCTCATGCGATGCTCGACGTTGACAACGCCCAATGACAGACGTGGCCGATCACGGCGAGCATTGTAATGGCTCTCGCGACGGGTGATAGGTTTGAATCCTCAGTCGGATCCGTCCCGCGGATCCCGTGGCTCAGCGGTCGACCGAAGTAGGCTCTGTGCCTAGGCAGCGGTCACTGGATTGACATTTTCAGCCGGCTTTTCGCTTCACGTTTCGCACTCTCGACCTTTGACGGATGGCCGGGTGCGCAAGTGACACGCGGCGAGACGTTCAGACGGCGGCCGTAGAAGCGCTAGTTTGTCGGGGACTCAAAAGGCCATTTCAGATGGAACTATGCCGATCACTCGGGACCGCGCACAAATGCGAACGGGTCAATGTTCGATGGAAGCAGTTCCGCATACGCCATGCAAGTTGCGGCTCTCTCGCATCATGCGACGCCTCGTATAATCTGGCCGCAGTACCTCACCGTGGCGCTCATTCCCGGATCTCGTATCGGGTCTTACGAAATCCTGACGCTTCTCGGCGCGGGTGGGATGGGTGAGGTGTATCGCGCGCGCGACAGAAAGCTCAATCGAGACGTCGCGCTGAAAGTGCTTCCTGCAGCCCTTCGTGACAGCGCCGAACGCCTCTCACGCTTTCAGCGAGAAGCCCAACTTTTGGCCGGGTTCAATCACCCGCACATCGCACAGATCTACGGCTTCGAGGACTCGGGCGGGACGCAGGCGCTCGTTATGGAACTGATCGAAGGTCCGACGCTCGAGGATCGAATTGCACAAGGTCCGATGACGATTGCCGAAGTGCTGCCAATCGCGCATCAGATTGCGGAAGCGCTCGAGGCGGCCCACGAGCAAGGCGTCGTCCATCGTGACCTGAAGCCCGCGAACATCAAGGTCAAGGCGGACGGCGCCGTGAGAGTTCTGGATTTCGGGTTGGCGAAGGCGTTGGAAGTAGCGGAAGCCGCCGGCGACAACGTCGCGCATCCCGTCGATCGCACGCACTCACCGACGCGGACGGCGGCGGAGACGCAGCGCGGCGTCATCCTGGGGACGGCGGCCTACATGAGTCCTGAACAGGCACGAGGAAAGGCCGTCGACAAACGCGTTGATATCTGGGCGTTCGGCTGTGTGCTGTTCGAGATGCTGAGCGGCGCGCAGGCATTCGGTGGGGAGACCGCGTCCGATTCGATTGCGCGCGTGCTCGGCGACGATCCGAATTGGTCCCAATTGCCGGTGTCGACGCCTACCACAGTCCGACGGCTCCTGACTCGCTGCCTCGAGCGCGACCCGAAGCAGCGGCTTCACGACATCGCCGATGCGCGACTCGAGATCGAGGATGCCATCGGTCACAAGATCGACAAACTCTCGCCTTCACCGACGTCATCACCGCGTCGCTTCACGTTGATGTCTCTCGTCGCCGTCGCAGTTGTCGCGTCGCTCTTTGGCGTGATTGGCGCATTCGTCGCCCTGCACAATCGCGGCGCGAGGACGTCCAAATCCGGGGTGCTCCGTTTGACGGCTGAATTGGGTGCACCCGCGATGCTCGCGAACACAAACCTGGGCGCCTCGGCGGTCCTCTCTCCGGACGGTCGTAGCTTGGTGTTCGTCGCGCAGAAGGGCAGCGAAACTCCTCAACTGTACGTTCGGCGGCTCGATCAATTGCGCGCAGTGCCGTTGGCGGGAACTGAACATGCGTCCAGTCCCTTTTTTTCGCCGGACGGTCAATGGATTGGGTTCTTCGCCGAAGGCAAGCTGAGGAAGATACCCGTGATCGGCGGTGCCGAGGTTGTGATCTGCGATGCTCCAGACGGTCGCGGCGGGACGTGGAGCGAAGACGGCACGATCATATTCACACCTGATAGTCGCATGGTGAGTCTCTGGCGCGTATCCGCAAGCGGCGGTACACCCAAGCCTTTGACCAAGCTCGACTCAGGAGAGATGCAGCACAAGTGGCCGCAGGTACTGCCTGGTGGCCTGGCGGTGGTGTTTACCAGCCATACGAGCACGAATGCTTTCGACAACGCCCAACTCGTGGTTCAACGGCTCAAGACGGGCGAGCGGACGACGGTGCTGCGCGGCGGCTACTACGCTCGCTATGTGCCGAGCGGCCATTTGCTGTACATCGCTCGCGGAACCCTTTTTGCTCTGCCCTTTGATCTCGACCGGTTGACGGTCGCTGGGCCCGCCATGCCGGTGATCGAGGGTGTTGCGACGAATCAGGCTATTACCGGTGGTGCGCAGTACTCCGTGTCGAACAGCGGCGCGATCGCGTACGTGCCCGGACCCAGCCTCAACCTCGAGATTCCAGTCCAATGGATGTACGCAGACGGGCACATGACAACGCTCCGACCGGCGACGACGAACTGGACTAGCCCTCGGTTTTCACCAGACGGACAGCGCCTTGCCATGGAGGTGAGAGACGCTCGACAGAATCAGGTATATGTCGTGGTTTACGACTGGCGGCACGACACACTGATCCGTCTGGCGTCAAGCCGCAACGCTGACGTGCTGCCTGTATGGACACCGGATGGGCGCCACATCGTATTCAGCAGGCACACGGGCGGCGAATCGCCCTCGAACTTGTATGTTCAGCGGTCTGACGGAACCGGTGAAGTGCAACGTGTGACCGAGAGCATGAACACGCAATTTGCAAATTCCTGGTCGCCGAACGGCAGGTTCCTCGCATTTACCGAAAACAATCCGACGACGCAAGGCGACGTCATGATTCTCTCGGTGGACGGCGACGAGATCTCGACGTGGAAACACGGCACGGTCACCGCCCTCCTGAACGGTCCAGCAGACGAGGGCGACGCCATGTTTTCGCCGGACGGCCACTGGCTTGCGTACGACTCCGACGAATCTGGGCGATTCGAAGTCTACGTGCGGCCGTTTCCCGGCGCCGATCGTAAGTGGGCCGTTTCGACCGGCGGCGGTAGTCATCCAAGATGGTCAAACCGTCGCCACGAACTGTTCTACGGCACACCAGACGGACACATCATGGTGGCCCCCTATACAGTGGACCGCACCGAGTTCCACCCCGAAAAACCCAGGTTGTGGTCGCAGGGCCGCTTTCAGGAGCGCGTCAATGACCCCTTCGACCTTCATCCGGATGGGGACAGGTTTGCGGTAGCGGAATTGCCAGACTTCAAGCAAGACCGCATCAACTTGATCTTCAACTTCTTCGATGAACTGCGACGGTTTGCACCTGTGTCCTCACGATGAACGAGACACGGCGTGACGAACTGAACGGCGAGCACGAATCGGACTCGAGGAAAAGTAGTCCGTCGAGTTGATAGCCGATCCTGCGAGAATCCCGTCTGGCCGCAAGTAGCAGCGGAGCGGGCTGACAAACCGCTCTGCGAGGGTCGCATGCACCAGCGTCACTTCACGTGGCAATCTCAACGTGAACAGCGATGGGAAGGACCTGCCGATCCGCGACGGCCATGATTTTCGACCCCTTCCCGCGCTAGGTCTTGCCCACGGCAGGGCCTCCGTACTTGGCGGGCGCGAAGCTTCCGTCGATGAACGCTTCCTGCAGATCCAGATGGCCTTCGTCGTGGAGCGCGTGCGCGAGAATTTCGAGGAGGCTCCGAAGTAGGTCGGCGCGGACCCAGTGCTGAAATCGCCGGTGGCAGGTTTGATGCGACGGATAGCGGTCTGGGAGGTCTGCCCACGGGGCCCCGGTCCTCAGAATCCAAAGGATGCCATTGAGAGTACGGCGCGGTTCTCCTTCCAGGGGCCTCGGCGGTCTTTGCGACGCGCGAGCGTGGGCAAGAAGGGGCGATGAGGGCCCGTTGCTCGTCGGTGAGGTCACGAGGATGAAACGAAGGAGGAAGGGCCATCTCGCCAGAATACACAGACGAGTGGAGGCGCTTCGATACGCTGCCTGACTGCCGTGAACGAACACGAGTCCTAGTCGGCTCTCAGCACGACGTTTGGGTCCAGCCGCGCCGCGCGCCACGCGGGCAGCCAGCACGCCCCGGCGGCCACCAGAGTAATCGTCATCGTCACCGCCGCCAGCGTTGTGGGATCCGCTGGCTGGACGCCGAACAACACCGACGCAATCAACCGATTCAGCCCAAGCGCGCCCGCGAGCCCAACCACGACGCCGATGATGGTGAGTTGCAGACCCTGCTTCATCACCAGCGCGAGCACGCTGGAACGGGTCGCGCCGAGCGCGATGCGGATGCCGATCTCGCGTCGGCGCTCCGTCGCCACATAGGAGAGAACACCGTACGTGCCGACGGTCGCAAGCAGCAGCGCCAGCCCGGCGAACGCCCCCAGCAGCTGCGCCAAGAGCCTCGGCCGGCGAATCGAGTCCGCGAACACCGAGTCCATGTCGCGGAGCCGCACGATGGGAACCGAGGGATCTACTTCCCGCACGAGTCGCTCGAGTGTCCGTGACAAGGCGGCCGGCGGCAGGGTTGTCCGCAGCACAACATTCATCGTCGGCGCAGCCATCGCCAGCTGGTCGAGTGATACGTAGAGTTCGGTTCCCGTCTCTTTCTCGACGCCGCCCTGCTTGACGTCCTTGGCCACGCCAATCACCGTGTGCCAGGAGTTATCGCCAAAGCCAATCGCCGCACTGAGGTTGGGACGCACACGCTGCCCAATCGGGTTCCGCCCTTTCCAGATCCTGTTCGCCATCGTCTCGTTGACGATCACAACCCTGGCAGGTGACGCCGCATCGGCAGGTTCGAAGCTGCGGCCGGCGACGATCGGCAC
>Ga0066388_100003674_pt1 | contig 10050 bp, 7 predicted proteins | sample PanSoiMetaGPlot6_FD_64539 | JGI IMG/M metagenome (GOLD analysis project Ga0066388, IMG submission 64539) | Tropical forest soil microbial communities from Panama analyzed to predict greenhouse gas emissions - Panama Soil - Plot 6 (Hybrid Assembly) | ecosystem: Environmental > Terrestrial > Soil... | reverse complement strand
CTGCGAGGGTGCGACAACATCGTGGCGCTAGCAAAGGAGCTGGGGGTAGCAAGCCGGCAGCTCTATCGATGGCGCGATGAACTGGATCCAGACGACCCTGAGGTGGGGAAAGGGCCGCGGCGAGAATCGCGCGCATCCACCCTTCGCAAAGAGGTGAATCCTTTAAAACGAGTTCTGGCGGAGAAGACACTGGAGGTAGATTTTGTCAGAAGTGCCTTGCAAAAAGTCGAGGCTCGACGCCAGCAGAGCAGCAGGTCTGGCGAGAAGGCATCTACGAGCTGCAACTTGCACATATCTGACTATGTCAATGAGCGATGGTTTTACGGTTTGGATTCCTGCAAGAGCACAACATCGGAGTCGGTGTGGCTCCGCAGGATGCCCAGCTTCTTTCCATCTGGCGACCAATGGAACGACAGGATTTGCTCCGACTTGAACTGTGTAATCTGATGGCCAGAAGAGCCATCGACGGGCTGAATCCAGACGTTATCCACTCCGTTTTCTTTTACCGGGTAAGCCACCGACTTTCCGTCGGCCGTGAATTGCACGCCCTTTGAAATTCGCGGATTGGCATCGAAGATGCGAGGCGAGCGAAGGGTCACGACGTCCAGGAGCGCGATCTTACTGCTACTCGGTCCTCCCGCCGATTGATGATTAACCACATACACCAATGTTTTTCCATCAGGCGAAATGCCAATACCCCGGCCTGCCAGAAATGCCTCTTCTACACTGCTGCCGGGAATCGGTTCGGACTTGCCCGATCCATCCAGGGGAACACGAGCGAGGTATTGAACCGAGGGCCAGTAATAGACCCAGTTTGAGTAGGCCGAACACACGGGAAATGTATCAGCCACCCTCTCGTCCGCCAGCTTAATGGGATTCGAGCCATCGGCATTGATACGCCAGATGCCGACAGAGTTGCCATTGTGAAAGGCCCAGGGGAAAACGATGAACTTGTCTCCGCACGACCACATGCTGAGAATATTAGCTGCCGGATCGCTGACCACCTGGACCGGATTTCCTCCGTTCGCTTCCCTGTGCATCAACTCCGTCAAGTTGGAAGTGAGTAAGCCCCCCTCCGCACTCCAGTTAAAAAACTGGATGTGGTCGCTGTCGGACCCCAACGGAGTGACGTCGGCTGATATGCTGCCGTCCCCAGGCAAGACGTAGAAATTGCTAATCACTTTCTGCTGAACGGTAGCGAGCGTTTTGCCATCGGTCGAAAGACTCAACGTCGCATAACTATTGGTGTCTTTGGAAATCGGTCGCAACTTACCGTCAGATAGGTGGACATATCCAATCTGCCGGCGATTGAAGTTGGGGCCTTTTTGCTGATAGGTGACAAATAAGCCCTCCCCATCCGGCGACCACGTCATCTCCCATATCGCTTTGTCGGGGAAACTCAGTGTTTTGATCTTGCCTGAACCCCGATCGAGAAGATTGATCCCACCCAGTGCGTCACCGTTCTGGAAGTCGGGATAAGCAATTCTTGTGTCTTTAGGCGACCAGGCCAACCAGCGGGGCAGAAAGTGCATGGGCTCGATGTGCAATACCTTCTCATCGCTGCCATCCAGATTTGCCTCGAGCACCCGATACTTACCAGTTTCTGGATTATTGCCTCGGATGAAGGCCATTCTCCGTCCATCGGGTGAAAACGTGATGGCGCTATCTACATCGTGGACGACCACCTTTGGAGTACCGCCCAGGATGGGGGCGCGATAGATATTGAAATCGCTCGCAATGGCATTCTCGGCTTTGCGGAAGAAAATGTAGTTTCCGTCTGGTGAAAATGCGACGTTGGGAATCGCTGCCGAAGGAGGAAGTACTTGTGTATCGCTTCCGGTCGCGACGTTACGCAGCCAAAGACTGTTCAGTCCCTTGTCGTCCATCACCGTCAGCACGTATTTCCCGTCCAGCGAAATGGCGGTCGCCACGGCCCGGTTGGAATTGGTGACCTGTGTGATCGCGAAGTTCTGCAACGGTGTCGGCGCCGTGCCTTGAATCAGCAGGTACAAACCAACGCCCAAAGCTGCCAGCAAGATGAACGCCGCTGTAACTGCGCCCCCAAACCACCTGGGTCGTTGCCACCCCCTTAGGCCGGTTGTATTGCCGCTCGATGGGGCGTGAACCGTTGGTTGCGGCGTCGGCGTTCCCTCGCCCATGGCTGAGACATGGCGGCTCGAATCAGTATCGCGTTTAAGACGTTGCAGTTCCGCTCGAATCTCCGAGGCATGCTGGTACCTCAGCTCTCGACCTTTCTCCAGCGCCCGATTGATAATTCGCTCCAGTTCCGCCGGAACATCGGGATTCAAGCGTACGGGCGGGATGGGCACACGATTCAGCAGGGCCTCGAAAATCATCCCCGAGGTGTCTCCCCGGAATGGCAACGCTCCGGTCGCCATCTCGTACAGCAACACTCCGAACGAGAACAGATCCGTACGCGCGTCCAGCTCTTTTCCCTTCACCTGTTCTGGCGACATATAGGCAACAGTGCCCAACGCCGTTCCAGGGCTGGTGAGATGCGGAGCATCTAGGCTGCCGGTCTGCGTGTAGGTGGCTATCACCTGACTCGAAGAATCCGACGGGGCCGTGACTTTTGCCAAACCGAAATCGAGAACCTTCGCGTGCCCGCGCTTGGTGACGAAAATGTTTGCGGGCTTGATGTCCCTGTGGACAATCCCTTCGCTATGGGCGGCATCCAGCGCGTCGGCGATCTCAATCGCTAGGCCGAGAAGCACGTCCGTCTCAAGCGGCTTGCCGGCGATGCGGTGCTTGAGCGTAACGCCGTCGAGGAACTCCATCACAATGAACGGCTTGCCATCCTGCTGCCCGATTTCATAAATCGTGCAGATGTTGGCGTGGTTGAGCGCGGAAGCAGCTTGCGCTTCTCGTTGAAAACGGGCTAACGTTTGAGGGTCGCGGGCAACCTCATCAGGCAGGAACTTCAGGGCCACAAAGCGCCGCAGCGTAGTGTCCTCGGCCTTGTAGACAATCCCCATCCCGCCGCCACCGAGTTTCTCGATGATGCGGTAATGCGAGATCGTCTGGCCGATCATTGATGTGAAATCTTAGGTCCAGCGGTAGAGCAAGTCAATGATCAGAGCGGATTTGGGTGGCTTCTGAATATGTCAATTGGCGAGAAGTGCGCCGTGAAAAGGCGCTGGACTTCAGCGGGTGCAAATCCCGCCCGGGAACTGGTTTCGCTCCACCCATCTTGCACTCAAGCAGGACACTCCGCCAAAAGGCAGAAGCGTCTGAAACCCTGATTTTCCTTGGTCAAGGTACAAAATACGGCCTGTCCGCAAGTCCAAGCTAAAAATTACACACCCTCGCCTTAACAACTTTCAGGCTCACAAAGACTTAGAGAAATGGAAGTACGAATGCTTACTTGGTAAGTTGTGCGCAGCCCAAATAACGAGCAGGGACAGCGACCCAATTGGCGACAAATCTGCGAAAAAGTGCTTCGCGAGAAGGATGCCGAACGTTTCAATACTCTGCTAGAAGAACTTTTGGAAGCGCTCGACGAGGCTGCCTTCGGGAGGTCAGCGAGAACCATACACTCACCGCGCAATCCGAAGTTCGCTAGTAATGGGTAAAAACGGGAGAGGTACGCCTTCAATGCGCAAGGGAATCATCGGTCGGACGCTTAACGACGCAGCCAAAGAGCCTGCGTGGCTAGACCTACGGACAACTGCAGCGGTTGAGGTGACGTCGGAAGACAGGGACTTTCCAATTGAATCTGCCCTGTTAGGGGAACAAGGTTGGCGTGCCGCCGAGTCTGGGGTACAAACCATTCGGCTGGTTTTTGATGAGCCGCAAAGGTTGAGTCGCATCTTTTTGGTATTTGTGGAAACTGAGATCAAACGCACGCAGGAATTCAGCCTCAGGTGGTCGCCAGATCGGGGCAAATCCTTCCAAGAAGTCGTGCGGCAACAATGGAACTTTAGTTCGCCAAACGCCACCCAAGAAATAGAAAACTATTTTGTTGAACTTTCGAACGTGACCCTGCTTGATTTAAACATCGAACCAGACAAGGAACATCGACAGGCTCGCGCCTCACTCTTGAGTCTGCGCTTAGCTTGAGGCATTGTCGTGTTGTCACATTGCACCGCATTCTGCGGGGCTTAGCGATCTGGAGTTCTATACCCTCCGAAGGGAAAGCTGGGGGCAACCTCCTCATTTTTCCGGTCCCCCCCAATGGAGGGCTTGCAGGATTTTCGGGCCCGAGGTCATCGGGCGACTGGTGGCCTTTCTTCCCCCGAAGAAAGGTCGAACCTCTTCCGTCCGGTCAAAAAAATCCTCCTACATCCACCCTCCCGAGTCTTGCGGTCCCGCACTTCACTATCTCTGCAATCGCGTAACAGGACAAGGCATCACCGCACACTCTGATCTGCGTCACAGAGAAAAGGTTTAATGGATCATCTATTCTTGTGCGGAGTGAACCTGGAATTAAAGCATCGGCGCCTCGGTTCTCCTGAAAATCATCTTACCCTGCTGGGGCTTCTTCACCGCTATCTCCTGCCTTCCGAGCACAAGCAAAGATGGCGGGGCGTTTTACTTTTAGTTCGATAAAGTTCATTACGAAAATATTTGGCACAAATGGCTTCGCTCGTGCGAGCTTTTTACAACCAGCTCCGGTAAACACGTGCGAAGCTAGCGGCTGTGATTCTCCCACTTTTTCATGAGCACTCCTCACCTCCTCAGTCTTCTGCACATCCACCTGTGATGAACGGCTTTATTCTTTCTTAACGATTGTCCACACTCCCCGAGACGACACGTGAACACGTCCCTCCCGTTCGTAAACTCTTAAGACTGTAAGTATGGAAGATTCAGGCACACCAAGCGATTTGCTCAATTCTGTTACTGTCCAACCACTTCTTCGGCAATAGTCCAGAATTCGCGCATCCAGACTGGGTCTGGTGAGGCTCTTCAGAGATACTTTGCCTGTCATGGCGCACACGGTATCACTGCTTCGACGGAACCGCAGGCGCCAGCAACCTTCTCAGGTGTGACATAGGTCACAGAGCCAAGCGGGACGCTCAGTGCGGCGCTCGTCGGTCATTTCCAAAGAGAAGCTCTTGCTGGCTCCGCAAATCGTCGAGAATGTGACGACTCTTCGTCATGTGGGCTTCAAGCTTTTGAAGGCTGTATAACGCCATTCGGAGAATGTCCACGCGCTGGGACGGATTGGCCTCAGATGCTTGAACGTCGGCTTCAACGCCTCGCTTCGCTTCTGTCACAGTTTCCGCCAGAAGTGTGACGAAACCGTGTGCGCTCTCAATGCTCTCGAAGGCACTTCCCATGGAGGAACTCATTGGTGAGAGCCTCCCTTCCTGGTCAGTTTCGCTATCTCGGCTTCGCACAGCCTACGATTGGGTTGCCAGACCCTGATGTGATCTTAGTCACAAAGTGCTGTGATTTCGCGTACTGCAAGCAAAATGCTCAGGCGTAATCCTGCCCTCCATACTCACCAAGATTGTGGGGGTGGGTTCCAACAAAAGGCCCTGTCCGCCTCTTCCGGGAATCGAGATGGTGGAAGTTGACTGTTCGCAGACCGACTCAGAGGTACACTCATGCGAACACCTATTAGTGAAACGTGGGCTCAGTTCAGCGAGGCTCTACGAGAATTCCTGAACAACCGTTGCATTCTGCTTGAGAACAGATTGTGTTGTCGCAAGTGCGGAACCTTTGTTGCGCATTCACGAGTTGTAGTAGCTATCCACGCACCGGCGTTCCACTATAATTGCGCCACCTTCGACGGACGAGCCTGGGTGATGACTCTTCCTTATTGTCCTCAGTGCGAACAGAAGCCCTCAGAACGAGGATGTCTGCATATCTCTCTCGCTGAGCCAGAAGACCCTTGACCCGGTGCTCAGATTCGTCCCCGCGCGGAGGATTACTGAATGGCGACAACCGAAGCTCACGACTCTCCTGGCAGAACGTCTCCCGAGAACGAACAACGATTCTGGGAAGGGTGGTTCGCTTGCTTGGTCGTGTTTGTCTTGGGCGTTGGTATGCTGCTCTCGATCGTCGCGGTTTTGCTGGGGCCAGCAGAGTGAGAAGCGTGACGTAGTCATTGGGTCCAGCCAGTCTCACCGTTACACGGCGCCGGATGCTTACGCCCAAGAACTACGCCTCCGCATGGCCGAGGGAAAGAAGCCGAGCGACCTCGGCAAAGGACCTGGCTTCAATGAGCATCGAGTTCCACTGGGGTAAGCGCAGTCATTGTGCCTCCGACAATGTTTGGAAAGGCGTCGCCGACGCGATTCTTACACATGACAGCGAGGCCGTGGCATGCTTTACGCAGGATTATGCGCCGAGGGATGAAGTGGGTTTCTCTCGAAGCAGCACTCCCTATCGGCTTTCGGAATCATTTTCCCTACGGAAAGCACGAATTGCACTCCGGGCACATAGCAGACATAGTTGTGGTATGCCTCGGCGCGCGATCAGACAATTATGGCGATCGCAGGTCACGTCTCGCCAGTGGTGCCCCTTCAATGTGAGTATTGCCTCCCGCGTAGGGATGATCCCCCGGAGCTCAGCGCAATGCCAACACTCATGTAGCAGGTTGTACGCAAGCCCTCTACCAACCGCTTCCCGAAAATTCCTTTCTTGTACTTGAGCAGCTGAAAGAAGTAATTAGGGTTGCGAGGCAGGAGCGCGGATTACAAATGCTCGCCGGAATTGCAGGACATTCGGCTATATCGAAATTCGAAATTGCTGGTCCATGCTCCCCATAAGAACAAACTCTACTGCCTTGAGCGCCGTCCTTGTGGAAAGGATTGTCGGAAGTGCCCGCATGGGCCTTATGTGTATTCGTACAAGCGGAACGGTAAGTTGTATCCGCAGAAGAAGGAACGGGATTTCTCGCGGCTTCCGAAGGCTATCCGTGATCTGTTTGAACCGATTATGGTTCGGGAGAAAACCGCGGCCAAGTCCGGGCGTACCGCCTGATGTGTAGGCCGTATCTGCGCTTCTTACCTGTTTAGCGTGAGGCGCACCAGAAATCTGGATTTGGCGGCATCATTGACGCGTAGGCGGTACGATTTTGCCCTACCGTTCCCTACCGTTTTTGGCCGGGTTCGGCGCTCAGATCAAGCCAAAACAGGTCCTTCCCACGACACGGAAGTTATTGAAGAGGGTAAATTTCCCTATAAGACTGGAAAAATCGGGTCGCCGGAAAATAAACTCCCCCGCCCGGCACCAGTCGCATGATATCTACCAGCGCTCAGCTCTCAACAGAGTGTCGGCAACGGATGACCTGCCGCCGACACGTCATCAGCTACTCGTGAATCGCGTTCGGACGCGAATCAGGCGGTATCACAGGTGGAAAATTTGCTGGGCTGAATAATGGTAGGCCCGAATGGACTCGAACCATCGACCTCTTCCGTGTCAATTCTCTATCCGAGAAGAAACGGAACGATAAGGAGTGAGAACGAGCGATACGAATGCTCCCTGTTCATGCGGGTTTGGCGATTGTCAGACGGTCTAGAGATTGCTCCCTAGTGACATCGTGCGAGGCTGTCCGACATGAGTGGGGATCCGGGGGTTACGACACAAGGCACGACACAAGCCCTGACGAGGCGCGGCTGCCCAGTCCCAGGGATGTTCCCACGAAAAAGGTCGAGCCCCGGGTCGTCCATTGCGACTCCGAGACTCAGGCGCGGAGGCACGGGGGCCATTTTCGATGGGGGTGTCCCCCGTCGCATACAATGTCCACAATATCCGTTCGGACGACAGGAAATTGTCCGAACCCTGATCAGGCAGAGGCGGTCAGCTTCTGGCGGCTGCCTCGGCCATCAATGCAGCAGCTAGGTTCTTGATATCCGCCACTTCCGTCGACGTCGCAGTGTTCACATAATCGCTCACCAGATGCCCGCAGCGTTCTCGAATCTGGTCATAAGCCCCGGGGTCCTCGCCACGGAGGGAGAGTAGTTCCTTCAGCCAGTGCTTCCCGTAGCCGGCGTGAATGGTTTCATCGGCCCAATCGAAATCCATGTCATGTTCGCTCAGGGTATCCCCGTAGGCATGAAAAAGCTGCGCCCGGGTCAACTTGTGCCGAATATTTTTGGTCTCGAAGAAATAGAGCATGCCCAAGCGGTAAATCGGATCTTGACCCGAAGCACTCTCGTAGATGTAAGTACCCAGAGGAATTTGTCCGGGCTCAAAACCCCAAGATAGCAGCCGCTCATATCCCATCCGGCAGTGGCGGGATTCGTCGTAGGTCCAGCGCGCAGAGTCATGAATCCACTCCCAAGGCAGCACGTCTGCAAAAGCACTGAGAATGACCCCACCTGCCTCAATCGCCCAGACTTCATTGAGGTGGCTGATCGCGGATCGGATTTGCAACTGCATGCCCTCTCCGTAAGGAAAACTCGGATCCACCACGTCAGGCCAATAAAACCGGCAACGCCAAAATCGCGCATCCCGCGAGGGTTTGTCTGGAATCGAGTAAGTTTTCGACCCTCCCAAGGCTATGGTAGCGAGAGCCGCCCGCGTAGGCCCGATCCCCACACCACCCAGATCGGATAAATGCCGGGCAACCGTTTGCGTCCAAGCAAGAGCTTCCTCGAGCGTTAGCGGTTCGCTTGAAAGCAGGAATTGCAGCCATTTCTGCAAAACCCGAATTTGTTCATCTTTCTCGCAAAGAGCTAGCGAGAGGAATCGATGGGTGGGCCCGTCTGCAATGCTATCCGACGCAGCCAGATACGCTCGGTAAGAATCGCGCAGTGCAGGTAGAAGGACTTCGGTCACACTCATCAGAAATGCTGAAGCTGACGGTGAATCCTTTATGCCCCCGAAGAGCTTGATCAGAGCGTGGTCTGGCCCTTCCTCCTCGAGCATTCGGCTAGGAAAACGAAGTTCAAACACTCGATTTCTCAAGGCGTGGGCGGATTCGGCGCACTGCCAGACGATGTGCGCCATTTCTATTTTGATTTCAAGCGGAGCTATGGACGGGATCCAAGCCGCCATGCTGACGAGTAGCGAGCGCTCGCAGAAAAAGAACCGCTTTAACACTTGCGCGGTATCAAGCCGCATCCATCGTGCTCGCGGCTGGGTGCTCAACAGGATTGTTGCTCCTGACATTGGTTCCTCTGCCGCTGTTCCTTAGGCAACAGCCAGCCCCTACCTCAGATCATTGTAAAGTGTATTCGGGTCAGTTGCCGCGCGCTAAACGGTGTGTGCGAGCATGGGTCCTCCGCCTACCGTGCACGCGTCCGAGTTCCATTCCAACCATCGCCCCCTTCCTTCGTCCCGCACGGCGCGTGCCACTGACGAAGCCATCACGCCCGTCCTACGGTCGCCCCTCCACCCTCGGTTGTGGATCTTGCTGCACCGCAGTATGCGGTCCCATTTGGAGCACCTTGTAGTTCGGGAGTACCCATGCCACTGACAAAACGCGCTCCGCGAGTGAGAATCGGGATGGCCTGCGGGACGTCGTGTTGCGGAGATCGCCGAACAGAAGGCACATCTGCGTACGGCAGCCGTCACAGTTTAAACACACCACCAATTCAGTGGGGCAATGAGACCTTGCTAATTCCCTTTCGTGGTTTTGCAGTGCTTAAAGCAGACGTTGTTGTGGATTCCGAAGAGCTTAAACGCACGATGACAAATCAAGGGTGATGACCTGTCCCTGGATTGCCAGAGTGTGCATCACCACCCGTCCTTCAGTTTCAACCTGGCTAGGTTACTGGGGAGGCTGTGATTCCTCCTTGCGCTGCTCGTCTTGGCGTTTCTTCTCTTCGGCTGTTTGCGGCTTCGATTGTCGGCGTTCCGGTGTTGCAGCGGGCTCTCCGTTGGGTTGATCGTGCGGACGGGCCGCCTCAGGCCGGTTTGCCTCGGGTCGATTGTTCGGCGCTGGCTGGTTCGCACGATTGTTCGGTTCGGCTTTGCCCGGACGCTCAGTACGGGCCGGAGGCTGGGGTGGACGCTCCGCTTCGGGCCGGTTCGACTCGGGCCGGTTTGCCTCGGGTCGATTGTTCGGCGCTGGACGCTCAGTACGGGCCGGAGGCTGGGGCGGACGCTCCGCTTCGGGCCGGTTCGACTCGGGCC
>Ga0066388_100003673_pt1 | contig 10050 bp, 9 predicted proteins | sample PanSoiMetaGPlot6_FD_64539 | JGI IMG/M metagenome (GOLD analysis project Ga0066388, IMG submission 64539) | Tropical forest soil microbial communities from Panama analyzed to predict greenhouse gas emissions - Panama Soil - Plot 6 (Hybrid Assembly) | ecosystem: Environmental > Terrestrial > Soil... | reverse complement strand
ATTGCGGGTTTTGGGTTAAATTCAGCGAGGAGGCTCGGCGTGCCCAAGCAACCGCCCGGCGACGACAGTGTCGGCCGCATGCAGTTCCTGCTCGGCCTGCGCAGACGCGGCATCAGCGATCCGGCGGTGCTGCGCGCGATGGACGAGGTGCCGCGCGAGCATTTCGTCGAGAGCTCGTTCATGGACAAAGCCTATGCGGACCAGGCGCTGCCGATCGCTTGCGGTCAGACCATCAGCCAACCCTACGTGGTCGCCTTCATGACCGAGCAGCTCGACGTGCAGCCGAGCCATCGCGTGCTCGAAGTGGGCACCGGTTCGGGCTATCAGGCGGCGATTCTTTCCCGTCTCGCGCGGGAAGTCGTCAGCGTCGAGCGCTATCGGACGCTGGCGGAGGCGGCGCGCCGGCGCTTGTCGGCGCTAGGCTATGACAACGTGGAGCTACTGGTCGGAGATGGGCTCGCTGGCGTGCCGGAGCGCGCGCCCTACGACCGCATCATCGTCACCGCCGCCGCCGAAACCATTCCCGACGCGCTTGTCGGCGAGCTTGTCGATGATGGCGCGATGGTATTGCCGCTCGGGCCGCACGCCGGGCCGCAGCAACTGGTCAAGCTCACAAAGGGTGAACAGGGACTTAAGCAGGAGGATCTGATCGGGGTGCGCTTCGTGCCACTTTTGCCCGGAAAGGCGCGCGAACTGTAACGATTTACTTCATGCAGCAGGCTATTGAGGCGCCCTCATCGCTTAAAGCCGTATTAACCCGCAACGTATTAACTCGGGACGCCTGTTGCGTGTCGGGTAGGGTGCGATGTGGGGCGTTGCCGAGATGTTGCGTTCGCGGCTGTTTCCGCGAACAGCTGTGCTGGCGCTGGTAGCTGCCGGCGTAGCCGCCTGTAGTGCGGATACGTCTCGGTTCAACGACAATCCATTCGCTTCGCTCGGCCAACCCGATGCTACCGCTTCGATCGGGCAAGCGCAGACCGCGCAAGGCCCGTCGCTGCGTTCAGCGCCGGCCACAGCCGCGACTTCCGCCGGGACGGGCAGCGGCAAAGCGGTGGCCTTGAACAGCCCCGCGCATTCCGGCGGCGGAGAGGCAGCGGGATCGGTGGTGCGCAAGCCACCGGCCAATTGGAGCTGGGACGGCGGCACCGCGGTCACGGTCGCGGCCGGCGACAGTATCGAGGCGATCGCACGGCGCTACGGCGTGCCGGCCTCCGTCATCATGCAGGCCAATAACATCGCGGCGCCGGCAACGCTTCATCCCGGCCAGCGACTAGTCATTCCGCGCTACAGTGCGACGCGGGTTGCAACTGCCGTCGCGCCGCGGTCGGCTGCTCCCACACCGGCGCCCGCCGCGGCCGTGAATACTGCAGGCAATGCCGGTGTCCATATCGTCGCCGCCGGCGACACGCTCAACAAAATCTCGCATCGCTACCACAAGTCGGTGAACGAGATTGCCAAGGCCAACAACCTCCAGCCGACCACGACCCTCAACGTCGGCGATCGCCTGATCATTCCCGGCACGCAAGCATCCGCGCTGAAGGCGAGCGCGCCGGCAGCCGCGCCGCAACCGAAACCTGTCGCTGCCTCGCCGCCGCCCAAGGAGCCCGAGCCGGTGCAAAGCGCGAGCGTCGTCGCGCCGACGGATCCGCTGGATAAGGAAGCCTCGAAGCTCGCCGATGGAAACGGTGCGGTGCCCAAGTTTCGCTGGCCGGCCAACGGCCGCGTGATCGCCGGCTACGGCCCCACGACCAACGGCCAGCAGAACGACGGCATCAATATCGCGGTGCCGGAGAACACGCCGGTGAAAGCCGCCGAAGACGGGATCGTGGCCTATGCCGGCAACGAGCTCAAGGGCTACGGCAACCTTGTTCTCGTGCGCCATCCCAACGGCTACGTCACCGCTTATGCTCATGCCAAGGAGCTCTTGGTCAAGCGCGGCGATCAGGTCAAGCGCGGCCAAGTCATCGCGCGCTCGGGGCAGACCGGCAACGTCAACACGCCGCAGCTGCATTTCGAAATCCGCAAGGGCTCGGCTCCGCTCGATCCGACGCGGTTCTTGAACGGCGCGTGAGATCCGGGATCCGGAAGCTCATGGCCGGGACAAGCCCGGCCATGACGACGTGAGCATCCACGTCAATCGCCGTTGGTACTAACTGCCGCCCGCCTTGCGTCCTTTGTCCTCAAGCTTCACCCCCAGCCGGCCGGCGAGGTCCTGCACGTATTGCCAGGCGACGCGTCCCGAGCGCGCGCCGCGGGTGGTCGCCCATTCGAGGGCCTCGCGATGCGTCTTCTCGCGCGCATGGGCGATGCGGTAATGGGCGACGTAGCCGTCCACCATCGCCAGGAATTCATCCTGGCTGCAGCGATGGAAACCGAGCCACAGGCCGAAGCGATCCGATAGTGACACCCTTTCCTCCACGGCCTCGCCGGGGTTGATCGCGGTCGAACGCTCGTTCTCCATCATGTCGCGTGCCATCAGGTGGCGACGGTTCGACGTGGCATAGAAGACGACGTTGTCAGGCCGGCCCTCGATGCCGCCTTCCAGCATCGCCTTGAGCGATTTGTAGCTGGTATCTTCGGCTTCGAACGAGAGGTCGTCGCAGAACACGATGAAGCGGTAGGGCGCGCCGCGCATCAGCGCCATCAGGTCGGGCAGGCTTTCAATATCCTCGCGGTGAATCTCGATCAGCTTGAGCTGCCCGTCGCCTCCCTTGCGCCGCGCGTGTGTCGCATTCACCGCCGCATGCACGGCCTTGACCAGCGACGATTTGCCCATGCCGCGCGCCCCCCATAGCAGCGCATTGTTGGCCGGGAGCCCGCGCGAGAACCGTTCCGTGTTCTCGAGCAGCATGTCGCGCATGCGGTCGATGCCTTTGAGCAGCGACATCTCGACGCGATTGACATTTTCGACCGGCACGAGCCGCCGCGCGTCCGGGTGCCAGGAGAATGCGTCGGCCGCGGAGAAGCGCGGCTCCTCCGGCGCGCTGGGGGCGAGCCGTTCCAGCGCGCCGGCGATGCGCTCGACGACGGCCTCGGAATCGGCGGCTGGCGCGGTACTGCGCTCATGCGAGGACGGTTTTTGGACGCGTTTGGCCATGGGATGCAGTGGTGCGCCCGCACCCTTACCGGGGCCCCGGCGGCGCCGCAAGATCAGCTTGCAGGAGGGCGAAATGGGCCGGATTCCCACGGCAAACCAGCGTTGCAATTGAGGCCCCGGCCGCTATAGTCCGCGCCGATTTCGCTGCTGCAATCGACTGTAGCGGCGCCCGCGTCCGGCGCGTCACAAGACGCACGCTAGACCCGGACATAAAGGACAAAGCGATGTTCGTGACGCCCGCTTTCGCCCAGGCGAGCCCGTTCGGCGGCGACAGCATCTGGGTGCAGTTGCTGCCTTTCGTTCTGATTTTCGTCATCATGTATCTCTTGATCCTGCGCCCGCAGCAAAAGCGCGCGAAGGAACACCAGGAGCTGATCAAAAACTTGCGCCGCGGCGATACCGTCATTACCTCCGGTGGGCTCGTCGGCAAGGTTACCAAAGTGGTGGACGACGATCAGATCGAGGTCGAGATCGCCGACGGGGTACGGGTGCGTCAGGTGCGCGGGATGGTGTCTGGCGTGCGTGCCAAGGGCGAGCCGGTCAAGGACGAGGGCGGTTCCAGCTGAGGACCGGCCAACGCGTCAACCGGGATAAGCCATGCTCTATATCTCGAAGTGGAAAGCGACGGCGATCCTGCTCACCGCGCTCGTGTGTTGTTTGTTCGCCGTGCCCAATTTCTTTCCCGAGAGCACGGTCAAACGCTGGCCGGAATGGGCGCAGCGCCACATCGTGCTCGGCCTCGATCTGCAAGGCGGCTCGCATATCCTCCTCGAAGTCGATGTCAACGATGTGCGTCGGCAGAAGCTCTTGGCGCTACAGGACGATGTCCGCCGCGTCCTGCGTGAGGCGCGCATCGGTCTCACCCGCGCTCCCATGATCCGCGGCAATTCGGTCGAGGTGGTCATTCGCGAGAGCGATCTGCAACAGGGGCTGACCAAACTCAGGGAGCTATCGCAACCGCTCGGCGGATTCGTCGGCAGCACCGGGGCGCGTTCGGTCGACATCGAGAACGTCGGCGGCGGGGTGGTCCGGCTCACCCCCACGGAACCCGCGCTGCTTGAGCGCGTCCGTCAGGCCGTCGATCAATCTGTCGAGATTCTCGGGCGACGAGTGAATGCGATGGGCTTGGTCGAACCATCTATCCAGCGGCAAGGAAACGATCGCATCCTGGTTCAGGTGCCGGGTCTGGGCGATCCCCAGCAGCTGCTCGAAATTCTCGGCAAGACCGCTAAGTTGACGTTCCGCCTGGTCGATACCTCGATGCCGGTCGAGCAGGCGTTGCAGGGACGTCCGCCGCCTGAATCCGAAATCGTCTATGGTTCGGAGGCGGAGCGCTCGCAACCGTATCTGCTCGAGAAACGGGTGATCGTGTCGGGAGACGAACTCACCGATGCACAGCCCGGCTTCGACCAGCGTACCAGCGAGCCGATCGTCACGTTCAAATTCAATACCTCCGGCGCGCGCAAATTCGCGCAGGCCACCCAAGAGAACGTCGGCAGGCCGTTTGCGATCGTGCTGGACGACAAGGTGATCTCGGCGCCCGTCATCCGCGAGCCGATCCTGGGTGGCAGCGGTCAGATCTCCGGCAATTTCACCGTCGAATCCGCGAACAATCTCGCCATTCTTCTGCGCGCCGGCGCGCTTCCGGCCAAGCTGACCGTGATCGAGCAGCGCGTGGTGGGCGCGGGCCTCGGACAGGACTCGATCGAGAAGGGCAAGCTCGCCTCCTATTTCGGCGCCGCGCTCGTCGTCGTGTTCATGATAGTGACCTACGGGTTGTTCGGCGTATTCGCCAGCATCGCCGTTGCTGTCAACGTGGGCATGATCTTCGGTATTCTGTCGTTGCTCAATGCAACGCTCACCTTGCCGGGCATCATCGGCATCGTGCTCACGATTGGAATCGCCGTCGACAGCAACGTGCTGATCTATGAGCGCATCCGCGAGGAGGTTCGCACCGGCCGCACTCCCATTACCGCGATCGACGCCGGATTCACGCGCGCGCTCGCGACCATCCTCGACTCGAACATCACGACCTTCATCGCGGCGGCGGTACTGTTCTTCTTCGGCAGCGGACCGGTGCGCGGTTTCGCCGTAACGCTCGGCATCGGCATCGTGACGACCGTCTTCACCGCCTTCACCCTGACGCGGCTGATCGTCGCTTGGTGGGTAAGGTGGGCGCGTCCGCGGCAGCTGGCCATTTCATAGGCGGTGCCCACGTGCGGCTGCATCATTCAATCCCGCTGCTGCGGATCGTCCCGGACGACACCAAGTTCGACTTCATGCGCTTCCGCCGCATCAGCTTCCCGGTGTCCGCGGCGCTGTCGATCCTCGCTATTTTCCTCTACTTCTTTCACGGGCTGAATTTCGGCATCGACTTTGTCGGCGGAACGCTCATCGAGGTGCAGTCGAAGAGCGGGCCGGCCGATCTCGCCAAGATGCGCGCGACGTTGAGCGGCCTTGGTCTCGGAGACGTGCAGCTGCAGGAGTTTGGCGGCCCGACCAACGTGCTGATCCGTGTCGCGCAACAGCCGGGCGGCGAACAGGCGCAGCAGGTCGCGATCAACAAGGTGCGCGAGGCATTGGGCGACGAGGTCGACTATCGCCGCGTCGAGGTCGTCGGTCCGCGGGTATCCTCGGAGCTCCTGGCGAAGAGCACGATCGGGCTCGGGCTCGCGATCTTCGGCATCCTGATCTATCTCTGGTTCCGCTTCGAATGGCAGTTCTCTCTCGGCGCCATGATCGCCAACGTGCACGATCTGGTGCTGACGATCGGCTACATGTCGCTGACTCAGATCGATTTCGATCTGTCGAGCATCGCGGCGCTGCTCACCATTCTTGGCTACTCGCTCAACGATACTGTGGTCATCTACGACCGCATCCGCGAAATGCTGCGTCGATACAAGCGCATGTCGATGCCGGACCTGCTCAATATCTCGGTGAATTCGACACTGTCACGCTCGATTATCACCCACGTCACGGTGACGCTTGCTTTGCTCGCGCTGCTTCTGTTCGGCGGGCATGCCATTCATAGTTTCGTCGCGACTATGATCTTCGGCGTGGTGCTGGTCGGCACTTATACCTCGGTCTTCATCGCCGCCCCGATCCTGATCTATCTCGGCGTCGGCACGACCCGCATGGAAGCCGAGGACTCGGCAGCGAAAGAGAAGGCGTCGACTAGACAGTCATAAGCGCGCCGGAAGCTGACAGCGCGGGAGCTCGCGCGAGGTTCCCTCGCGGCATGACCTATCCCATGCAGGATGCATTCGCCCATTGCGAGGGGCTCGTCCGCGCGGCGGATAGGGATCGCTTTCTCACCATCTTGTTTGCGCCCGCTGAGCATCGGCCGGCGTTGCTCGCCCTCTACGCGTTCAACCTTGAAATCGCCCGCGTGCGCGAGATCGTGCACGAGCCGCTTGCAGGGGAGATCCGGCTGCAATGGTGGAGTGATGTGCTCGAGGGGGAGGGGCGAGGCGAGGTTGCGGCGCATCCGGTCGCGGCGGCGCTACTCGCAAGCGTGGGGCGTTATCGACTGGGCTCGGAGCGGCTGAAGGCGCTCATTGCGGCGCGCAGGTTCGATCTCGACAACGAGCCGATGCGTAGCCTTGGCGATCTCGAAGCCTATGCGGAGGGTGCATCCGCGGGCCTCATCGTGCTCGCGGCGCAGGTACTTGCCGACGGGCTCGATATCGGTGCGCTGGGCCATCATGCCGGCCTTGCCTACGCGTTTGCCGGTCTGCTCGCCGCATTTCCCATGCACGCTGCGCGCGGAAAAGTGTTCGTTCCGCTGGACATTCTGGCGCGCCACGGAGCCGCGCGGGAGGATGCCGTGAGCGGGCAAGCGACGCCGCAACTGCACGCGGCGTTGGCGGAATTGCGCCTGCACGCGCGCCAGCACCTGCGCGCGGCGCAGGAACTGCTCGCCAGCGCGCCGCCTGCCGTCATCCCAGCGCTGCTGCCGGTCGCGCTCGCCGGGCCGATGCTCGCGCGCATGGAGCGGCGCGGCTACGATCCGTTCACGCCGAGTGAGATTGCGCCCTGGCAGCGGCAATTGCGCATTTGGCGCGCGGCCAGGTCGCCGCGCCGCATCTTCCGCTGAGCCTAGAAGGCGAATCGGTCGCGCAGGTTGCGGCGGTCGGCCACGATATGCGCAACCAGGCCGCGCTCGTCGTCATTTGCGATCAGCGGTTCGATCAGATCGACCTGGTTCATCGCGACGAGTTCGAGGATCTCGCGGCGCACCTCTCCCGAAACCGTCCGTGGCAGTCGTCCGGTCACCTGCAGATGCTCGGGCAGCTTGGGCAGCGACTTCTCCGCCGTCTCGGCGGCGAGGAATTCGCGCAAGCCGCGCTCGGTCAGCGCAGAGTCGCCTTCGACGAAGGCATAGAGGCCGGTCCCGGCTCTTCGGTCGGGAAACGCCACCACCACCGCCTCGCGCACCTGCGGGTGCGCCTTGAGCCGCGCGACGATGCGGGGCGCGTCGTGAATGAGCCGCGTCCCGCCGCCCTCGCGGTCGGCGACGTTGAGCACATCGCGGGTGATCCAGTAGTAAAGCTTCTTGCCGGTCGCCATCCAAACGCGCGTCAACAGGCTTTTCTTCGCCAGCACGCGCCGCTCGGCGGCGGTGAGCGCATCGGGCGCATAGCGCCGCTTGTGCTTGAGCAGGTGCCGCAGGTCCTCATAGGCCGCGATGCGGAAGAGGAAGGATCTGCGTGGGAAACGGGCGGCAAGTTGGAAGTCGGTGAGATAGGCGCGCCCGTCGCGTCCGCGCAGCCAGTTCTGCTCCTTGGCGAGATCGTTGTGGCAGATGCCGGCGCGATGGAGTTTGCGCAAGCTCGCCTTGGCCGAGCGAAAGAAGGCGCCCTCGCCGTGCGGCTTGGCGATGTGCAGCGGTAGACCGTCGATCCATCCGCGGATCAGCGCATCGCGACCGGCGAACAGCAGCGGCGGCGCAATGCCGAGTTCGCCGGCGATCGCCAGCGCCCGCCGCTCGCGTGCGAATAGATGGCGCGCCACGCCAAAACTCCACCACGGGACTTCGTCGATTCGGCGCAGCACCGCCTCGACGTCGCCAGAGCCGCTGGCGAAGCGGCCGCGTTCAACCGTCGAAAGCGGGTCGCGCTTGAGCACCACGCCCGCCGTCCAGCGGCTCTCGATGTCGCGCGGTAAGCTCATCGCCCCTATTCCGCGGCGACCGCGTGATCGTCGCCGCTGATCCAGCGCGCAAGCTCGACGAGGGCGCGCCGCGTGAACGCGCGCTTTTTCCCGAGCACCTTCTCCGTGCCGCGCAGGCGCTGGCCGTGCTCGCCCTTGAGCGCATGCGCGAGCGGCGGAAACAGGCCGAAATTAACGTTCATCGGCTGGTAGGAGCGTGCGCCGGCGGTGTGCGCGCAGGCGGCGGTCTCGATATGGCCGGCGGTGATATGCGCGAGCAACGCGCCATGCGCCGTGATGGGCGGCGGTGGCATGAGGAAGCGGCCAAGCCGTTCGGCAGCGGCGAAGCGGCCGGCGAGAAGCCCGATGGCGGCGGATTCGACGTAGCCCTCGCAGCCCGTGATCTGGCCGGCAAAGCGCAGGCGCGGCTCGGCCTTGAGGCGCAAGGCGCCATCGAGCAACTTCGGCGCGTTGAGGAAGGTGTTGCGGTGAAGGCCGCCGAGGCGCGCAAACTCGGCGCGCTCGAGCCCAGGAATCGTACGGAAGATGCGCGCCTGCTCGCCGTGCTTGAGCTTGGTCTGGAACCCCACCATGTTGAACAGCGTGCCAAGGCGATTGTCCTGGCGCAGCTGAACGACGGCGTAGGGCTTGATGTTCGGCGCATGGGGGTTGGTGAGGCCGAAGGGCTTCATCGGTCCGTGGCGCAAGGTATCGCGGCCGCGCTCCGCCATCACCTCGATCGGCAGGCAGCCGTCGAAATAGGGCGTCTCCCAGTCGTGGAAAGCGACCTTGTCGCCGGCGAGTAATGCATCGACGAACGTCTCATATTGTTCGCGCGTGAGCGGACAGTTGACGTAGGCGGCATCCGAGCCGCCGGGTCCCGCTTTGTCGTAGCGCGACTGCAGCCAAGCGCGCGACATGTCGATCGTGTCACGGTGAACGATAGGAGCGATCGCATCGAAGAAGGCTAGTGCGTCCTCGCCCGTGAGCTTGGCGACGGCGTCGGCCAGCGCCGGCGAAGTCAGTGGTCCGGTAGCGATGACGACGCTGTCCCAGTCTGCAGGGGGCAATCCGGCGATTTCTTCGCGGCGGATCTCGATCAGCGGCTGCGTGGCTAGTGCCGCGGTGACGGCTGCGGCGAATCCGTCGCGATCCACGGCCAACGCGCTGCCCGCCGGAACCTGATTGGCGTCCGCCGTGCGCATGACAAGCGAGCTCAGCCGACGCATTTCCTCGTGCAGAAGTCCCACCGCGTTGAGCTCCTTGTCGTCGGAACGGAAGGAATTCGAGCAAACCAACTCGGCAAGCGCGGCGGTCTTATGAGCCGCTGTCATGCGCTTGGGTCGCATCTCGTGGAGCACGACGGGAATGCCGCTCGCGGCGATCTGCCAAGCCGCCTCGGATCCGGCAAGCCCACCGCCGATCACATGTACTGCTCGAGGGCGCTCCGACATGGGCTCAAGCTATGCGCCTGGGTAGAGCCCGACAATCCCTCGAGTGCGAGGCTTGGGTTGGGTAAGCGAGGGCGTGAGAATGGATTAAGCGAAAGCACCAGTCTAAAAGCAAAGCGCCCGCCGGAGCGGGCGCCTTTGTGGTTAGTACTTTCCCCGGTGGGCATTGTCCCAGGCGATGCGCGGAATGTCCGACCGGGTGATGCCGATATCGGCCAATTCGCGGTCGCCGAGCTGAGTGAGTTCCCTCAGGCTCGCGTTATAGCGCCTCCACGCGCGGAGGAAGTTGAGGATTGCAACCAACATATTCATTGCCTTTCTGCCCAGCTCGCGGCCGAGCAATTCGCTTCT
>Ga0066388_100003672_pt1 | contig 10052 bp, 12 predicted proteins | sample PanSoiMetaGPlot6_FD_64539 | JGI IMG/M metagenome (GOLD analysis project Ga0066388, IMG submission 64539) | Tropical forest soil microbial communities from Panama analyzed to predict greenhouse gas emissions - Panama Soil - Plot 6 (Hybrid Assembly) | ecosystem: Environmental > Terrestrial >... | reverse complement strand
TTGCCCGGGTCGAGCGACATGTCGGCGGTGCGGGGCGTGGTCGAGATGGCGATGCAGGGGTAGACCTCGGCCAGGTAGCCGGGGACGTTGGTGATCATCAGCGACTTGAGCTCGCCCTTGTCGTCGAAGTTGGCGGTGCCGCCGCTGAACACGGTCCCATCGAACTCATGCGTGGTGGTGCCGCTCTCGTCGACGAGGCGGAAGGCGTCCACGAAGTAGTCCTTGAGACCGGCCTGCAGCTCGGGGCTGATACCCTTGCAACCGCCGGCCAGCCGGACGACGCGACGGCTGACACCGTCGGTGGTGGGAAGGCTGGTGAAGGCCAGCGGCACCTGCTGTCCGTCGGAGACGATGATGAAGAGGGAGCCGCGCTTGCGGGGGATTTTGGTCGAGTGTGACATGTGATATCTCTTTTGATGCCCGTTACCGGGCGAAGTGGGTGCGGTGAGCGTTGTGCGGGTTCGCCCCACCCAGATTGTTGGGCGGAGGGTAGAAGCTCGCTGCCGACTAGCCGGCAGCGCAGCGAGGAAGTCTGAGCCCGGATTCGCCAGGCAGTTTGATGGCGCCGAGCTCGAGCAGCTTCGCGCGCATCGCCTCGACATCGTTTTCGGCCACGTGCACGGTCGGGTGTTCCTTGAGGAACTCCGTGTCAGCCGCGTACTTGTCGGCTACGCGGCCGCTACCGTTGACGATCAACACCTTCCAGCTGTCCGGGTCCTGCTTGCCGAGCGCAGCCCAGGTCTTGAGCTCCATCTCGGTCACTCCGCCGCCGTTGTAGACGAGCAGCAGGTTCTGCCAGTTGAGCTTGCGCAGCTCACCGCAGAGGCGAGCGCACTCCTTGAACTCGTCTTCGTACGATGCCTTGGCATCGGACGTCGGCTGCAGGAGAACGGTCGAGTGCTGGCCGGGGTGGATGACCGTGAACCAGCCTTTGCCCGGGTCCTCGGAGAGAACCACCCCGTACTGCGTGTACCTGAGCGTGCCGATTTTGGCAATCACGCCCAAGAACACCGCTTCCGGGCAGCGGTTTTGGATCTTCGGGAACACCTCGGTGATACCGGGGACGATGATCGTCGGGTCGAAGCTATTGAGCATCCGGGTTCCGCCGAACAGGCCGAACCCTGTGAAACGGGGCAGGATGCGCCCGTCCTCCGAATGCCCGCTCAGGGCGTCTTCGAGGTTTTTCAGTCCAACGGCGTCGTGGGACTCCATCAGCCCGCAGCCGCCGGTGATGCGCAGGACAAAGTGGCGCACGTCTCTCGCGAAGTTCATCGCGAAAAGAGACGACTGCTCCTTCCCCGTCTGAATAAAGAGGGAGGGAGCGTTTTCGATGACTGACTTCCTGATCATGCTTCCCTCCTTTCTTCAATTGGGGTTGTCGGTATCACTAGTCGCCTGACTTGGTGACCACAATGAGGTAGAAGTTACCCCGCGAAACCAAATCGATCACCTGAATGCGTGGGCGACTGATGCTGTTATTCCTGGCAATCTCTTCACCAAGCTGCCTCAGCTCATCGGTTCTCGTGACCGCGGCCTCAACTCGCACAACGACATACTTCCCTTCCAGCGCGTCGCATATCTTTGGCATGTTCATGTTAAGCATTGGCGTTCTCCTTTCATTCGGGTTCGTGCCGATATCTCTCTGAGAAACGTGGAACTGTCTGCCCAGTTCGCGATTAGCCGTCGACGTACAGGGCTCCTGCTGAGAAGAGGATCATGCCTGCCGCGACAATGGCCAGCGGGCCGTTGACGAAGACCGTGGTGGCGACAGCCAGGATCAGTACGGTCAGCGTGATCGCCGGCAGTGGCGGCTTGTGGCTCCAGGTGACGGCGATACCAAACCACATGCCGGCGGCCAGCGCGTTGGCACCAACGACGAGAAGCGCAATTATGGTCCAAATCATGGCGAAGTCCTTTCTGTGCTTGTTGAAATTTGGATACACACACAACATGTGCTCAGGCAGAGCGCATGTCGTGTTAGCGACAGCGTCTAATCGGAGCGCAGCCAATGGAAGAACGAGCAGCAACTGCCCCGGACGGCCGCGACGGCTGCTGGTGGGGCGGGTCTAGGTTGGCGCTGCGTGGGCTGGCTGGTTGGTCGAGCTCCGGTGAAAGCAGAATTGAATGAGTATCTAGTGGTACCAAAAAGAACAGTGATCACGTCACTGGTCGTGGAATCCCAAAAAACGTCACCGAACCCACGCACGTGCACAGCCGCCAACCCTGTCTCTGGGCTAATTTCACTTCGTCTGACAGGGGTTTTTGGGGGCGGCACCGGTATGCCGGAAAGTCAGTGGCCGGCCATGCTCATGGGGAATTGTCCCATCGCACTGAGCCCGAGCCGGCTTGGCCTGGTACGACCGACGAATCGCCTAACTGGACTAGAGCTTTCGGAAACTGCTGCGCCACTAGCAGACCAATCCGTCTGCCGCCGCCCTGCCCTACTGGGCCTTAGCCGGCTTGGCCTGGTACGGCCGGCGAATCACCTAACTGGTCTATGGCTTCCGGAAACCGCTGCGACACTACCTAACAGACGAATCCGGCTGCAGCCGCCCAGCATCGCTCGAAACAGGCATCATCTAATCCTTGGCGGGTTTTCATGGGGACTCTCCGATCAGGATCATTATCGTGATGCGCCTCAAATGATAAGACACAGAGGCAAACACCCCGTATGTCCCCCTCCCCTTGCTGCCTGAGTCTCTAAAACCTTTCGTATGTGCGGGTCCTCTTTCTTCACTTTAAGCCACCTTCTCTCACCCAATCTGCGAAGTCAGGACATCGCCAGTTGGGATGAAAACTCAACTGCACGGAACCCAGTCAAGGACTCCGATTCGTCCAATCCACCGCTGTTATACTATATTCATAAGTAGATCGGACAATTTTAATAAGTTAATTGACGCGCGTGCTGAAGTGGTAGTCCACTCGCAGCAGGGGGCGACTACACACTCCCTGCTGCGAGAGACCGGCGGGCGGGCGAACCAGGTCAATTCAGGACTTCAGCGTGGCTCGCTTGGCCCTGAGTTGGAGTCCGGCCTCCTCCCACTTGGTTCTGGGCGTGATCTCGATGCCCAACTTCTTACCGACGAATCGGCAGGTTTCGAAACTCCTTTCCGTGTAGTCCCTCGTAGCTGGGTCGTAGTCGAGCATGACCCCCAGCGTGGCCCCATCCGCTGTCCAGATAGGACGCTTCGGCTCACGACCGTTGTGGGTGATGAGCAGCTCGCGGAAGATCTCTTGAATCTCCGCGTCGACCTGGGCGGTGAGTGTGTCGCTGGCAAACCTGATCTTGCCGGCTGCGGCCGCTGCCTTGACCCGCTCGAGGGCCGCTTCTGCTTCGCTCGGTACACGCTTTGCCATAATTTTACCTTTCACCTCTCATGACCAGAACGGCTTGTCAGCCGGGTACGATGCGCCGCCCATCAGTCTCTCGACCGATGAGCGGCGCTGTGCCTTTGATGCTGAGCCGCAGGCAGCGCGCCCGGTGCCTTTACCGCCAGGCGCTGCCTGTCACCACAGCGCCGGGCACCGGTGCGCGAAGTAGGCCAAGAGGCTATTGAACTCCCGCTTGCACGCTGCGCACCAATAACGTCTACCACACTTGCGATTGCTGCACTTTCTCATGCTCTGACTCCTGTTCAGTGGGCGCTGTGCGCCCTGTTGTTGTTCTCGACGAGCTGGTGGACCAGGGTCGCCCGAGCAGGCGACCCGCTTGGTCACTACCAGTGGATGACGATGTTGAAGCCCGAATTCACGCCGAAACCGTCATGCCAGTACTGCAGCTCGGGCTTGAGCTTGCTGTTGACGCAGGCGTCCCAAACCAGCCTGGCGGCCCCGGTCAGCCAGTGCTCGCTCAAGGTGGCGTGGTTCCTGTTGCCGAGCGGCTCCCGGTAGTCGGTACCACTGCGCAGGCCCATGACGATCGCGTACGACTGCTTTGCTCTGGCCGCTGCCCGCGCCCGCTCGGGAATCTGGGCGATGATGCTGTTGGCCAGAACTTGCTCCGCCTGCCGCTCCCGCTCTTCGGCCTCGGCTTTCTCGTGGGCGATGCGTTCGGCGTCGCGCCTGCCTTCCTCGATAGCCTGCCAGGTCAACTGGTACAACTCGTACGCGCCGGCCAGGTCAGGCTTCTGGGGGTCCGTCCAGTGGATGACGATGTTGAAGCCGCTGTCCCCACTGTCCTCGTACCAATACTGCAGCTCGGGCTGGAGCCGGCTGGCCCGACAGGCATCCCAGACCAGAACGGCAGCGCCGGTCAGCCAGTACTCGCTGCAGAACCCCCACTGCTCGTCGCCGGCCGGGCGATTGAAGTCGGTGCGGTCACGCAGGGACATGACGACGGCATAAGACTGCTGGGCCTTGGCCGCAGTGCATGCCCGCCCGGGGATCTGGGCGATGATCCCGTCAGCCTTGACCCGGTCTTGTCGCCTCTGCCGCTCCTGGGCCTCCGCCTGCTCACGGGCGATGCGCTCGGCCTCCCGGCGCCCGTCGTCGATGGCTTGCTGGGTCAAACCCTTCAACTCGTTAGTGTCGATGATAATCATGAACTCACCTCCGTGGTGCGTTGTGAAGGAACGCTTGCCTCTCGGCAAGCAGGGATGGTTTCCCCAGCCAGGTCCCAGCTGACCTGGCCAGCACCGGACCGCGCGGGCGCGACCCGGCCCCACCGCAGTCTGGTGCGGATCGGGGATTGTCCACGAACATTCGATGATCTCCGCCTCAAGTGCGCCTTGGGAGCCGCCACCATTGGCGGTGCACTACCTGCTCACCTGTTGGCGGGCCGAGCGGCACGCTCGCACGTCTGCTCGTGCTCACGGCGATAGTGGTCAGCGGCCGCGATCAGCAAGCCCAGCAAGGCAAGTGCCAGCCCGGCGTAGAGTACGCTATCGCTTTTGCCCGCGGCCGCCACAAACACCCCGAGGTTTATCTGGGCAAGCGCGATCACCGTCCACCCCCAAGCGGGCACCGTGCTTCTCGACATCAGCGGGCCCAGACGCTTGCTGAGCAGCCAGCCGAGATAGAAGATTTCGAAGATGCCCACGGCTTTGAGAAAAGTCAAGAAGAGGAAATCAGGCAAGGTCATGATCAGACTCCTTCCGTGCGTTGAATGAATCGAAAAGGCAGGGGGTTAGAAGCGCTGCCGTGTCGCTGCTCGCCCCCGGGGTGTCCTGGCGCTGAACGGTCGCGGGCTGAATTACGACTGCTTCTGGCCAGCGAAGATCGTGCAGACCGGGATCGTGGCCCGTTCCGGGACGTCGCTTGCCTCCCGGACCGTGGCGCCGGCACCGACAGTGCACTCGCGCGCGAGCGTCACTTCCTTCTCCACGATTGCCCCTTCACCGACCTCAGCGCGCTGGTACGCCCAGACGCACTCGTGGAGGCGCGCTCGAGCTCCGACCGTCACATGCTGCTGCAGCTTCGCGCCCTGGCCGATGGTGGCGCCCTCACCCACGCTCACCCCGGCGTACAGCCTGCTGCCGTCCCCGATCTCAGCATCGGCCGCCACTTGGACACCGACGGCCAGCGTCACTTTCTGTCCCAGTTTTGCGGCGCTGCCGACCCGGACGCCGGCTGCGAGGCTGCTGCCGGCGCCTACCTCGGCGCGTTTGCCCACGTTGGCGCCCTTGCCGATCACCGCGTCCTCGTCGACGACGGCGCCCTTTTCGATCCTGGCACCGTCGCCGATCTTGACACGGTCCTTGATGATGGCACCGGCCTCGATCGTGACGCCTTCGCCGATCTGGACGGCCCCGCCAATGGCAGCGCTGTCACCGATGGTGGTGCCTTGCCCGATCGAGCAGTCGTCCCCGACGTGTGAGAGATCCGCCAGGAAAACGCCTTGCCCAATCTGGCTACGCGCTCCCACCGTTGCTTCAACCCCTACGCGGGTAGCATCCTCGACCCTGGCATCGGGCATGACCGTTGCACCAGACTCGACGATCACCTCGTTGCCCAGGCGGGCAGCCGACATGATCGTCGCTCGTGCCAAAACCATCGTGTCATTCCCGATCGTGGCGCCGGCGAGGATGGCGGCGCTCTCGCCGATGCTTGCCCGGTCCGAGACAACGGCGCCGACGCCAATCGTGGCCCTGGCGGCGACGCGGCAGCCGTTGCCGATTTTGGCCTCCGCCTGCACGACTGCCAGCGGATCAACGTTGGTGCTGTCGAGGACCATAGCGGATTGATGAATATTGTGAGACCTGGTTCCCTGGTTGCTCATAACTTATCCCAATGATCTTCTGCGTTATTGGCTGGTAACCGCTTGCCAGGCGCCCCGGAGCCTCCCCGGAGTATTACATCCTCGTTTATGACACGAGGCGGTCATTCCACTTCAGGAGTTCGTGCGTGACACTAACCGTCCTGGTGTCTCCTTCGCTCCTGCCTGGACTAGCCGCCGGCGAAGAGACCAGTGACGTCGTTGAAGAGCCCGAGCACCATCACCAGCACCAGCAGCCCCAGGAATAGCGACTTGAGCATCTGCTCGCGTTCCATGCTGAGCGGCCTGCCGCGGATCTTCTCGATGGCGCCGAACAACAGGTAGCCGCCGTCCAGGATCGGGATCGGCAGGATGTTGAAGACGGCCAGGTTCAGGCTGATGAGGACGAGCATCATACAGAAGCTGAAGAGCCCATCATCGAATGCCAGCGAGCCGATCCGGATGATGGACACCACACCATGCACTTCGCCAGCCCCGGACGGATTGCCCTTCGCGGTCGGCACCATGTGCAGCGTCTGCCCGATGCCGACGAACATATTGCCGGCCGTGTGCGCATTGAATGCGATGGCGTTGACTGCCGCCGCGCCGACACCCGCTTTCGCAAACTGCCGGGAAAGGTGGGCAGCGGTGGTGACACCAATCTCGCCGTCCGCGTTCGGCGTAAGGGTGAGCGTTCGCATCGCCTGCCCGCTCTTGACGGTGACCTGCATCGCTGTGCCCTTGTGAGAGCTCAATTGTTTTGCCACGTCGTCGGGGTTCTGCACGGTCTGCCCGTCGATGGCGACAATGACGTCGGCAGGCTGAATGCCTGCGTCCCTGGCAATGGTGTTGCTCTTGCTCACTGCGCTGACGAACGTGTCGGCGACCGTGTAATACGGCTTGCCGACGGCAGCGAAGAGGGCGAAGGTGATTGCCAGTGCCACCAGGACGTTCATGGTCACGCCGGCGACTGCAACCAGCATCCGTTTCCAGAGCGGCTTGTGCGTGCGGCCGCAGGAGTCGAGTTCGCTTGCGTCCGCGGACACGTTGCTGGCGCTGTCGTCGTCTCCCATCTCGGGAATTTGTACGTAGCCGCCCAGGAGCCAGGGCGAGAGGCGGAACTCGGTGTTCCAGCGGCGGAAGAGCACGACGTAGGGCTTTCCGAACCCAATCGAAAATGCTGGGGTTTGGAAACCGAGCGCCTTGGCCACGACCCAGTGACCGAACTCGTGAACCAGGATGAGCAGAGCCAATCCAGCGATCATTGCGAAGATACCCATAAAAAACACCATGTCCTTGTGCAAAACGTTGCGCTGAGAGGCTACCGGCTTTCAGGTGGCTCCCGGCGCTTTTTCAACAGGTGAATCACCAGCATGCCTGCTGGCTCTCATGAGAAGAGCCGTACAGCGACGTTGCATCGCTGCACGGCTCGGTTGTCTTCTGACCGGTGTCAGGAGTTGCGCGCCCCCCGCAGGCCCGTCCTAGTGATAGAGTTCCTTCTCGCTGCGGACGAGCCCGTCCAGCTTCTTGAACTCGGCGTAGAGCGCCTCGTAGAGTGCTTCTGCCGCCTGCGGGAAAGCGGGATCCATGCGCACGTCGACGACCAGGTACCTGGCGGTCACGCTCAGCATCTCATCCAGGCGGTAGATCCACTGGTAAACGCTTTCCCTGTTTGCCCAGGACCAGGCGCCGGCGGTGTCGCTCAGAGAGGACTGGGTGCGGTTGCTCCACTCCGTGAGCCGGGACACCGCATGTTCGAGGCAGTCCTTGACTCCGGCTTCGCCGCAGGCCTGGTAATGGCAGACCGCCAGCTCGCTGCACTTTCCGATCACGTTGTCCAGTGCCGCTTTGATCGCGGTCATGCGGTGCACGTCTACCTGAAATCGTTCCATATCTCTCGTCGCTCCTTGGTGTTGCTTCCCTGTATGCCTCGGGCATGCCCGCAGCAAGGCGATGGGCCCTTACCGGCCCATCTGGCCGGCGTTCTGCGTCACGTACTGCCCGAGCCACGCCTGGAGCCGGTCGAGCACGTCCTGGCGGTGGCTGCACACGAGCCTGCGCGTGGCGTCGAGCTCGGCATACGTCTGGTCGTCGCTGTCATTGCCGATGAAGATCGCGTCGTAGCCGCAGCCATTGCTGCCCCTGCAATCGCTGGCAACGTAGCCGCGGCTTTCCCCGACGCGCTTGAAGAGGATCTCGCCCTGCGGCGTAGCGACGCAGACGACGAACATGAAGGATGCGGCCCGCAGCGGCTGCGAGACGCCCTTGAGCATCTCGAGCACGCGCTGGTTGTTGAGTCGGTCCATCTGCTCGCGCGGCGTGTTGCTGGCAGCGCGGACGTTCACGCGGTCGGCCGCCCAGTCGATGGTGCAGTCGCTGAAGCGCGCCGACCAGGGGCCAGGCAAGCCGCCGAGCGCCGGGATGATCAGGCCCGAATGCTCGGAGATGGTGATGCCGCCAGCCTGGCGCGCATACGCCCGGGACTTGCGCAGGGCGTTGACTGCGAAGTCGTCCGCCGTCTCCTGCGGTTCGACCGGGTCGTTGACCTGGTAGGTGCAGCCGGTGGCGACGACGATGGATGCGATCTCGCGTACAGAGCTCTCATTGCTGGTAATGAAGAATTGCATGATTCACTTCCCTTTCTGCTCGATCATGTCGAGCAACAGAGTCCACGCTTTCCCCAGAGTCGTGCGGCGGCCGGGAGCCGCCACACGACCCAATTGCACTGCCTTGCGGCCTGGACAGCACCGACCCGCGGCAGGGGGGACCCCACCGCAACCCTGGTCGCTCAGTCCGTCTCCACCACCGGATCCACCGCCTCTACCGCCTCCTCCACCTCCCCCGGCGGCTCGGAAGGCTGGTCCTCAGCGTTGCGCTTCACAGTGAAGCCAGCGCTCTCGAGCAAGCAGATCTCCAGGGCGGCATTAGGACCGGTCAGGGTGAGGGGACCGTGTCGCTGCGCGTAATCAATCAGTTGGTCGAATGCGCGCAGACGCTTGAGCAGCCCCGGGAAGCAGCTCTCGGCAGGGCCGAGGATCTTTACCTGCCCGTCCTCGGTCCACTCGGTGGCGTACCAGTTCTTGCCGCCGTCGAGCGACTCGAGCCGGTAGCTGCCGTAGCCGATGTGGACACCGGACCGGGAGAGCCATTTCTGGCAGAACCACTCGTAGCCGCCGACGGCTGCGCGTGTCTGCCTGTCCCTGATCTTGTAGCCGATGTAGCCGGCGATGAGGAGGGCGACGGTCGCGATTGCACCCATGAGCAGTTGCATGTTTTTTCTCCTTCCTACGGATCGACGCCGATGTCGAATCCGGAATCCTCGCCGCCGACCGTGAACCAGTAGTAGATCCTGGGATTGAGTCGCTGGTCGACGCAGTGATCCCAGACCAGCCTGGCCGCACCCTGGAGCCACTGCGGGTCGCAGAGGTCCCACTGAGTATTGATGGCCGGACGCTTGTAGTCCTTCCCGTACCGCAAACCCATGACGACTGCGTGGGTTTGGCGGGCTTGCGCCTTCCTGGCCGCCGGGATCTGGGCGATGATGCACTGGGAGAGGAGGCGGTCGTCCGGGTATTCCCGGGCTTGCGCTTCCGTCCTCGCACGTGCGATCTGCCCGGGCTCCCTCAGGTCCGCATCGCTGGAGTCGTCGGTCGTGGTCATGTACGTGCCTCAGATGGTTAGACGTTGAAGTGACACTTGCCTCTCGGCAAGTGGGGATGGTTTCCCCAGCCAGGTCCCAGCTGACCTGACCAGCACCGGACCGCGCGGGCGCGCGACCCGGCCCCACCGCAGCCTGGTGCGGATCGGGGATGTGCGACGATTCAGCGTGCCTGGCAGATCGGGTTCAGGATCAGCTCTA
>Ga0066388_100003671_pt1 | contig 10053 bp, 10 predicted proteins | sample PanSoiMetaGPlot6_FD_64539 | JGI IMG/M metagenome (GOLD analysis project Ga0066388, IMG submission 64539) | Tropical forest soil microbial communities from Panama analyzed to predict greenhouse gas emissions - Panama Soil - Plot 6 (Hybrid Assembly) | ecosystem: Environmental > Terrestrial >... | reverse complement strand
TCAGCGGTCCCATTGGATGATTCATCCCGAGCTTCATCACGGTATCGATGTCGTGCGCCGATCCCACGCCTTCCATCACCGCGAAGATCGCTTCGTTGATCATCGGCATCAGGACGCGGTTCGCGATGAAGCCCGGATAGTCCGCGGCTTCGACCGACGTCTTGCCGAGCGCCACGCATAGCTCCGCTGCCGTGTGCATCGACTCGGCTGACGTCGCCTGCCCTCGAATGAGCTCGACGAGCGTCATCAACGGTACGGGATTCATGAAATGCATCCCGAGCACCTTGTCGGGACGCGTCGTGGCCGCGCCGAGCGACGTAATGGAGATCGACGACGTATTCGACGCGAGGATGGCGGCCCTCGGCGCGATCGCATCCAGGCTCGTGAAGAGGGTGCTCTTGGCGAGAGCGTCCTCGACAATCGCCTCCACCACGTAGTCCACCTCGCTCAGGCGATCCAGATTTGTCGTCGTCGTAAGCCGCCCCAGCGCGGCGTCGCGGTCAGCGGACGCGAGCTTGCCCTTCTCCACGAACTTGTTCAGGCTCTTCTCGACGGTGTGGCGCGCGCGATCCAGCATCGGCTGCGCGACGTCGACGAGGCGGACGCCGAAGCCCGCCTGGGCGAACACCTGGGCGATCCCGTTGCCCATCGTGCCCGCGCCGACGACGCCTACGGTTTTGATCATCGAAAAAACGCGACCACGAAACTACGAAAACACGAAGAAGACAATTTCTTTTTCGTGTCTTCGTGGTTGCATGTGTCTTAGATGCGCTCCACCGCCACTGCCACGCCGTTGCCGCCGCCGAGGCACAGCGTTGCGATGCCACGTTTGAGGTTGCGCCGTTTCAGTGCGTAGATGAGGGTCGTCAGCACGCGGCTGCCGCTCGAGCCGATCGCGTGGCCCAGCGCCACGGCGCCGCCGTTCACGTTCACCTTCGCCGGGTCGATGCCGAGCTCGTTGAGCACAGCGACCGCCTGCACGGCGAACGCCTCGTTCAGCTCGAAGAGGTCGACGTCCTGCAGTTTCCAGCCGACCTTCTCAGCAACGCGCCGGACCGCTTCGACCGGCGTCATCAGCACGAATTTGGGCGCGAGACCGCTCGTGGCCTGGCCCACGATCCGCACGAGCGGCGAGAGGCCTAGGGACTTCGCCCGCTCGGCGGCCATGACCACGAGTGCCGACGCGCCGTCGTTCACGCCGGGCGCATTCCCGGCGGTCACGGTTCCGTCCTTCTTGAAGGTTGGTTTGAGCGCGCCGAGCGCTTCCATGCTGGTGTCGGCGCGGATGCCTTCGTCGCGATCGATGACTATGGCGTCGCCCTTCTTCTGTGGAATCGAAATCGGGAGCATCTCGTCCGCGAAGGCGCCTTCAGCCGTCGCCCGCGCCGCTTTCTGGTGGCTCTGCACCGCGTACTCATCCTGCGCCGCCCGGCTCACACAGTACTGCTCGGCCACGACTTCGCCGGCATTTCCCATGTGCCACTGCTCGAACGAGCACCACAACCCGTCGTTGATCATCGAGTCGACGATCTCGGCGTTGCCCATTCGAAGCCCGTCGCGCACGCGCGGCAGGAGATACGGACAATTGCTCATCGACTCCATGCCGCCGGCGACGACGACGTCGGTGTCGCCGACGCGGACGGACTGATCGGCGAGCATGACCGCCTTGAGGCCGGAGCCGCAGACTTTGTTGATCGTCAGCGCCGCGACGTGGTCGGGGAGGCCGCCGCGGAGCGCCGCCTGCCGGGCGGGGCTCTGCCCCAGACCGGCGGACACGACGTTGCCCATGATGCATTCGTCGACGATCGCGGGGTCGATTGCCGCTCGGCGGATGGTATCGGCGACGACCAGGGCGCCGAGCTGCGTCGCCGTAAAGCTCTTGAGGCCGCCGAGGAATTTGCCCGTCGGCGTGCGAACCGCGCTGACGATCACCGACTCGCGCATAAAACCTTCACGCTGTGCGTTGGCCCATCATTAGGTCCGCACTTTGATCTCGCCGACCGTCTCGGGACCCAGCAGCGTGCGCAGTCGAGCAAGGATGACACCGCTCGATCGCGTGATCTCGCGCGCCCACTGCGCGCTGGGGACCTCCACGAGGAGTGTCGTGCCGTCAAGTTTGATCGCGGTGGCGCGTTCCATCGCGGGGCCGACGGCGACCTTCCAGGCGAAGGCGACCTTGCCGTCCGAGAGCGGCGCGCCCCGCAGCAGTTCCGCAACGGCGCCGGGCACGGCCTGCGCGAGGGGTCGCATGAGAAAATCGTAACATGCGCTTGATCCTCGCGTCCGCGTCGCCGCGGCGAGCCGATTTGCTGCGCGCGGCCGGGTTTGAATTCGAGACGGTCGTGACGGATGTCGACGAGCGCGTCCGCGCGGGCGAGTCGCCGGAGATCTACGTCAGACGGGTTGCGGCGGAGAAGTCGGCCGCGGCGCAAAGCCGCTCGGCTAAGGCCTCGCGGTCCACCACGACAAACGCCGCAGCCCCAGATGGATCCCGAGGCTTTACTCGAGCGGCGGCAGACGTTGCAATCTATCTCGCCGCAGACACCGCCGTCGTCATCGACGGTGAGATCCTCGGCAAGCCGCGCGACGATGCCGAGGCTCGCGCCATGATTCGCCGGCTGGCAGGCCGTCGGCATGATGTTCTGACGGGCGTGAGCCTCCGACGCAACGCCGAGGAGGTTGGCCGCGTCGAAACCACCGCGGTCTACGTCGCTGCCATGCCGGACGAGCAGGTGGCGTGGTACGTCGGCAGCGGGGAAGGCCGCGACAAGGCCGGCGCCTACGCTATCCAGGGCCTGGCGTCGCGTTTTGTCACCCGGATCGAGGGGTCCTACTCGAATGTAGTGGGGTTGCCCGTGGCGACTGTGGTCGAGCTGCTGGGGCTGATTTAGGACACGGGGACGGAGGTTAGTTGCATCCTGGTCCCACTCGGGCTATTCTGACGAAGACTTTTCCCGGAAGTCCTTATGACACATCGATATATCAAGATCGGAGTCACGGCGCTGGTGCTCGGCCTCGCGTTCTCGGGAATGCTCTGGTCCACGCTGCGCGAAGGAACCGAGTACTTCAAGAACGTCGACGAGGTCATAGGCAACCATCAGGCATGGCAGGGCAAGAACGTGCAGCTCCATGGCTACGTGGTGCCGGGCACGTTCATGCGGCGGCCGAACACGCTCGACGTCCAGTTCAAGGTGCAGAACAACCCGGCACGCCGCGCCATGGCCGGCGGGATCATCGAGGCGTCCTACACGGGCCTGCTGCCCGACACGTTCAAGGACGAAGCGGAAGTGGTGTTGAAGGGCAGCTTCGACGCCGAAGGCCGATTCCACGTGCAGAAAGACGGCGTGATGGCGAAGTGTCCTTCGAAGTACGAAGCTGCGGCCAAGGCTGGCGCCGAAGGTCTCTAGCCGGCCATGGGAGCGCTCGGAACCTTCCTGCTGCTCGGCGCATTCGTCACGTCCACCTATGCCGCGGTCGCGTCGGTCGTCGGCGCCCGCCGGCAATCGCGCCGGCTGATTGAAAGCGGCATCGGCGGCTTCTATCTCGTCTGCGCGTTGATGACCTGCGCATCCGCGGTCCTCATCAACGCCTTCCTGACCGACGACTTCTCGATCAAGTACGTCGCGCACTCCTCGGACACGGTGCAGCCGTTGTTCTACAAGATCACGTCCTACTGGGGCGCGCTCGACGGCTCGATCATGTTCTGGGTATTCCTGCTGTCGCTGTTCGGAACGGCGGCGGTGTATGTGAACCGCGAGCGCTACCGCGAGTTGGTGCCGTACGTCGTGGCGACCATCTCCGTGGTGCAGATGTTCTTTCTGCTCCTGATCGTCGTACACAAGAACCCATTCGCGACGTTCTTGACGAATGTGCCGGCCGAAGGCGAAGGACTGAATCCGCTGCTCCAGAACTTCTACATGGCGATTCACCCGCCGTCGCTGTACTTCGGCTTCGTCGGCATGACGATCCCATTCGCGTTCTGCATCGCCGCGCTCGTCACCGGGCACCTGGACGACTCGTGGCTTCGCGCGGTCCGGCGCTGGACGATGTTCGCGTGGCTGTTCCTGTCGATCGGGCTCTTCCTCGGGATGATCTGGGCGTACGAAGAGCTCGGCTGGGGCGGCTACTGGATGTGGGACCCGGTCGAGAACGCGGCGCTGCTGCCGTGGTTCACGGCGACGGCGTTCCTGCACTCGGTGATGGTGCAGGAGCGGCGCAGCATGCTGCGCGTGTGGAACGTTACGCTCGTGATCACGACGTTCTTTCTCACGATCTTCGGCACGTTCATGACCCGCTCCGGCGTCGTCCAGTCGGTGCACGCCTTTGGCGACGATCCGATTCTGGCGCGGCTCTTCACGGCGTTCATGGTTGCGATTCTCGCCTTCAGCTTCGGGCTGGTGATCTATCGGCTCCCGCTGCTGAAAGCGCGCAATGAACTCGACTCATGGGCGTCGCGCGAGGCGGCGTTCCTCTTGAACAACTGGATTCTGCTGTTCGCCGCGCTGTTCGTGCTGTTCGGCACGATGTTCCCGACGCTGAGCGAAGCGGTCCGCGGCGAGCGGCTCACCGTGGCGGCGCCGTTCTTCAACAAGTGGATGGCGCCGGTGGGGCTCGCACTGCTGCTGCTCTCGGGCGTGGGGCCGCTGATGGCGTGGCGCAAGTCGACGCTGAAGAACCTGCGCGATCAGTTCATCTGGCCGCTGGCCGCGGGCGCGGTCACGGGCGCCGCTGTGATGGGGCTGGGCATTCCGCTGTGGGCGTCGGGCCTGTGCTTCGCGTTGTGCGGTTTCGTGCTCGGCACCATCGTGCAGGAGTTCTGGCGCGGCGGGAGGATCCGGCGCAAGAACACCGGTACCGACATGGTGACGGCGATCATCGGGCTGGTGGGACGCAACAAGCGCCGCTACGGCGGCTACATCGTCCACGTCGGCGTCGTCCTGATCTGCCTGGGATTCGCCGGCAACGTCGGGAAGAAGAATCTGCAGGTCCTGCTCAAGCCCGGGGAAGAAGCGAAAATTGGTCGCTACTCCATTCGGAACGACGGCATCAGGGTCACTGACGACGGTCAGAAGCAAGCCATCACAGCAGTGCTGCCGGTGTTCGTCGACAGGAAACAGATCGACACGCTGTATCCGGCCAAGTGGCACTTCCGCAAGCACGAGCAGGAACCGACGACGGAGGTCGCTATTCGGCGAACTCTTGCTGAAGACCTGTACGTGGTGATGGCGTCTCCGCCCAAGCTGTCTGATCAGTCGGCCAGCCTGGAGATGTATGTGAACCCGCTCGTGAACTGGATCTGGATCGGGTTCGGCATCATCGCCATCGGCACCGGCATCGCGCTCCTGCCCGAGCGCGCCTACTCGTTCGCCGTGGCGAAGCTGCCGGTCGAGGCCACGGCCACGTCCACCGTGGCGCTGATGCTCGCGTTCGTCCTGCTCGGCAGCGGGCCGGCGTTCGCACAGCACATGCCCGGCACCACGAACGCGGATGTCCAGAGCTCGTACTACGCGCGAAACGAATTCGAAAAGCAGCTGCAGCACGAGATTGTCTGCACGTGCGGGACGTGCGGCCACGCGAGCATCGGCGAGTGCCGAAAGGACCCGTGCGGGACGTCGCACCAGATGCGGGCCGAGCTCGCAGCGCTCATCGATCAGAAGAAGTCGCACGATGAAATCATTCAGTGGTTTGTGACCAACTACGGCGACCAGCGCATGCTGGGCGCCCCGATTGACAAGGGTTTCGCGCGCCTTGCCTGGCTGTTTCCGTACCTGGTCGGAGCGTCGGGCGCGGTCGCGATCGGGTTCGCCGCGGTGAAGTGGTCGCGGCGCACCGAGCACGCCGAAGAAGCGCCGCCTGCCGTCGACGCCGAGATCGACGAGCGCATCGACGATGAGCTCCGCGATCTCGACTGACGAGCGTCCTTCGGACGTCGCGCTTCCGCGCGCCAAGCTGGATTCTGTGGACCGATCGCTCCAACCCTGGCAATTCTTCGTGCTCGCCGCGCTGGGCTGCGCGACGGCCGTGGCCTATCTCGCGCGCGGGCAGGGCATAGCCGTCGTCGTCCTGGGGACCGTGCTGATGTTCGGTGCGGGTCTCGTCGGGCTGGCGGCGCTGCGCGCGCTTCGGCCGCTCGTGTCGCCGGAAGGGGACCGCATCCCTATGGTCGGACAGCGCACGCGCGCGGCACTCGAGCGTGAAAAGCTGCTGACGCTCCGCACCATCAAAGAGCTCGAGTTCGATCGCGCAATGGGAAAGCTCTCCGACGCCGACTGGCAGGAGATGTCGACGCGGCTGCGCTCGCGCGCGGCGGGGTTGATGCGGCAGCTCGATACGGCCCGCGGCTATCGCGATCAAATCGAAAAGGATCTCGCCAAGAGACTCGGAGACGACGCTCGGCTAAAGCCTCGCGTTCCAACAGAGCAGACGGGACCGAACGCTCGCGATCAGATGGAGCGCGAGGCCCTTCGACTCGCTCACCCTGAGCTTGTCGAAGGGGGAGCTCGCTCAGGGCAGGCTTCAGCCGAGCGTCTCTGCGCCTCCTGCTCGACTGCCAACGACTCCGACGCGCGATTCTGTAAGGAATGCGGGCAGAAGCTGTGAGCACAGAGGGCTGGATGGGCGCGAACGGCAGGAGCGGCAGGAAGGGCGGGATAGGCAGGAAGGCACTCGTCCTTTGTGTCCTTGGTGTCCTCTGTTCATCGTCTGTACTGCTTGCGCAATTCCAGATGCCGGACCCGAAGGAGATGTCCGGCATTCCGCGTCCTGTCACCGATCTGCCAAACGGCTCGGTCTCGGTCCGGCTGATTCGCGGTCAGCTGTCGAACAACCTCACGAACCATCCCGTTGAACTGCACGCCGGCTCGAAGGTCACGACCGTCAAGACCGACGAGAACGGCCGCGCGCAGTTCGACGCGCTGGCGCCGGGCACGACGGTCAAGGCGGTTGCCGTTGTCGATGGCGAGCGTCTCGAATCGCAGGAATTTCCGGTTCCCGCGCAGGGCGGCATCCGCGTGATGCTGGTCGCGACCGACACGTCGAAGGGCCCGTCAACCACTCCCGACGCGCCGCCGATTAGCGGGCAGGTCGCGATCGGCTCGCAATCACGCATCGTCATCGAGCCTGCCGACGATGCGGTGAACGTGTTTTACCTGTTGGACATTTCGAACACCGCGCGAGCGCCGGTCAATCATGCGGCGTCGTTCGTCTTCGACCTCCCGAGCGGCGCCAGCCGCGCAGCCATCATGCAGGGCTCGTCGCCAAAGGCGAGCGTGAGCGGACGGCGTGTCACGGTGGCCGGACCGTTTGCGCCCGGATCCACATTCGTGCAGGTCGCCTACGCGATGCCGCAGGGCGGCGGGTTGGTCGACATTTCACAGACGTTTCCCGCGACTTTCGAGCAGCTGGCCGTCATCGTGAGGAAGGTCGGGAATACGGCGCTCCGCTCGCCTCAAATCGCGAACCAGCGGGAGATGCCGGCGGAAGGGGAGACCTACATCGCGGCGATGGGCCCAACCGTCCCTGCCGGTCAGACGATCGCGCTGTCGGTGAGCGGTTTCCCGTACCACAGCCAGGCGCCGCGAACGATCGCTCTCGCGCTGGTGCTGGTCATGGTCGGCATTGGCGTCTGGGCGGCGCGGCGTCCCACCGGCGACCAGGAGGTGCGGGCGGCGGAGCGAAAGCGATTGATCGCGCGCCGCGAGAAGCTGTTCGCGGATCTTGTCCGACTAGAGCGGGACCACCTTGCCGGGCGCACCGACCGGCGCTACACGGAACGGCGCGACCAGCTGGTCGGCGCACTGGAGCAGGTGTACGGCGCGCTCGATCGCGGCGACGATGTTGCGGCGTAGCGCGACAGCGCTCAGGACGAGCGGGAGCCCTGAGCTGTATCCGTGACCATCGACTTCGAATCTGTCCAGCTCAACGACGTCTCGCGACACTTCGGCCGCCGGCGCGCCGTGTCGCGCGTGTCGCTGACTGTGCGCCGGGGCGACATCCTGGGCCTGCTCGGTCCCAACGGTGCCGGCAAGTCGACGCTCGTCGGCATTCTGGCAACGCTCGTTAACCCGTCGAGCGGCGAGGTTCGCTTCGGCGAGTATTCCCCCCGCGCTGCCGGCGGAGAACTTCGACGGCGCATCGGGCTTCTCGCGCACGAGCTGTACCTGTACCCGGAACTGTCCGCGCGGCAGAATCTCGCGTTCTTCGCGGAGATCTACGGATTGAGCGCCGGCGCCGTCGTCGACGCCGCGCTCGAACGCGCGGGCCTTTCGGCGCGCGCCGACGACCCCATCAGCGAATTCTCGCGAGGCATGCGTCAGCGCCTCGCGCTCGAGCGGGCGCTGCTGCATGGGCCGCGTCTCGTCCTGCTGGACGAGCCGTTTACCGGCCTCGACGACAGCGCCGTGGGTCTTGTAGCGGGTCGGCTCCGCCGCCTGGCCGCCGACGGCGCGATCGTCCTGCTGGCGACACATGATCTCGATCTTGCCGATGGACTCGTGTCGCGCGTCGCGCTGGTGCGGGACGGCCGGCTGGTCGCCGACGAGCCGGCGGCGCCGGGTCTGCGAGCCCGGTATCGCAGCGTTGTGGCGCACTAGCACTGATGAAACGGCCCAATGCCGGACGGCGATCGTCGAGCGCCGAACGCCGAACGCCGAACGTCGCGAATACATAGATGTTTCTGCGCACCGCGCTGCTCGTGCTCCGCAAGGATGCCGCCATCGAGGCGAAGAGCTGGGAGATGTTGACGACGACCGTGTTCTTCGCGGTGTCGGCGGTGCTCGTGTTTTCCTTCGCGTTCGTGAAAGAGGGGCAGCCACTGGAAGACGCGGCGGCAGGCATCTTGTGGATCGCCGTGGCGTTTGCGGGGACGCTCGCGCTCGGCCGGACGTTCGAGCGCGAACGGTACTCGGAGACGCTCCGCGCGCTACTGCTGGCGCCGGCGCCGCGGCCGGCGCTCTATGTGGGCAAGCTACTCGGCATCCTGCTCGTGCTTGGCATCGCTGAGCTGCTGCTGACGCCGCTCGTCGCGCTGCTGTTTCACGCGGCGCTGTTTGCGCGGCCGCTGCTGCTGGCGGCTCTGCTGGTGACCGGTACGACCGGGTTCGCATGCGTGGGGACCCTGTTCGCAGCCATGTTGGTGCGAGCGCGCTCGCGCGATGTGCTGCTCCCCATCCTGTTGTATCCGATCACTATTCCGGTAATCATTGCTGGGGTGCGCGGGACGAGCGCGCTCCTCGCGTCGCCGCCGGACGAAGCGACCGCCATGATGTGGATTGGGATACTGATGGCGTTCGACGCGGTGTTCGTGACGCTCGCGCTGTGGACGTTCGAACCGCTGATGACGGAGTAACCAAACCTGGGGGAGGGACGGAGGTTGTGAACCGAACATTCGCGCCGCTCGTGGCACTTGCCGGGATTCTGTTTGCCAGCGCGCCGTATCTCATCGCCCAGGCGCCGTACGAGTCGACGATGGGGCTGGTGCAGAAGATCTTCTATTTCCACGTACCGTCCTGGATGGCGATGTACACGGCGATCGCCGTCTGCGGTGTTTCGAGCGCGATCTATCTCTTCAGAGGCGGCAAGACGGCGGACGCGTATGCCGTGGCTGGGGCCGAAGTCGCCGTGTTGTTCGGGCTGATGGGGCTCGTCACGGGCCCGCTGTGGGGACGCAAGGCGTGGGGCGTGTGGTGGCAGTGGGACGTGCGGCTGACGACCGCGCTGCTGATGCAGCTGATCTTCGTGTCGTGCCTGCTCGTCCGAAAGTACGGCGGTCCGGGGTCCGAGAAGCTCGCCGCGGCGACCGCATTGTTCGGTGCGGCCACCGCTCCCTTCGTCTACAAGTCGGTGGACATCTGGCGTACCGTCCACCCTAAAACGAGCGTCGTCCCCGAATTGCTGAAGGGGTCGATGCCGGGATCGGGCCTGCCGTTCCTGGTCAGCGCGCTGGCGTTCGTGCTGCTGGCCACGGTGCTGATGATGCTTCGGGTGGACCTGGCCAAGCGTCAGGCGTCGCTCGACGAACTGTATCTGGCGTACGAGGACTCATGAAGAACACGT
>Ga0066388_100003670_pt1 | contig 10053 bp, 8 predicted proteins | sample PanSoiMetaGPlot6_FD_64539 | JGI IMG/M metagenome (GOLD analysis project Ga0066388, IMG submission 64539) | Tropical forest soil microbial communities from Panama analyzed to predict greenhouse gas emissions - Panama Soil - Plot 6 (Hybrid Assembly) | ecosystem: Environmental > Terrestrial > Soil... | reverse complement strand
AACCTCGTTTGTGGCCGGGGGTCGATCCCCGATCGAATTCAGGCAGACCTAGTGTACGCCCCGCACCCAGCTCAAAGCCAGCAGAGATGTGAAACCTTTCCCAGCTCAGGATGCTGACAAGCTGTTGCCAAGACCCGGCATTGAGAACCTGGTCGCCGGGGATACAAAGAAAGCCGTCACTCGCGGATCCGTGCACAGATGAGCAAGTCAAGGTATGAAGGTTGAGCGCCTGGCAACAAGGAGCTTCCTGTTGGTCTAAAATGAGCTACTTGCGGCGCTGAGCCAGGCAGCAGTCATGGAGAGCCCGGGCGTTGCGAGTGTGGAGTATGTCTAGTGAGGTTGTCGATGCGGCCGGTTAAGCAAATTCTGACGGTGTGCCTGGTAGCAATGCTGGTGACGAGCGGGTGCGCGCAGCCGCCATCAAACAAGGCCGGCTCAACAGCCGGTACGCCAGCAGCCACGACCTCCGCTGCCACCTCCAGTACCACACCTGGCGCGCCGGCTGGTGGAGGCGCCAAAAGCGGCCTGCCGTTGGTCAACCCGCCGTTCCCAGGTCCTTACAAAACTGTGCTTGTTGATGGGGTGGAGATGCGGCAGGGACGCTATGACAATGGCGTCTTCGGCGGAAATCTGGTGCGCTCGATTGTCGGGTCGGAGCCGAAGACCTTCAATGTCTGGACAGCAGCAGACACCCAGTCAAGTCAGCTCGGCGGGCTTATGTTCGGCGGTTTGATTACTACTGATGCCTATACCGGCGAGGTCATCCCCGACATGGCCAAAGAGATAAAGGTAGAGCCGGACGGCCTGACCTACATCACGGTCTTGCGTAAAGGCCTCACCTGGTCCGATGGCAAGCCTGTCACCGCCGAAGACGTAGCCTTCACCTGGAACACGATAGTCGCCGGCGGTTATGGCAACTCGTCGCTGCGCGATGTCACAACCATTGATGGCAAGTCCCCGCAGGTCACGGTGGTTGATCAGCTCACCAACAAGTTTGTTACTCCAAAAACGTTTGCTCCGTTCAAACGGCTGCTCGGAATACCGATCGCCCCAAAGCACCTGATCGAGCCGATCCTCAAGACCAAGAACGGCCGGGAGGCATTCCAGCAGCTCTGGTCGGCCGCAAGCATCGATCCCAAGACTCTGGTAACGTCCGGTCCCTTCGTACTGGATAGGTATGTCCCCGCGCAACGGGTCGAGTTTGTCCCCACCAAGAACTATTACATGGTCAACAAGGCCGGTAAAAGACTGCCTTACCTGGGGCGGCTTATTTTCCAGATTGTCCCCGATGTAATGGCTAACCTCTTCAAATTCCGCGCTAAAGAGATTGACATGACTCCGGTCCGGGCGAAAGACACCGTTGAGCTGATGGCGGCTCAGCAAGCCGAAAACTTTAAGCTTTACAATCTCGGCCCGAGTATCGGGACTACATTTTTGATGTTCAACATGAACCAGCGCAAGAACCCGAAGACCGGCAAGCCCTATGTCGATCCAGTTAAGGCTGGCTGGTTCAACGACGTCAATTTCCGACAGGCAGTCAACCACGCGCTAAGCCGCAAGCACATGATCGACAACTACCTGAAGGGCATAGGCTCGCCGCTGTTTACCGCCGAGCCGCCGGCCAGCCCGTATTTCAACGCTAGCCTGAAAGGCTTTGCGGCTGATTCCGATTACGCCATGTCGCTTCTGCAAAAATCTGGCTTCCAGAAGCACGACGACGGTTTCCTGTATGACAGGAAAGCAAACAAGGTCGAATTTGACATGCTGGCTGGTGCGGGCGGCACCTTCTATGAAGCGGTCGGCAACATCATAGTCGAAGATTTGAAGAAGTTGGGAATGAAGGTCAACTTTCAGATGATCGACTTCAATACCCAGGCGGATAAGATCAGCAATTCTCTCGATTGGCAGGCCTGCTTGTTCGCTCTCTCCCCCGGCGATCCTCTGGAGCCCAACGAGGGAGCCAACGTATACAAGACAGCGGCACGGTTACACGTTTTCGACCAGCGCTCGCCAGATGCTTCCGGTAACATCACGGTAAGCGACGCCCGGCCATGGGAAAGTAGACTCGATCAAATCTTCAATAAGGGCGCCACCACGCTTGATGACAAAAAGCGGAAGGAGCTGTATTACGAATATCAGAAGATCATTTACGACGAGGCACCATTTATTTTTCTGGTAAGCCCGATGTCCATTGTCGGGGTCAGAAACACAATCGGAAACTATGTGCCGACCCAGCTTTCGCAGGCCATCCTCGGTCTGCACAACCTTGAGGAAATTTACAAGAAGAAGTGAAACGGCTACCCCTGATCTCTCTGGCTTGTATCACATGTCTCACCAGTTGTGCCTCCGAACCGCAGAAAGGTTCGGTCTTGCCCCGTTCAGCGGGCCCCGCCAGTCAACAAGGAGCGGGAGCAGACATAGCTTTTCAGGCCGTTCCCGCCGGTTCTACAACCAGCGCTTCGACCGTTGCTGGCGGTGCCGCTGCCGGCGGTACCGTCCTCGCGACCATGGGCTTTCCCAATCCAGGTCCATTCAAGCTCGTCGAAATCGAGAACCCGGACCATTCCCGGTCCGAATGCTGGCAGGCCAGAGGCGAGCCTGGGAGGTTTGGTGGCACCCTGACCGTATCGACCTTTGGCGGTGGACCGAAGACATTTAACTACTGGGCGGCTGGCGATGCGGAAAGCGGCGGGCTGGGCTTGCTGATGTTTGAGCGTCTGGTCGACGTCGATGCCTGGACAGGAAAACCGTACCCCAGGCTCGCCAGGTCGATCGAAGTAAGCAAGGACAGGCTCGAATATACAGTGAGCTTGCGCAAGGGTCTGACCTGGTCGGATGGGCACCCGCTCACCGCCGACGATGTTCTTTTTACATACGGCACCATAGTGGGTCAGGGTTTCGGCAATACCAGCCTCAGGGATACGCTATCGGTTTACGGCAAGTACCCATCCGTGCGAAAGGTCGACAATCTGACGGTAAAGTTCCGGACCGCCATGCCGTTTTCCCCGTTCCTTAGCAGCCTGGCCAATGTGCCGATTGCTCCGAAGCATGTACTGGAGCCTGTAACGAAGCGACCAAAGGCGGAGTTCTACGGTTGTTGGGACATCAACTGCGATCCGAAGACGCTTGTTGTTTGTGGCCGCTTTAAGGTAGCCAGGTATGTGCCCGGGCAGCGGGTTGAGCTGGTCCGCAACCCGATGTACGGGCTCGTAGACAGACTTGGTCGGCGCCTGCCGTACCTCGACCGATTCGTCTACGCAATCGTGCCCGATCAGAACACGCAGATCCTCAAATTTTACGGCGGAGAGATCGATCTGCTGGACATACGCGCCGTGCGGGGCATGGATGCGGCTCTCATGAAACAGCGCGAGGCTGCCGGGAACTACCGCATGTACAACCTGGGCCCGGACGACGGCACCATGTTCCTGATGTTCAACATGTGCCGCAGAAAGAACCCGAAGACAGGAAAGCCATATGTTGATCCAGTCAAACAGCGGTGGTTCAACAATCTCTATTTCAGACAGGCCGTAAGCCACGTCGTTGACCGGAAGCGAATGGTGGACAATATCCTCAGGGGCGTGGGACTGCCGCTCTATACGGCTGAGTCGCCAGCCTCAGTTTACTTCAATAAGAGCTTGCAGCCTTATCCTCAAGATCTGGAGCTGGCGGCAAAGCTCCTGAAGCAAGGCGGTTTCAGCATGCGCGGTGAGCGACTTTACGACAGCGATGGCCACCCGGTTGAGTTCACGCTCTACTCGAATGCCGGCAACAGCACACGCGAGGCGGCCTGCGTGATGATCGCCAATGACCTTAAGAAACTGGGGATCAAAGCCAATTTCCAGGCGATCGATTTCAACATATTAATCGACAAGACGTCGGATAGCCTGGACTGGGAGGCCATCGTCATGGGCTTGACCGGCAGCAAGCTCGAGCCCTACGACGGCGCCAACGTCTGGAAATCGGATGGGCGTCTGCACATGTTCGATCAGCGCCTGCCCAACGACAACGGGCGCGTGGTCGTGTCCGACGCTCGCGACTGGGAAAAGCGTATAGACCAGTTATTCGATCAGGGTGCCACCACATTTGACGAGGGCAAACGCCACTCCTGCTTCAACGATTATCAGCGAATTGTTTACGAGCAGCAGCCCTATATCTACCTATATTCTGCGCTGGATATCACCGCCGCCCGAAACACAATCGGCAACTACAAGCCGACACCGCTCGTCGTTTATTACACCCCGCTGGGCAGCATGCACAACCTGGAGGAGATTTACTTGCAAACAGCCAAGACGCATTGAGCGCTGTCGCAGGAGATAAGTAAGCATGTCGGTTCCGGTCTACATACTCAAGCGTGTTCTACAGGCAGTTCCCTTACTGCTGATTATTTCCATTCTCAGCTTCACAATGCTCAAGCTGGCCCCAATCGATCCGCTCGCCTATCTCAAGGCCAATCCGGCAATCTCTGCTGCGGCTATAAAGGCTGAAGAAGAGAGGTTGGGTCTCAACAAGCCACCGGTGGTCCAGTACTTTATCTGGCTAGCCAACCTTTTGAGAGGTGATCTTGGTGTTTCGACATCGGGCGGGTCGGTCGTACTCTTGCTCATGCAGCGCGCCGGTAACACTCTCTTGCTGGGTGTGCTCACTGTCTTCTTTACCTGGCTGATCGCCATTCCGGCTGGCGTATGGGCGGCCGTACACCGGGGCAGATGGATCGACAGGCTGTTTGGGATCGTCACCACCATCGGCATGTCGATGCCCACATTTCTCATGTCCCTCCTCCTGCTCATGTTTGCCCTTGGCACTCGGCTGCTGCCGATTGGCGGGCTGACCAGCCCCGATTTTTTTGAGCGCGACTGGCTGGGGCAGACGGTTGACCTGGCTCAGCACCTGGTGATTCCGGTGACTGTCCTCACCTTCATCGGCCTTGCCGGGATTCAGCGTCAGATGCGCGGCAATCTTCTTGATGTTCTCCGGGCTGAATACGTGCGAACGGCCAGAGCAAAGGGGCTGGCTGAGGATACAGTCATTTACCAGCATGCTCTGCGCAACGCGATCAACCCGTTGATCACGCTGCTCGGGTTCGAATTCGCATCCTTGCTGAGCGGCGCTGCCCTGACCGAAACCGTTCTCGCTTACCCTGGCCTTGGACGGTTGACGCTGGAGGCGGTCTTGACCAAAGACATGAATCTGGTCATGGCGTCGCTTATGCTCGGCTCCGTCATGCTGATCACCGGCAACTTGCTCGCAGACATTCTCCTGAAATTTACCGACCCGAGGATTTCCCTGGAATGATCCAGGCTGCTCTAGAAGTAGTGCCGATCGGCACCACCCGCCGGCCGCGGAAAACGCCCTGGCAACGACTGTGGCGGGACCCACTGGCGCGCGCGGGGCTGATCGTGCTTGGCTTGCTGTACCTCTTCGCCTTTCTAGCCGATCCGCTCACGCCATACAGCATGCAGTTCAACGATCCAGATCTGGCAAATGCTCCGCCGACAGCCATTCACTGGCAGGATGAGAGCGGGCGGTGGACTCAGCCCTACGTGTATCCTGTCGAGAGAACCTTTGATCCTTCAACGTTTCGGCAAACCTATAGCGAAAAGCCAGGTCAGGCCTACCCGATAAAATTCCTTGTGAGCGGCGAGCGCTATCGCATTCTCGGGCTGATCCCTGGTAACATCCATCTCTTTGGCGTAGATGCTCCCGCCCGGCTCTTTCTACTGGGCGCGGACATCAACGGTCGAGACAACTTCTCCCGGCTCTTCTTCGGGGCACAAAAGAGCTTGACGATTGGATTTTTGGGACTACTGGTCGCCTTTCCGATCGGAATTATCTATGGTGGCATTTCCGGCTTCGTCGGCGGCATCGTGGACAACGTCATGATGCGCGTTGCCGAAGCCGTCATGTCGATCCCGAGCTTCTACCTTTTAATCGGGTTGGCAGCGATCTTGCCGCCAGGCATGTCCAGCTCGGAGCGTTTTGCGCTTATCACCGTGATTCTCTCCTTGATCGGCTGGGCGGGCCTGGCGCGCGTGGTACGAGGCATGGTCCTTTCAATTCGCGAGGAAGAGTTCGTGCAGGCTGCGCGTGCCGTCGGCATGAGCGAGCTCCACAATATCATCAGGCATGTGTTGCCGCAGACAGCCAGTTTCATCATCATCGCCGGCACGCTTCAGGTACCCAACTTTATCCTATCGGAGTCGGGTCTGAGCTTCATCGGACTGGGCATTCAGCAGCCTGATGCGAGCTGGGGAAACATGCTCAAGGCTGCACTCGACAACGCCAACGATCTTGTAAACCAACCATGGCTCATCGCCCCGGGAATTCTCATCTTCATCACCATTCTCGGCTTCAACACGGTCGGGGACGTGCTGCGAGATGTGCTTGACCCGAAGGCGCAGGGTACAATCTAGGACAGTAGCAACCAGCATCGTTAGGCATGAGATTGCGGCCTGTTCCAAGGCGCCGGTTTTTCCAGGAGGGCTTGCCATGACTGAGTTCGATCCGAAGGCTCTGGATGCCTTAATGACCGCCGAGACCAGGGGCGGCCCGGTTCTGCATGTTCGCTTCCAGGGCAAGAGCCAGGACATCCCGCTGGCGCGGCTGGACATTGGTCCCGGCTCCTCGGACGAGACAATCCGGCAGGCGGTGGCCAGACATCTTGATGTGGATGTGGCGCGTCTCAATGGCACTGTAATCGAGCGCCACGCAAATGGAAACTTGACCCTGCGCCCGGAGGCGGTGTTCGGGCAGTGACAACGCCCAGGGAGCCGGGACCGGATCCGCTCGCTATTGTGGCCAAGCTGGCCGCACAGGAACGCGAACTGGCTGAAAAGCCTGTGCTTGCACCGGTGGTCGCCGGCGGCCGGGTTCGTGTACGTTTGAGCGGCATCGTCTACCAGATGGAGCTGGAGGATCCCGCGTTTGAAGGATGGGCGATACTGTCCATGGTGGCGCCCGGCCGCGCTCGGGTTGTCGACAAGCCAACTCGCTCTCTGGTGACAGCTTACCTGAAGCTCATGCCCCGCGTGCGCCTGATACTTCTTGACCAGCACCAGCGTCGCTGGTGGGGGATCGCAGCGCAGCAATCAGACAAGCGTTTTCGTATAGATAAAGCTGTTCCGCTCTGTCTGGTCGGGCAAGCAGCCTCATTCGATACTGTCTATGCCCGCTTCGACGGGTCAGCCTTCTGGTGGGAGGGCCCGGACCGCCGCCGGGATCCGGGGGTTGCTCGTGGACTGAGAAAAGCCCGCCAGGATGACGTCTCGCCGGAAAGCTTGCACGTGCGTGGAATGGTCCCGCAGGAGCGCCTGGCTTACCAGCTTCTCTGGCTCTTGGCTCATCCTGAAGCTCTGACATCGAAGGAGCTGGGAGCGATCCTTCCCGGGCAGGGATTAGAGAACCGGCAGGCTGGACGTCTTACACGTGCATTGGACCACGCGGGAGCGCAGCTCGACAGCTTCTGGAATACCGAGCAGGGCAGCACCGTTGTCCGCTTTTACGTGGATGGGAGAGAGCATGTCGTCGAGGTGCGTACTGACGACCTGACAGTCCTCAGCTCGGGGATCTGCCTCTCCGATATGGATCAGGATTTCGACCTCACCAGCCTGGTAGACGTGCTACGTGAACATGAAGGCCAAGACGACGGGTTCTGAGCGCAGCCGCGAGCAAGCGTATGTCCTCCTCGGCGAGAGGCGGGATGGGCTCTGGCTCGCCAGGGCGCACTGGCCCTCACGCGGTGGTCGTACCTCAGTTTCCTTCGACTGGGAACGTGTTCTTCAGCGAGAGGAGTCCCGCGGCGACGTGGTTGGCTTTTTGCACACCCACCCCGGATTTTCGCCCTCCCCAAGCGCAAGGGACGACCGGACCATGGAAAGCTGGTGCATCTCATTCGACAAAGCGCTACTGTGCGTCATCTCCTCTGGCGACGATATTCGGGCCTGGGTCTACACAGCCAATGGAACTGCTCCTCGTGAGGCCGATCGCGTGGCTCAGTTCAGCAACCGATGGCTGGTGGTAACGGAGAGCTAAGCAACAATGATTCACAAGTGGCATCATGAGGAAATCTTTCGGGGCGGGGAAGCAATGAGCCGTCTGTCCTCGCAAAGGGTGGCCATTTGCGGTGCCGGCGCGCTTGGCTCCAATCTGGCAGTTCATCTTGCCCGCCAGGGCGTGGCCAGGCTCACCCTGATTGATCGAGATAGGGTCGAGATTCAGAACATTGGCACGCAAGTCTTCGCCATGGATGACGTTGGGGCGCTCAAGGCTGAAATGTTGCGGAACATTATCTTTCGAGACCTGGGAGAAGAGTTGACGGCCGTAGCCCGTGAGCTCGATGCAGGCAACGCACAGAAACTCCTGCGCAATCATGACCTGGTCGTAGACGCCTTCGATAATGCCGCGTCACGTCTGGCTGTAAAAGAGGCGTGCCTGTCTGCGGCAATTCCCTGCCTCCACATTGGCGTGAACGAGGCTTACGGCGAGATTCGCTGGAATGAGTCTTACCTGGTGCCATCCGATGCCCAGGATGACGTGTGCGATTACCCGCTCGCCCGAAATTTGATCCTCCTCGTTGTCGCAGCGGCAAGCGAGGTTGTGGTCCGGTTCCTGCTCGATGGAAGCACGACCAACCTCTCGATCACGCTCGGTGATTTGAAAATCAACCAGGAGGAGGGTTAGCGCCAGCCTGCATTTTGACTGAGCGCTGGAGCAACCTGTCTGTGAAACGCCTTATCTCCTGGCGACAGCGGTGCCCAAACGATGCACGGTTACCCAGATGGGCGCAGAGTATAGGATGCAAGCTAACCCGAAAGGCGTCCAGGAGGTGCCGCGGCGCCAACTGTGTGACAACAGGGGCAGCATTTGACCGGCAGCCGTATCGGACCTATCATATCTAATGGCAACCCATCGGGGAGCCGGCAGTGCGATAGTTTTGGTAGCGTCTGAGGCCGGGGGCTCAAGATGTCTGCAGAACGAGAAGAGCGGGCCGAAAAGGCTCCAGAAGCGAAAGGCGCAGAGTCAAAACATGACCTGGCCTCTCAGCTCTGGGACGAGCTAAAGGCGGGTGCAGTCGCAATCAAGGACTTGGTGAGCCCCTCTCATTCAATTATCGACGACAAAGGCATTCTTACCATCACGCCATGCTTCCCTGACGACTCAGGGAAGCTGGGTAAGGGCGGGGACGTTCGGGATTCGGGCTTCACCCCCTCGAAGGTACACGGGGAGCGTGACATCGATCCAGGCTTCAATCCCTCAAAGGGACACGAGCGTCCAGACATCGACCCCGGCTTCAGTCCCGGAAAGAGGGCTGAGGCCGCCTTAGAGCCGGCAAAGGCTCCTGGTGAGGAGTTTCAACGGGTCCTGATGAAATCACCAGGCGATTCGGATGCCCTGGCAGCAGCTCAGGCCCGCCGGGACCTGGCTGATGGCGAGATTGGCAAAGCAGCAGGCGAACACGGCGGTGGGGACAGCAAGGCAAAAACCTACTCGGCTTCGGAAGCCTCCGTGGAAGACGCAAAGATTCACGCAAGCCTCCCCGAGCTCATAAAAGAGAGTGTCAATGGTGCAACCGAGAACGTGTTGAACATCATTGAGGATGTGAAGGCCCAGGAGCGTCTGCGCGACAACCCGGCCGTGAAAGCCGAGCATGAGAAGCTGGAGAAAATTGCCGAAAAGAAGATCAGCGATCCTGAAGAGCGCAAGCAGTTCGTGGAGAACATGCAGAAGTTCGAGCAACGGGCCGCTGCGCACGAGAACGAGTACCAGAAGCAGTTTGAGTCTCAAGGAATGAAGCCGGACGAGGCCGCCAAGGCCGCTGCCGACAAGGTCCACAAAGAAGTAACAGATTCTTACAAGAACGTTGAGCGGCTCATGGGGGATAACCCCAAAGCACCGGTCTCAGAAAAAGACCGAGTCTACCTTGCCGAACAGTCTATGCAACACGCAGCGGATCCTCATTCTATCTCTCAGGGCTACCACGATACCTGCAATGCCACGGTCATCGAGACACGCACTTTCACCAGTGATCCAGCTAACGCCACCAAGCTGATCGCCGAT
>Ga0066388_100003669_pt1 | contig 10053 bp, 9 predicted proteins | sample PanSoiMetaGPlot6_FD_64539 | JGI IMG/M metagenome (GOLD analysis project Ga0066388, IMG submission 64539) | Tropical forest soil microbial communities from Panama analyzed to predict greenhouse gas emissions - Panama Soil - Plot 6 (Hybrid Assembly) | ecosystem: Environmental > Terrestrial > Soil... | reverse complement strand
CCGGCCGGCGGCGCCCAGGACATCGTCGGCCGCGCTATCGCCGACCGGCTCGGCGCGCTGTGGAAGGTGCCGACGGTGATCGAGAACGTCCCCGGCGCCGGTGGCAATCTGGGGATGGACCGCGTCGCCAAGGGCCCGAACGACGGCACCCAGATCTGCATCGTTCCGCCGGGCATCGCCACCAACCAGTTCCTGTACGCCCGCATGCCGTTCGACTCCGAGAAGGACATCGTCCCGCTCGGCATGGTCGCAAGCGTCCCCAACCTTCTGTGCGTGCGCAAGGACCTGCCGGTGAACTCGGTCGCCGAGCTCATTGCCTATGCGAAAGCCAATCCCGGCAAGCTCAATTACGCATCGTCGGGCGTCGGCACGACCGTCCACCTGTCGGCGGAGCTGTTCAAGCGCATGGCGGGCGTCGAGATGGCGCACGTCGCCTACCGCGGCAGCGCCCCGGCCGTCAACGATCTGCTCGGCCAGAACGTCGACTTGATGTTCGACAACATCACGTCGATCATCGGCCAGGCCCGCGCCGGGGCCGTGAAGCCGCTCGGCATTACACTGCTGCAGCGGTCGACCCTTGCTCCCGAATATCCGACCGTTGCCGATACCCTGCCGGGCTACGATACCACCTCGTGGACCGCCGTCGGCGTGCGTGCCGGCACGCCCAAGGAGATCTGCGACAAGATCGAGGCGGATACGCAGGTGATATGCAGGGACCCGCAACTGCGCGAGCGGCTCGCGGTGCTCATTGCCGAGACGTCCGGAATGAACGCGGCGGACACGACCGCGTTCATTGCCTCCGAGCGGGCCAAGTGGGGCAAGCTCATCACCGACCTCAGGCTGCGGGTGGATTAATTCATTGAGGCGGGGGCGACTTTCGCCCTTCCGCCCGCTTCGGTTTCGCGGCTTGCGCGCTGGGTTCGGTCTTGTCGGGTTGGGCCTTCAAGGCTTCGGCCTTGAGAGTCTCGAGCCGATTGAGCGTGCGCACGCAGGACCTGCGCCATTCCTGCTTGCTCATGTGCGTCCCCTGGTCCCAGAACCCCATGCAGTCGGCCAGCGTCTTGCCGCCGCCGCCCGGGACGCTGGGCTTGGATTCGCTGGGGCTTGCCGTCGAGGGCGTTCCACCCGTCCCTTGCGTTGTGGTGCCGGTGGTGCGGGCGGTGCCGCCGCTGGTGGGCAGCGTCGAATCGGTTTGCGGCGCCGACAAAGGCTGCGTCGTCTGCGTTCCGCCGGACGACGGTGACGAGGGTGTCGTCTGCTGAGTCTGGGGTGAGGTCGAGTCAGGGTTGCTGACCGGCGGGGGCGACAGCGGCGCAACGGGCCCGACCTGGGGCGCGGGCGTGCCGATCGCCGAGGGAGCCGTTGGCGCGGCCGCCGGCGGCGCAGGTGCGGTTGGCGCCGGGGCCGCCGGCGCGGAGGGTGCGCCAGAGCGCTGGCCGAGCGCAACGCCCATGGGGATCACCAGGGCGAGGCCGACGGCGAGGCCCTTGGCGCTGACGTGGTGACGGGTCTGCATGGAGATGGTCCCCTTCTTTCTTTGGTCCTTCCCGTCAACGCGCAGGCAGGGGGATGCCTCCTTCACATGTCTGCGACGGAGCGTGGGCTGAAGGGTTGCAAACAAACCCGCTGCCAGGCGCGCGATTGAGCCTGAAACCTTGCTGTCCCGGCAGCTTCGCTCCGCAAGCTGCCTACCGGCCTATGGCGGAAGCGACCTGAGGGAAGAAAGCGTCGCCGGCCCGCAAGCCCGGGCCAGGCAGCATGCTCCTTCAGCGAGGCGATCCGGATGCTTCGCAACGGCCGCTTCGCCGACGCATGCGCCTCAGGATTTGGTTGCTGTCCGACCCCAAACTATCGCCAGATCTTGGTGAGCCCCTGCCGATCCGCCAGTCCGGGAGGCCGCAGGGCGAAGGCCAGGGATAGGTCTCGACCGCGTTGAAGTAGACGGCGCAAGGTTGCCGCTGCAAACAAAAGGATGCCTATCCGCCCCGTGCAGTATCGTCTCAAATATCCGACAGAAAGTTGAAATGCTCGTGACGGCCGTGGCGTGGATTCCGCAACGACCCGGTGGATGGCAGCCAGGATTTATCCTGATCGCTGGTTCCCTGTGCCTGTCAAAGCACCTCGTGGCGGATGATCAGCCGTAGCTTTTCATCCGCCCCTTGGGCAAAATTCTACCTTACGTCATTGATAAATGAGGGTTTATCCTGATCCTGCCGACGCAGGGCTGCCGAAAATGAAAGGGCACCTGGAAGGCCAAGCCTCCAGGTGCCCCTCCTGTCGAGTTACCGTGTCGGTGCGGGCAAACACGGCACCCCGGCAAATCGTTCCAACGTGCATTCTCCGGGTCGGTTCCCACATCGACCGATAAAAAATGCAACGCGGGCCTGCAGTGTGTGTCTTGAGCAACAGGTCAGGTCGAGGGCTGGGGCCCCGGCCGGTCCCTGCAACCTGAAACCTGATCCCTGACCTGGACTACCAGCGTCCCCATCCTCGGTAGACGGGCCCGCGTGCGTAGACGCGGTCGGTGCGCGCGTAGAACCGCGGTCCGGCGTAGTGCCTGGGCCCTGCATGGCATCTGGGCCCCGCGTAGTCCCTGTGGGGCCCGCACCGCCCCCAGGGGGCTCCATGGGCTCCATAGACCACCGGCGCAGTGTTATAACGGTTATAGGAGTAGTAATCCCACCGCGGCCTGCGAAAGACTGCGACCGGAGCGTAGTAACCGTAAGCCGTCGGGGCGTAGTAGCTCACCGGCGGCGCATAGGAGTAGGAATAGACCGGCGGCGGAGCATGGGTGTAGACGGGGGGCGCATAGAAAGTGTAGGCGGGCGGCGCGTAATCGCTGCCATAGCCCCACCGGTCATAGCCCGCGCCGCAATCGTCGTCGCAGGCCAAGGCATGGGCGCTGCCGAGGGCGAGGGCCGCTGCCGCGCAGATGCGGAGAGAGGTACGCATTCCTTTACTCCAGGGCTTCCTCTGTTCCGGCCAAGCACGCCGACGCGACGCCCTCGCGGCGCTCGCTAGCGGAACGGCGCCCACACGGAAGCAGGCCGGTAGGTATCGGAGTACGGCGGCGGCGCGTAGCCGTAGCCGTAACCCTGATAGGCGACAGGTCCTCTGGGCCCCGGGTAGTAGCCGTTGGGCGGAGGCGGCGGGCCATAGTAGGACGGCCCGTAGTTGTAAGGCTGGCCGTAGGCCGCGGGTGGATAGTAATAGCCTGCCGGCGAGGGCCCATAGCCATAGCCGTTGCCATAGGCTGGCGGGCCATAGTTGTAGACCGGAGCGGGCGGAATGGGAACCTGCGGACCATAGCCGTAAGCCGCGGGGGCCGGCGGCAGATACCTGTAGACGGGCGGCGGGCCGCATCGGCATGCACGGCCGCGGTTGCACGACGCATCAGCCTCCGTGACGCCGACGGCGAAGGCCGCCAGCGCAGTACCCAAAGCAATCACGATTCCCTTGCGCATTCGTCAACTCCGTTGGGCTGTGTGCCAAAACGAGATGCCGTCCGACTGCGTACAAAAGCCTGTCCGACGGCTTACGAATGACACACAGCCCCCGGCACGACACTCAGGCCAAACCCTTGGCGCCGGCGGAGACAACCCCGAATTTCAGCGACTGCCCGTGGCGTTCGTCCGATCTGTGCGCTTTTGCTCTTTATGATGACAACAAAGGGCCCGCGATGCCGGGCAGAGGTGCCGCCTCGCGACAACGTAAGTAGCAAGACGAGTTTCGCTGCACCCGCTTGATCCGCCGGCTGTTGGCGATGCAAAGCCAAGCGGACGACCCGAGCCTCGCGCTCGTTCGATCCCGTTGCCTTCTACTCTTGGTGATCGTAACCGAGTGCCGACGGTGTCACCTCAAGAAGCATCCGCAAGCCGCGTCATTCTGCCGGTACCAGCCGCAGCACCCGGCCCTCCGGGTTGTCGGTGAGCAGCCACAGCGCGCCGTCGGGCCCCGAGCGCACGTCGCGAATGCGCTCCCCGAGGTCGCTGAGCAGAACCTCCTCGGCAGCGACCCTCTCGCCGTCGAGGACGAGGCGGTGCAGCGCCTGCCCACGCAGCGCTCCCACAAACAGGTTGCCCTTCCACTCCGGGAAGAGACTGCCGGTGTAGAAAGCCATGCCGGAGGGTGCAATCGAGGGGTCCCAGTAGTAGACCGGCTGCTCCATTCCCGCCTTGGCCGTGCCCTCGCCGATCTTGAGGCCGGAATAGTCGCGCCCGTAGGTGATCACCGGCCAGCCGTAGTTCTTCCCGGCAAGCGGGATGTTCACCTCGTCGCCGCCGCGCGCGCCGTGCTCGACGGTCCACAGTTTGCCCGTCGCCGGGTGAATGGCCGCCGCCTGCGGATTGCGATGGCCCCAGCTCCAGATCTCCGGCAGGGCGCCGGTCTTGCCGACGAGCGGGTTGTCGGGCGGCACCGTGCCGTCCGGCCGGATGCGCACGACCTTGCCGTAATGGGTGCCGAGATCCTGCGCCCGGTCGCGCTGGTAACGTTCGCCCAGCGTGACGAACAGGTTGCCGTCCGGCGCAAAGGCGAAGCGCGAGCCGAAATGCATGGCGCCGACGGCCGCGGGCTGCTGGCGGAAGATCACCTCCACACCGTCGAGGCGCCCGCCGTCGCCGTCCAGCACCAGCTTCGCCCGAGCGACGGTGGTCGCGGCGCCGCCATCCCGGCGCTCCGCGAAGGAGATGAAAACGTAGCGGGAGGTTGCGAAGTCGGGGCTCAGGGCCACGTCGAGAAGCCCGCCCTGACCGCCGGCAGCAACGTGCGGCACGTTGCCCAGCGGGGCCGATACCTTGCCGTCCTTGGCAACGAGGCGCATGCGTCCCGGCCGCTCGGTGACGATGAGGCGCCCGTCAGGCAGGAACGCCATGCCCCACGGGAACGCCAACCCCTTGGCGAAGGTCTCGACCTTCGTGCCCTGCTTCGTTCTTTGCGCGGGTGCCCTGGTCTGCTCGGCAGCCCCCTGCAAAGCGAACACCGTGAGGGCTGCAAGCGCGGCGACAGCTTTGGCGTACATCGGCAACGGCTCTCCAAATCGCGGCTGGTAACGCGCAGTACGCGCGGCTGCTAGGCGCGGATGTTGTTGGCCTTGAGAAAGCGCGCAAGCGCTCCCTTCGGATAACCCAGCTTCCAGTAGGACTGCCCGCGCACCTTGCGGTCCCTGCCTTGCACGTGGGCGATCGCCGCGTCGGCTTCGCCCTCTGTCAGCTCCCAGGCGAAGCTCTGGCCATCCGCCGTCCTGAGCACGTCCAGGTTGCCATCTTGATCGCGGCGCAGGGCCAGCCATCGCTCGCCGTCCGCCTGCTCCGGCTCCAGGCTTTCCATTTGGTAACCTATGCTGGCGTGGACACCGCGCCCACACGATCCCAACGCCTTCCCGCGGGACATTACGCCGTGCTTGGCTCGATTGTCTTGCAGCACCGCCTCGCCATATAAGGGCGCATGGCAACGCCCATCCCTTTCCGGAAGATGAACGGGCTCGGCAACGAGATCGTCGTGGTCGACCTGCGCCGGCGCGCCGAGACCTTCGGTCCTGCGCAAGCGCGGGCGGCGGGCAGGCGCCGCACCTCGCACTTCGACCAGATGATGGTTCTCCACGAGCCGAGGACGGCGGGCACGGAAGCCTACGTGCGCATCTTCAACATCGACGGCTCGGAGGTGGAGGCCTGCGGCAACGGCATGCGCTGCGTCGGCTGGGTCGTCGCCCACGAGACCGGGCGCAAGGGGATGAGGTTCGAGACCCGGGCGGGCGTGCTCGAGGTCAGCGTCGCCGATATCGGGCGCATCACCGTCGACATGGGCAGGCCGCGGTTTGCCTGGCAGGACATTCCCCTCGCCACGCCGGCGGATGATACGCGGGCGATCGGCCTGCAGATCGGGCCGCCCGACAGGCCGATCCTCACTTCGCCCTCCGTCGTCAACATCGGCAATCCGCACGCGGTGTTCTGGGTCGACGACATGCAGGCCTACGACCTGGGCCGCATCGGGCCCCTGCTCGAGAACGATCCGATATTCCCCGAGCGCGCCAACATCTCGCTCGCAAACGTGACATCGCCGGCAGCCATCACCCTGCGCACCTGGGAGCGCGGCGCCGGCCTCACCAGGGCCTGCGGCAGCGCCGCCTGCGCCGCCGCGGTGTGCGCGGCGCGGAAGGGCCTGACCGGCCGCCTGGTGACGGTGACGCTGCCGGGGGGAGACCTCGTCATCGAGTGGCGCGGTGACGATCACATCCTGATGATCGGGCCCGTGGAAGTGGAGCACGAGGGCGTGCTCGATCTGGCCGACGCGGCGATGGTGCCATGAGCGAGGTTCGCGTCCTCACTCTGGGCTGCCGCCTCAACGCCTACGAGTCGGAGGTCATCCGCCGGCACGCCACCGCCGCGAGGCTCACAGATACCGTTGTCGTCAACACCTGCGCCGTGACCTCGGAAGCGGTGCGGCAGGCGATGCAGACCGTGCGCAGGTTGCGCCGCGACGCCCCGGGGGCCCGCATCATTGTCACCGGCTGCGCCGCACAGATCGAGCCCGATCGTTTCGCCGCCATGCCCGAGGTCGACGCCGTCGTCGGCAATGCCGAGAAGATGCGCGCCGAGACCTTCGGCGCTTTGAGCACCGCCGGCAGCGCGCGGGTGGTCGTCAACGATATCATGTCGGTGCGCGAGACCGCGCATGCCATGATCGACGGCTTCGGGTCGCGCATCCGTGCCTATGTCCAGGTGCAGAACGGATGCGACCACCGCTGCACTTTCTGCATCATTCCGTTCGGCCGCGGACCTTCGCGCTCGGTGCCGGCGGGCGAGGTGGTGGCGCAGGTGCGCCGCCTGGTGGAAGCCGGCTATCCCGAGATCGTGCTCACCGGGGTCGACATCACCGCCTGGGGTCTCGACCTGCCCGGCGGGGTGCGGCTCGGCGGCCTGGTGCGGCAAATCCTGCGTCATGTGCCCCTGCTCAGGCGGCTCAGGCTCTCCTCCATCGATCAGATCGAGGTCGATCCCCATCTCAAGGCGGCGATCGCCGAGGAGCCGCGCCTCATGCCGCACCTGCACCTTTCGCTGCAGTCCGGCGACGACATCATCCTGAAGCGCATGAAGCGGCGGCATGCCCGCGCCGATGCCGTGCGCTTCTGCGAGGAGGTGCGGCAGTTGCGGCCGGACGTGGTCTTCGGCGCCGATCTGATCGCCGGCTTCCCGACCGAGACGGAAGCAATGTTTGCCAATTCGCTGCAGCTCATCGACGACTGCGGTCTCACGTTCCTGCATGTCTTCCCCTTCTCGCGCCGGCCCGGCACGCCTGCCAGCCGCATGCCGCAGGTTGTCGGCGCCGGCATCAAAGAGCGCGCCGCACGGCTCAGGGAGAAGGGTCAGGCTGCGCTGGCCACCCACTTGAGCGCGCAAATCGGACGCGACGTCGAGCTGTTGATGGAGCGCACGACCGAGCAAGCGGGCCTCGGCCGCACACCCGGCTTCGCCGAGGTGGAGACCGCCGCCAACGCCAGCGCCGGCGCGTTGGTTAATGTCCGCGTCACCGGGTCCGACGGCTTCCGCTTGCGCGGCGAGTACCTTGATCCCAAGTGTGCCCCGTGAGCGATCAACCTGCGAAGCGCGGCGGCTTTTTCTCGGCGTTCCAGCGAGCCGTGACGCGGAGGGAGGAGGCTACGCCGCCCGCCGAGGAAACCCCGCCCGCGAGCATCGAGACCGTCGAAGCTCAGCCCGTCGACAACGGCGTCGGCGTTGCCGACGCCCCTTCCCCACCGGACGCCCCTTCCCCACCGGTTGAGGCCCCTGCGGAGCCCCCGCCGAAGACGCAGGGCTGGTTCCAGCGCCTCAGGCAGGGGCTGATCAAGACCTCGACCCGGCTGTCGCAGGACATCGCCGGCATCTTCACCAAGCGCAAGCTCGATGCGGAAACGCTGCAGGAGCTGGAAGACCTGCTGATCCAGGCCGACCTTGGGGTCGATACGGCGGCGCGCATCACCGACGCCCTGGCGAAGGGCCGCCACAACAAGGAGATCTCCCCCGAGGAGGTGCGTGCCGTGCTTGCCGCCGAGGTCGAGCACACGCTCGCTCCCGTGGCCAGGCCGCTGACCATCGACGGCGGCCACCGCCCGCACGTCATTCTGGTGGTCGGCGTCAACGGCACCGGCAAGACCACCACCATCGGCAAGCTCGCCCACCGTCTGGCCCTCGAGGGCAAGTCGGTGATGATCGCCGCCGGCGACACCTTCCGCGCTGCCGCCATCGAGCAGCTTAAGGTGTGGGGCGAGCGCACCGGGTCGGAGGTCGTCGCACGCGCTGTCGGCGCCGACGCAGCCGGCCTTGCCTTCGACGCGCTCACCCGGGCGCGCGAAAAAAATTGCGATGTGTTGCTCATAGACACTGCTGGTCGGCTGCAGAACAAGCAAGGATTGATGGACGAGCTGGAGAAGGTGATTCGCGTTCTGCGCAAGATCGATCCTGGAGCGCCGCATCAGGTGCTTCTGGTGCTCGATGCAACCACTGGTCAGAATGCGCTCAACCAGGTGGAGGTGTTCAAGGACAAGGCAGGGGTTACAGGCCTGATCATGACCAAGCTGGACGGCACCGCCCGAGGTGGCATTCTCGTCGCCATTTCAGCAAAGTTCGCCCTGCCGGTGCATGCAATCGGGGTCGGCGAGGGAGTGGAGGATTTGTCGGCATTCGACGCCGGCGAGTTTGCGCGGGCAATCGCGCTGGGCTAAAGGAATCAAAAAGGGAGGGCTGGGCCCTGCAATCCCGCAGGGAGCCGGCTGAAAAAGCGCAAAGTGGCTATCGAAGCGATGAACTGGCGGCAGCGGCATTTTCCGTTCAATGCCGAGCAATCCGTGAGCGTTTTTGGGGAAATCGGGCCGCTGGTCGCGATGTTCCTGGTCAACGGCGTCTACGGGATCGCCGCTGGGTGCGTGGCCCTTATTGTCGCGACCCTCGCATCTCTGGTTGTCAGCCTGTGGGTGCTCGGACGCCCGCCGATCATGCCGTTCATTGCGGGGGGCGTCAGTGTCGTATTCGCCTCACTGACCTTGATCACCGACGATCCCATGTGGGTGCAGATCAAGGTGACTCTCTTCAACGCACTGGTTGCGGCGACGCTGTGGATCGGCTTGAAGACGGGCCACGACTTTTTCCGCTTCGTATTCGGCAAGACCTTCCACTACACCGACGAGGGCTGGCACAAGCTCACCCGCAACGTGGCGTTGTTCTTCCTCGCGACGGCAATCGTCAACGAGGCGGTCCGCCTTGGCTTCGATGATTTCGAGATGTTGGCCCTCAACCGCATGTTCACGGGCGTGGACATCTGGATTCTCTTCAAAATTTTCATCGTTATGCCATTCACGGCGCTGTACTTCTGGTGGCAGGTACGCCGCTTGCAGAGATACCGCCTGCCCGAGCCGGGACGCTTCGCGCCGGCTGATGCAACCCAAGGCAACGACGCAGCCGGCTAGTTCGGCCACGGATTGACAACAAGCCCCCCACGGGTCGGGAACGAATCATGAGCGACCAGGCCAGAGCCGGCGGAGGCACTGGGGAAGTCAATCCCCTTAAGTTTCTGTTCGATTTCGGGCCTCTCGCGGCATTCTTCGTGGTCTACTTCGTTGCCGAGCGCCTGCACCCCGATGCGGGCATCTACTGGGCGACGGGCGTCCTTATGCCGACCACCGTGGCCGCGCTCGTCGCCTCGCGCCTCGTGCTGGGGCACTTCTCGGTGCCGGCGCTCATCACGGCGGTGCTGGTTCTGGTCTTCGGGGGGCTGACCATTGCGCTCCACGACCGAACCTTCATCTACATCAAGCCGACGATTATCTACTTGTTGTTTGCGGGCACGTTGGCATTTGGTTTGCTCACGCGTCGCCCACTGCTCAAACATGTCGTGGGCGAAGCATTGCAACTCACAGACGAGGGTTGGCGTAAGCTCACCTTCCGCTGGCTGGCCTTTTTTGCCGGGATGGCGGTCCTCAACGAGATCGTCTGGCGCAATTTTCCGGAATCGGTATGGGTTTGGTTCAAGGTTGGAGGTATTCTGATTCTAACTTTTATC
>Ga0066388_100003668_pt1 | contig 10054 bp, 5 predicted proteins | sample PanSoiMetaGPlot6_FD_64539 | JGI IMG/M metagenome (GOLD analysis project Ga0066388, IMG submission 64539) | Tropical forest soil microbial communities from Panama analyzed to predict greenhouse gas emissions - Panama Soil - Plot 6 (Hybrid Assembly) | ecosystem: Environmental > Terrestrial > Soil... | reverse complement strand
ATAGGCTCCAGCTGCGGTCGCTGATGCCAAAAGGTTGGGTCGAGAAAGAATTGAATTACCTGGACTCGTTTGGGGTACTACTATCGCTGGGGAACGTTGTCGTTCTCCGAAAAGCCATGCCATCGCCATTCCAGATCACTTTATGGGACCGGGTGTTTGTTCCCTGCTCGCGGATTGCGGACCGGCTCTTACAGGGAAATTTCGGCAAATCCGTTTTAGCTGTCTGGCGAAAGGAATCATCCGCGTGATGATACCGCGAGTCGTGGAGTCGCATCACACGCTCACCGTCTCCCTTGGCAGGAAAAAGAACATGCTCAGAACGCTGGTGGATACCACAGAATGACACCAGCATCGCCGATCGGCGGCCTGGCGATCTTCTGTGATCGATCAATGAAGCCCGCGACACGCTCTGGGTTCGACGAATAGAACGCCACAACATCGTCTCTCGCTTGGGCTTTCCATCGTTTCCGTCGTCTTCAGTCTCGAGATCGATCTCTGTTGTGAGCTGCTAGATCCGAAACCTAAACTTTGAAAACCGTGACACCTGGTTTTCCCGATCTTTCTACGATTTGGCGAAATCCTCTGACAAGTTTTAAAAGCTAACATCAATGAACCAGCACACTAATTTAGTTATGAGGATGGGCCGAATATCTTTTCTGTTGGTTCTTATGTGCGTTTCAGCAGGGTTGTGGATCGCATTCGCCAAATTGGTTGTTCCACCGCTTATCGAGAGCGCTTACCGGGGCGAGAGTCTGCCGCTCTTCAACAATATGATCAAGTGGCAGCACGTGAATCCCATAAGTTATTACCTACAAAGATGGGATTCGCTGGCTTTACACCTTCTCCTAAATGGCCTCGAAATCTGGCTACTTGTTCTAGTTGTAAGTAGCCCGGCCTTTCTTCGGCTACTTCGGACGTTTGTGGGAGAGGCAACGTGGGGATCGCTCGGCGAAGGAGAGGTCGTCCGCCACATATCAGAATTGCCGTTGGTCTCCGGGAGATCTGTTTTCAATCTCTTCTCGGTGCTCGCACTGATCTTGATCTGCGTGCCGCTTACGATTGGAGCGATTTGGGCCTTCCCCATTTGGGATGATGCTTGGCTCTGGCTGCTCTTAAACGAGAAGGGTTCGACAATGATCACGCCCAGCGTCACTGATCGACCAGTCATGGCAACCTTGTGGTCCTTACTCGCAACGTCTGAGCACGCATTTTGGCGCGCTTCGTTCGTGGCTCAGGCTCTTCTATGGCCAACCTTCGGTATAATTTCGGCCTTTCTCTGGACTTACCTCTGCCCAAATTTGCGACGATACGCGATGGTGGTAGCTTGTATCACGGTTGCACCGATCATAAGCAAAGTTCAAATGGTTACAGCTGTCATCGCTCTCGGAACGTTGCTAAGCGTCGTGCTCAGTTACGGTGCCTTTCTGCTGTTACTCCGTTTCGTGGTGGCTGCCGACCGTTTTGGGCGGGCGGCGCTCGGTTTGAGCGTACCGGTCCTTGGCTCCGCGATACTCATACAGGAATATGCACTACCCGTCGTAATCATTATGGTTGTCTTCTTCTGGTCGCAGGCGCGGCGTGCACCCGATCCCGAAACAAGAGATCGAGCTTGGCGCGCTATCTTTTTCTCAATTCTTACCGCTGGTGTTGCATATGCGACCTTTTTCACGGTAGCCGATTACACTGTCCGACCTGGGTCGTCGGAGGTTAGTCCCTTCTATATCTTCACGCTCGGCAACGTAGATCTCGCCAGTTTCTGTTTCAGATTACTGGAAGGGATCTGGCGGAGTATCGTAGGTGGCTTCATGATCTCGATGGGGGAAGTAACCCTGACCTCATACTCTGGCATTATGGCGGCCGCTTACGGCGCTCTTGTGGCCGCCTTGTTGTTCTATAGCAGCCGAAATCCTCAGCATGTTGCTAAGTCTGCATCAAGGAATACCATCAGTGACCGAGATATTTTCCTGCCCGCGTTGGCGTTCGTCGCCGGTCTCTTGCCCACCGTCGCAATGGATCGGATTCCCTGGAATCCCGGTGACGGAATGCAATCACGATTCGAGCTTCCTCTCCTTCCGATTACGGCTGCACTCGTAGTTCTCATAGGCTTAAGTTTGGTTCGGCGGCGCCTCTGGGCTGTTCCCATTGTCCTTTTCGGTTTCATTGCGGGAAACACGACATTCACAGAAGTGTGGTCGGCTATTGCCGAACGACAACAGATGTCGGCCTTAGGTGGAGCCCTCCAAGCCCACGTTTCCTCGAAAGATGGTTATACCGTGGCCGCAATTGCATTACCGGAGCGCAGCTTGGGTCCGCGACGCCCCTATGAGCTCACGGCTCGCCTGGCAGCGACATGGCCTCCGGAATTGAGAAGAAAATTTTGGGCGTTCCGTTTTGGAGGGGGTCCACCCATGTACGCGGTTTTTAACGAGGCAGAGGCGATTTTTGGGTCCCGGGGAGACTGCAAGGCTCCACGCGAATTCAAATGGAGTTTAAGGCATGTGACGCGTGACGGCGCCTTAGACCAACTGCTCTGGGTTAGGCCACAAACTGACGGATCGATTTCTGTAGAACCCTATTGCATGAGAGATAAGAACGAAGACCAGTTTCTTTCCCGGCAGGGATCGGACTGACTTTTTAAGGACCTCCAAAAGGGGTCTCGAGCTACAACCAGGCTTTGAAGTCGAGAAGAAGTTTCAAACATCAGATAAATCGGATGAGCATCAAAGAGACCTTCTTGAAACGTCTGTTGCGTGAATGGCCGCTTGCGTTCGTATTTGGCTGTATTGTTTTTATGCTCTATCCGATGTGCCATGCCGAGTTTGCGATGATCGATGAGCATGGTATCGTCGAAGCTTTAGGGAGAAATAATAGAGTTGGAATTTCTGAAATCTTTTCATTGATTCAAGATCATGCGTTCGAGCCCAAGCCACGTTTTCGACCCGGTCATTATGTACTACTCTACTTAGACGTTTTTTTGATTGGCGGCAATGCGAGCATGTGGCACACGGATCGATTGCTGCTCGCGCTGATTTCGGCTTTAGCCCTATATTTAGCCATACGCGTTTTGCTTCCTCCTTTCCTGGCTGGAGTTGTCACGCTACTTTTTTTTTCGGGACCACAGAATGAGATTTGGATCGACTTGGGATTGTCAGAATTCTATGCAGTTCCGTTACTACTGATAGGACTTGCTTGGATCGCAGTGAATTTAGGACGCCATAATTGGCAGCCGGCACGACTGTTTCCGGGCTTTGCTCTTCTTTTGCTGACCGGATTTATAAAGGAAAGTTTCATCCCAGTTCTTCCTGGAATATTGGCGTTTATCTATGTCGTTTTACCCTGGACCATCCCTTCGATTATTCAAGATCGCCGCCGGCAAAGACCCGTAGATATATTGATTTTGTTCTTCCTGATTATTGGCGTTGGCGGTCAAGTTCTGATGGTTATGAAAATATTACATACTTATGGCCACCTTTACGGTGCAGAAATCTCCACGACCTCATTTCTGTATGCAGTTAAGCCAATGCTCATGACATATTCGAAGGCAACGCTTTGGTTTCTACCAGTTGTGGCGGGTCTGGTAGTACTTATTCCGAGGAACTGGCAAGAATGGCGAGAGCAGGTCTGGCGTGTAGACTTGATTAAAGCCGTTGTTCTGTTGACAGCAGGCGCGTTCCTAATCCTCGCCCCTCAATGGGTTATCAATGGTGGAAACATCTTTTTTGCCGGGCGGTACCTCATCCCTGGTAATCTCTTTATTGTTTTAGCTGCTGCTCTAGGATTTTACTTGTTATCACGCAAACTTGTCGACCGAAGCCTTGCTGAGTTACGGGGTGTTGTCGCCGGCATGCTCATTGCTGTCGCGCTTTTGAGTGTTCTTGGAACCTATCGAGAGGCCAAAGCGGTGGCGCTATCTACTCACAGGTTCCAGACAAAACTGGCCGAGAGCGTCCAACTGAAAAAGCAACATCCCGAGTTTCCGTTACTCTTCTACTCCACGAATGCTTTAGATCGTGAGCCACTAATTTCGGTCGCGATTTTCCTGGCCGCAAAATTGCCGAACCCTGAAAAGCCTTTCCTGAATCCTTATAGCTGGGAGACAGGAGCAGATTCGCCTATGAAGATCAGTCTGGCAAAACTTGTCAAGAAGCAATCTTTAGAAGGTGATCAGTATTTCGCAAAAATTGCCGAGTTTCGGGGCAGCGGTGGTCGGTGCATCGCAGTTTTGTTTTCCGGTTTTACCGAGAACTCTCGATGTGAGTACTTGGTTCGTGTCTTAGAGTCATGATTTATTATTACCTATGATGCACCCCAAGGGTTAAATGTGAGACTTTTCCCAGATTGCGGCTCCCGTATTTACAGCAGATTTTTGGCGGTCAGGTCTTTCGGCTGAGCTAAATCCAAGGATACGACAAACATTGCAACCCCGAGCGGAAAACCTCATCAAGCAGGGAAAGTTGGCATCAGAAAACTCTCTCATGGCGCGCCCGCCCGCGATGAGCTTGTCTTGATTGTACCTGAGATCTCACTCTTTCAATAAATAGCCCCTTCGCTAAGGGCGAGGATACTTTTTGGGCACTCGAAGACGTTTCACTCCCCAGATCAAGGAAGCAGACGTCATTGGCATTGTCGGCCGCGACGGTGCTGCGAAAAAACATGCTGCTGAAAACACTAGCGCGCATCACTAAACCAAAAGTCGATTCGAAGAAATTGAGAGCCTGGTTTAAAATCCGAATACTAAACTTCAAAACGATGATACCTTATTATCGACGATTTTGGCGAAATCTTTGGACGGATCTTTAAGGATAACATCATGAACCAACACAGTGGTTTAGCGGTCCGGACAGGCCGGATCCGTTTCTTGATAATCCTAATGTGCATTTCTGCGGTGGTTTGGATCGTCTTCGCCAAGTTGGTTGTACCACCGGTTATCGAGAGCGCTTACCGCGGTGAAAGTCTCTCGTTCCTCAACCGCATCATTGAAGGGCAGAAGTTTCATTCGGTCGAATTTTACCTGACGATATGGGAGGCAATCACTACAAGGGGGTTGATGGGTTTAGTGGCGTTCTGGCTACTGGTGGCGGCGGTAAGCAGTCCCGCGTTCTTCCGCAGGTTCGTCGGAGAGGCCACGCCAGGGACACTCGGCGCGATCAGAATGTGGACCTGCGCAGTACTTCTTCTGATGATATTATTGGAGGATTTTGCCAGCATCGCCTTGCTTCCAGTAGAGGTACGCAACCCGAGGGGGATGCTAGAATATTTCTATCGGTTACCCATCGGTTTCGAGAGATTCGTTGCGAGTGAGACGAGCCTCGGGGCCTTTCAATTGGTGACGGAGCTATTGCTGGTGCTCGGGCTGGTCGGTTGGCAAACGCGGATCGTGATCCCTTTAGTGGCGTTTTGTCACTTTTTGCTGCTCGGCATTCTTATAGATCATAGTTTTTTCTGGCACCAAAACTTGGTGCCGTTCTACTTATTGTTTATCCTATCTTTTACCCCCTGCGGTGACGGTTGCTCAGTCGACCGCCTTCGGAAGATTTCTCAAGGGCGAGCCGTGCCATCGGCCGACCGTGCCTCGCCGGTATACGGTTGGTCGCGATATGCCTGTTGGGTAGCGATTGCGTTGCCATATTTGGCGAATGGCGCGAGCAAGTTAGAGGATGGAGGACTCTTTTGGTGGAGCCCGAATAATATGAGGAGTATGCTTTACTGGGATAGTCTGAGACCGAGGGAGTTTAACTGGGCTTTATCATTGCACCTCAAGTCGGCTCCTGACCTCCTGTTCGGTCTGTTGGGCATAGTTGCCCTTGTCACCGAACTGTCTTTCATACTCGTCTTGTTTTCTCACGTTGCTCGGCGAATTTTACCGGTCGCGGCAATAATGATGCATGTCGGCATCTTTCTCATGCAGAGAATCCTCTTCCTCGACCTTATCCTGTTGCAGTTTGTCTTCTTCGACTTCACCCGATTCCGCAAACGAATCGGGCAGCGGCTCGAGGCTCGGCGCGGCCGGATTCAAGTACTCTATGACGGGCTCTGTCCGCTTTGTCGTCGGACTATTCGCCTCCTGGCTCGCTTCGATCTGTTTGGCCGACTGGAGTTTCTGGATTTTCGTCGTATGGACCTCAACGACTACAATCGCACTCAGAAGCTAAATTTAACGTCGAAAAACCTAGAAGAGGAGATGTATGCCGTTTCGCAAGGGCACGCCTATCGCGGTTTTAAGGCCTACCAAGCCATTGCAGTCGCACTACCCGTGTTCTGGCCACTGGCTCCATGGTTATTTCTACCCGGGATTTCCTCCCTGGGCGCGCTTTTCTACGGCTACGTCGCCCGTAATCGTCTGAAACTTCTCTGGTGCGATTCTCATTGCCCAGTGCTGCCTTCAAAAGAAACTGAGTCAACTACGGTCACCGTAGGAAACGCCGCTCAGCGAAACTTCGGTTATGCTGTTCTAGTTTCCGGAATAACCGTAGTGGCAGTGTTCTGTTGGTTCTATCGGATCGAGTTTTATCCGTTTACCTCGTGGCACCTTTATTCGGGATTAAATACAACGGGGAAAATCGAATACTATAAAGTGCTCGCCCGTTATGAATCCGGCGTAACGTCCCCTGCGCGCCTTGAAGACGGCATCGGCGCGCTGGCCCTTGACGGCCGCTACTCACCATTCCTTGAGCAGTGCTTCGGTGAACCTAGTGATATAAACACTTGCAAAAAGTTCCTCACTGCGGAGGCTTCTGTCTACAATAAGAAGGCTCGTCCCGGCGGAAAGATTACTCACTATGAGATACAGCTTTGGAGCTGGGATTTCCGCGCCAATCCCTTAGATCGACACCATGGTAATTTGGTAAAGCGGTTTGTTCATCAAACAAATTAAGAATCGGGCGTAAGAAGCACGTTAACATCGTTGGCTCGTACAGCCATTGGACGAGAAACCTGGCAGCAAACTCGTGAGTCTCAGTTGATCTAGAATCTCAAACTCGAAATCAGAAAATTCGAAATCCCATGAATTACGTTACAATTCGAGCTGAAAACTTGTCGAAGAGGTACCAGATTGGCGTCAAGAACCGCCATGATACTTTGCGTGACCAGCTTATGGGCGGCGTAAGATCGCTGTTTTCGCGAAATGGCGCTGCCCCCGAGCGTAACGATACCTTTTGGGCTCTAAAAAACGTCTCCCTCGAGATCAAACAAGGTGAGGTCGTCGGCATCATTGGCCGCAACGGGGCCGGTAAGAGCACGCTTTTGAAAATGCTTTCGCGCATCATTGAACCGACCGCTGGGTTTGCAGACATTCGTGGCCGGGTGGGTTCCCTGTTGGAGGTAGGCACGGGATTTCATAGCGAGCTGAGCGGCCGGGAGAATATTTACTTGAACGGTGCGATCTTGGGCATGAAAAAGGCGGAGATTGACCGTAAATTCGACAACATCGTGGATTTCTCTGGAGTGGAACGATTCATAGATACGCCAGTGAAGCGCTACTCCAGCGGAATGTACGTACGACTAGCTTTTGCTGTTGCCGCCCACCTGGAGCCGGAAATCCTGATCATAGACGAGGTGCTGGCGGTGGGCGATGCTGCCTTCCAGAAAAAATGCCTGGTGAAGGTGGAGGATGTGGCAAAGGGCGGGAGAACAGTGTTGTTCGTGAGTCATAATATGGCGGCGATTCAAGGGTTTTGCTCCAGGTGCTTTCTCTTGAGTAGCGGTGAGTTGATAGCGGAGGGTGCGCCACAAAGCGTTGTGGAACAATACCTTTCCAACGTTTCATTGGGCACGCCGGCCCCATTGGCGCAGCGTAAAGATCGCCAAGGATCGGGAGAGATACGGTTCTCGGAGGTTTCGATTCTCGACACGAAAGGCCGAAGCATTGATGCGGCCCTAACCGGTCAAGACATTGATATTGCGCTAGCCTATCATTCGCGAGTTGACAAACCGATTTCCCGGCTCGACGTTCACATAACCTTTTATACAGCCGTAGGTCAATTCATGTTTACTTGCTCAAGCGAGGCGAGTGGGCACCCCTTCGAAGGTCTGGCTCCGAGTGGAGTGTTCGTCTGCCACATACCCGAATTGCCGTTGGCCCCAGGGCGATATATCTTCAATCTCTTCTCGACAATCGGGGGTGAGACCGCCGATTGGGTGCAACAGGCAGGCTATCTTGATGTGGTCGCAGGCGACTATTTTGGCACAGGACAATTAAGGACTCACGACGAGGGTTTTGTGGTCAAACACCGCTGGAGCGTCAAACCCCAAGCAAGCTCATTTAGCTGTCAAGAACGAGTATGAAGTTCTTGATTCTGAATTGGGATTACTCCGAGTTCATTAACTGGCTCTATGCGCGACACCCGGGGCTGGAGAGGCAGCCTTATGAACACCAAATGCGAGCGCGCAATGAGAGCCTGTTTGGCACGGCCGATTTTTACTCTAGCAACCTACGCAAGTTGGGGCATGGGGTGTGGGACATTCATTCCAACAATGAGTCTATGCAGAAGGCATGGGCAGATGAGCACGGGTTGCAGATAGACTTCAGGCCTAGGTGGGAGTTTCGGCTCAGAAGAGGAATTGTTCCCTGGGTTTCGCGAGTTCGACGTGCTTGGGTCTATGATGTGCTTAAAGCGCAAATTGAGCACTATCATCCTGATATCTTGCTCAACCAGGCAATGGATACCATCGGCAGCAGTTTTTTGAAAGAGATGAAGCCTCATTTGCGGCTGTTGATTGGACAACACGCCGCACCATTACCCGAGGGGGAGGACTTTAGTTGCTACGATCTCGTCGTTTCGTCGTTACCCAACATGGTTGACTATTTTCGAAAAATGGGACTACCGGCTGAGCCACATCGGCTGGCTTTTGAGCCGCGAGTATTGCAGAGACTAAGGGATGGAGAACCTAAAACGCCAATCACATTTGTCGGGAGCTTAACTGTATATCACAACGATAGAGTCCGGTTGTTGGAGTCTCTTTGCAGGTCCCTAGATATAAAAATATACGGGAACGGAGTCGACTATTTGTCGAAAGACTCGTTGATTCGACGGCGTTACCAAGGAGAGGCTTGGGGAGTTGACATGTATCAGCTTCTATTCAATTCGAAAATAACCATCAATCATCACATCGGTATGGCAGAATCTTATGCTAACAACAGCCGCTTGTTTGAGGCTACGGGTGTTGGGACTTTGCTCGTCACCGACCTTAAGAAAAATCTGCACGAAATGTTTGAACCCGGCAAGGAAGTCGTTGTTTATCACAGCCCTGAGGAGTGCGCCGACATGATTGAGTACTATCTGCAACATGATGAGGAGAGGGAAACGATTGCACTTGCTGGACAGCGACGGACGCTAACGGATCACACTTACTCTAACCGAATGCAGGAATTGGTCGACATCATTCGCAAATATGTTTAGCAACTAAAGATTTTCCTCTTTGCGAGAGAGACATGACAGAACGGAAGGAGTCGGAAATGGTCCAAGAGCTAGTTATTGGCGCTAATTTTTTGAATCACGATAGTTCGATCTTCGCGATTGACGTGCACAACCAGCGCGTATTTGGAATGAGCACCGAGCGCATTACTCGATACAAGCACGACATACTTCCTCCGATTCCAGTTATAAAAGAATTAATTCGCGAATTGGGGTTAGACCCATCCGCCGTTAGACGAGTTATCGTTGCAACACCTTTGCTGTCACAACTAAGGATCCAGGTCGAACGTGAGCTGTTTACTGCAACAGCATGCTTGCGGGAGGCTCTTAATGTCAGGTATCTAAACGACGTGGTTCGAGAACTGGCGCGCTACTCATATTTGACGAACTTAACAAAAGTAAAAATCTTAATGGCCACGGCTTCCGGTCGTAAACATCTGATGCGCGTGATGCTTGGAGACGACAAGGTCACTAGCTTTCAGTCAATGGTCGCAACCGAAGTGAACCGGATCTTTCCTAGCGCAAGCGTTGAAGTGCGTGCCTTTGATCACCATCTGGCGCACGCCACCGCTGCTCATATTCTATCCGGATTTAACGATCCCCTTAATGTAACCTTGGATGGCTGGGGGGATGGCGTCTTT
>Ga0066388_100003667_pt1 | contig 10056 bp, 9 predicted proteins | sample PanSoiMetaGPlot6_FD_64539 | JGI IMG/M metagenome (GOLD analysis project Ga0066388, IMG submission 64539) | Tropical forest soil microbial communities from Panama analyzed to predict greenhouse gas emissions - Panama Soil - Plot 6 (Hybrid Assembly) | ecosystem: Environmental > Terrestrial > Soil... | reverse complement strand
TGCACTTTTAACTAATCGACAGGCGCGTGGTCATCTCTTCGGACGGTTCGCCGCCGGCCACAGCTTGGGCGAGAATCAATTGGCGGGCTTCCACGCGTATGGTAGGCAGGCGAAGTCCGAACAATAGCGCTGCGCCCACGCAGGCGACTCCACCCAGTGCGACGGTCAGTGGCGCGCCGATCCGGTCGGCCAAGGCCCCACCGAAGAATGCTCCGAAGGGTGCCATGCCCATGAACATCATCGAGTAGAGGGACATAACGCGGCCGCGCAACTCATCGGGAACCATCGCCTGCAGGAGGGTGTTGGAGGAAGAAGTTTCCAACATCATGCAGAAGCCTACCGGCACCAGCAGGGCGGCAGATAGCCAGAAGTTACGGGAGAGCGAAAACAGGGTAATCGAAACGCCGAAGCCGCCCGCGGCTAAGGCGATCCAACGGCCCAGGCCGCGCAAGCCGGCCTTAGCGGCCAAAGCTAGTGCGGCAAGTAGCGCACCGACTCCGGTCGAACCCATCAGAATGCCGAGTCCACGCGCACCGCCGTGCAGGATCGTGTCCGCGAAGATAGGCATAAGGACCGAATACGGCATTCCCACGAGGCTGACGATGCCGAGCAGAAGAAGCACGGCGCGGATAGGGCCGGTGCCTCTTGCGAACCGAAAGCCTTCGATGATGTGCTCGAAATGCGAGGCCGATGCCGGTCTTCGCCGCTCCTGGATGCGCATCAGCGCCAGACCAATAATGACGGCTATGTAGCTGACACCATTCCCAAAGAAACACCAGCCTTCTCCGATGCTGGCGACGAGGATGCCGGCAATCGCCGGACCAACTATTCGGGCGCCGTTGAACATGGAGGAGTTTAGCGCGATGGCATTCATCAGGTCCTCCCTGCCCACCATCTCGACCAGAAAGGATTGACGCGCCGGGATGTCGAAGGCGTTCACTATGCCGAGCAAGGTCGCCAGCACGAATATGTGCCAGACCTCGACGGTATGGGTGAGGGTTAGAACCGAGAGGATGAATGCCAGGATCATGGCCGACGTCTGGGTAGCGATGACCACGTGCTGGCGATTGTGACGGTCAGCAATGATTCCACCAAGAGGAGCGAAGAGGAAAACCGGGATTTGGCTGGCAAAGCTTACCGATCCCAGCTGGAGGGAGGACCCGCTCAGGCGGTAGACGAGCCAGGCCTGAGCGATGTTCTGCATCCAGGTGCCGGTAAGAGAGATGAGCTGGCCACTAAAAAAGAGCTGGAAGTTACGATGGCGCAAGGCACGAAATGCTATGGCCCATCGACTGCCTGACCGAGGCCCGGAATCGACTTGATTTGCTGAATTGGTTGTGGTCCTTTGCGTCAAGGCAGTTTCTTGCATTGCTTTCTTCAGTTTTGCACCTTCAACCGGCCCCGACGCCTAGGGCAGCGCGCAAGTTATAGCTTCCCGAACGGGACAAAATGCGATACAGTTCGCTACTGGCCATCGAGCCCGCGACGGTCGCTGGTTCTCCCAGTATAGAAGCAGGCGAGCTATTTAGATGTTGGCAATCGGTAAGGAGTCGCTATGGATACCCCCTTGCAGCACGAGCGCCGCAGCCGCCAACGTTTTCAATTCCAGATACCGGTTACGCTGCGAGTGGACGGAAGCGATGGTGAAGAGCCGTCTTTCACGCAGGATCTGAGCGCTCGGGGAGCGTTTCTTTATACCGACTGCAGTGTTGCCGTCGGTGCGGCGGTGGAACTAACGCTCAGGATGCCTTCCGAGATCACCCTCGCCGAGAGCATGCGCCTCCGCTGCCGGGGAAGAGTCCTCAGAATCGTGCGTCCCGACGTGGCCCAGAACAAGGTGGGCCTGGCCGTCGAGTTGTGCGCTTACGAATACCTCACCGAAAAGTCAGACCAAACCCAGGTTCGCACCGACTTCGATCGCATTTCCCCTCTCCATGAACATCCCTTGGGTGAAGAGTCTCAGACGAGTCCAATACGGCGCAACTGAATACTCGGTTGCGGTTCGGCACTTACGATGCTGGGGGCACTTAGAGAACTCTGTCCGCTATGCTCCGGCGTGAATTGACGCGCTCGACGAGATACCGCTGGAGGCAGACCGAGTGCGGCGGCGCGTTCACCTTGAGAGCAGAGGCGACCTCCTCAGGGCCGACGTCCTACCTGGCGTAATGCTTCGTATAAATCGCAACGACAGACAACCACGGAGCGGGTGTGGGCGGGAAGCAACGAGAATAATGTCTTTGCTTTCAAATCTGACAAGCGGTTCGAGAAGCGGACAAATCTTCATTGCCATGCTTGTCGGCGATGGCAAGCGGCACAAACATGGGGCGCATGGTCAGGCGCATCTTACACAGAAGGTGCAGGTGCTGCCCCGCTGACGTGCATTCATGAGCTCCTTTTGAGGGGAGAAAGGCCATCACCGCACGTCGACACGGGGCCATCTGTGGAAAAAGGGACGCAAGCATTCCGGCTAATTCATCAAGTGGTATGAACCTGTCTGCTTTTCGCAGCAATTTTCGCGGTTTTTTATTTTTCGGAACTGGAGGCTCTTTGCAAGTGAGGCAGCTTGGCTTAGAATGTGGTAAGTAGTTGGAAACGCCGCTCCCCCCGAATTCCAAGATTGTTGAATTCGCGGCTGACACCGGGCCACGGGCGCACAACTCTCGGGAAAGTTACCGAGTCATTTAGCTGCATCTCGACTATCCTCATAACATGCCCTCAGTAAAGCGAAATAGCGACGAGCAAGGCACGCACGGGGTCGCCGTCGCCCTCTTGGCGGAGGACCGAGACCGCCTGGCAATAATGCAGCACCGGGCGGAAGCCACGACATCGGCCCGCACGGTTTTTAGTCATGCCGGGTTCCCTTCCAGCGCTACTGATCCGATCTTAAGGCAAATTCAAGACTTACGAGCGGAGGTCGTAGTTATTGATATTGACCCCGACCGCTGGCAACGCGCGATCAGCGCTATCGAGGTGCTGAGGAACAGTACGAACGACCTGGCTATCTTTGCGTTCGGCGGTATGGAACATCCGGCCACGATCGTAGCGGCGATGCGGGCCGGCGCGTGCGAATACCTGGAGCGCGGAGCCGATGCCGCGCCCCTACAGGAGGCGCTGGGCCGTTTCGTTTCCTCGCGCGCGCGCAGCGTGAACGCGGCCGGACGCGCGCGCATTCTGACTTTCATGAACGCAAAGGGCGGATCTGGCGCAACCACCCTTTCGGTCAACACCGCTTTGGCACTGCAACAGGAGCACGGATCGACCCTACTGGTGGACTTCGCCACTCTGGGCCATGCAGCCCTTCATCTGAACGTGCAGCCGGTGTTTGGGCTGTCTGATGCCTTGCAGAACTTGCACCGCATGGATGCGGCGCTGCTGAAGGGATTCATCACCGTCTGCCGCCGCGATCTTCACCTGCTGGCGGGCATGAGTCAAGTCGCGAACTTAACACCCACGACATCGGAACTGGCCCGTCTCTTTGATCTGCTGGTGACGCACTACCAATATGTTGTGGTGGACTGCTCCAGTCGCATGGATGAGATCAGCCATATGGTCGCGGACCTTTCGCATGAGGTTATGCTGGTGACCCAGATAGACGTAGCGGGCCTTTGGAGCACCAACCGGATTCGGGCGTGGCTGAATGAGAATAAGTGCGACACCAAGGTTCGCGCGGTGCTCAACCGCTATAAGAAGATCGCCGGTTTCGGCGAAGAGGACGTGCAAAAGGCGACCAACTGCAAGGTGGCATGGAAGGTACCGAACAGCTATCATCCGGTGGCCTCCGCCATTGACCGGGGTGAGCCACTTGTCCTTCGTGACAACGAACTCAGCCGCTCGATTCGCGGGCTGGCTGCCATGCTGGCCCAGACTGAGGACGCGATAACCCCCGGATCTCGCACAAAGCAAAATGCCGAGGCCCGCGACAAAGCGGTGGCGCGGCTGTTCATTTCCCCTCTACGCGCCGGGCAGTAGATCAACGCTGTTTCCTGTTTCCGCTTGGCCAAGCAAATCCACGAAATCCGATAAAGTCGCCAACATCTTTGTGCGAATGGAGCAGTGGCCGGAATTCTTTACCAGGCAGCCGGTGATTGCAGCCTGGAGATTCTTCACTGCGTTCAGAATGAACACGGACTCGAGTCAGGAACGTACGAGAAGCTTGCAGTCGGCCTAATCGGAATCAGCCAATTTCTCTGACTCACTTCGTTCGAACAGCGCCGATTCGGCTTTCTAGTGCATGGTGATTTCCGCCGACTAGAAACGAAAGTTCAGTGCCTTGCCGGCTGCGTATTCAGTTATACCTCTCACGCCACTCTCTGTTACCGCACCATATCTCTGGGGCGGGATTGCCGCCAAGCGAATGCCAGCAAGGGGTCGCGGCCGCTGTGTGGTTCTGCACTCATAAGTAGCGTGGTGTTTGGCGAATTATCCTATGTTCGCGCGGGGCGGCACAGGATTATGATGGTCGGCACCTGATGTCATACCCGATCTACTCCGGCGCCGTACTGGGGCGTGCAGGCGTTATGAGTTGGTCGTCTTCGACGGAGAGGGTAGTGAATTTCCTATCTGCCAGCCTGATGTGTGCCCTGCTCGCGTTAACCATGTTTTGCCCGGTTTTGGCGCAAGTTTCGTCTTTACCTTCGGGTAAAGATTCTGCGGCGTCGGCGGAGCTCAGCTCGCACGATGAAGCGGCGACGTTCAAGGTCAAAGTGAACCTCGTGCTCGTCCGGGTAGTGGTACGTGATTCGGAAGGCCGGGCCATTGGCAACTTGAAGCGGGAAGACTTTCAGCTGTTCGATAACAGAAAACCGCAAGTGATTCAGAATTTTGCCGTGGAGCAGCCCGGTACCGAGGTACAGCGAGAAGAAAAAGCATCCCAGGGAATGAGCGGGACCGAAGGCGGGAGAGCGCCGGCAGTTCCGGAGCGGTACCTGGCCTTTGTCTTTGACGATATTCATCTGAACGGCAGCAATGTGATCGAGGTGCGTACCGCGACCGATAAGTACCTGGCATCGCTTCAACCAACCGATCGAGCGGCGATTTATACGACCTCCGGCCAGACAACGCTCGAGTTTACCGATGATCGGCCTAAGCTGCATGAGACCCTGTTCGAGCTAAATTCGCGGCCGATTGCCGGTTCCGGATTTAAGGAATGCCCGGACATCAGCTATTACATGGCGGACCTTATCCAAAACAAACGTGACCCGGAAGCTCTTCAAACCGCTACGCTGGACGCGCTGGCGTGTGCGTTTGGTAATGATCAGCGCTTGATCAGCGCCGCGCAGGCCATGGCCATGGGTGTAGCTGCTAGAGAACTGGAGCAAGGCAATCATGAGACGCAGATCACGCTCGGTATCTTGAAAAACGTCATTCGGAGAATGTCATTATTGCCCGGCCAGCGCACTGTCATTCTGGTCTCGCCTGGTTTCTACAATCCGGAGCAAAGAAAAGAGGAGTCAGAGATCATCGAGGGTGCGCTGCGCATGAATGTTATGCTCAGTGCGCTCGATGCGCGCGGATTGTACGCAGATCCGGCGCTGGGAGATATCAGCCAGCCGGGGCCCCCCAGTATCAATGCGGCCCCGTTTGAAGCCCAGTACCGGATGACGAGCGCCTCTACGGACGCCGACGTTCTGGCTGAATTTGCCGATGGCACTGGCGGATCCTTCTTCCACAATAATAATGACTTGGAAGCAGCGCTTCGCCAGCTGGCGACCGCTCCGGAATTCTATTATCTGCTGGGCTTCTCCCCGCAGAACCTGAAGCTGGATGGGGGCTATCACAGCCTAAATGTGACTCTCAAGGTTCCACAAAAGCTGTCGGTACAGGCTCGGCGGGGGTACTATGCTCCAAAGAAAATTCCGGATGCGAGCGAGCAGGCCAAACAGGAGATCGAAGAGGCACTGTTCTCGCAGGAAGAAATGCACGATCTTCCAGTGGACTTGCATACGCAATTTTTCAAGACAGCCGAGGGCGATGCCAAGTTGGCGGTGCTTGCGCATCTGGACGTGCGGCGCATGCATTTTCGCAAGGTCGAGGGCAGGAACGGCAATGAGCTGAGGGTTGTCTCTGGCTTGTTCGACCGGAACGGCCACTTCGTAGCCGCCTATGAAAAGATCCTGACTATGCGGCTGCGCGACGAAACTCTGGAGAAGAGACTGCAATCGGGGGTCACCATGAAGAGCAGCTTCGATGTGAAGCCGGGCAGCTATCTCGTCCGGCTGGTAGTGCGGGACGCAGAGGGCCAGATTTCGGCGGAGAACGGTGCGATCGAAATTCCGTAAGAAGGGGTGGAACATGCAAGTTCGTCGTCCGACATTTGCGGTTGCGATGGTCTGTCTAGTCGGCGGTTTGATCGTCGGAATATTAATTTCGCCCCCTGGCATTGAGGCCCAACAAGCGACTGCGCAGGGCCCGGATAGTTCCGCTCCCGTAGTACGCGCGGAAACGCGATTAGTTCTCGTGGACACGATTGTGACCGACAAACAAGGCAACTACATCGGCGATCTTGCGATGAAAGACTTTCGTGTCTGGGAAGATAACAAGGAGCAAACCATCAAAAGCTTTTCGCTTGAGAGCGACGCGAGCTCGCCGTCGAATCAGCATCAGCATTACATGATTCTTTTCTTCGACAACTCGACGATGGATGCAACTGATCAGATGAGGGCTCGCGACGCGGCCGCTAAATTCATTGACCACAACGCCGGTCCGAATCGCCTGATTGCGGTGGCCGATTTCGGGGGCACCGTGCATATAGCTCAGAATTTCACAGCGGATACGGCATTGTTGAAAAAGGCGGTAGCAGGATTGAAGGGTTCCTTCACTTCACCCGCTGCTCCTGTGGAGGTCGCGTCGCTGGGCATGCCATCCTTGTACGATGTGGAGGCCAATTTCGGAATTCGCAGCGTGATGCTCGCGCTACGCAGCATGGCCAAGAATCTGGCGCATTTGCCAGGGCGCAAGAGCCTTGTATTTCTTACCTCCGGCTTTCCCATGACGCCCGACACTGAGTCGGAATTGACTGCCACGCTCGACAGCTGCAACAAAGCGAATGTGGCGGTTTATCCCATCGATGTTCGTGGCCTAATCACGCCCATCAGCGCGACTTCTCCGAGCAGCAAAGTTGACTCAGGCGCAAGCCCCTCCGCGGCTGAGTTGAGGTCAGCAACCTTTCGTTATGTGGGACGCTCGCCACTATATAAGGTTCATCTTCTCGAGGTGCAGCACACCGGCGGTGGGGCCGGCGGGGCTGGTGGGGGTGGCGGGGCTGGTGGTGGGGGTCACGCGGGGGGTGGGAGTAGCGGGGGCGGCGCGGGTGGCAGCGGCGGTCGCTCTGGCGGCGGCGCTGGCGGAAGAGCCGGTGGGGGAGCAGGCGGCGGCCGCGGAGCTGGAGGAACTGGGGGCGGCGGGGTTTCCAGGAGTCCCATGTACTACAGTCCTTACAATCAGCCGCGACTCATAGTCCCCTCGATCCCACCCAGCGCGGCCGATAATCAGCAAGTGCTGTACGCATTGGCCGATGGAACCGGTGGCTTTGTAATTGTCAACAGCAATGACCTGGTTGCCGGGCTGGAGAGAATCGCTCGCGATCAAGGCCAGTACTATCTGCTAGGGTACACGCCGGCGGAATCGCCGGAGGGCAGTTGCCACACGCTGCGCGTGAAAGTGGACCGCGGTGGCACTATGGTTCGCTCCCGGAGCGGATATTGCAATGTCAGACCGGTTGATCTGCTGGCCGGGAAACCGGAAGAGAAGGCGCTGGAAGCTCGTGTCAGTGGTTCCGCATCCGGAAACATCAGTGCAGCGATGGCGGCTCCGTTCTTTTACACAGCCTCGAATACGGCACGCGTGAATCTGGCAATAGAGATATCGGCAGACCACTTGAGATTCGAAAAGCAAAAAGGAAAGCAACACGCTGCCATCGATGTACTGGGAATGGCGTATAAGTCGGATGGCTCTGTCGCGGCCCGCTTCAGTGACACGGTTAATCTCGACTTTGACGACAAGAAAGAGGTGGAAGAGTTCAAGAAACGACCGTTTGATTATGAGAACCAGTTCGAGATTGCCCCCGGTCAATATTCGCTGAAGGTAGCGTTCAGCTCGGGCGGGGATAGTTTCGGCAAAGCCGAGGTGCCACTCAATATCGACTCCTACACTACGAAGCAGTTCACCATGAGTAGCATGGTCCTCAGCAAAGAGCTTCACAAAGTAAACGATATGGCGACTGGACTGGATGCTGAGCTGCTTGCAGACCGGACACCTCTAGTCACGCAAGGTATGCAGATTGTCCCTACCGCCAGCACGCATTTCAGCAAGACTGATCCAGCCGTAGTCTATTTAGAAGTTTACGAGCCTCTTCTGTTGGCGAGCGCTAAGGGCGCACCCAACCGGCCTAAAGTGGACCTGGTGCTCCACTTTGTCGATCGCAAGACCGGCCAAGATAAAATTGCGGCGAAGTACGAAAACACCGAAGCGTCCATGCGGGAGGGCAATCCGGTGATTCCGCTCGGGTTGCGGATCCCTGTGGAGCAGCTTGGCCCCGGCTCGTACCGCCTGCAACTGCAGGCCGAGGATTCGGCCGGTAATGCTTCCCAGTCGCGTATCGCGGACTTTGAGGTGGAATAGGGGGGCACGGCAGACCTTCGTGGCAGCCATGACCGGTGGGGTCCGATCACCCGAGTTCGGGTCCGTCGCAGGCCAAGCGCTTAGTCGTGAAAAAATCGCGCAAAGCAGTAGGGTCCGCGTAACGAAGGTGTCGAACGGCTACCCAATGGCCCGCAGCACCAAACTGGGCAACGATCAATGGATGACGGAAACGCTCAAACTGCTTGCTGGCTATGACCCAACCAGAGCAAAGAACGAAGAATCTATTGCGCCGCCCCCAGCAGCTGAAACAGACAAATTAACCCTTGGCGACCCGGGCATGCGCGAGGTTCGAGGCGCACAGGTGCGCTGGGCTTGTCACGGAATTAGCGAACGCAATCTATACGACGCACCTTCTTATACTTGGCGATCACTCCTTATTTTTGCGGCGATGGTGCCATGTCCTGGGGGAAGGACTTGAGCGCAACCTCACGAGATCGCGACGAAGTCTTCTTCTCGGCGTCAGTCAAGTGTTCGGTGAGAGAACCATTCAGCACGTAGTAGGCTTCGTCGCCAGGCTGTTTGCCCGTGCCGCGGTTTACGGTTCCTACAAATGCGAACCACACTCCATGGACAGTCTCAGTCGAGAAGCTTAATCTGTTGCCGTCCAATTTCCCTTCCTTGAAGAAATGATCGAGGAAAGCATCTTTGTCGCTTTCCAGATCACCGTAGCGTGAGATAAATCCGGTGACTTGGCCGCTGTCTTCGACCGTGATCTGCACGAACTCGCCTTCGCGCAGGAAGCTGTACATACCGGAGTAGGTTGCGGAGGACTTGGCCGGTGGGTTGGACGCCGGTGGATTGGCCTGAGCCAACAGGACTGGACCGCTGGGAAAACTGCAGATTAGAAAGATCAGTAGAAATTTCCTCATAAAGTTATTTGCTTCCCGGAGCGACTACAGCGGGTCTGAAAATGAACTGAAATCCGGTTTTTGTTCTTTGTCATCCGCTCCGTTGCCCACAGAGTGAATCGCCGCTACCTGATCAACCTGCTCCGCGAATTTGAAGAATTGGTGATTCAGCGTCCGCAACCATCCATTCATCGTGGAATGGATGCCTCGGTCCAGCGATCGCAATGCCCACCCTGTACCTCTGTTTCCCTCACAGTCTGGCCTATGTTATTACAACTTCGTAAAATAGGGCGATTCCCCTCCATCGGACCTTTTCATTTAAGCGAAGGATCGTGCTCTGAACTATAATCAGAAAACCTTTCATGCGGGCCGGCAATGGAAAAGATCTCTCTAGTAGGGGGCAATCGCCCTCCGACTTGCCCGATATATATGCCCCACGATTGCTCATTGAGACTGAGCCGGCGCACCGGGTGTTTTTTGGAAATCTGAATGAGTCCATCGTCAGCCGCCGCGTGCTCCCATCGGCCCAGTTCGCGGGACGTTCGGCATTCTGGTCGGACGTGTTCGT
>Ga0066388_100003666_pt1 | contig 10056 bp, 9 predicted proteins | sample PanSoiMetaGPlot6_FD_64539 | JGI IMG/M metagenome (GOLD analysis project Ga0066388, IMG submission 64539) | Tropical forest soil microbial communities from Panama analyzed to predict greenhouse gas emissions - Panama Soil - Plot 6 (Hybrid Assembly) | ecosystem: Environmental > Terrestrial > Soil... | reverse complement strand
GCGGGACATCACGACCGTTCTCGTGGCTACGCTTTCAGCGGCGTCGGATTGTCCGCCGGCGGCTCGATGCCGAACGTGTTCGCGGTCATGCAGGTCATCGAGAAGCTGCCGGTCGCCGCCACCAGCGCCACCATGCCTTCGGTGCCCATCGCCTTCTCCGCGGCCGCATAGGTCGCATCGCTGAGGCTCTTGTTGGCGAGCAGCTCGCGCGCGACCGCGTGGCAGGTGCGCTCGCGCGCGTCGGCAAGATCGGGCGTCTGGCGGGCGTTGATCGCGTCGATCACCGTTTGCGCGATGCCGACCGCGAGCGAGCGGCGCGCCTGCGCGAACCACGGGTAGCGCGCGCCCCAGTGCCGCGCGACCGTGAGGTTGACGATCTGCTGCTCGCGCGCCGACAGCGGGCCATGCGCGAGCGACTCGCGCAGGGTCTGGCAGGCGTCGAACAGTTTTGGCAGCCGGATGTAGGCCAGGAACGGCCCACCGACGATGCCGCTTCCCTGCTTGGCGGCGTCGTAGACGCGCGCCTGCTCGGCGTTCATGTCGGCGCGCTCGATGATCGGTATGCGTGGCATGCGTCTTCCTCCCCGAATTGTTGCGGTGAGGTTAGCATGCCGCGCTTCGGCATGTAGCTCGGATGGAGGCGGAAAGCCAACTCGCGCGGTTCGCGGCCGGCAGCTCAAGGCCGCGGCAAGCAGGCTCGCGAGCCGCGCGGCAGCTCATGGAAATGCCCCGCTAACGTCGGTGACTTCGTGGGTGAGGCGATTGTAGGTACAGCTCACGGTGACGCGCTCCCACCCGCCAGAGCCGTTCAGGATTTGGACGTCAGGCTCGACCAGCGTTGCGATGCCGAGCTTGGCGTCGTCGGCGTCGTAGGCGCGATGTGCGAACATAGGTGACGGCCAGCGCGGCTCGCCGAAGCGCGACTGCAGGTTCGCCTGGTAGAAGCACTGGCCTTGGGCGGATGCGACCCAACTATCAGGCGGCTCTTCTGTGAGCTTGACGAGCACGGTCGAGCCGACGAGCACTGCGGCGAAGACCGTCACGGTCTTTCGCGTGCGTGAAAGGTCGTGCCAATATCGTTTCTTCCATTGGTCCAACATGTGGTGACACCATTTCGCCCGGCTGCGCGTGTCCACGTACCGTCCCGTCGTTGCAGCGTGCTCCACCAGCGCACCAACCCTGGACAGGTTTTGTGTTTATTTCCTAAACGCACAAGTACTCCATAACCAGGGATGTCGGCGCGGGCGGAAATTTTCAACGCGTCGCCAACGGTGCGGCGGTGGGTTGTCGGATTTCGACAGCGAGACGCGCCGGCGTGGAAATGGTTTCAGATTGAACAAGAGGTTCCGCGATTGACACCCGGCTCCCGCGGCCTACCTAACCACCCTCGCGGCGGGTGAGCCGCACGGGCGACGCGGACGATGCCACGCTGATCGCGGAAGGCGCGCTGCCGACCTGAGCGGCCCGGACGGCGGCCGCAAGGGCGCGGGGTAAGGTGAACTTCATCGGTGCCCTCTCCCTCACTCCACCGGCTGCGCGATCAGCCGGAACCGGCGCGCCGGCTCGATCTTGAATTCCTGGACGGGCTGCTTGATGGCGGACTCGGCGTCGCCTTCAACGCTGCAACTGTGCCAACGCCCGCTGAAAGGGAGCGTTCGACGCTTGGGTCAAGCCGGAAGATGGCGTATCCATGTCCAGGATTAGATAAATTGTCCCTGAGATGAGCAACGCGGCCAGGAGTAACGAAGCTGTAACGATGGTGTTGCGTGGAGCCCGATATCCGAAACTGGCGAAGATGATGGCCAGCCAGAGGATCACCATGGTGATCAGCAGCGGTGGGATCGTTCCGCCGTATTGGTCTAACGTGACCCAACGCTGCCGGATGACCTCTCGATAAAGTTGGCGCGCATCATTCCAAACCGCGACCTTCTGCTCATCTGAAACCCGGATTTCCCTCAGGCTAATTCCTGCCGCATCGAGCGAAGCCTCTGCTTGAGGGTTCTCTTCAAGAATGTTGGCTTCCTTTAGCGCGGTCTGGACGTATTCGACCAGATGCCGACGGGCGTCCCCGGCTTCCGGGCCCAACGCCCGCATAGTTCGATCCAACAGGATGATCTCAGTCGCCAGCGTACGAATGTCTCGGCTGTTGGTTTCGAAGGTATTCTTGGCTGAATTCAGCATCAGTCCGAGAACCAGCGACGTCATGACGACGAAGAGGTTGCCCACAAGCCGGACCACGCTGCTTGTATCGTCCTGCGCGTGCTCGGAGGGCAGCCTCGTCTTGCGGAGGAGCCCAACAAGGGCAGCGCCCATCATGGACAGGAAGGCGAGCACAGCCACAACAGATTCGCTCATTTTTTCCTTCCATATCATCTGGGCCGGGCCAAGTCATTGCGTGCAGGTCCATCCGCCGGGCGGCGTCGCCTTGCGCGCCATCGGCCACTGGTTCGCCGACCGGTGCGACGAGGCCGACCTGCCGACGAAGGCGCGGCCGAGCGGGGAAGTGGTGCGGCACTGCACCCCACACGGTCTTCGCAAACGATGCCTGACCGACTTGGCGGACGGCGGCAAGACCATCCATCAGATCATGGCCGTCTCCGGCCACCTGACGATAAAAGAGGTCGAACGCTACACCGGGATGGCCGACCGCGCGCGCAACGCCCGCGAGGCGACGCACGGGCGGACGGAACAGGAGAGCAACTCGGAAGCCCCGAAAGTGTCACACCACGGATCGTGTGTGACAACTTGAGAACCTAGCGAACAGGCTAAGCCGTTAGTTATTTTACTATTTCCGCTTTCCGTTCGACGATCGCACAGATGGCTTCGCTCCATTCCGGCTACGACCCGTCACCCTCCGCCGCCTGCCCCCTCGACCTTGGCGTGGCTCTCGCGCGCCAGCCGGAACAGCAGCACCGACCGCCCGGTCACTAGGTACTCGTGGCCGAGCCGAAACAGCTTCGGCCGGCCGCGCCGCCCGACCTCGGGTGCGTTGGTGTCGGCCAGCGCGGCCCAGCTGCGGCCGCCGACCACCTTCGGCAGCAGGAATTTCACCGCGTCGTGGTAGGCGTTGAGGATCAACAGCATCGTCTGGTCGGTGCCGCGCCGGCGGATGCCGGTCGGCTGGGCGCGGCCGTCGAGCAGAACGCCGAGGCAGCGCGCCAACCCGTCGTTCCAGTTCGCCTCGGCCATCTCCTCGCCGGTCGGGGTGAGCCAGGTCACGTCCTTGACGTCGAGCGTCTCATTATAGTGGCCCGACAGGAAGCGGCCGCGCCGCAAGATCGGATTGTCGCGGCGCAACTCGATCGCCCGGCGGGTGAAGTCGATCAGCCGGGCGGCGTCCTCGTCGATGCCGTCCCAGTCGACCCAGCTGATCTCGTTGTCCTGCGCATAGGCGTTGTTGTTGCCGCGCTGGGTGCGGGCGAACTCGTCGCCGGCGAGCAGCATCGGGGTGCCCTGCGAGAACATCAGCGTCGCGATGAAGTTGCGCATCTGGCGCAGGCGCGTCTTGCGGATCTCCGGATCCTTGCTCGGCCCTTCGACGCCGTAGTTGTGCGAGAGGTTCTCCGAGTGGCCGTCGCGGTTGTCCTCGCCGTTCGCCGCGTTGTCCTTCTCGTTGTATGAGACGAGGTCGTTGAGCGTGAACCCGTCATGCGCCGTGACGAAATTCACCGAGGCCCACGGCTTGCGGCCGCGCTTGTCGAAAAGGTCGGCGGAGGCGGTGACCCGCGCCGCGAGATCGCCCAGCTTGCCTTCGTCGCCGCGCCAGTAGGCGCGCACGGTGTCGCGATAGCGGTCGTTCCACTCCGCCCAGCCGGGCGAGAAGTGCCCGACCTGGTAGCCGCCCGGTCCGCAGTCCCACGGCTCGGCGATCAGTTTTACGCGACTCAACACCGGGTCTTGCCGGCACGAGTCGAGAAAGCCGCCGCCCTGGTCGAAGCCGTACGGCTCGCGCGCCAGGATGGTGGCGAGGTCGAAGCGGAAGCCGTCGACGTGCATCTCCTCGGCCCAGTAGCGCAGCGAGTCGGTCACCATCTGCAGCACGCGGGGATGGCTCAGGTTGACGGTGTTGCCGGTCCCGGTGTCGTTGATGTAGTAGCGCGGCTCGGGCGCTAGCCGGTAGTACGAGGCGTTGTCGATCCCCTTGAACGACAGGGTCGGCCCGAGCTCGTTGCCTTCGGCCGTATGGTTGTAGACCACGTCGAGGATCACCTCGATGCCGACCGAGTGAAACGTCGCGATCATCTCCTTCGTCTCGTTGACGAAGGGCGTGCCGAGATAGCGCGGCTGCGGCGCGAAGAAGCCGATCGTGTTGTAGCCCCAGTAGTTGCGCAGCTTCTTGTCGAGCAGGTGGCTGTCGTCGACGAACGCGTGGATCGGCAGGAGCTCGATCGTGGTCACGCCGAGCCGGCGAATGTAGTCGACCACCTCGGGCCGCATCAGGCCGGCGAACGTGCCGCGCATCTCCGGCGGCACGGACGGATGCCGCATGGTGTAGCCGCGCGCGTGCAGCTCGTAGACGATGGTGCGCTCCCACGGCACCTGCGGGCGGCGCTCGGCGCCCCACGTAAAGGCCGGATCGATGACGCGGCACTTCGGCACGAACGGCGTGCTGTCGCGTGCGTCGAACGACAGATCCTTGTCGGGCGAGCCGAGCGTGTAGCCGAAGAGGGCCGGGTCCCATTTGATCTCGCCGACCAGCTGCCTGGCGTAAGGATCGATCAGCAGCTTGTTGTGATTGAAGCGGTGGCCGGCCGCCGGCTCGTACGGTCCGTACACCCGGTAGGCATAGACGGTGCCGGGGCGCGCCTCGGGCAAGTAGCCGTGCCAGACCTCGTCGGTGAACTCGGGCAGCTCGAGGCAGGCAATCTGGCGTTTGCCGTCGATGTCGAACAGGCAGAGCTCGACCTTGGCGGCGTGGGCGGAAAACAGCGCGAAGTTGACGCCGACGCCGTCCCAGGTGGCGCCGAGCGGAAACGAATGGCCCTCGCGCACGCGCGGCGGCGTCTTGATCTGGAACGGCCGGACGACGGATTTCCCCCGTGGCGCCTTCATGCCGCTACCCGTCGGCCAGCTGCTCGTCGATCAGCCATCCTTCGTTCGACAGGGCCTGGCGCACCTGGCGCACCGCGGCAGTGAGATCGCGCTTGCGGCCGGTGCTCGCCGCCTCCACCAGCAGCGCGCGCGCGAACGTCCAGCGCGGCAGGCGGCCGAGCTCGGCGGGCAGCTCGGTGTCGATCATGTGGATCGCTTCGTCGACGGTGCGCAGCGCCGGCCGGCAGCCGGGCGCGCGCAGCCGGATCGAGGCGGGCAGGGCGAGCGCGGCCGCTCCGGGCGCTCCGCCTGGTCGTGCAGCCGAAGCGTTCCGGGGCTGTCGCGCCATCGATGATCCTTTCCCTCCGGGTCGGTGAGCGGGCAGTCGACCGGGCGAACCGAATAAGCCGGCGCTCCGGGTGACCTCGACCATGTGTGGCAACGAGCCGGAACCGGCAAGGTTCCCGCCGCGTTCGGGGCTCGCGGAAGCGTACATTTTTTGATCCGACGCAAAATGGAACCGGCGCGCGCAGGCTATCGGAGACGGTCATGCGAGCGCGCGCGCCCCATGCGCCGTCCTGCCCGACCTGCGAAGCGCCGATGGGCCTGCGCCGGCTGATCCGCCGTGCCTTCGCCGAGAGCGTGGAGGTGTGGCACTGCGGCACCTGCGGCGGGCGGGAGGGAGAGGCATTCTGGATCGCCCGGCGCCGCACCACGCACAGAAAGAGAAGATCCATGCCTGAACCAACCGCGCGCGGTCTGCGTTCCGACCACATGAGACGGTCGCGGGAACAACGGGCGCTCGACGAGGCCGAGCAGGCCATCCGGCACTGTCGCCGCCACCAGGAGCGCCAGCTCGACATCATCGAGAAGCGCGAGCGCGTCGGCCACGACGCCAGCCAGGCGCGACAGCTGCTCCGCACCCTCCAGCAGCTGCAGGTCGAGCACGAGGCGCATCGCGATCGCCTGCGGGAAGAGCTCGCCACATCGGGCTGACGCCGCCCCTCGAAGGTCGGCACCCCGGCTGATGTCAGTGCCGCAGCGGCACCGCGGAAGGTCCGCCTCCCGACAGCGCGACGCGCACCCGCTCGGCCAGCTCCTCCTCCAGGAAGGGCTTGCGCAGGATCTGCGGCTCCTCGATCCCGTCGATGGTCGATCGCTCGGCGAATCCGGTGATGAACAGCACCGGCAGGTTGGCCCGGCGCATGCGGGCGAGCCGGGCGACCTCGGCGCCGTTCATGCCCGGCATGGCGAAATCGACGATCATCAGGTCGAGTTTTGGCGTGCGGTCGATCAGGTCGAGGGCGGCGCCGCCGCTGCCCGCCTCGAGCACCAGGTAGCCGAGGTCGTGCAGCATGGCGCGCGTCACCTCGCGCACCGCGTTGTCGTCGTCGACCAGCAGCACCGTGGCGCCGCGCGAGGAGTGCTCGCCGTTCCGGCTCACCCGCCTCGCGTCAGCCGGTTGCACGCTCGCCTCGGCGCGCGGCAGATAGATGTGCACTGCGGTGCCGCGTTCCGGGCCCGAGTCGATGCGCACGCCGCCGCCCGACTGTTTTGCGAAGCCGAGCACCTGGCTCAGGCCCAACCCGGAGCCCTTGCCGACCTCCTTGGTGGTGAAGAACGGCTCGAACGCCTGCGCCCGCACCTCCTCGCTCATGCCCGGTCCGGTATCCGACACGCAGATCGCCACGTAGTCGCCGGACGGCGGGTCCTCCGGATGCGACGGCGGTCCGAGCGTCACGTTGCCGGTCTCCACGTCGAGCGTGCCCCCGACCGCCATGGCGTCGCGCGCATTGATGGCGAGGTTGAGGATCGCGAGCTCGAGCTGGGTCGGATCGACCATGGCGAGCCACAGCTCGGCGGTGAGCCGGGTCTGGATGCGGATGCTGCCGCCCATGGTGCTCTGCAGGAGGTCGCGCATGCCAGCGACCGCGACGTTGAGGTCGAGCGAGCGCGGCTCGAGCCGCTGCCGGCGCGAGAACGACAGGAGCTGGTCGGTGAGCTTGGCGCCGCGCTCCGCCGCGGTGCGCATGTAGCCGAGCCGCTGGCGCAGCCGGCCGTCGACGTCGTGCTCGGCGAGCCCGCGCTCGAGGAAGCGGATATTGCCCAGCACCACGGTGAGCAGGTTGTTGAAGTCGTGCGCCACCCCGGAGGTGAGCTGGCCGACCGCCTCGAGTCGCTGCATCTGCCGCAGCGTCGACTCGACCCGCTCGCGTTCCTCGATCTGGCTGAGCAGCTGGCTGTTGGCGGCCGCGAGCTCGGCGGTGCGCTCCTCGACGCGCAGCTCGAGCTCCTCGTTGAGGCGGCGGCACTCGGTCTGGCGCCGGCGGCCGCGCAGCGCGGTCTGCACCATGCTGACCAGGGTGGTCGGATGGAACGGCCGCTCGAGGAACGAGACGTTGCCGAGGATCGCGGTCAGCCGCGCGGCGGCCGGATTGCGCTCGAGCCCGCCGCCGTGCTCGGTGAGAAGGATGAAGGGAAAATCCGACCACGCCTGCTGCGCCGCCACCCAGGCGGCGAGATCGCGGATCTCCTCCGTGCGGCAGGCTTCCTCGGTGATGACGGCGGCGTCGGCGCCCAGGATCAGCTCGCGCACCAGCCGGCCGAGATCGGGACAGATGCCGCAGGCGAGCTCGGCGTCGTCGAGGATCTGCTTGGCGATCAGCGCGTCGCGTCCCAGCGGGGCGAGGATCAGCGTCCGCTCGGGCGGCGGCGGCATGGTGGCGATCACGAGCTGACCTTCCCCGCCGCCGGCTCCTGCGCTCCGACATAGGTCGGCACCCCGCGCAGCACGCCCTGGAACTCGTGCAGCGGCGGCCCGACCGTGAGCCCGCCGTTGCCGATGTGCAGCTCGCGGATGGCGTCCTCGTGCGTGCCCATGCGCTTCTTGATCACCGAGATGGCGCGGCGCACGCGGCCCATCGCCTCGAAGTAGCGCAGCATGATCACCGTGTCGGCCAGATAGGTGAGATCAATGTTCTGTTTCGACTCGCCCACCATGCCGTGCTGCGCGAGGGTGAGGAAGGTCGCGGCGCCCTGGCGATTGAGATGCTGCAGCAGCTCGTGCACGTGCAGGATGAGGAACTGCTCCTCGGGCATGGCGGCCTGGTAGCCGTTGAGGCTGTCGATCGCGACGGTGCGCACCTTCTCGCGCGCGACATAGGACGTCACCGTGTGCGCGAACTCGCCGGGCGACAGCTCGGCCGCGTCCATCTGCTCCACCCGCAGCTTGCCGGCGTTCTGCATCGCCTCGATGTCGATGCCGAGCTGCTTCGACCGGGCGAACAGCAGTCCGAGCTCCTCGTCGAACACGAACAGCGCGGCGCCTTCGCCGCGCTCGACGGCTGCCTTGATGTGCTGAAGCACGATCAGCGACTTGCCGGTGCCGGCCGGCCCCACGACCAGGGTGCTCGATCCCGACGTGACGCCGCCGCCGAGCAGCGCATCGAGCTCGCGGATGCCGGTCGGCAGCGGCTTGCCGGCGAACCCCTTGCGCTGCTCGGCGGCGACGAGCCGGGGAAACACCTCGACCCCGTCATGCGCGATGGTGAAGTCGTGGAAGCCGCTGCGGAAGGCCTGGCCGCGGCATTTGACGACTCGCAGGCGGCGGCGCTCGCCGCCGTAGATCGGCGCGAGCTGGTCGAGGTGGATGACGCCGTGGGCGATCGAGTGCACGGCCTGGTCGATGGTGTCGGCCGTGAGGTCGTCGAGCATGATGACGGTCGAGTTGTGGCGGGCGAAGTAATGCTTGAGCGCGAGGATCTGCCGGCGATAGCGCAGCGAGCTCTGTGCCAGCAGGCGGATTTCCGACAGGCTGTCGATGACGACGCGCTTCGGCTTGACACGCTCGATCGCCTCGAAGATGCGGCGCACGGTTTCGCCGAGCTCGAGGTCGGAGGAATAGAGCAGGCTCTGGTGCTGCTCCGCGTCGAGCACGCTCTCGGGCGGCACCAGCTCGAATATCTCGATGTTGCCGTCGAGCGTCCAGCCGTGCGAGCTCGCGCCGTCGCGCAGCTCCTGCTCGGTTTCGGCGAGGGTGATGTAGATGCCGGCCTCGCCGGCCCGGGCGCCCGCCATTAGGAACTGCAGCGCCATGGTGGTCTTGCCGGCGCCGGGGGTGCCCTCGACGAGGTGGAGGCGATTGCGCGCGAGCCCGCCCTCGAGCACGTGGTCGAGGCCGGGGATGCCTGTGGACGCTTTGGGGAGTGTGTAGCTCACGGCAGCGAGGTTGGCGTTCGGTTGGGACAGGCAAAAGATCACCTTCCCGCACCCGTATCCGGGGGCAGGGCGCGCAGATAACTCGTTGATCCTTGTAAAAGTTCCCACTGCCGAGCCGCCTGGCCGGTGTCGCGGCGGCTTTGATCTGGATCAAATCGGGCTTTCGCCCGCGCCTTACGCTTGACGGTGGCCCGATGGGCCGGCTCCGATGCGGAGCATCTTGCACGGACGGAGCGGGACGTGATCGGACGGTCGGCGCCTTCGATCGAGACGGCGAAGCGAGACAGCGGGCGTGCGCCCGCGGCCCCGGCCGAGGAGGATGTCGAGGCGCGGCTGTGGCGCGCGCTCGGCGAGGACTTCCTTCCCTTGCGGGACATCGTACCCCCGACGCGCTTTCCGCACGCGCGCGAGCGCCTGCTGATGTGCCGCCTCTACGTCGGGGTGATCCGCTCCATCAGCGACGACTACGGCGCGCCGCTCGTGAACCACGCCGACAGTCCGAGCTTTCGCGCCGTCGGCATCTACGTGATGTTCCGCACCATGCTGTCCGCGCCGGTCCACGCGAGCGACGTCGCCCAGGCGCTCAGGCTGCCGCGCGCCGCCGTGCTGCACGCCCTCCAGAACCTGATGAAGCACGGCTATGTCGAGCGCGTCGGCAACGCCTATCGGGTGACCGAGAAGGTGAACCTTCCCGACCTCGCCGAGCGCATGCAGCGCCGCATTGACATGATCGCCGACACGGCCCAGCAGCTCGCCGACCTCGGACGTTCGGTGCGCGGCGAGCCGCAGGCGCCGCCGCCTGGCGCG
>Ga0066388_100003665_pt1 | contig 10056 bp, 8 predicted proteins | sample PanSoiMetaGPlot6_FD_64539 | JGI IMG/M metagenome (GOLD analysis project Ga0066388, IMG submission 64539) | Tropical forest soil microbial communities from Panama analyzed to predict greenhouse gas emissions - Panama Soil - Plot 6 (Hybrid Assembly) | ecosystem: Environmental > Terrestrial > Soil... | reverse complement strand
ATGGCCGATTTCATTCCCAAGCCGGTCGACCGCGCCCGCCTGCTCGCCACGGTGCGCGATCAACTCAGCCTGCGCCAGCGACTGTCCAAGCTGAGCGCGGTCGAGAACGATCTCGCCGACAACGCGTAGTGGCGCGGCTGGCGCCGGGTCCGCGCTGGTGGCGTACGCCGATCGCACGCGGCCGCCGCCACCGCGCCGCACGATCGCGACTTGGCAGGGAGGACGGCCGGAGCACTCGCGGTCGCCGCGCCCCAGCGCGGCGGGGCGCCTTGAAACAACGTCGGGCCGTCGTTAGAGTCCGCCGACAGGTTCGCGAAAGGAGACACGCGGTGGGCAACGTATCGGAAGTCAGCGATGTGACCTTCGACCAGGAAGTGCTCAAGGCGTCCGTGCCGGTGCTGATCGATTTCTGGGCGCCGTGGTGCGGACCCTGCAAGGCCATCGCCCCGGTGGTCGAAGAGCTGGCGGGTGTCTACAACGGCCGGCTGAAGATCGTGAAGATGAACGTCGACGACAACCCGCAGACGCCGTCCAAGTATGGCGTGCGCGGCATCCCGAACTTGATCTTGTTCAAAGGCGGCAGCGTCGCCGAGCAGATCGTCGGGGCGGTCCCCAAAGCGCACCTGGTGCGCGCCATCGACCGCGCCCTCGCGTAATTCGTCCTCTCGAGGCGTAGCCCCGACCTCCAGGTCGGGTAGGCGCGCGAAGCGCGCCCGTGACGTCTCCCGACCTGGAGGTCGGGGCTACGGCGCTAGCGGGGGCTACAAGGCTAGAACGTGTAGCGCCGCATGCTGACGTTCATCAGCAGGCCGATGGCGGCAAACAGCGCGAGCATCGACGATCCGCCGTAGCTGAGGAACGGCAAGGTGATGCCGACCACCGGCACCACGCCGCTGGTCATGGAGATGTTGATCACCATTTGCCAGAAGATCGTGCCGGTGAGTCCGGCGGCGAGCAGCGCGCCGAGATTGTCCCGCGCGCGGCTGGCGATGTAGGCACCGCGCAGGACCAACGCCAGATAGAGCAGCAGCAGCGCCGCGGCGCCGGCGAACCCCCACTCCTCGGCGTACACCGAGAAGATGAAATCGGTGTGCTGTTCAGGCAGGAAGTTGAGTTTGTTCTGGGTCCCGCGCAGATATCCCTTGCCGTACAGCTGGCCGGAGCCGATGGCGATCTGCGACTGCAGGACGTGATAGCCGGAGCCGAGCGGATCGGCCTCGGGGTCGACGAAGCTGGTCAGGCGGCGCTGCTGGTACGGCTTCAGATGATGCCAGGCATAGGGCAGCAACGGCCCGACGACCAGCGCTCCGATCACCAGCAGTCGCATCGGCAGGCCGGCGATGATGAGCAGGGTGAGGGCGCCCATGGCGAGCGCGATGGCGCTGCCGAGGTCGGGCTGCTTGAGGATCAGCCCCGCCGGCAGGCTGATCAGCATCACCGGGATGATGAGGCTGCGCAGCGGCATGCGGCGTTCGCCCGCGACGCGGTGCAGCTGATGCGCGAGCGCGACGATGAGCGCGATCTTCATGAACTCGGATGGCTGCAACCCGAACGGGCCGAGATTCAACCAGCGGCGCGCGCCGCCGCCGCTGACGCCGATGAACGGCACCAGCAGGAGCCCCCCGACGACGGCGGCATAGAGCGCGTAGGCGTAGCGGTTGAGCGAGCGGTAGTCGACGCTGATCGCCACCACCATCACGATCAGCGCCAGCCCCATGAAGCTGGCCTGCCGCAGCACGTACGGGCTGAGCAGGCGAGCGCTGTGATGCGTCGCGCTGAGGATGGTGATGAGGCCGACGGCGCTGACCATCAAGGCGAGCACCAACAGCGGCCACTCGATGTGGGCGATCAGGCGGCGGTCAATTCTGAGCATAGCGCTTCGGCTCGCGTTCCTCGCGCAGTCGGAAGAAGGTCTGCAGAACTTGCCTGGCGATCGGCGCCGCCACCGCGCCACCGCCGCCTCCGGATGCGTGTTCGACCAAGGTGGCGACGGCGATCGCCGGATCGTCGGCCGGCGCATAGGCGACGAACCAGGCGTGGTCGCGCTGATTCCATTTCAGCTTCGCCGCCGGGATGCGTTCCTTGCCGAGCGTGACGACCTGCGAGGTGCCGGTCTTGCCGGCGACGGTGACGTTGGGCAGGGCAGCCTTTTTGCCGGTGCCGCGCGCCACCACGTCGACGAGCGCGTCCTGCACCTGCTTCAGCGCCGTCTGGCGGACCGGCAACGTCATCACCGTTTCCGGGTTGATCGCCTTCACCAGACTGCCGTCGATGGCTTCGATGCGCTGCACCAGGCGCGGTTTGAAGCGACGGCCGGTGGCGATGGTCGCCGCCGCTTCCGCCATCTGCAACGGGGTCGCGGTGACGTACCCTTGCCCGATTGCTGCCGACAGCGTCTCGCCGGCGAACCACGGTTGCTTGAAGACGCGCTTCTTCCACGCGCTGTCGGGGATGACACCCGAGCGCTCTGCGCCGACCTCGATACCGGTCGGCGCCCCGAGGCCGAAGGCGCGCGCGTAGCGGGCGATGGTGTCGATGCCGAGCCGTTGCCCCATGTTGTAGAAGAACACGTCGCACGAGTTGACCAGCGCGTCGTGCACGTTCATCGAGCCGTGCCCGCCCTTCTTCCAGCAGCGGAAGTCGTGGTTGCCGAACGGCAGATGCCCGCTGCAGTGGATGCGGGTGAAGGGGTTGACGATGCCTTCCTGGAGCGCCGCGGTGGCCATGATGATCTTGAACGTCGAGCCGGGTGGATACTGGCCCTGCGTGGCGCGGGCGTTGAGCGGATGGCGTTCGTGCTGGGTGAGCTCGCGCCAGAGCTCCGGCTTGATGCCGCCCGTGAACTCGTTCGGGTCGAAGGCCGGCCGACTCACCATCGCCAGTACGTCGCCGTTGCGCGGGTCGAGCGCGACGATGGCGCCGGCTTCGTCGCCGAGCGCCGCCTCGGCGGCCTCCTGCAGGTCGAAGTCGATGCTGAGCACGAGCGTATCGCCGGGCAGCGCCTCCTCCTCGTCGAGCACGCGGAGCTCGCGTCCGAGCGCGTCCACTTCCACCTGCTGACCGCCGTGAACGCCGCGCAGGTACGGCTCCCACGCCTTCTCGAGGCCGGCCTTGCCGATCACGTCGCCGGACCGGTAGTGGCGATCGCGGTCGAGCTCGTCCTGGGTGACCTCGCCAACGTAGCCGAGCACGTGCGCTAGCTTCGGTCCGTACGGATAGCTGCGGCTCGGCGTGATGCGCAGGCTCACGCCGGGCAGCTCGAGCTGGTGGGTCTCGAGCGCGGCGACTTCGTCGAAATCGAGGTTTCGCTTCACCAGCACCTCTTGAAACGGCGGCCGTCCGGCGGTGCGATCGAGAATGGCCTGGGTGTCGCCGGCGCTCTGATGGAGAAATTGCGCCAGCAACTCGACCGTGGACGGCAGGTCGCGCGCGTCCTCCGGTACCAGCACGGCGTCGAACGAGGCCTGGCTGTCGATCAGCACCTTGCCGTTGCGGTCGAGGACCCGGCCACGCGTGGCGGGGACGCGGCGCAGGCGGACCCGGTTGTTCTCCGACAGGCCGGCCATTTCCTCGCCGCGCATGACCTGCAAGTCCCACAGCCGCAGCGCCACCAGCAGGACGCCGGCGACTGCGAACGCCGAGCACAGCGCGATGCGCCGGCGGACGAGCGGAGAGCTCTCGTGCGTGCCGAACATCCGGCTAGCGCGCCACGCGCCCCTCGGGGAGCCGCGCGCCGTTGAGCAATCCGAACAGCGGCGGCGCGATCAGCGCCGCCAACGCCGCGTTGATCAGCAGGCTCGACGGGGTCGGCCCCCACTCGCCGTTGAAGGCTCCGAACAGCGCTGAGACCGTCAGCACCGCGACAGCTTTCACACAGGAGGCGAGAAATACCAGCACGATCTTCGACACCAAGTTGTCGACCCACAACCGCCGGCAGGTCAAATACACCAGCACGTAGACCACGACCATGCCAAAAGCGTTGAGGCCGATCGGGCTGCCCGACGCCGCGTCCTGCAGGTAGCCGAGCATGAACGCGCCGAGCGCGGCGCCGACCGTGTGGCGATGCAAGCCGAGGAACACGCACACCACCACCAGCACGTCCGGCGACGGGTGAAAGCCAAACGGCAGGGCGTGGAACAGCGTCGTCTGCACCAGCAACCCAAACCCCGCCACCAACGCGATCACGGCCGCTGCGCGCATCAGGCGGGTGGCTCGACGACCTGTGCGGTCGCATCGACCACCAACACCTCTTCCAGGCGGTCGAGCGCCACGCTGGGCTGCACGACCGCCGCCTGCAACAGGCCGCGGTGGCGGCGCGAGACGTCGACCACCTCGCCGATCAGCACGCCCTTGGGAAAGATGCCGTCGAGCCCGGAAGTGAGCACGCGGTCACCGGCGACGACGTCGGCGTCGCGGTTGAGGTAGTTCATGTAGCACGACCCATCCATGCCGCCCTGCACGATACCGCGCGCGCGGCTGCGCTGGATGATCGCGTCGATGCCGCTGTTGTGATCGGTGAGCAGCACCACGCGGGCCGCCGTATGGCTGGCTTCGGCGATCTGCCCGACGACGCCCTGCGGGGCGAGCACCGCCATGCCGCGGCGCACCTGGTCGCGTTCGCCGCGGTCGATGGTGAGCGTCATGGCGAGCGGTCCCGGATCGCGCGCGATCACGTGGGCGCCGTACGCCACGCCCTGCAGGCGCGAGCGGAAGGCGAGCAGGTCGGTGAGCCGGGCGTTCTCGCGCTCGAGCTCGCCGAGCCGCAGCAGCTCGCTCTGCAGCGCGGCCACCTGCTCGTGCAGCTGCTGGGTGTCGCGGCGCGCGTCGACGACGTCGATGTAGCCGGACCACACGCGGCCCACCCCGCGACCCATCCAGCTGAACACCACTTGAAAGGGCGCCATGGCGTCGAGCAACAACTGCCCGATCGGGTCACGATAGGGCTGGGAGCGGATGCTGACGGAGGAGAGCAGGAGGGAAATGAGGAGCAGGCCGCCGGCGGTCAGCAAGACGCGGTTGCGCCGAACGAACTCCATCACCAACAGCGATCACTGAATAGTGACGTCCTTCAGCAGCGTAAGCTCGTCCAGGACCTTGCCCGCGCCCATCACCACCGCGGTGAGCGGATCCTCGGCGAGGTGCACCGGCAGGCCGGTTTCCTCGCGCAGCAGCACGTCGAGATTGCGCAACAGCGCGCCGCCGCCGGCGAGCACGATGCCCTTGTCGACGATGTCCGACGCCAGCTCGGGCGGCGTGCGTTCGAGTGCGATGCGCACCGCGTCGACGATCTGGCTGATCGGCTCGAGCAGCGAATCGCGGACTTCCTCGTCCGACACCTCGACCGTCTTCGGCACGCCCGCCACCAGGTCGCGTCCCTTGATTTCCATGGTCTGGATTTCGTTGCCCGGGTACGCCGAGCCGATCGTCAGCTTGATCAGCTCGGCCGTGCGCTCGCCGACCAACAGATTGTACTTGCGCTTGATGTACTGGACGATCGCTTCGTCCATCTTGTCGCCGCCGACACGCACCGACTTGGAGAAGACGATGCCCTTCAACGAGATCACCGCCACCTCGGTTGTGCCGCCGCCGATGTCGACGATCATGTTGCCGGTCGGCTCGGTGACCGGGAGGCCGGCGCCGACGGCCGCGGCCATCGGCTCTTCCATCAGATAGACCTCTCGCGCGCCGGCCGACTCGGCCGATTCCTTCACCGCGCGTTTCTCCACCTCGGTGACGCCGAAGGGGACGCAGATGACGATGCGCGGCCGCACCAGCGCCTTGCGGTTGTGAATCTTCTGGATGAAGTAGCGCAGCATCGCTTCGGTGATGTCGAAGTCGGCGATGACGCCGTCCTTCAGCGGGCGGATGGCGACGATCGACCCCGGCGTGCGGCCGAGCATCTTCTTCGCTTCCGCGCCGACCGCGAGCACGCGCCGTCCGCCGCGCGCGTCCTTCTGCACCGCCACGACCGAGGGCTCATTGCAGACGATGCCCTCGCCCTTGACGTAAATCAGTGTGTTGGCCGTCCCCAGATCGATCGCCAGATCGTTGGAGAACATGCCCAGCAGGAAGTTCAACACCATCCGCCACCAGCCTCGTGTGTGGAACGTGAAACGCGATTCCGCGTACCAGAATTCATTCCGGGGAGCAAGTTTGCGCGCGCTTTGGCGACCACGCAAGTTGCCTTTTTTGCGGCCGTTCTCTATCGTTCCTCACTTCGCAAGGAGTTCCCAACCGTGTTGAACGCGATGCGCAAGAGCGCGGACTCGCCCGTGCTCAAGATCCTTTTTGTCGCCATCGTTCTGGTGTTCATGTTTTGGGGCGTCGGGTCGATGCGCGCCAGCCGGATGGAAGTGGCGGCGCGGGTCAACGACGAGGTGGTCACCCGGCGCCAGTTCGACGACGCGTACAAGCGCCTCGCCGCCATGTACCAGAACGCCGGCCAGCAGGCGCCGCCGGCGGACTATTTGCGCAGCCAGACGCTCGACCAGTTGATCGACGCCGAGCTCCTGGTGCAGGAAGCCGACCGCGTCGGTTTGACCGTCGACGAGGACGAGCTGCGCGAGGCGATCGCCAGCTCTCCCGACTTCCAGAGCGGCGGCCGCTTCGACAAGGAGCTGTACCTGCGGATCCTGCAGCAGAATGGCTTCAAACCGAGCGATTTCGAGGAGCTGCAACGCCGCCGACTCCTGGCTGCCAAGCTGCAAGAGCTGGTCCGCGGCGGGGTGCACGTCAGCGATCAGGAGCTCAAGGACCGCTTTCGCTACGACAACGAGCGGCTCAACCTGCGCTTCGTGCGCGTGGCGGCCGCGCCGCTGGTGGGCAGCGTGACGGTCACCGACGAGGACGTGCAGAAGTTCTTCACCGAGAACCAGGAGCAGTATCGCGAGCCGGAACGGGTGCGGATCAAGCTCATCGAGTTCAAACCGGACGAGATCGCCAAGCAGATCAGCCCGACCGATGCCGAGGTGCAGGCGTACTACGACGCCCACATCGACGAGTACCGCCGCCCCGACGAGGTGCATGCGCGCCACATTCTGTTCAAGGTCGCGCCCGACGCTTCCGATGCCGACAAGGCCGCGGCTCGTCAGCAGGCCGAAGCGGTGCTGACGAAGGCCAAGGGCGGAGAGGATTTCCAGGAGCTGGCCAAGCAGTACTCACAGGACACCAACGCGGTCAGCGGCGGCGATCTCGGCCAGTTCGGCCGCGGCGTCATGGCGCCGGCGTTCGAACAGGCCGCGTTTGCGTTGCAACCGGGTCAGATCAGCGACATCGTCGAGACGCCGTTCGGGCTGCACATCATCAAACTGGAGGAGAAGCTGCCGGCGCGCACGCAATCGCTCGATGAGGTGCGCGCCACGATCGTCAAGTCTCTGCAGCTGCAGCAAGCGCGGCGGGTGGCGCTCAAGAAGGCGGAGGAGGCGCACGACCAGCTCCTCGATGGCAAGGACTTTGCGCAGGTAGCCGCCGACGCCGGGATCGCGGTGCAGACGCCGGCGCCATTCGGCCGCAATGAGTCGATTCCGGGTCTCGGCATGCGCGCCGAGCTCAGCAAGGAAGCATTTGCCACCGAGCCGGGCGAGATCGGCGAGATCGTCACCGAGCCCGACGGCTACAGCCTGATCGCCGTCGAGGAGCGCATTCCCTCCGCCATACCGGATCTGGCCGCGGTCCGTCCCCGCGTCGAAGCCGACTTGCGCCGCCGCCGCGCCGCCGAGGCGGCGAAGCAGCGCGCCGAGACGCTGCTGGCGACGCTGAAGGAGCAGCGCGATATCGACGCACTCGCCCAGCAAGCCGGACTGACGGTCGAGGAGAGCGTCCAGATCGGCCGCTTCGGTCCGTATCTCCCTAACCTCGGCAATGCACAGGATCTCAAGGACGCGGCGTTCCGGCTCACCCCCGAGGCGCCGGTCGCCCCGGCGGTATACGACGTCGGCGGCGATGCCGTGCTCGTCGTGCTCGCGTCGAAGGTGCCGGCCGACGAGAATCGTTTCGAATCCGAAAAAGCGGCGCTGCGTGACCGTATCGCACAGCGCGCCGAAGCCACCGCGGTGCGCCACTTCATCGACCAGCTGAAGGCCAAAGCCGATATCCGCTTGGGGCACGGGGTCGCCCCTGGGGCGACGTCGTAGACGCGGATGGAGATTCCGCGTCCGGCCGCGTAGTGGCGGCGTTCAGAACGCCATCGGTGGCCGCCGCCAGGTGCCGGCGACCATGCAGATGGCGACCTGACGGCCGCCGCCAGCCGGGTTCGCCGCGCATGACTGCATCCTCGCCACCGGTGGGTCTCTGTGCCGTATGCCGGCACGCGCGCCGCATCGAGTCGCGCCGCGGTTCGGTGTTCTGGTTGTGCGGACGCGCCGCCACCGACCCGCGCTACGCGCGCTATCCGGCTCTACCGGTGCTGCGCTGCGCAGGCCACGAGCCGGGCGCGCCGCGCCCGATGCGCGAGTCCTGAACCGTGTCGGCGCCCGCACCCGCCGCGCCCAGCCAGCGCGCCGAACCCATGGCGCTGCTCGCGCACCATCCGCTGCGCGCCATCGTGGCGCTGGCGGCGCCGACGACCGCGGTCATGTTGATGGCCGCGCTGTCGAACGTGCTGTACACCTATTTCGTCAGTCGCTTGGGCGATGACGCGATCGCCGCGGTGGCGCTGGTCTTCCCGATCGCGCTGATCATGATCACCGTCGTCTCGGGTGGCCTGGGCACCGGCGTCGCCGCCGGCATCGCACGCGCGCTCGGTGCCGGCCGCCCGGCCGACGCCCGCGCCGTAGCCGAGCACGCCTTCGTCGTGACCGCGCTGGTGTCGATTGCGGCCACCGCCGCCACCGAGCTCGGCGGCGCGGCGCTGTTTCGGTTCATGGGCGGCCGCGGCACCGTGCTCGAACAGGCGACGCAGTTCGCCCGCGTGCTGTTCGGCGGCTTGCTGGTCACCTTCACCGTCGGCACGTTCGACAGCATCCTGCGCGGCACCGGCAACGTCCGCATTCCGGCGCTGTGCTCGGTGCTGTCGCTCGGCCTGCAGATCGTCCTCACGCCACTGTTCATGTTCGTCGGCGGCCTCGGACTGATCGGTGCGCCGCTCGCCACCCTCACTGGCCAGTTCGTCGGTCTGCTGCCGCGGCTGGTGTATGTGTTCAGCGGCCGCGCGCATTTTCTGCCCCGCGTCCTGCCGCAGCAGCTCAGCTGGCGACACTTGCGCGAGATCCTGCGCATCGGCGTGCCGGCTTCGCTGTCGGCCGGGCTCAACTACATCGCCCTGGTCATCCTCACCGGTACGGTGGCGCGCTTCGGCGACCATTACCTCGCCGCCTTCGGCCTCGGCACCCGGCTCGATTTCCTGCTGTTCTCGCTCGGCTTCGGCGTCGCCGCCGCGGCGCTGACGCTGATCGGGATGGCGAGCGGCGCAGGTCGGCACGACCTGATCACCCGCTACGTCATCCAGTCGGCGCTGGTTGCCGGCGCGGTCGTGGCCGTTCCGGCCGTGGTGGTGATCTGGCGGCCGCAGTTGTGGGTCGGCCTGTTCACGTCCGCGCCCGACATCGGCGCGGTCGGCGCCAGCTATTTCCACTACGTCGCCCCATCCTACGTGTTCGTGGTCACCAGTATGGTCGTGGGCTCGGCATTCCAGGGCGTCGGCCGTGCCACCGTGCCGCTCACGGTCATGGTGGTGCGGGTGGCGCTGGTGATCGGCGCGGCGATTTCGGCGACGCGCTTCCTCGGCGCCGGTGCCGACGCGATCTTCGCCATCATCGCCGCCGGCAACCTCTGCAGTTGCCTCGCGCTGATCGCCCTCTTTCGCGCCGCACTGCGTTGAGTGAGGCGCCGCTCCGTCGGCGCCGGGGAGGCGGCGGGCGGGGTGAAAATTGCAGCCGATCGTCTTGCCGACCGGTTCTTCTTCCTCCCCGCCCCCGGCGGCGACGGCGCGCCGCCCTCCAGGGGCGCGATCAGAACAGCAGCTCCCACGCTTCGCTGAGCGATTGCACGCCGCGCAGCTCCACCCCGTCGATCGCCGGCAGCTGGCGGCGCGAGGTCTCCGGCAGGACGCAGCGTTTG
>Ga0066388_100003664_pt1 | contig 10058 bp, 5 predicted proteins | sample PanSoiMetaGPlot6_FD_64539 | JGI IMG/M metagenome (GOLD analysis project Ga0066388, IMG submission 64539) | Tropical forest soil microbial communities from Panama analyzed to predict greenhouse gas emissions - Panama Soil - Plot 6 (Hybrid Assembly) | ecosystem: Environmental > Terrestrial > Soil... | reverse complement strand
ACCGGCTGCCAGTTGCCCGCCCGAAGGCCCGGACTTCGCAATACGTCGAGGAGTCGTTGGTAAAATCGACTCAATTCCTGGTCGACCGATTCGTCCGGCGCGCGGCACAGATGGGGGGAGATCCGCTTGGTCCGCCCCTCGAATTGCCCTTGGTGGAAAAAGCGGAGGCCTGGTGACAAGAAGGTGATGGCGGCCGCCGCCTCATGAACGTCCCGGGGAAACGAGGCGGCTGCCCGCGGCTCGTCGTGGTTTTCCAGAAACCGGGCAAGCTTACCCTGGTACTCGAGTCCCGCGCGAAGGTGGTCCCGCACCAGGCGGGCGTTCCCTTCTCGAAGCCGGTCGTACAGCCGCTTGTCGTACGTGTAGTCGAATCCTTGTTGCTGCAAGGTCCACTCGAGGTCCCAGTAGACCTCCGCCATGAACCAAAACTCGGGGAAGCGCTCACGAACCTGTCGTGTCGCCTTGGGCCAGAACGACTCCGCCTTGATCCCCCAAGTCCGCTCGAAAACCTCAGGGAGGACCAGCATCGCCATATCGCAGCGCACCCCGTCGCACTGGTCGGCGATCTTCACGAGCTCCCCGAGCATCGCCTCCTGGGTGGCAGCATTGCCGTAGTTGAGCTGAAGCGTATCCGGCCAGCCCGGGAAGTAAGGATCCCGCCCATGCGCCAGGACGAGATCGCCTCCGGCGCGCTTGACCCGCACATAGTTTTGTGGCGCACCGGCCAGATTCGCCTCGGTGCCGGCGACGTAGTACTCGGAATGAGCCTCGGTCCAGGGATGGTCCAGTCCGGTGTGGTTCGGCACGAAGTCGAGCATCAGCCGGAGACCCCGGCTCCTCAAGCGCTCGCGCAATCGGGCCAGCGCCGGATCGCCTCCGAGGGCCGGATGCACTGAATACCCGGTGATCGCAAAGCCCGACCCGGCGATGTCGGCATCGCACAGGTCCGGCAGGGTATGACGAAATTCCTCCTGCCACTCGGCGCTGGTGAGGGAAACCTGCCGAGAGAGAGGGCCGGTTTGCCAAACGCTCAGGAACCACACCCAGTCGAACCCCATGCCAGCTACCCTGTCGAGCTCAGCGTCCGGGATGTCGTCCAGGGTCGCTGCCCGGCCAATGCTCCGAGATAGCTCAGTCAACCACACCCGCGTGTTGATCTGGTAGAGCGACGGATAGCTCGGCCCGGCAAGCTGGGAACGCGACTCTACAACCCGCGACTCGAGAGCAATGGAAGTATTTGAAGTCGAGGAGACGAGAGGCATCGGCTTGCTCGCTTACTTGGTTTCGCGTGCGGGAACCAGCTCAGGACTACGTGCCTGTTTCCGCTTGGCAGCTTCCTCCATCGAGCGAGTGAAGAACGGGTACAGGGGAACGCTGACGAGGAGAGCGACCATGGCCTTGACGACGGTCGGTGGGTCACCTCCCAGCACTGTCCAGAGGCAGTAAATGACGGCAGCAATGGCGATCCACTTGTAGGTCTGAAACGTTCGGCGCGGCAGCCCGTGATCGAATACCACTTTCACGACCGCCACCGATGAATAGATGTAGGGAACCACGGCCAGGATGACGGCCAGATCGATGATGGTGCTGAACTGGCCCGCTATGGTCGGCGACATCGTGGCGAACAGAACGATCGTCATAAGCACACCGACGATCGCGAGACCCGGTCCAGGCACACCGTAGCGATTCATCCGCGCGAACACCTTGGGGAACATGCCGTCGTCGGCAGCGGCCTTGGCGGACTGGCCGACGAGCAGCATCCATCCGCCGAGCGAGCCGACCGACTTGAGAATCGCGCAGAGCGACACTATCACCACCGCCGGCGTCCCGATCGCGAGACGAGCGGCCTCGGCGAACGGGGCATGCGACTTCTGCAGGTCGGCGTTCGGGATGATGCCCATGATCACGGTCGAGCTCAGGACATACACGACTGCTGATAGACCAAGCCCCATCAACGTGGCCAGCGGAATGTTGCGCTTCGGGTTTTCGATGACACCAGCAGAGACGGCCGCGCTCTCGATGCCCATGTAGGCCCAAAGCGCGATCGACGCGGCGCGGGTAATCGCATGGGCGTTGGAGCCGCCGCTGACATTCCAGCCCTCGCGAAAGATTTCGGGGTTGAACCAGATCCAGCCGAGGAACGCAATCGCCAGGATCGGAATGAGCGCGAGGCTCATGGTCCAGGTTTCGAGCCAACCGACCACCCGCGGGCCGCGGATGTTGGCGAACGTGAGGATCCAGATTACCCCCGCGGTGGCGAACACGCTCGCGGGCGGGGTGCTGATCGCGGGGAAGAACTCAGCGAGATAGCCCACCGCGGCGACCGCGATCGCGATATTCCCGATCCAGTTGCCGAACCAGTAGACGTAGTTGGTCTGGAACCCGACGTAGGGTCCGAGAAAGTCCCGGGCGTAGGCGTAGGGCCCACCTTCCTGCGGATCCAGCTCGCCCAGCTTGGCGAACACCAAGCCAAGAGCCGCTGCTCCGGCCGTGGCCACCAGCCAGCCGAATACGGAGATGCCACCTACCGACGCGAGGTTGACCGGAAGGAGAAAGACGCCGGTGCCGATCATGTTCCCGGCCACCAGCATCGTGGCCTGCAGCAGCGACATCTTGCGGGCCGGATCGCTCATTGGAGCGGATTCCTAGAGTGTTCGCACGAGGCGGAGCCTGCATCCCTTTCGCTGAGTGACCCTCACCGTTTGCGTTTCGAGTTCTTTCGCAAGCACTGGACGTAGTAAACCCCGTCCCGATTCTCTACTCCGTGGGTGTCATGCCCGAAGCCGGGGAACCGGCTGTCCCACTCCGCGAGAGCGCGCAAATAACCCAAGTATGGACCTTTGGCAGGACCGGTCGACTCGCCCGGCATCAGCATGGGGATCCCCGGCGGGTACGGCACCACACTCGTCGCGAGAATCCGATCGGCCAGGTCGTCGAGAGCGACGTGCTCGATCTGGTCCCGAACCAGGTGCTGGTAGGCCGCGCTCGGCGTCATGGTCGCCTCCGGCAAGGTCGAGAACGCCTCCGCCAGCCAGTGGGTTTGCCGGGTCTCTTTGAGCGTGGCAAACATCCGATCGGCCAGATCGCGAAGCCCCAGACCTCCGTAGACCTCGGGATTCGCGGTGACCAGGTCGGGGAGAACCTCAGCAAGCGGCACGTTGGTGTCGTAATCGCGCTTCAAGTCGAGGAGCGCGTTGAGCAGCGTCCCCCACTTTCCTTTGGTGATGCCGATCGAGAACAGGAACAGGATCGTGAAGTCGGTGGTCTTCTCGACCTCTACCCCGCGCCGATGGAGATATGCGGTCACGAGCGTTGCCGGGATGCCTCTCTTATCGAGCCCGCCCTTCTCGGCAACTCCCGGCGTCAGGATGGACACCTTGATCGGGTCCAGCATGCAGTACCCATCCTCGAGGTCGCCGAACCCGTGCCAGCTATCTCCCGGATGCAAGACCCAGGCGTCCGGCTCGCTCGCGAGGAAGTCGGGGGACGCGTCCGCGAACGCGGTCTTTTTGCCGCCCTTCCCTTCCTTTACCTGGTCCGCATTCCAGGTATTGAAGAACCAGTCCCCCTTCTTCTCGAACTCCCGGTTGACCCGCCCCATGGTCTGACGGAAAGCCACTGCCTCTTCGATGGACTCCCTGGTCAAAGCGACTCCACCCGGCCCATCCATCATCGCAGCGGTGATGTCGTTGGAGACAATGATGGTGTAGAGCGGCGAGGTCGACGCCTGCATCATGTACGATTCGTTGAATCGCGGATGGGGGATGGGGCTGCGGCCATCGCGAATGTGAAGCAGTGAGGCCTGAGAAAGCGCGGCCAGCAGCTTGTGGGTAGAGTGGGTCGCGAAGACCGTCGGACCTTTGTGGTCTTTCGGGTCGCCATGCATCGCGTGGCGGTCCCGATAGATGGGATTGAATCGCGCATAGGCGTACCATGCCTCGTCGAAGTGAATTCGATCGACGCTGGGGTCGAGCAACTCCTCCACCCGCCGTGCGTTGTAGCAGAGCCCGTCGTAGGTGGAGTTGGTGATGATCGAGTGCACCGGCCGGGTGTCCACACCCTTGGTGACCAGGGGGTTTGCCTTGATGCCCGCCTTGAGCGCGGCTGCCTTGAGACGTTCCGGTGGAATGGGCCCGATGATCCCGTAGCGGTTGCGCAGCGGAACCAGGTAGTGGGGAATCGCGCCCGACATGACCAGGCTGTGCTCGATGGACTTGTGGCAGTTCCGGTCGCAGAGCGCGATCTGATCACGGCCCACAGCGGCCATGAAGATCACCCGGTTCGACATCGACGTGCCGTTGGTGACGCAGTAAGTCCGATGCGCACCGAAGACCCGCGCCGCGTACTTCTCGTGCTCGCCGATGGGACCGGTGTGGTCGAGCAAAGAGCCGAGGGCGCCAACGCTGATGGACAGATCGGACCGGAGGAGGTTTTCGCCGAAATAATCGAAGAAGATCCGGCCGACGGGTGATTTGAGAAATGCCGTCCCGCCGGTGTGGCCGGGCGTATGCCAGGAGTACTCGTACTCCTGAGCGAACTTCATGAGGCCTGCAGCCAGAGGAGGCAGCATCACCTCCAGGTAGCGCCGAATGGCCGCGACCACCCGTCCGCCGACAAAGGCCGCCGTGTCTTCCAGCGTCCAGACGTACTCATCCACCCATTCCATCACGTCGACCGGAATCGAGGACGCCTCTCCCCGCTCCGCCATCAGGAAGATGGGGATCTTGTCGTTTCGGGACCGGACCTGCTGGAGCAGGCGCCGTGCCTTCGAGTGGTCGTGGTCATCGCCCAGGGTCCAGTCCACCAGGATCGCGTGGATGGCCGAGTCTGAGACCACCACGGACGCTCCGTCTTCGGCCGAGTTTGCCTCCATGACTTCGACGGCGCGATCCTGTAGTTCCTGCACCAGGGCCCGCGCCGCGCGGCCCTCGGCGGTCGGGCTGCCGAGCTCATCGTCCACCACGAGCGCCCGCATGCTCAGGCGCTTGCTGCTCCGCTGAATCATTTACGGCCTCCGCACGTCTGTCTCACTCCGGCAGCGTGCTCCACCGGAAGAATGTGATCGTTGCTTCATCGGGCTCACCGAACCACTTCTTGTACGTGCTCCAAAACGCTGCGGAGGCGTAGAGCTTGCTCAGGCTGCGATCCACCAGCAGGCGGAAATCCTCGTCGCCTCGCCCGAGGGCCAGCGCAAGAGGCTCGTAGGTGAATTGGCGCTCGAGGATGGTCAGGCTCTTGGCGGATGGGTTCCGTCGTACCGCGTCGATGAGAATGGCGCGCTCAGCGAAGAAGGCATTTGCCTTGCGGTCCACCACGTCCTGGACTCCTTCGTCATAGCTTGCCACGGGTGGAAGCATGCGGGAATCCACCTGGAGCTCCTTGGCGCGCCGCTGCACCGCTTGCTCGGCAGTGGTCCCCGCCACAGTGACGAAGACCTGCTCTCGCAGGATATTGAGCGCCACCGCTCGCCAGACCGGGGTGTAGGTCTGAGACTTCCCGGACAGGATGTTGCGCAACTGCTTAGGCGCGTCGGAACGAATCAGGGCAGCTACTCCCCCAGGGAAGATCGGGGTGGAGAAGGCGACGTTCTTTCGCCGCTCGAGGGTCGCGGTCGAGGCCCCACAGAGCAGGTCGACCTGGCCCTCCTTGACCGCGCTGAGGCGGCTGTCCACCGTCACCGGCACCCAGTCGACCTTGAGTGCGGGTAGGCTCAGCTCGCTCTTGACCCCCTCTGCGACGACCTGGCAGAGCTCGACCGAGTAGCCGGCCGGTTTGCCCGATTCCTGGAACGAGAGGGGTCGCGCATCAGCACGATACCCCAGCTTGAGCGTCCCGGTTGCCCGGACCCGATCCAGGGCTCCGGCCGGCGGACTCGCTGCCGGCGCGGGCGCCGGCGCCTTCTTTCGTGCCTGAGCGAAGAGAGCTGGCGCGATTGCGAGCACTGCGATAGCGCTGGTTGCGATCCAAAGCCCCCGCCGCTTCGGCGCTGTCGATGGTACATGTCGCATGGTTTTCTCCTTGGCCTCCGGTCCTCAGGCCCTTGCCGTCGCGGGCGTCGTGGCTGCGAAGCGGTACGCGATGAAGCCCCAGATGATGAAGCCGAGCGCCATGACCAACGTGCCGCCGAGCACCGCGTCCTTGCCCGACGCATAGATGGCGAACGTGCTGTACAGCATCGCGACTACAACGACTGCAACGTTGAGACGGTACTTCGCCTGGTCGACACCGGCTCCCCGCATCATCAATGGCAGTGCGGAAAGGGCGACGATGTAGGGGATGACGTTGGTGACGACAGCCAGGTTCACCAGCACGCCGAACGTCTCGCTTAGAGTCGGGGACGCGGTGGAGAGCGCCATCAGCGACTGGACCACCCCCATGACCACCATGCCCACCACCGGAGCGCCCAACCCGTTCAGCTTCGAGAAAAAGGTCGGGAACATACGCTGGTCCGAGGCTGACTTCGCTGTCATGGCGATGGTGAACTGCCAGCCCAGCAGCGAGCCGACGCAGGCAAACACCGCCAGCGCCATCACGATGGAGCCGATGGCGGGGTTAAACATGTGCTCGTAGGCCAGTCCGAACGGCCCGGTGGATTTCGCCAGCTCCTCGTTCGGGACGATGCCCTGGATCACTGTGGTAGACAGGACGTAAATGACCGCGGCGCCAAGCGTGCCGAACATGCAGGCAAGAGGAACGTCGCGCTTCGGGTTTTCCACCGCGGAGGAGTTCTGCGCGGCTGATTCCATCCCCAGGAATGCCCACAGGGTAAGCGCGATACTCGAGCTCATCCCTTCTCCCACACTGAGCCCCTGGGGATTCCATGCGGCCGAGAAGGTACTGCCCTTGAACCAGAACCAGCCTATAAAGGAAAGGAGGCCGACCGGCAGGATGACTCCCCATACCGTAACCGAGCCGATCTTGCCGGTTACGCTGGGCCCGCCGAAGTTCGCGACCGTAGTGAGCCAGAGCAGCCCGATGACCCCGATGGTCGTCGCGACCGGAGTGGAGGACAACCAGGGGAAGAAGCCCGCCATGTAGCCGACGGCTGAGATTGCGATCGCCACATTGCCGATCGCCAGCGACAGGAAGTACAGGAAGAACACGATGAAGTAACCGGACTTCCCGTAGGCGTCTTCGGCGTACGCCGACATGCCGCCTTCGCGCTGGTTGAAGAGGCCGGCTTGGGCGAACCCGTACGCAATCGCCATCGAACCTAAAGCCGTCACGATCCATGACAGCAGCGAGATTGCGCCGACCTTCGCCATGTTGGTCGGCAGCATGATGATGCCAGAACCCATCATGTTCACGGCGACGATGAACGTGAGCTGGACGACGTTCATCTTCTTGGTCTCTGCCACGTCTCCCCCCTGCTTAAGGTCGTGTGCCGAATCTCACTGCCAACGGCTCCTATTTGGTGAGGCAATAGATGTGGTAGACACCGTCTCGTTCCTCCGTGCCTTCCACTTCCTTGGCGAACCCAGGGAAGCGGTGACCGTACTCCTGCAACGTGCGCAGGTACGTGAGCCACGGACCATCGGCCGCACCGACGTTCTCTCCCGGCATGACGATGGGAATGCCTGGCGGGTAGGGGATCACGCCAACCGCGACGACACGATTGGCCATCTTGTCCAGGGGGACCTTCTCCGCCTCGCCGGCCATCAGTCGCTGGAAGGCGCGCCTGGGCGTCATCTCCGGCTTTGGTAGCGTGGCATAGGCCTGAGCCTGCCAATGGCCTTGTCTGCTCTTCTTCATGTGCGCCCAGATCTCGTCACCCAGATCCTTGAGCCCCATGCCGGCGTACCGGTCGGGTCCAGCCGCGAGCACACCTGGCAGTACCTCGCCCAGCGGCGCATTGCGGTCGTAGTCGGTCTTGAAGTCGAGAAGCGTGTTGAGAAGAGTGCCCCATTTGCCCTTGGTGATACCCACGGAAAAGAGGAACAGCACCATGTGGTCGGTGGTACGCGACGGTACGATCCCGTGCCGGCTGAGGTAAGCGGTGACGATGTCGGCCGGCATGCCTTTGGTATCCAGCTGTCCGTCCGCCTTCATCCCGGGACATACGATGCCGAACTTGATCGGATCGAGCATGCACCAGTTGTCCGGAACCTCTTCGAAGCCGTGCCAGCGCTCCCCCGGATGCAGAACCCAACAACTTGGGTCGTTGGCCAGGAGCTCGGCGGGCGCCTCATGGAACGGCATCCGCTTGCCGGTCTTGGGATCCCTGACTTCCTCCGCGTTCCAGGGCGCGAAGAACCAGTCCTTCCTGGAAAGGAATTCCTGGCGAACCCGAGCCACTGCCAGACGACACGCCACCGCCTCATCGATGACGTCCTGAGTCAGGGCCTGTCCTCCGGGTTCGTCCATCATCGCAGCCGCAATGTCGTTCGAGGCGATCAATGCGTACAGCGGTGAGGTGGACGCCTGCGAGGCGTAAGCCTCGTTGAAGCGGCCGTGATCGATGGCTCCTCGGCCGTCCCGGATGTGGATGTACGAGGTCTGGGACAGGGCCGCGAGCAGCTTGTGGGTGGAGTGGGTAGCGAAGACCGTTGGGCCGTCCTCGGGATGATCGGCCGGACTCCCACGCATGGCATAGCGGTCGCGATACATCGGGTTGAACCGCGCGTAGCCGTACCACGCCTCGTCGAAATGAATCCGGTCCACGCTCTTCGCCAGCCGCGCCTCCGCTTCCGCGGCGTTGTAGCACATTCCGTCGTAGGTGCAGTTCGTGACCACGGCATAGACGGGGCGCTTGTTAGATACGTCCTTTGCGAGCGGGTTCGAGGCGATGCTCTTCTTGATCGCGGCAGGCTCGAGCCTCTCGGGTGGAATCGGACCGATGATGCCGTATCGATTGCGGGTGGGACTCAGGAATACCGGAATTCCGCCGGTGAGAACCAGCCCCTGCTCGATAGACTTGTGGCAGTTCCGGTCGCAGAGCGCGATCTCGGTGTCGCCTACGCAGGCCGACATGATGGCCCGATTGGAGCCGGAGGTTCCGTTCAGCACCGAGTAGGAGCGGTGGGCGCCGAACACACGGGCAGCATACCGCTCGCTCTCGCCGATGGGACCGCTGTGGCCCAGTAGCGAGCCGAGCGCGGCGCGCTCGATTCCCATGTCAGTGCGGAAGAGATTCTCGCCGTAGAAGTCGAAGAACACCCGACCGATAGGCGACTTGAGAAACGCGATGCCGCCCTGGTGCCCGGGAGCAGCCCAGGAGTACTCCCGCTCCCGGTCGTAGCGGCCCAGAGCCGCGGCGAACGGTGGCAGCAAGCCCTGGAGGTATCGCTCGATCGCGGCGGCCGCCCGGCCGCCCACGAACGCCGCAGTATCCTCCAGCAGCCAGATGAATTCGTCGGCAAGCGTGGCCACCTCGACCGTAATCGTCCCCGCGACCTTTCGGTCCGCCATCAGGAAAACCGGAACCTTGGCGTTCCGGGCCCGCAGCGCTCGCAACAGCTCGGTGGCTTCAGTGTGGGATCGACGGTCGTTCTTGCCCAGCGTCCAGTTGACGAAGACGCAATGGAAGCCCGAATCGGAGACCACGTTCGCCATCCCGTCCTCGCAGGACAGCGCCTCGACGACCTGGATCCCGCGGCTGTGGAGCTCGTCGCCAAGCGCATGAACGGCCCGCCCACCCGCGGTGGTCGCCTGCGCCAGCTCGTCGTCCACCATGAGCACCCGCCGAGTCATGGGGCGTGTAGTTCGTTCAATCACGACGCGGTTCCCCAGCGAAGTAATCAGTAGGAGTAGGCGACATACATCATGCCATAGGTAAAATCCGAGGTCCGGCCGAAGCCTTGGGTCGCAGCCTCCTGCGGATGAGCAAATGCCGCGACCCAGCTGATGGTGAAGTTTCCGTTGGCCTTCCAATCGAGGTAGAGGTCCAGCTCGTTCGCGAGGCTCTTGGACGTAACCCCCGGAGCGAACGTGGCAGGCTGATCGAGCCGGAAGATGTAGCCGATCAGACCGAGGCCCACCGACTCCCCAGGAGTCGTGTGAACTCGCACCTCATGGGAGACCAGATTCGAGTTGGCGAGGAAGTATTCGCCGGCGATCTC
>Ga0066388_100003662_pt1 | contig 10059 bp, 9 predicted proteins | sample PanSoiMetaGPlot6_FD_64539 | JGI IMG/M metagenome (GOLD analysis project Ga0066388, IMG submission 64539) | Tropical forest soil microbial communities from Panama analyzed to predict greenhouse gas emissions - Panama Soil - Plot 6 (Hybrid Assembly) | ecosystem: Environmental > Terrestrial > Soil... | reverse complement strand
GAGGCCGACCGCCAGCCCCGCGCGCGAGAAGGTCAGGAGCAGCCCGACGGTCAGCCCGTAGAGGAAGACCGTCCCCGCAGCGCGAACCCAGTGCGGATGCTCGCGCCGCGCCGCCAGCCACAGCGCAAGAGGGAGCCCGAAGTCGAACACGAGCGCGAGCCCGTTCCAGTAGTCGACCGGCGAGCTGAGCCGTGCAACGCGCCCGGAACCGCCGATCCACGGCACCGCCTTGCCGAGCAGCGCCCAGCCCAGCGCGAGCGCGATCAGCACGGCGAGCACGTACGCCCAGAGACGCGCGGCACGCGGGACGAAAGCGCCGATCCCGAGCCCGACCACGGCGAACGCGACGTAGACCAGGCCGCGGTTGAAGTAGTCCCACGAGCGGTCCGGCTCGATCGACCACAGCACCGAGAGCCCGCACCAGCAGACGAACGCGACGAGGAGGGCGAACGCGATCACCGCCTCACGGCTCAGCACGGGCCGCCATCCGGCCGCAGCGGCAGTCCCGGCGGCAGCCGCGAGGGCCAGCGCGGCCAGTCCGAGCCAGACCAGCCGCGAGCTCGACGACCCTGCGGAGAAGAGCACCGCGGCCCCGGCAAGAAGGGCTCCGGCCCCAAGCACGAGCAGCGCCGCGTGGCGCTCCAGGGCCGTCCTCATCAGGAGCTGAGGCTAACATCAGGCCCGAGCCGTCAGGTGTTTACAAACCGCTTACGGAGGCATTACCGTGGCCATACTCGTCGGGGGCAGACTGCCACCAGGCCGTGGGTCCAGGGTCCGTCGATGCGCATTCGTTCAGCCGTCATCCCGCTTCTCCTTGCGTTTGCCGCAGGTCTGCTCATGCTCGGCTTTCCGGGCACGGCCGCGGCGAAGACGCCATGCTGGAAGCAGGTGCTGAACGACTGGTCGAACGGCCGCCAGATCGGCGTTTATCCACTGCACTGCTACCGCGACGCGATCCGGAACCTGCCTGAGGACCTGCGCGACTACTCGGCCGCAGCCGACGACATCCAGGCCGCGCTGCAGGCACAGATCGCCAAGCGGACGAACCGCACCATCCAGTCGGAGGGTGGTGGAGGGAACGGCTCGTCAAGCCACAGCGGCGACACCACGAAGAGCGCCGAGTCGACGAGCGCCGGGCCGCCGCGCTCCGCCTACCGGCGAGCGATCGACAACCTCGGCACGAGCAACGCCGACTCGCTGCCGATCCCGCTCCTCGTCCTCGCCTCGCTCGGCGGCTTCCTGCTCCTCCTCGCGGCCGGGATGACGGGCGCGAAGCGGATTCGGGCCCTACGCGCCCGCCGCCGCCCGCCCTCCGTGTAGCGCCCAGCGCTACGCGACCTCTTCGTAGAGGTTCTCGCCGCGGTGGAGGCGGCGGGCGATGTCGTAGGTCTGCCGCTGCGAGCGGTCGGTCGGCGCGTGAGCGGCGAGATACCGGGCCGCGGCGATCAGGGGCAGCGCGTCCCCCAGGAGCTCGTGTTGCCGGACCGCGGCCTCGACGCACTGGATCGTGTGGAAGTTTCGGTCCTCGCGCAGGAGGCACGCGCCGAGGGTTGCGATCAGCTCCTCCGGCTCGCCGCGGTACGACACGACGAGCTTCGCCGCCTCGTCCACGCGCTGCTGCTTGTCGAGGAGGAGCGGCAGCTCGGTCAGGACGCCGTGGCCGTCCTCGGGCTCGGGCAGCCGCGTCGCCGGCACGTTGAGGAACCGGTCGAGGTGGACGCTCATCGCCGCGTCCAGGACTCCCCGCAGGAGCTCACGCGACGGCGCACGCCTGAGGCCTTGCTCCACGCCGTTCGCGAAGGTGAACGTGTGGAGCGCGGTGTCCCAGTCGCCGAACTCGTTCGTGGTCGGGAAGCGCGCGATCCGCATCGCGGCCGCATACGTGACCGCCGACGCGAGCTCCACCGCCGACGCACCGTCGCGCAGCGCCTGGAGCAGCGCCTCGAGGATCTCAGCCGCCTCGGCGTCGAGGATCGTGTCGACGAGCTCGGCGCGCCCGTCCCAGGAGCCCGGGCCCGGCTCGGGCAGCCTCCCGAAGGCGTCCTCGAGCAGCGCGACGAGGTCGACCGGATTGCGCCACTCGTTTGCTTCCTCCATCCGCGTGGAGAACGCGAGCGGCGCAGCCATCGAGGCGAGCACCACCTCGGCGTGCTCCCACCCGGCGACGTCGAGGGCCTCGAGCGCCTTGTTGACGAAGTCGAGCGTGTGGCCGCCTTCGAGGTAGCGATGGTCGGTGGCCGCGGTGAACAGCATGTCGGCGAGCTGCTCCCGAGTCGCGCCCGCGCGGACCGCCGAGACGAGCGCGCGCTCGGCGCCCTCGGCGTCGCGCACCTCGATGAAGTTCCGGAACCAGCGGCCGAGATGCTCCGGGTCGGCTTCGCCCGGCAGCGGCTCGAGCGGGAAGCGCGGCTCGCCGCCGGCGGCCTCGAGCGCCACGTCAGTCAGCCCGTGGTAGAGCGCGGCCGCGTGCTCGTCGGCCTGCAGCCGCGGCACGAGGTTCATGAAGCAGGTGAGCGTCGTCAGGCCCCGGTTCCAGCCGTCGCCGCGCCGCCGCGCGCCGAACTCGAGCCCGCGCCGGAAGGCGTCGACGCCGGTCGGATCCGCCTCGAGAAGCACGATCGCCGCCTTCGCGACGACGAGCGAGATGTTCCGCTCGAGCCCCACCTGCAGTCGCCGCCGCTGGTGCTCGACGGGGTCGCGCCGCGGGGTCAGGTCGACGTACACGTCGTCGCCCTCGACCTCGACGGGGAAGCGGCGCAGCTCGTCCGCGAACTGGTCGAAGGTGCCGCCGGTGCAGAGGTCGAAGCGCGCGTGGTGCCAGTGGCACGTGAGGATCCCGTCGCTGACCGTCCCGCGGTGGAGCGGGAAGCCCATGTGCGGGCAGCGGTTGTCGACCGCGTAAACCTCGTCGCCCTCGGCCAGCAGGCAGATCGTATGGCCGTCGAGACCGACGACGATCCGCCCTTTCTCGCGCAGCTCTTCCAGGGATGCCGCTCGCGTGCCGATCAGCTCGCGCGTTTCCACCAGTACCTCCGATCGTCGGGTTCCTGAGCCGCGAGGTCCTCGAGGCTGACGCCGCGGTACTGCTCGAGCGTGAAATGCGTCTGCGCCGAGAAGCCGACGGCGCTCAGCGAGAAGGTCAGGGGATGGATGCGGAGCCGCCAGCCCCCGAGCGGTCCTGGATCGGCGAGCCGGGCCTCCTCGTCTTCGTCGCGCGCGTCGAGCACCACCGCGCCACCGTGCTCGCCGACGAAGTGGTCGTGCCAGACGGCGAGGCCGCGGCTTTCGTCGGCGACGTATTCGTTGAGCAGGTCGTTGGCCTCGCGGGCGCTCACTCCCTCGGGTGCGACGGCGTAGACGAGGTGGCAACGTGAGCTCACCTCTCGCATCGTAGAACCTCAACTATGGTTTAAGTCAATGGCTGTCTACCTCTCTATCGGCGAGGTCGCAGAGCGAAGCGGCGTCGCGCCCTCGGCGCTCCGCTTCTACGAGCGTCATGGGCTGATTGCCTCGGAACGGACCGGCGGCAACCAGAGACGCTACGACCGGGCCGTCCTTCGGCGGATCGCGTTCATCCAGGCCGGCCGAGCCGCGGGGGTGACGCTCGCCGAGATCCAGCGCTCGCTGGACGGCCTGCCGCGGAGCCGCACGCCGAGCCGCAAGGACTGGGAGCGCCTCTCGAACAAGTGGCGCAATGACCTCGACGCGCGGATCGAGACCCTGCAGTCGCTCCGCGACCGGCTGACGACGTGCATCGGCTGCGGGTGCCTCTCGATCGACCAGTGCGACCTGCTGAACCCGGACGACGAAGCCGCCGACCGAGGGGCAGGCGCGCATTACCTGAAGTCGGACGGCCCGCGCCACTCGACCTCGTAGAGCAGGTGCGTTCCGGCGAGCCCCTTCAGCCGGCGAGCACCGAGCTCGCGAAAATCGATCCCGTGGTCGCCGACGAGGCGTCTCGTCACCTCCGAGGCGAGGATCTGCCCGCCACGAGCTTCGCCTGAAACCCGGGCCGCAAGGAAGACGGCGCGCCCGAAGTACCCCTGCTCGTCGGCGATCACCTCGCCCGTGTTGAGTCCGGCCCGGATGCGCAGAGGAAGGTCGCTGGCCTCCAGCGCCCGCTGCGCCTCGACCGCGCAGACGACGGCGCTCCGCGCCCCGTGGAACGCGATCATGAACGCGTCGCCGTCCTGCTCGATTTCGACACCGCCCGCGTCCTCGACCGCGCGGCGGACCAGCCGGTCGTGCTCCCGGAAGATCTCCCGGGCCCGCTCGTCACCGAACCGCTCGACGAGCTCGGTCGATCGCTCGATGTCCGTGAACAGCAAGGTCACCGTTCCTTCCGGCCGCACGCGTCCGCCCCGGACCCGCTCGAGCACTCTCGCCGTAGCCTCGCTGCAAAGAACCGCCTCGCCGCTGTGCACTCGACGGATGCTCTCGGCGAGCTCCTCGGGCCGCGTGTCCTTGGTGAGGAAGCCCGCGGCGCCGGCGTCGAGCGCGGGCAGCACGCGCTCGCTGTCGCTGAAGCTTGAGAGTGCGACGACCTTGACGCCCGGCGCCGTCTCGTAGAGCGACTTCGTAGCAGCGATCCCGTCCAGCCCCGGCATGACGAGGTCCATGAGCACGACGTCCGGAGCCAGCTCGCGGGCCAGCTCGACCGCCTCGGCGCCGTCCTCCGCCTCGCCGATCACCGTAATGTCAGGCTGCAGGTCGAGAAACGTCCGCAGCCCGCGGCGCACCACGGCGTGGTCGTCAGCGACGAGAACCCGAATGTCGTCCGTCAAGGTCTGCCTCCAGGGTCACCGTCGTCCCCTCGCCGGGGGCGGACTCGATCGTCAACTCGCCGCCGAGCGACTCTGCGCGCTCCCGCATCGACACGAGTCCGAGCCGCCGCCTCGCCTGCGAACCGGCCGGGTCGAAGCCCGCGCCGTCGTCGCTGACGCTGAGGACGATGCGGTTGTCGAGATGCAGGCGAACGTGCAGCCGGTCTGCCTCGGCGTGCTTGAGCGCGTTGCCGAGCGCCTCCTGGGCGATGCGGAAGATCTCTCGCTCGAGCTCCGGGTCGAGCGGGCGCTCGCCGTCGACCTCGAGCTCGATCTCGGGCTGGTAGACGCGCCTGAGGACCTGGACGTGCTTCTCGAGCGTCGGGACGAGACCGTCGGTCTCGAGCTCGGCCGGGCGCAGCTCGAAGATCAGCGAGCGCATCTCGTCCATCGCCGTCCGGGCGAGCTCGCGCACGCCTTGCATTTGCGCCTTCGCCCGCTCCGGCTGCTCGTCCACGAGCAGCGCGGCCGTCTCCGCGGCGAGCGCGACGCTGAAGAGCGTCTGGTTGACCGCGTCGTGAAGCTCGCGCGCGAGCCGGTTCCGTTCCTCGACGACCGTCAGCTCCCGGCTGCGCTCGAGGAGGCGCGCATTCTCGACCGCCACCGCGGCATGCGCGGCGAGCTTCTCGATGATCGCCTGGTCGGCGTCCGTGAAGTGCTCACGGCGGCGCTTCTCGGTGAGGTAGAAGGCGCCGATCACCTCACCCTTGGATTCGATCGGGACGCCGAGGAACGTTCGCATCATCGGGTGCGCCTCGGGGTAGCCCTCGAAGCGCGCGTCCTCGGTGATGTCGGCCGCGCGGTAGGGCTCGGCCGCCTCGAGCATCGCGCCGAGCATTCCGTGCTGGCGCGGCAGGTCGCCGATCGCCTCGAATTGCTTGTCGGTGAAGCCGACGGTCACGAACTTCTCGAAGCCGCCTTCGCCGTCGGGGACGCCGATCGCCGTGTACTTCGCCTGCACCAGGTCCCGCGCCGCTTCCGCGAGCTGCTCCAGCACCGCGTCGAGGCCGCGGTCGGAGGCGATGCCCGCGACGGCATCGCTGATCGCATGCAACGCTCTCGAGTCGAGGCTCTCCGGCACGGTTCAACGATACGCCCGGCGGGTCGGCCGGTACTAGCCTGCGCGAGCCGATGAAGATGCACCCCGACGAGCTCGAGATCGACGTTGCGCTGGTCCGCCGCCTAGTCGCCGCGCAGTTCCCGGACTGGGCCGAGCTCCCGCTCGAGCCCGTCTTCCCGCGCGGGACCGACAACCGGCTCTTCCGGCTCGGAGCGGAGCTGGTCGTGCGCCTTCCGTGCCGTGAGGGGACCGTGAAGACGCTCGAGAAGGAACGCGACTGGCTGCCTTGGCTCGCGCCGCATCTGCCGCTCGACGTCCCCGTTCCGCTCGCGGTCGGCTCGCCCGCCGACGGCTACCCGTGGACCTGGTCGGTCTACACGTGGCTCGAAGGCGAGAGCGCGATCTCCTCGCCGCTCGAAGACCCTGACGCCGCGGCGACCGATCTCGCGGCGTTCATCAAGGCGCTGCAGGGAATCGACGTGCCGGCGACCCGTGCCCCGGCGAAAAGAACGTCGCGCGGCGCGCCAGTGGCAGGGCTCGACGCTTCTGTCCGTGAGTCGATCGCCGCACTCGGGCACGAGATCGACGTGGCGCGGGTCACTGCGGTCTGGGAGGCGGCGCTCGAAGCCTCCGTCTGGGAGCAGCCGCCGGTGTGGGTGCACGGAGATCTCGACGCCCGCAATCTGCTCGTGCGGCGAGGGCGCATCGCCGCGGTCGTCGACTTCGGCTGTCTCGGCATCGGGGATCCGGCCTGCGACGTGGCCGTCGCGTGGAAGCTCTTCCCGCCCGAGGCGCGCGGCCGCTTCCGGGAAGCTCTCTCGATCGACGACGCGACCTGGGCGCGCGCCCGTGGCTGGATCGTCTACCAGTCCCTGGGCGCACTCGCCTACTACACCCTCGAGACGAATCCCTCGCTCTTCTCCGAGGCGAAACGATGGCTCCGTGAGCTCCTGCCGACCGGACCTCGTCGATGCGCTTGACCGTACTTTGTGAACCTCCTGACCGCCTTTGTGTGGGTTCGCTGACGCGTTCTAATCCGGAAGCATCAGAGGAGTACCTTCGAACGACAGCGAGCCGAACGTTCTCCTCGCCGAGATCCCCCACACCGAGTGCGGAGGAAGGACGTTTCAGATGCAAAGCCTCACCATCCACGCAGCGACTGCCTACTCGGCCCAAGCGCTTGCCGCTGCCCTCTCCCACTTTCACTCGCAGTCCGTCGAGGTCGACGGCCACTACGAGGTAACGGTCACGCTCGGAGGGCGCGACCGAGAGATCGTCGACGTCCTCAACGCGTTGGAGCTCTACGTCACCGAGCGGGCGAACGGCCCCGCCCACATCGAGTTCGAGGGTCGCGAATACACGTTGCACGCTGACCGATAAGACTCCGAGGGTGGACCACCCCCGTCTGGACCCGCTGGAACGACCCGGACGTATCTCGATCATCAAACGGCTTCTTGTCATCCCGGCGCTCGCCTTCGTCGCAACCGCATCCGCGGGCACACAGCCGTTGCAGCCGCCGCGGTTCGCGCCCGCCGCCGGGTGGCACACGCGGGTAGGCAAGGCTCACGCGTGCCCGGGCGTTCCCGCCTCGCGCTGCGTCCAGGTCTTCAGCGTCGCCTCGACGACTCCCTGGCGCGATTGCCTCGCGTGCCTGCCGCATCGGACCGTCGCGGCCATGAGCAAAGACGACGTCGCGATTCAGATCGACGTGGCGCGAGAGTCCGCCAAGCTGAGGCCGACGTTCACGTGGCCGCCGCAGATCACGCGACCTCAGGTAGCCGCCGGCTTCGAAGGCCTACCGTCCCGGATCAGCATCTACCAGGGCCACGGGCGAGTCCGAAGGCGGGAGGTTTCGGTCTTCGTCCTCTTCGGCCGGCCGCGCCCGACCAACGGCCAGCTCCGCCGCGCCAACGCCGAGCTGCGCCGCGTGCGGTTCTAGGACCCCGGGCTCGGCAGCGGAGCGCGCTCCTCGCGGTGACCCGCCTCGATCTCGATGTGCGGCAGCCACTCGAGCCAGCTCGGCAGGTACCAGTTCCAGCCGTCCAGGATCCGCATCGCTGCGGGCAGCATCACCGAGCGGATGATCGTCGCGTCGATCAGGAGCGCGACGGCGACGCCGAACCCCATCTGCTGGAACATGACGAGGTCGCCGCGGGCGAAGCCGCTGAAGACCGCCACGATGATCAGCGCCGCGCCCGTGATCAGCCGGGCGGTCGACGCGACGGCGTGGGTGACGGCGTCGGTGGTCGAGCCGGTCGCGTCGTAGCGCTCCTTGATCCGGCTCAGCAGGAAGACCTGGTAGTCCATCGAGAGCCCGAAGAGCACGGAGAACAGGAACAGCGGCACCCAGGCCTCGATCGCGCTCACCTTCTGGAAGCCGAACAGCCCGTTCCCGATCCCGTGGCGGAAGACGAGGATCACCAGCCCGTAGGCAGCGCCGACCGAGAGCAGGTTCAGGACGATCGACGTCGCGGCCACGACGATCGACCGGAAGACGATCGTCAGCAGGACGAAGCTCAGGCCGAGCACGAAGACGAACACGAACGGCAGCCAGCGGTTCATCGCGTCGATGAAGTCGACGTTGTCGGCGGTGTCGCCTCCGACCACCACGTGCACGTTCGTGCCGCGGAACGCCTCCGGAATCAGCGTCGAGCGTAAGTGCCGGACCGCCGCCAGCGCCTGAGGGCCGGTCTTGTCGCCCCCGACCTGCACGCCGATCGCCGCGACGTCCCCGGCCGAGTCGAAGCGCACGTCGCTGCGCCCGAACACCGGGTCGGTGCGGAACTCGCGTCGCAGCCGCGCGATCGCGGCGCGCACCTGCGGCGAGCGCACGTCCCCCTGAACCGCGATCAGCGCCGGGCTCGCACTGGCCTCCGGGAAGTAGCGTTTGAGCGCCTCGAAGCCCTTCTTCGACTCGAGCCGGTTCGGCAGCGTGCTCACCCCGCTCGCCCCGAGGTTCAGCCCGAGGGCCGGCACGGCAAGCGCGATCAGCAGCGCGCCGAAGGTGAGCAGGTAGACCCACGGGTGCCGCATCACCGCGCGCACGATCCGGCCCCAGAAACGCCCCTCTCCGCCGCTGCCGATGTTCCGGCCGATGAACGGCACGCGCAGTGCGTTGACCCCGTCACCGAGCTTCCCGAGCAGCGCCGGCAGCAGCGTCAGGGCCGCGAGCACCGACACGATGCCGACGCTGATCGCGCCGACGGCCAGGCTCTTCATCACGTTCGAGGGCACGAGCAGCATCCCGGTCAGCGCGATGACGAAGACCGAGCCGCTGAAGAGCACGGCGCGGCTCGAGGTCGCGCCGGCCGCCGCGATCGCCGCCATCTCGTCCTTGCCCTCGACCCGCTCCTCGCGGTAGCGCGAGACGACGAACAGCGAGTAGTCGATCCCGAGCGCGAGCCCCATCCCCGTGAGCATGTTCACGAAGAAGACCGAGAGCGAGAAGATCGCGGCGAGCGGCGCGCACAGCCCGAGGGCGACGACGATCGCGACGATCGCCATCATCAGCGGGACGAGGCCCGCGACCACGGCGCCGAAGACGAGGATCAGGATGATCAGCGCCGCGGGGAGCCCGAACTCGAGCTCGCCCGACTTGAGGTCGTGCTGCGAGAGGTCGTTGAAGTCGTGGTCGATCGTGCCGCTGCCCGTGATGACGGCGCTGAAGCCGTTCCGGCCGTTGTCCCGCTCGACCACCGTCAGCAGCTTGTCCACGTCTTTCTGGCGCTGGACGCCGATCAGCAGCGCGTGCCGGTTGTCCGAGATCCCCAGCGGGAACGCGCGGTAGACGACTCCGGTCTCCCTGCCTTGGAGGTCGAGCCGGCCGACGAAGGCCCGATAGGCCGGGTCGCCGACGGTATGGGTCGACGAGTGGACGACGATCAGCTCGTCGACGCTGTGTTTGTCCGGCGGGAAGCGCTGGAAGAAGAGATTCTCGGCCTGCTTCGACTCGGGGTTCCCGGTCACATGCCCGGTCGTGGTCAGGTTCCCGGGGAGGAGCGTCGCCGCGAGCACGAGCGCCAGGACGATGGCGCCGACCCAGGCGAGAATCACCCGCCAGGGATGGTGGCTCGACGCTCGGGCGAGTCTCTCCGTCACCCCCACGCGTTCAGTATGCGCTTCTCGAAGCTTGTGCGGTAGCGGCGCGCTGCCAGGCCCCCTCGAACCCTCGCCGCT